>Ga0315315_10000104_pt1 | contig 58501 bp, 70 predicted proteins | sample M140m3416metaG_FD_203699 | JGI IMG/M metagenome (GOLD analysis project Ga0315315, IMG submission 203699) | Ammonia-oxidizing marine archaeal communities from Monterey Bay, California, United States - M1 40m 3416 | ecosystem: Environmental > Aquatic > Marine > Intertidal zone | place: USA...
CCACCATCACCACCGCCGCCATCACCACCGCCGCCATCACCTCCACCGCCATCACCTCCACCGCCATCACCTCCGCCGCCATCACCACCCCCACCATCTCCACCTCCACCATCACCTCCACCTCCCTCGCCTCCACCTCCCTCACCACCACCATCCCCTCCACCGTCACCGCCACCATCGCCACCGCCTCCATCGCCACCTCCACCATCGCCACCACCATCGCCACCGCCACCCTCGCCGCCACCTCCGTCACCACCTCCCTCTCCACCTCCCTCACCACCGCCCTCTCCGCCCCCCTCACCCCCACCCCCCTCGCCTCCTCCGCCGTCTCCTCCGCCATCGCCGCCGCCATCTCCTCCTCCTCCCTCGCCACCGCCACCATCGCCACCACCCTCACCGCCACCGTCACCACCTCCACCTTCGCCACCGCCGCCATCGCCACCCCCTTCGCCGCCACCACCTTCACCACCTCCATCGCCCCCTCCACCCTCGCCGCCGCCTTCCCCACCGCCGCCATCACCGCCTCCCTCACCTCCACCACCGTCGCCGCCGCCCTCGCCTCCTCCTTCTCCACCACCTCCCTCACCTCCTCCACCATCCCCGCCTCCCATGGGATGCACACTCGACTTCCTGTCGTACAATTACAATTCCGACACTCCCAGCGTCCAATCCGACGGAGAACTCACCGTTGAGTTCGCGGAAATGGAACGGTACGCCAGTCTCGCGGCGACGTCGAATACCGTAAACGACTACTGGTGCGTCCTTGCGACCCGTCCGGAACTCTTCTGTCTGGACATTGCCGGACCAAGCACGCTCAGCAACTCGCTGAATACTACCGCTTTTGATCTCTTGTCCGATACCGTCTTCTCCAATGGAGAGTTCATTCTCGATATTTACAAAAATGTCGATAACTCGTCTCTCAACCTCTTTGGTCAGTACGATCAGTGCGATGGCAAGGTGGTCGGCGACGGTCTCATAAACGTCTTCGACATCGCCACTATAATTGCGTACATCTTCAAGGACTACAAGTACGCGGAACTGGATGCGAATCCTGAGCAGGTTGTCACTGTGCAGGGTCGGGATCGTCTTCAGCTTCAGTGCGACCAACCCGTGACCCGCGCCGAGTACCTCAGTTCGTACGCGACAGATACCTGCGTGTACTTTGACGACGGATGCCACGGCAACCTGCGTTGGGCGAACGCCGGGTGCGGGAATTCGACGGGCACGGTAATTCACCTGTATGGAGAAGATCTATCGTCGCAGACAAAGCGAGAGATCTGCGCCACCGCATGCGAGCATCGTAACTGTGTGAACTTCGAAATTCGAACCACGCGGTGTATGACGTACATGGCAGAGTGCACGGAGGGGACGTCGACCGGTCTCCTTCAGGAGGTCTACGAGGCAACCTACTCGTGCCAGCACGACTACCTTCCTACGCCTCCTCCTCCATCGCCCTACCCCCCTATGCCACCCGAGTCTCCTCCCTCTCCTCCCTCTATTCCATCTCCTCCCTCTCCCGTTGTTGCGTCCCCCTGTTACTCTGCGACACAAGCGCAAACCCATGACCCCAATACCTGCGTAGGAAACGAGTTGACTGAAACACTTAGTGACATTGGCAGTGGAAGTTATACCTACATTGTAAGTTACACGTTCCCCAACGCGCCCGTAGGCTGGGAAAATGGTCAGATCTTTCAAACAGGAAGTCGAGACGGTAATGGAATGCTAGGATTGTGGATCCTGCCTGGCTCATCGTCATTCAATGAGTTTTGGTTTTATAACAGCGACTTTACGGCGCAATCGACATGTCAATTGTCTGGTAATTGTTCTATACCACACAGCGGGCAGCTTGTGGTACGATACAATGGTACGATGCGCACACTTGAGGCATACGAAAGTAGTACCGGCTCTTTACTTGGAAGATACACGACACCTGACACGCGAGCTGACCCTATATCACCGACAACCTTTTGTCTTGGTGGAGAGACTGGTGGCTACGGCGGAGCGTTTGATGGTGACATTACAGCATTTCAACTATTCCCATCTGCATTGACGGATGCTGAAGTTTCAACCTATCGAACAGCGTGTTCAAGCGCACGGCGACTTTCGTATGACACATCATCACAATATTTACCATCGTTGACGCATCAACCGTTGACTGCGCAGACGTTGTGGAGTCGTTGGCAGTCGGCACCTCTGCTCACCCCACAGGACGCCCCTATGACGACGCGATCTTGGTTGCCCGTTGTAGCTGCGCGTCACGACGTCACCCGCGTCCCGACGCGCCAATTAGCGTTGGCACACCACAGCCTATACCCAGACTACGATTACGCCAACGGACGATGGTATACGCTTCGCACCGCATCCGTGTCCCTTCGTCTGCACGCGGTACTCACCGGTATTCCCGGAGGGCAGAGAACTACGAAGCTGTCCTATCGAGTGTACGACGGATCGCCTCCCGACGACCCGACGCAACAGGAGATTCGGTACACGCGTTTCTGCGAATTCGGTCAGTGCGATTCCACATGCGCGAGCATCGAGACAGCGCACCCGTCGCGCGTCGCCATGCAGTACAACACACTGGAACTCGTCCAACGACCCATTGAACATGCCTGTCCATTCGAGACACACATTTGGGTGCCATACCAGTCCATTTCCGACGATCGGTGTGTGGGTGTCGAGTACCTCATCATTGGAGACGGTGTACGAGGACAGTTTGCGCGCGACACGGCATGCACGAGACATCTTCTTTCTCCACCTCCTCCAACTCCACTGTACGAGCATCCGCACCCGCCTCCACCACCCTCGCGTCTACCCCCCACTCCCATTGTCAGCTATGTGCCTCCACCTCCTCCAAATGCATCCCTCCTCCTCCCACCACCGCCGTCTGTGAATCCGCCATCGACGGACGAATCATGGGTGTGGGTCGTGTCTATTACGATGGTTGTTCTCGGGTGCGGCTGCTGCTGCGTCGCACTCGCTCGGATGCGTTCGCGTGAATACGACAACAGTGATAAGACAGACGACATCACCATCGTAACACCCAGGGGAGAGATGGTACCAATTGTCGTTCGAGCACAGGGTCTGGGAAGTGCCAACCCGAATCCAATCACGCCACGTTCGAATGGTCACATGACGGAACGTCGCGATGTGGAGCAGCAGACGGTCCTGCCCCCACCGATACAGCAAAACAGGCATAATGATACAAATTCGAGTGCCGTTCGTGACGATACTGGACTTGCACCACGCCGCATTCCAAGGCTTTCTTCGGAGACCTCCATCCCGCCACACGATGCTACCGTCGCACCGGCCCCAATCGAGACAAACAGGTATCCTACAACCATCCTTAGAGACAGTGAGGGGTCCGGACTTGCACCGCGCCGCATTTCAAAACCCCTGTACACCTCCATCCCACCAAACGACGCAAGTGTCACACCAGTAGTAATTGAGAAAAACAAGTATTCTACACCCATCCCTAGAGACAGTGGGGGGTCTGGGCTTGCACCGCGGCATATACCGAAAGCACTTCCTGTAGCATATGCCACAGTGCAGGTCAATCGGCACAATACCTTATCGTCTCAGTCATCCCGAGACGGAACAGGTTTGGGCCGTCGTCGACCCCTACCCCCTCCGATCGGAAAGTCGCGTATCACGCGGCAGAACGCCAATGTATCCGATGTCGTGCACGACGACGAGTTCAAGGAGGACGATAATGTATTGCGGATTTGATGGAATCTTCTGTAATGTCCCGCATGTTCCCCACACCTTTTTTTGCGTTTCATGCACATTTATTCTCCACAAATGTCAGCATCTATGTGTCACGTCACGATTCAGGTAGAGGAGGACTGTGGGTGCACACCGAATCGTCAGCGCACAACATTGCATCGCCTGGCATCACCGTCGGAGGCACACACGCAGCGATGGTGGGTATGGATCGTGTCCGTTCCCATTATCGTTTTGGGTTGCTGTTGCTGTGTGCTCGTACACGTCACGATTCTGGTGGAGGAGGATTGTGAGTGCGAGGCGAGGCGTTACCACATGAGGTTTCTTCGACTCCAAAAAAAATGTGTGTCGGAGACAGTGAATACCGACGCATCCTAGACTTTGGTGTACGCGACGGCGTGATACAGTGGGTCTGTGGGTTGCGGAAGTTGCGAAGGTTGCGGAAGTTGCGGAGGTTGCGGAGGTGGCAGAGGTGGCGCACGCGACGCCAGTGCACTCGCTGCCCCTTGCCTGGTTAGCGTTGCAGATGCTTGCAGATGGGAAGTTTGTGCAGCTGTTAGCCGTGCCTTCGTATCATCGAGGATCCTATTTGCGTTTTCTACCTCACGACGCAACGTAGCGGTCTCCCCCTTGGACTGTTCCACAATTTTTTGGAGTCTGACGTTATCAGCTTTTGCCGCGTCTAGTTCCGCCGCGATCTCCTGATTCTCTAACGACCGTGTGACTTCGTCGGCAGCGGACTGAACTTTTTGCTGTTCCATGTCAATTGTTGCCCTCGCCGCATCCAAATCGCGACTCAGTGCAGTAATTTTCGTGTTCCAGCCAGACTTCTCCTGTTCATGCTTTTCCGTCAACTCACCTAAAAGCTGTTGATGCCCCTGAGACATGCTGTTAACTTCGAGGTTATGACGCATTGACATGTCGTCGATTTCACGCTGCATCAGTTCTTGCATGTGTTGGTGCCCCTCAGACATCACGTCGTCGAATTCACCCTGCATCTGCGCTTGCTTTTCGACAATTTCCGCATCGTGATTGCTTTCTATTTGTTTCAACTGTTCTTCGAAATCATGCTCCCTTTCCGCTACCATTCGCTCATGCTCCACTGTCATTTCATCCATCCTCTGTCTCTCCTCATCTATTTGAGCCTTGAGACCTTCGAGTTGCGACGTGAGTTCTACTGTTTTTTGCATGGCCTTCGTAAGTTCATGTACCGAGTTCTTCTCCATCGCCCGCAACACAGAGGCAAGTTCGCGCGCCAAGTGTCGGTGCTCTTCAGACACGTTTTTTAATTCACGATGTTCTGCCACATCGCGCAGTACACGCGCTTTCAACTCCGGAACCTCCTCTGAGTATGTCATTTGCGTAAAGTTACTCTTGATACCATCTAAAAGAGCCACGTCACTCTGCTCCGTCAATATTTTTGCATAGGCTGCCTTGAACCTCACATGAAGTACTCGCACAACTCCTGCAATGTCTGCAACACCCACGTCTGCAATGGACAAATAATATACGAGTCGTCTGAGAACGAACATCGTCATGGAACCAGTGCAGAGCAAATCTGCAGCAGATTTTTCTTCGTCGGAGTCATTTTGGATATTCTCTAGGAGATTGTACGTCGAACGAATACGGCGTGACAAAGCACCCACAGAATCGATCGTGAAGATTTCTTCGTCCTCGTCGAGCGTCATTCGAGATCCACACTCCATGAACGCCACGACCTCACCCTTGCTCATAAAATCGAGTCGTAGGCGACGCGTCAGTGGTACCGTTGTCTTCTCCGACAACAACTCTGTGATGGGCAGGGACGTGGTGTCGTTTATATCGCCAGCCATCGAATCCCTCGATGCAACCGCCTTGGTGGCATCCTCAAACTCGATTGTCTGAACACTGTGTGGTATCTCCATGTCAATTTCAGCGTGTGTGCACGTGTATTGCGTAATGCCAGAGTCCTTCGTCGACTCCTCTAGTACAACCCAACCCATACCCTCAAGTGTTCCCCGAAACTGCTCCAGGACGTCGCTGTCGTCCGAGGACCGTTCAGTACGTTGCAAACCATCCTTCAGGCGCACCAAAAGGAGAGATGATTGGGTGGCGGTGTGAGCAGTCACAGTGACCTGTGTATCCTTGACCGCAATAGACTGTATAAACTCTTTGTACACATCGTCCCCTTGCAACATCTGTTTCTTCATTTGCTTGTGTTCCTCTGACTCCCAACCCGCGTACTTATCGGAAGTCGTCGTCTCAAAGTTAAAGAAAACATCGAGATCCTGATCGATTTTCAGTGGGTGTGGTCCGACTCTCGTCAACTCGTGATCGCAAATGTTCTCGTATAACTCCAACCTCGTCGACGGTGGCTGTTTGGTGACGTACGTTTTAGTACCTACCGTTACCTGCAACGGTCTATTCCCATTCCGGAGAGACAGCGCCTCCGGTACGTGGCGAACGAGATCGTCGAATGTAATGTGCCCCTCACCCTTTCCGAGTACTTCGACAAACTCCGTCTCGTTCGTAGGATTTACTGGCGTGTTTTTATCAACATCACTATTACCTACTTCCCAGAACTCACCATTTGCAGTCCTCCCGTCAAGCATCATCGCGAGATCGTCCTTGATCCTGGATAGCGATTCCCTCAGTATTGGTACCTGTATTCTTTCCCCAATCCCGCTCAAACAGAATTCCATGAAGTACTCGAAATGCTTCTTCTGCGTATCATCCCAATCCTCGTGTTCGCCGTGAATGTGTTTGTCCCAATCCCGAGGTCCAAATTGTTGCACCTCTCTCACATGCCTCATGAAGTCGTCGTGGAGTTTGAATGGAAACTCCACCGTCTCCAGCTTACTGATTTGCGGAAAGATTGTCAGACTCCAAATCCCGTTTAGCAGCCACACCCACCACTTGTACTTATCGTCTGGTATATTTGCTTCATCCAATTCAGGTATGTTGTTAGACGGCGTCGTCGCTTGTATGGCGGTTTTAAAGAGGACATTGTCGAATTTGATAAGGAGTGATTGAGTGACAATGGGAAGAGCGACAAGCGCGATGCCAGCTACAATGAGGGATTCCTGTTTTGTGGTATATGTCACGGGATTTGTTTCCAAATATATGGTATTGAGGACGAGCCAGTAGAACATGACGCGGAAAAATTCGAGCATAGCCTCTGTGATCTCAGTTCCATACGCGTTATCAAGATTCTTCGACCATTCCTCAGTTTTCATCAACTCAGGGAGCATCATGGTCATGAGCTGCACAAAATGCTTGTATTTCGGCATACGGATAACAATTCGAAAGTCGTTTATGAATTCCTTGGCGGTTCCGTCAAGGGAATTTAGCAGGCCGTCTGCTGAGTCCACCTCTTCTGACATTTTCCAAAATGTCATGACACGATCAACGTTTCTCTTGAAACGCTCGTATATTTCATCGTCTTTACTGCTACGAAAGGTCAGTGCGTTTGGTGACACATCGTCAAACAACGTGTCGTACGACGCGTCGCATCCTCGAAACCGACTCTCTGTGATTGTATGAACGGAATGCATGTACGGAACCGAGTTTCCCCGTCTGTCTCCAACAATGGGACATAGGGTAAGTACGTCATACTTCTGTAAAACATCCACCGGAATATCGCTCTCCCACGGTTGGTAACCGGTGTGATGAAGAACTCTTCCGTATATCACGTCCGTCATTGGGTCTAGATGCGAACGGAACGTTTTGTCAATGTCCTCTCCTGTCACCCCCTCCCTAAGTTGTTTCTCGACTGCCTGGCAACCATGATTGACTCGCATCATTCGTGCCTTCCAATCCAGGCTATGTGGTTTCACCGACGACAGCTCCACTGTCCTGCCGAGCGCATCCGTTAGACCGTAACGTTTCACAGAAACGTCCGCACCCGCCTGTTCGATTACAGCATGGCGGTAATCCAGGGACTCTACTACTCCACGAAATTCGTGTTCGTTGCGCGCATGTTGGCGCGACGCTCTGAGGATCCCTGCCATCCGTTCAATCGATGATATTTCCTCATCGCTCTTTGCACGACGAAACACGTTCAGATCCGCGTTCAACGAGTTTTTCGGATACTTGAATGGAAGTAGATGTTTCTCCATGCGCGTATCGGCATACACAGACGTGTAGGTCGGGCTCCGCGCCAAGTTCTCCAGTGTCTTGCGTTCTGCTCCCCTATACAGTGTACGATTGATCACACGACCGTCCTCGAACTCAACGGCCACATAGTTTCCAGTGTCGGCACTATGTGCGATACATGAGAACGTGGGGTCGGGTACGTTGCGACCACCACGAACTATCAGCAATGACCGATCGGTCATGTGTGTGTTGCATGACATTGCTGGAAAAAAATAGGTGTCCAGTATACCTACTTGTTTTGTCAGTCCATGCCATGATCGTCACTCACGGCACCAGTACGACGGTCATGCATGGACGCCATGAGTGCACCTCTATACGCAGGTGCAGCGCTTCGCGTTGCGGTCGACACAACACGCGCACGAGATTGACGGGCACGAATCTGTTCGATGGCGGATGTACGTGCTTCCTCATATGCCTGGGGACGCGAAATGTCAAATGGCGAAATATCCCTGTAACACTTACGCACCACGTCCCGTACATCGTCACCAAGATCATGTGCGTGTTCTTTCACGAATGCGTGAAATGCCATTTCCGTCATGTACGCCGCCTGCGCTGCGGAACATTCCATGTTGAAGATTGTGGCGCCATCGAAATTGCTCGTCATTTGATATTACCGCAACTAAAAATATCATCGACGACTCCGTCCTAACGCGGCCAACGTCCACAATATGGCGTCACAAACGACGGTCAATACAACAACAGGGACTAGCAGGATACGTTCCGTTGTGCGCGTGGACGAATGAAGTAGTAGTAGTACACAGAGACCTGCCATCCAGAGGGGAGAAGACGCTACGAGTGCACGCGCAAACGTTGGTCGATCAAGGAAACGTTTTGCAAGTGTCGGCCACAGCATGGACACGGCGTAGTACCCGATCGACGCCACATATATGAGAGGCTGAACCGAACGTTGTTGCACCACACCCACCCACACAAACAAACACACTATGGAGACTACCTGTAGAAGAACAATGTGCTTTGCAAATGGTATGTTCAACCATAGAGGAGACTTCGTGTACGATGTCGTGCTTCCTCTTACAAGGGTGTGCCAGTACACGACCATGAGAGTGCACAATCCAACCACGTGCGTCAGAACGACATACATCTTGTGCGTCTGTGTTTTCAACAGGTGATGAGAAAACTTTTTGCGCGCGTTCCAAAACAGTGCAACCATTTTCATCACCTTCATTACAACGATATTGTGACAGATGCAACCGGAGAATGCCAGTGCATCGTCCGTGGAGGCGGTCTTCAAACCTGCATTCGATGAAATAGCACGTCGCCAAGACGTGGCGAAGAGTCGCATGTGGGACGAAACGACCTATTTCGCCCCGTCAAGTACGTCCATTAATCTTCCGTTTATCATTGCCGAACAGGAATTTGCTCTCGTAAGCATGGGTACATCCGTGCTCGCCCCTCGGCCTGTGGACCCCACACGTCCTGCATTGCGCGTGTACGGCGCGTTCGCGACGCGCGAAGAGGCTCGGGAACATGCGGAGGTCATTCGGAGCATGGACGCCGCTTGCTCCCTACTCGTCGTACCATTGCGTGAGTGGGTTCTGATGCCTCAAAACGAGGCGTGTCTTCAACCCGATGCGAATCAACGGCGACGCGAGACCCTTCTCCAGGCACACCGGGTCAGACAAATGGAGGACGGCGATGCGTTCCAACGTCGCATCGACATTCGCGACGGAGGGGCGGTGGCCACCACACAAACACAGGACGCGGAGGAGGATGTCGAAACGCAGGAGGCAGAGAACCTGGTGTACAAACCACCGCGCAAATTGCGTGTGGGTGGAGAGGTGAGAGGACAGAACTACGTTGCGATATGTAGCATCCCGAATGCGATTACCGGCGAATGTATCATAAAAATTCTCGCGTGTTTCGACACCAACCAGGACGCCGATACATGGTCACAGAATGTGGCGAGTCGACACATTACGGACGACGACATTCTCGTCGGACGAACGTGTGAATGGGTGTTTCCAAATGGGACCGCTCAGAGCGTCAGCGGATCCAACTATCGCATCGACGAACTTCAGCGCATCATGGACGCCGCAGAACGCAACCCGAAGGCGGTGCAGGATTACAAGACATGGAAGGCGGAACAGGATCGGCGCGCTGAAAAAAATGCATTGACGGATGGAAATGGAGACGGTGATGCACATGCAGACGATAACGGCTCTACTCCTCATGAGCACTGCAATGACGATGGTAGTACTGTGCCTATGGATGTGGTGTAGAAAACGCACTGTGTCCGTGTATAACGACGACATCGAACACGGGCAGCCGAAGAAGACCGTCTAACGTAGCATCTTTTTTTGACACACTACAGTACAACCACGACAACGCACGATGAGTATCGTTCGCACATCGGCAATCGTGTCTCTTGTCGCGCAATTGCTCATAGGCGCAGTCACATCCGTCGGGTTCCTCCTGCAGGTGAAGAGTGAACAGGATCGCGAAGATTTGAACACTATCCTTGCGTTCGAGGTCTCCTCACAGGTCATTGAGTTTCTCTGGTACGCAGTCGTTCTCATACTGTCACAAACGATCACCGCCCGTCTCCGTTACATCGATTGGGTCCTAAGTACACCAGTTATGCTCATCTCACTTGCGTTGTTCTTCCGCCACCGCGACCCAACCACCTCACAATCGTCCTCCGTAGTGTCCGTGTTTGAGTCGTACGAAATTTACGCCTGTCTCGGAGTGAATTGGATCATGCTCGCGTTTGGGTTCGCCATGGAGAGCATGTGGATTTCGGACATGGTAGGGTTACTCGGCGGAGGACTCTCCCTCGTGGGATCGTTTACCTTTCTGGCCGTACTCACACCGAATGAGACGTTGAGTCACGTTCTCTTCTGGGTGACGTTTGTAGTGTGGGGACTTTACGGTGTCGCCGCCGCGCTCAACGACGTTGCAAAGAATGTCATGTATAACGCGATCGATGTAATATCGAAGAACTGTTTCGGCCTCTTCCTGTTCGTGTACGCACTCACGCTTCAGACATCGGCATCGAACGTCGCATCTACGTACGAGGGCGGTTCGGGTTCTGGGGAATGATCATGAAGGGCGTCGGAGAGGAGGACACCTCCTATGAGACCAGTGGCGAACCCGTCCGACACAGGCGGGGATGCCACAACGTGCATCGCGGAAACGGTAGGTGAATGGTAGTAGTGGGAACCCCATAGACACGCACCCAACGCACACACGCCGACGACCGGGAGTAGGAAAAATGCAATACCATCCTCTCGGTCATAGTGTCGCATTGGGTGACACCCCATGTAGGGCGGGTATGCACATCGTATCACGCCGTAATCACAATGCACACATATTGCACCCCTTGGGCAACAGGTTCTGCCACCGCAGCAAGTTCCCGGTTCACCCTTGTATGCCGCGTTGCAGACCCCGTCTGGTCGACAGCAGTCGGAACAGGTAGCGTGTACACACACGATACAACACACGATACCCCAGAATGGCTGCATTTGAAAAAAAAGGGGTTTGTTTTTTTACACTGAAGTCTAGTGATCCTCTAGAGCTTGGGCGTACTTTTCAGACATGTAGAACATACATCCTCCCGAGACCTTGGGTCGCGTGTTGGGTTCCATGTCGCGGCCGATGACGGGAATGGTGCGACCGATCCCCTTCGTACCAAGGGACTCTACGTACATGGGTTGCACCGCCTGCTTCGCTAGACGCACGCGTTCGGATTGTTCCTCCGACTTGGGAATGCTCGCCTTGCGCATCTGCTCCTCACCCTCCTCCGACAGTCCCCAGAGCGAGTCGAAGGCACTATCGTTCTCCTTAGTCGGCTCCTCAACAGTCTCCGCGGCCCGTGCAGACACGGTGTTGGACACCATAGCGTTTGCACACGCATTGCCGGGAGGCGGAGTAGTGTAGTCGGTCTTCTTTTTTTTCTGCATCAACATCACCGCGGCCATTGCAGAGACCCCGAAACCGATCGCTGCGCTCATGGGTTTTGAAGGTCTTTGTTGTGTAGGTGACACATAAAAAAATTCACGCGATCACTCACACATCACCGACCATTCATAACTTACATGGGACCCTCATCGTCCTCACCCCTCTCCACGGGCAAAGACTCAACCGATGCGTCCGGTACCGCAGCACAGGGCCCAACATCCGCTGCAACAGGAGACGCGTGCACCATGATGGGTTTCGAGCTCGCAAAGTGAGAAAGGTCGTCATCCGCACTTTCACCAGGAGTCACCATCATCTCCTCCGCCTGCATGGTGACGCCAAACTTGCCTCCTGGAATGATCCAGACGCCGTAGGACATGCTCACAACGGGAACGACGCACGCGCCCTGCGTCAGGTGCTCCGCCTTTCCACCGTACTTGCGGAACCGACCCTCCTCGTTGAGGTGCATGGTAGTGGGGTAGTCCCCTCCCGTCTTGACCTTGATCTTGATAACCTTATCATCGTCCGCCTCGTCCTTGAAGAAAATGAGTGGCTGGTAGCGATCGCGAACCACCGCCTCCGACAGCGGTTGAGCAAGGGGCTTCCCTGACTTGCCGAACCACTCCTTTGAGCACTCGACTGCCTTTTTGATGACCAACTCGTCGATGTTCTCCAGCGTTTTACGCGTGACGGGGTCGGACACTTTGATCATGAGACCGCGGCGATCGGGGTTGTTGCTGTCGTCGCGAACAGAGTCGAGTGCGTATTTGGTGAACATCGGCTCGCTCGCGTCACGGCAGAGGTTGAAACGATTGAACCGGTTCGTTTTCGCGCTGCTGGAGCCGTCGCGGAACATGTCCACCTTGACCTTGTCCTTGCTTTTCCCCGCGTACTCCACGGGTCCAAACGTGATGGCGTTGACGTCGAACTCGGAGATGTGCGGCATCGGCTTTCCCGGCATGATTGACTGTGCGTGTGGGTGTAGAATGTGTTCTGTGGCGAGTGTACAGCACACGAGTCAGACATTCTGATGTGCACAGAGAGAGGGGAGGGGTGGTGCATGCGTTGTTCCTTTTGGTTGGTACCAAATTCTTTACTCTGGTACTGTCAAGACAACACCCATGTCATCCTGCGATTCTCCGTTGGTACCCCTTATCTGCGCGGTAACAGTTCTTTTCATACTACAGTCTCAACTTTCGTTCATGGATCGCGTCTACGACGACCGCGCGTTTTTAGACGCAGATGCGTAAAGGACAAGATGACGCGTGTCTGCGTTGTCATCAACGACGTAGGAGGAATTCCACACACGCTCCACGAAAACGTTCTCTCGAACCACGCCTCGTGGTCGGAGTCCTTTCACATTGGTATTCCACTTCCAAATACGGATCGAGCGGAGGGGTTTCGTTGCGTCACACGTGGTACGTCCACCGAAAGCGTGTTTTCCGTGGCGGCATCGCGCGGTGTCATGACCGTACTCGCGGGGCCATCGTGTGGGTCGCGCAAACATCCATCGGTCGGCGGCGTTCATACGTTGTTCGATCCGGAGACGACGCTTTCGCACATGGGGGTGAGACGGTGCTCTCCGTACGACGACGCGTGTTTCCGTGGACACAGTGGCGTTTACGACGACGACACCCTGCGGTATGCTACCGACGTTGTGTGTCGACACGAGGGAGACGAACATCTTTTTCTATGGGTCAACCTACTGGCACTGCGCGACATCGACTGTGTCCACACCTCGTCCTCTACGACAGCGCCGTCGAATGCACGATGGCTGGACCGTCGCAGTCATCCGGAATCTCTACACAGCGTCATCTCAAAGGTGACGGATGCGGTGTCACGAGACTTCTACCAAAGCGATACTCCACGATCTATTCCGCGTCACACGGAGACTGAATTCTCCAACCTTTTGCAGCATTCGGTAGAGGCACTGGATAGTCACCTGCAACGTGTGCGACGCTTTATCCTCTGTGTGTTAGAAAAGTTTCCAGATGCCAACGTCTGCCACACCGCGTCACATTCGTTGGCGTTGGGCGAACACGGCATGCGTGGAGGTCGCACACCCATGTCCACCACGTGCACGACCTTTATGTCCTCGCGTCCATCGACGTCAAGATGCGACAACCTTGACGCGTTACTCTTCAACTTCATTCTAGACTCGCTGCACCTGGCTCACCCTCCTCAGATGGGACAACCAGTCACGTGCGTTCCCTCACTGGGTTTGACACGAACGCTGGTGTTTTGGAACGATCACATGTACGCAATCATCGAACGTCAGGGTGTGATTCAAAACGTCTTCGACCTTTCTACCGATCCGTTCGAGTTGTACGACATCGTGGGCAACGTATCACACATACGTGGACCCTTACAAATCGCCCTCCGTTCCGAAACACAGGACGTGTCTCGAGAGCCTCGGGCAACAACGGTGGACGAACCCAATGAACCACAGCAACTACAGCGTCCGACTCCTGTGTCCATTCCATCTCCTACAACGTCGGAAGTATCGACCGTTACAGCGACCACGACGCTTTCACGACAGGCGTCCTTTTCCCGCCGCCGTACCACCAGCACCACAAACCCTAACGCGTCCCAGGTCTCTCAGAATGTGCGACGGGCGGAGCAGCGGCTGAGCAAGCTTCACCGTTAAAGAGGGATACCGTACCACCCTAAGAAAAATTTGTACTGTGTGTACCAACGAAGGGGAAATCCCTCGTCACGTAATATCATCGCATTCATGTCCGCCGTCCTTCCCTCGTACAACGCGATCAACAACAATGCTGCCAAAATATTCAGGAATCACTCGCGCGAACGATCGGCCGAGAACCCTCCTACTCACTGCGTGCTGACGGGCAAGACCTATCAGATCAAAAACGACAGTGACCTCGAGCAACTCTACAGGGACCTCGGGGACCATCTCAAGTGCGATGGTTCGGAAATGATCTGCGTGTCCGAGTGTCGCACAGTCGTCTTTCCAATGTACTTTGACCTGGACATGAAACTCCCCATCGACACGTTGGGGACGGATGCGATACAGAGCATCGTACGCGTCATCGTCAAGCAAACACTGCGCTTCTACCCCGAGGCGTCTCGCGCACACCTCGGAACATGCATCGTGACAGACAAGACGGGCACTGCCGTGCAAAACCCGGAGACGGGTCTGTACAAGCACGGCGTCCATATCCACCTACCACGCATCATGGTGAACTGCGACAGTGCGCGCCAAATCCGGATGGGAGTATTGAATGGTCTCACATCCTACCTGGGGTCGTGGGTTGACGTTATCGGAGTCGACCCTGGCAACTCTTGGGACGACATTGTGGACGACGCCGTATACAACACCGGTCTGCGCATGATTGGCGCTCCGAAGGCGACCAAGTGCAAATCATGCACACTCAAACAGGACGATTCCTGCACGGTGTGTAAAGGACAGAACAATCGATACGTAATCGATGATCGCGTGTACAAGCTGTGCATGGTACTTGGCGCCGACGGGGAACGCGACGCTGATTACGAGCGCTCGCTGAGGAACAACATGTGCAACCTTCTCACCAAGTGCTCAGTGCGTGCACCCGCGGGTACACATCCAACGGACGGATACGCCATCTACCCTGGGTGTCCCCAACTGTCGTCGACCCATTTGACGGCAGCAGCGATGGGAAAGAAACGGAAGACGTCGATATCGGCGTTGAACGGTTCTGCAAAACGTCCTGTGGACCGTCGGTACACGGAGGAGATCACCGACGCCAAGGCACGGGACATTGCTCGCAAGTATCTCCTAACGTACTCCGACAAGTACGCGTCGTGCACCTTCAAACTCTTTCGAGGTGGGAACACGATTCGAGTCAAGTTGTTTGGCGACGATGCCAAGTACTGCACCAACAAGGTAGGGTACCATCGCAGCAACAATGTGTACATGGATATTACTCGCAAGGGCTTGGACGCGGATGCCTACATGAAGTGTTACTGCCCGTGCAAGACCACCGAGGGACGCAGCGGATTCCATGTGCACTGTGGACGAATGTATACTCGCACTCAGAAGGGAGTCGATCGAGCGGAGGTGAACGTGCTCTTTGCGAATCTCTCAGACGTCGACGATCCCTTCGCACAGGCGGAAAAGGCCATGTTCGGCATGACGTCGGCGGCATCCTCATCGACGTCTGCTGCAACAATGCGCAAGGCTGTCGAAGACATGACGGACGAGGAATTCCTGCGCGCGAGCGAGGTCGACATGTTTTGAGGACATTGTCGTTCCCCACGCGACGTGGTTTTTTTTGACGTTCTAAGGGGCAACACACCAACGACCACATATGCGGCGTTCGAGCAATTGTTCGGCATACACCGACACCCTGTCGGTGTTTGTCACCGGAACGGCATCCGTGCCTGGAAACGATGCGTGTACCGTAGATGTTAAACCGGTGTTCTCGTGTCAGACGAAGCAATTTGAGCTTCCGGACAAGGAGACACACGAAATGATGCGTAAGGATGCTGAGGAGCAGCTGACTGCAAAACAGTGTGATGTGTCGAAGATGACAATGGAGTTTGCGACGAATCTTGTGGGTACGCAAAATGTAGAGTACAGTGCGGAGAAGTTGCGGAGTCTGGGAATGGTTTCGAATTGTTACCGTGAGGGAAATGATCCGAACAACGCGACACACCGTGCGGAGGCGCGGTGCTTCAACCAGCGAGAGATGACGGACGTGAACGGGAACCGTGTCATCAACACCAACATGCCCATTCTCTCCAATCTGTCGGCGTGCGACATCTCCACCGACGCGACGCCGCAGATTTACGAGGATCTGCGAAAGGTCGCGGCGTTGAACGTCAAGGACCGTGGATACACGGTCGACAAGCCCGAGGACCTCGCGTGCACCTTTTCCATTCTTCCTCAGATTTAGGTGGTACTATCAATGTCATATGACATACGTCGTTCCTACAAATCGAATGCATATCATACACCTTGTCTTTTTTTGTCACTATTGTACACAATGATGATGCGTGTCACCTGGTTCAGTGTACTGTTGGTGGCAGTGTGTAATGCAGATCAAAGTTGGCACCTTGCGAATCCATCCTACACGGAGGAGTGGCAGGTGAGCTCATACGTGTGCCCGTCTGTCTGTGGATCCACCTCCTGTACTCGCACGGTGGGTGAGACCTCCTCGAATGCAGAGGCGCTCGACTGCGATCCAGGATGGGGCATCACAAATGGGGGTGCAACATTCGATTGTGTGGCGTCAGATCACGGATATAGTAGGTACTATTCGGTCTCGAGTACGTGTGGAACGAATCAAAACGGGATAGTAATGTACAGAAACTGGATATGCTCTCCGTCCGGATGCCAGAAGGTAAATCTGTATTGTTGCAACAGTGCCCATCACCACCACAGTCCTCATAGTCACTCGCCTCATTCACACAGTCCTCATTCGCACAGTCCTCACACACATAGTCCTCATACACATAGTCCTCACACTCACACCCCTCACACTCACAACCCACCACCACCGTCTCCGAACCCAGGTCCACCTGATCCCTCTCCTCCTCCACCGGACCCTCCTCCGCCGTCCGTTCCGCCCTCTCCTCCCCCTCCTCCCCCTCCTCTCAACTGTCCCGGGGCAGCGCATGGTGAGAGTGTCACAGAGGAACGCATCACCTACTCCGAGGAGTTGCCACTCTCCAACTGTCTTCCCCAGTCTCAATCGAGGTATTGTCTGTGCGATTCTGGTACGTTCGCGTGTGCGTCCTGGAGTCCCAATACGTTCTTCTTCACGGACTGCATGTCTGGTTGTGGTCTCGTTCGTGACGGTCAGACATTGTACGACGACACGCGTGTCAGGTTCCTGGAGGAGACTCCGTCTACCGCATGTCAGGCGCAAACTCAGGCACGAGGTCGAGTATGCTTTGGAATTCCGCGTGGTGCGGAGGGGAATTATGGTACGTATGGATCCTGGTGTGTCTTTGTCAACGATGTGTGCACGGGAGATACCCTCTACACGGCAACTACGTGCACGGATGCCATGCCGGAACCGCCTCCTCCCGTTCCCCCTCCCCCCACGCCGCCACCCCTTCCTCCGCGTCCTCCTCCTCCACCCTCACCTCCATCCCGTCCGCCTCCTGATCCTCCTCCGCCACTTCCACCACCTCCCACACCTCCCCCACCGTCGGCACCTCCACCCTCACCTCCGCATCCTCCATGTTCTCCGCACCCGTTTCCACCGCCTCCGGTACCACCACCACCCGAGTCGCCTCCTCCCAGTCCCCATCCTCCTCCACCCCCTAACCCGCCCAAACTCCCTGGCATTTGCGAAACGTCGTGTGCGACAAACGCCAACGGCTTTTGCGAGGATGGCGGTTCTGGGAGTGCCAATGGACTCTGCACGTACGGTACGGATTGCGCCGATTGCGGTCCGCGTGTCGGTTCCCCGCCTCCCCCTCCTCCAACGCCACCCTCAACTCCACCGCCTCCGTACGTCGCCCCCAGTCCTCCCCGCCCACCTCCCGCTCGCCCCCCTCCCCCTCCTGGTCCAGGCATGGGTCAAACCACACTGGTCGTCATCATCGTCGGAGGTCTAGTCGGATTCGCTCTTGTCGTCATCCTCATCCTCTCGTTCACGTTGACTCCGGAACGGGCGGAGGCACTTGGGACCGTCTTCTCTGGTCTGACGCGTCTTGTGCAGGGGATACGCGGTAAGAAGGAGGAGGATGGTGGAGAGAAGACACGAAAGCAGGAGGGTAGACGCACCGACATGGAACGGGGATTCGCGACTGGTGCGCTTGCTGCAATCGCGTCCATCCTTCCGACCAACACACAGGTTGTGGCATCAACGACGGAACCGGTGGCGAAGACCGATGTAACGGCATTGGGGGACATGGTAATCCGCGACAAGGAGAGTGCGAAGACAACAAAGGGCGACGACACTGTACCGTCTGCGACGGAAGAGGTCACAACGCAGAGCACGAATTCCACGGGTACGTTGCAGCCCGTCTCCGTCCGTCGAAAGGAACGTGCCACTACCGCAACGGCCACGTCGCGCGATGACAGCACGTGAAACACAAACGTGTCCCACGAACGAAGCATGTCTGTATCCGTTTCGACGTTTCGGTGACGGTTCCACATCGGACGCATCGATCACCCACAAGAGATAGAATGTGAAGGCACACGTCCTCGCAAAGCATTTCGTGTAGCATGAGAACACGCAACATATCGTATTGAAAAAAATGGTCTAGACATTCATTTTTAAACACGTGTATTGGAGCGTTCACGTCCGCGTTCGGAGCACGCTCCTCCGCGCGGAGCGGATCGAAGATCGTCTCGATGCGCGAGCGAGTCGACCAATTCGACCACAGAACGACGCGGCGGTGCAGACGATGAACGTTTGCTGCTCACGGTGGTGATGACAGATGCACGACGAGTCGCCACTCCGATCAACGGTGCGCTGCGATTGAGGTGGAAGAGAATGGCGATGGCGTGAAGTACCCACAAATGTTGGAGGGGCATGAGATGTTGCGCGGCGATACCGCTCCCAACACCCCACCAACCTCGAAGGCCGACGTCCGCGACCACGATCCCGGATGCGACGACGAAGCTGCTCAATATCGCAAGACGAGGGAATCGAAGAGCGATTCCAAAGAGCACCAGGAGACTTGCACCCAACAACCCCGCGCACGCAAGAATGTTCCAGACAATCGTTTGTTGCTGCACGTCACACGTCAACACGGTCGTGAATCTCCACGTCACCAGGCTGATCGCGACTGTGCAGAGAAACGTGAAAACGCGTACGGCGCGTCGTACTCGATCCGATGCGGCCCGTTTGCGACGCGCAAACTCTAGGATGCACCAAAGAAGGAGTCCAAGAAGGACGGGAAGGGACTGGATGACAACCTGTGGAGCGGAGTCTATACGAACGACTGCATCCTCATTGGTCGGTACGATGTTGGAAAATTCTCCCAAATCTGTACAATTCGACATGGTGTGTTGATGTATACACCAAAAAAAAGTATCGCTACATAGAGTAAGTGAGTGTCCAAAATGGACGGTTTGTTTCCCGAATGTGGCGAGGATGCACACGTATGTGTATCCTCACAGCAAATATCAGCGTTCATGGATGTGGATCGTAGTAATCTGGTATGCTTCCGGTGCGGAGAGACGGGTCATGTTCGATTTCAATGCCTTACATTCCGTGTGCGCCTCTGTCAACGTAATGAGTCCGGTGGTTGTAACGAACGCAACTGCACGTACGCGCACGGTGAAGAACAACTTCGAACGCCATGGAAGGCACGATGTGTACGCGTCATCAAACAGGGTGGGAACCTTGTCTGCATCGGTTGCAACTCCAGCGAACACACCTTTCGAAAGTGTCCACTTCATCAGGACATCATACTGATCTGACGAGCACAAGACCCGTCCCCATTTTTTTCACGTGTAAGACGACATACACATGACGCACACCCTTTTCGTACCGTTTGCAATTTTTGCACTCGTCCTTCCAAGGACTCCGATTCCTTGGGTGCGTGTCCCCGACCCTCCACCGGCCGACGCGACGCTGTCGTGTTATATTGCCACAGACGACAACGCGACGTGGGTCTGCGCGCCAGATATTCTTCTGATGGACGACGTCGATCCGGACGACTCGTACTAGGCGATGAGAAAAAAAGTGTGTCACTTCTAACAAGACATGGACAACTGGATATTGGTCGTGGACGGGGACACTGCATCTAAGAAGCAGGTGGACGTGTGCCGACAAAACCCGGTCGGACTACAGGGGTTCATCGAGTGTGACAAACCCGAAAATAAGGACGCAGACATCTGTTCCGCAGTCGACTACTTCCCCGCCTTTTGCAATACTGCACAAAAATCATGCGTGTACGGCGTACGAGACACACAGAACTCCCTCCTAGCTCTCAAAACACTTTCTCCGTCAGAACAAACCAAATCGACAGAGCCGCCCCGATCGTCGTCGTGATTATAATCGATGAGATGCATATACACTCTTGACGCTCACGAGTCACGTGCTTCCAGTCGTCGTGTGTCATTTCTTCCATTTGGCGTACATTTTTTTTCGTCACGTCGACCAGCGACCCGCCTCCGCGTTGGCGGGGAGGACTTGCACCTCGTACCCCTCCTTCGTGTACATGCGTTGACGCGTCCACCGCATCGACGGAAAGATGGACACGTCGTCGACGACGTCCAGTACGAGGGGAGTCTTCTTGTTCTCACATGGACGCTGAATGCGGCCCACCGCCTGGATGACGCGTCCCTTGGGTGTGGCAAGAATGCACGTATCCGCCTCGCGCTTGTCCACACCCTCGTTGGCCATTCCGTAACTGCACATGACGATGGGTCGCGCCAGTTGACGTACGCGCTCGTCGTCGCGCAGACCTCCCTTGAAGACACCAACGTCCTCCTCGGGAATTCCGCGAGATACGACCATGTCGCGAAGAAGATCGAGTTGCACGATTCGGTCGGAGAGGACCATGATGACGCGTCCCACCTCACGGTACTGCAGAATGCGTTCCACGATGAAGGTGTTACGACCCACGTGACGTGCGATATTGTTCAGCATCGTCGCGACGAGAGGGCGCGACCCATCACGCGTCGCGATCTCGCGCGTCGCGCCCTGGAAGAGAGCGATGCTGACGCGCACGGATTCCGACGAGCGCTCCGCGCGAAATCCCTCCTCTCCAAGGGACCAGTGCAGCATGGGTGTGAGTCCGTCAGGGCGATCCTTTGTCGCCGTCAGCGCAAGACGACGCATGGCGTTGAATTTGAGGAGTGCAAGGGACATGATTGGGGCTGCCATGTGGTGTGCCTCGTCGCATACCACCATCCCAAAGGAGTTGAACGTCTCGGGTGGCAGATCCCGTTTCGCGATGGTCATGACCATCCCGATGACCACGTCATATTCGGGTCCCATTTCCCACTTGGTTCCCTGCACGATGCCGACCTTCACTCCCGGACAGAAGCGCTCGAAACTCGCCTTCCACTGATCGCGAATCACCGCCTTGTGCACCAGGATGAAGGTCCGTCGCTTAAACACACACGCCTCGTAGACGGCGAACACCGTCTTCCCTCCCCCGCACGGGAGTGACACGAGTGTCCCATTCGGGCCACCCTCGTAATAGTGGCGCTGACCCACCACCTCGTGTGCCCGCACCTGAGTTTCGTTGAGCGTTCCCTGGAATGTGAGGAGATCCGACGCTGGATCTCCCATCGTGCGATCGTCGAACTCGGGAGTGCCATATCGCTGCAGTCCGTAGTACCGCGGCATGTGAAAGATGTCGTTCTCCACGACGTACGCCTCAAAGGGTGGCGGAGGCTTTCCGAAGGAGGTTTTTGGTTGGAGAGTGAGACGTTTTTTCTCCTCCTGTAGAGTTTCCTCCGACAGACGCGCGACAGGAATGGAATAGGTGGCGCCGATGCGCGCGTCGCGACGCACGCGATCGGATTTAATCATGTACGCCTGCATGGGTGACAATTTCGTTGGTACCTGTGTCACACACGCACACCTTATGTTCTTCTCGTGTGCCATACTCTGATACGACGAAACCAGTACCGTAGACGAGTGCGTATGCTCGATGCTTTCGATGGGGACACGGGAACCGCAAACACGAGCTTACATTTCGTCGTAGCGGCGCGCACGATTCCTTCCGTGACCTCTCGATTCCAACACGGCAATCCATTGACACCGATCAGTCGGTCGCCCACCTTGACGTGTTCGCGTTTCGCAACGCTCCCTCCCTTGACATGCGTGACGTGCAGTGTGTCGTCGATGCGCATCCCAAACAATTCCATTGCATCGTCGCCGGAAAGCGAAAGAGTGCGGGGAGTGTCGGGGACAATGCCCGGTTTGCATTGGACGAGTTGTGCTCGGCACATGCAACAACGTCCGTCGCGCATCAACATTTGTGACAGGCATTGTGCGCACATGCCGTGCGCACACGTAAACGCGACGAGGTCAACGCATCGAAAGCACACTGGACACGAATCCTGTCGCATACCATTTGGTACATTACTGTACCAACGTAAAAGAGAAAATGCCACCTACCAAACGCCGCGTTCCCGCACGACGCCCCACCAAAATCGTACGCAAACGGACGTCCGACACCGACTCACAGTCTACGGAAGTTGAGGTACCGCTGTTTTCCGATCTTGGCACCGCCCCAGTTGCCTCCGTCGCGTTACCTCCTCCATCCCCGTGTGGTTCTGCGGTATCCGACCATAATCCACAACCACGACGACCCGTGCCACCTCCCTGCCTATTTGGCACGCGACGATCTGTATCGCCCTCTACGTTTCCCGCATCGCTCAAGATCCTCAATCCGAACGCATGGATTTCTCTCCTGTCTCATATCGACAAGACGCCGCATGTACCGATCTTTGTCCATGGACCCACGGGGTGTGGCAAAACTCGTGGTGTTCACCAACTCATCACGCACCTGGGGATGCGCCCGGTATGTTTGGACGCGGTGGAGGCGGACGATACCGCCCAATTGGTGACATGGGTTCGTCGCACGCGGGAGGCGCGCACGTTGAAACGTCAGAGCGTCATCATCCTTGACGATATGGAAGGGTTCACTCCCAATGCGCGAACGGAACTCGCGAAACTCGCCGCCGATCAACGCTGTGAGTTGAATCCGATGGTCATGATTTGCAACTCACGACGCGACCCCATGTGGAAGGGCTTTCCAAAACAAATTCCAGATGTACGTCTGTTCGCGCCCAACGAGTACACACTCCTCCGATGGTTCTCCAGGTGTTATACATGGACCTCACAGCATGACAACATGGAACGCGTTGGAGTTTCGGAGGCGGTACTTCGCTCTCACTGCACCTCGCTTCTGAACCACGGAGACATTCGTCGCATCGTGACAGCGTTGGAGACATGCAATCGTTTGGGAACCAATCTCTCGGTCGATCACGATACGCACGTCTCCAATACGTTTGACGCGTCCCGGCGTCTCCTTCGCGGATGCATGACGCCGGAGTTGTGGACGACGCTCACCGAACCCCGCGATTCAGCACTCCTTCAGTATCACGCCACCTCTCTCGCGACGGGCGACACGTGCGACGAACTCGCCAATGTGTTGGACACGTTCTCCGCGTGCGACACCATGGCACCAGACCGTTTCGAACTAACGGATGCGCAATTTCCCATTACGCACTTTATCCAGGCCTCTGCGATACCTACGCAACTCCCCACTCGGTCTCGAGATGTCGGAGCACTATGTCCGCCTCCTCGTCTACCGAGGAGCACCCACCTGGACGAAGAAAACCAGTGGATGAGTCTTCGCCCGTCAGGACGTTCATGACCTCGTCGCGATCTCTGCAAAGGAATGGGCGTCTCAGATCGATGTCGAGCCATTCCATGACTTCCTCAAAGGTTTCGTAGCACACGTAGTCGTGGTTGTAGGATCGTTCGGTCGAGCGGACACGCCAACCGTCCACGGTGGGCGAGGCGACAACAAGGGTTGGGAACGTGGAGGAGGATGTGGGAAGATGACCGAATATGTATCGAGGTTCCGGCGTGTCATTCTGCGTGGCGAAGGTGGGAGTCTCTGAAATGTCCGACATACGTGTGAGGGTATCTTGCGTTACTGGATGTGATATACGTGCGTGAAAAAAACTGATGTGCGTCTAAAATGGATTGTGAATAAATGTAATACTGTTGTACAACATGGAACACCGGTATCAGACACGACGCGACGAACTTAGAGACATTTCCAATTCTCTGTCGCAACTTGCCCTCATGCTCGCGGTCAACGCGTCATCTGTGGAGGATCTCGTGCACATCGTGCGGCGGGAGGATACGCTCATTGCAGACCAGGCTCTGCGAGACTCCGTCCTGCCATATTCGTCACATTTAGGTCTTCTTGTGCGCATGATCGAGACGGTATCCGTGCATCACAACGTATGCAAGGTCGGCGAACTCACCAAGGGTCTTGACCCCGTGTGGAGACAACGTCTTTGCGGTACCGGGACGTTCAGCGATACACAGCTCGCCCAAATCGAGTCGATTGCATCCTCTCTCCGCAAAACTCGCGACGAGATGAGTGCCATCGAGGGCAGCGACGTTGGATCGTCGAGTCCATCGGATTACTCCGATTCCAGCTCGTACTCGTCTAGCGACGACGGGGACACGGACGTGGAGGAGGAGGAGGAGGAGGAGGAGGAGGAGGAAGAGGAGGAAGATCCTGATCCACCGTCGCGTCGACGTCGTCGATGATCGTCCACAACTTGTACAGCGCCTTCGCCGTCGTCGTGGGACGACGTTTCAAAAAGCACGACAGACGCACAACCTCCGCGTGCCATGAACCCAATCCGTTGGACGTTTTCTGCGGACGTCGATACGCGCGTGGCCAGAACGATGCATCGCCAAAAAGCGTCACCGACATGAGCACGGCAACCTCCCATTCCAGATGACACAGAACATTCCACGTATACGCGCACGTCTCGCGACATCGACACACATCGTCAAAGTGGAGGAAATGGATGAGAATGGACCACACATCGTCTGGGAGGAATACGAGCATCCTTTTTTTGTACTCACCACCATAAATGAAGTTCCTTGCGCAGTGTGCTGCAAACATTGATGCCGGAGTCCCGGCCGACGATGTGATGCGTGAAATGAGAGAACGATTCACAACGATGACATGTCTAAATAGCAAGTTGAGTATCGTGCGAAGTATGTGTTCCCCGACGGATGAGTACGCGAACGCTGTGACGACAGCTCTCGCAACCGTCGACGACGAGAACGTGAGGCGGCGCGTCGAATCCATAGCCATCACCGGTGGCCGTCTCCACGCGAGTGATCCAGACGGCGTGCGCACCATCGTGCGTTCCCTTCCACCACGTCTGTCGGAGAACGCGCGCGCGCTGCGGCTCTCCAGAAACGAGATACGCGCATGCAAACGGTCCCAGGTGACGCAAAGGATCGAGAAGAACAAGGTACGAACCCTTGTGGACGGTCGGATTCTACTTGCACACGGGCGTTCGGTGGTGCGTGACCCGACGAAATGCACTGGTGGCATTCCAGAACTCACCCTGTCGCTATGCTTGGTGACGGGTCGACGTGAGTGCGAGATTTTGAATGGTCAAAGTATTCTCACTCCACACACGACGTATTCACTCGTCTTCCAAGGTCAGGCAAAAAAACGCGACCAGGGAGTGGTGCAACGAGACGAACGCATCATCCCATGCCTCACACCCTCGGAGGAAATTGTTCGCTGTGTCGCGTATTTGCGCGACCGACAGAAACACGTTGTTCTGGACAACAGGGCAGCCTCTCGTCGGTACCAGAGTTATCTCTCGCGGTACATGCATGGCGTCAGTCCGTGGTGCGACACAAGAACGCATGTGCATTCTCTGCGTGGAATTTACACGTGCATGTGCCACTCACTCTTCGACTGGGGTTTGCACACAGATGCGTACGTCGCCATGTGCATTCTGGGTCACACATCTCTTGAGGAGTCGCTCGTGTACACGACGTTTGCGATTGGGGACGCGTTTCGCACCGAGGAACCGCGACTGGGCATGGGAAATCTTACGCCTCCTCCCCCGTCTCCGGCGACTCGTCAAGAATGCGATCCGACTGAGGAGTCGGTGCCTGACGAGAGTTGATCTGGCGGACAGCGGTTGGGACCGTACCCGCACGGGAAATCAGCGACGTCTCGATCAGCATGCGACCAGGTTCGGCGTTGGTCGACATGCGCTCCGAGACGAATCCGCGCGCGGGTGTCTGGTGCACGTGCCGCGGTGCTCCGTACCCCTGAAACTGCTGAGGATGGTCGACACTGGTCGAGTCACTGCACTCACCCAGACGTGAAAAACAGATCTGAGACATTCGTGTTTGAGGTTGTTTTGTTACCTACACATCGCTCTATTTTTTTCTCCGCACATCCAACGTAGGGCAAAAAATTACCACCAAACAACACATTTACCCTGCCGGTGCCCACGCACACACGCTCCACGCAGCGCCATATCGAGACCTAGACTGTAGTTGACGTGACTCCTGTCACATGTCACAAGGACGTGACGTTCCGGGTGGAAGTGACTGGGATTAACCTCCAGGTCCCTCTGAGGCAGGACGCCATCCACCTCGATGCACTTGCGTATGTGGATGAGAATATCCTTCGAGTACACCTTACACGCGACTGCGGTCATAATAATTTCAGCAACGTCTCGTGGAGTGATGTCGCGCCCTAACGTGTCGGCGTACCGTTCGTAGCACGCTGTGGAGGACAAGAGCGTCTTTGACGCGCGTAGGTTTATCACCGTATTCATGGACGTTCTTCTTCGTTGGTACCATACCCGTTACACACGGACCGTCACGACAGCCACTGACGTTTCGTGTATGCAGGAAAACGTTTCGTCCTCGCACGTACACGTGACAACGTAACGACCACAGGGCACATCCGCAAGTATCGGTTGTTCCGTTTCTACCCCATTGCTCCAGTGAAACCGTAACCCTGGTGCATCCAATCCCACACCCACCGCCTCTACGCGTCCATCGCGTGATGTACCGGTTGTGGCATTTTGCACCCTATATTCCTGAACGATCGCGACCCGGTCGTACCGTGCACCCACGTCCACGACGACCTCCGCCACCTCGTCGTTCGCATCCACGGCGCGTATCCTGTATCTTCCTGCCGGGACCGCGGACGCCTCACTGCCAGTTTCGTCCGTCTCCACCGGTGGACTCCATCGGAACTGAATGGGTTCCATACCGAGTGGACGACAGGAAATTCTTCCCGTATCCCCCGAGGTCATAGGCTGCGTAACGACAACGTGCATTTGAAATGTCGTCTGTGCAGGTGCGCGTGACGGCATGCAGCTTCCCAACATCCGCTATTCTTGATGCTGTCCGACGCGTTTTTCATGCCGTGTACCCAAACGCGTCAACGACGTCTCGCCTCATTCGCGTCCGTAGAGAACAGCAATAACACTCTTCGGCACGCGGACGTTGCGCACCGTGTCCCCATTCGGAGCGCGGAAGGTGCAGAACATTTCAATGTTGGTGCGACCAGAAATATCCACAAGGGGAGGACGACCTCCATGGTCAATGACGTAGAGCACGGTCTCGTCGTCCCACTTAGGACAGTTGAGTGCGACACGTTGCATTTCGTACTTGTCGCCGCCTATCTTGGTAATGTCGTACGAGTCTCCACCGTCCATTCTCATGGGAGAGCGAGGTGGAGAGGCGGGAGGTAGTTTTGACGCTGCATTTCGAGGACGCTTCGATGCACGTTTTCCGGAGGTGGTCGCTTGGTCCACAGACCGTGGAGCACCTGACATGCACTCAATGCGAGCAATCGAAGGTGGCATTTCCGTTGCCAAACCAATCTGAATGAGAGAGGATGTCAGAGGCGCCAGAGGTGCGTAGCGTGACTCGGACAGTCGGACACTGATGTGGTGCACCGACCTTTGGACGTTCCGCATGTCGAGCTGAGCATCACCAGGAAAGTGACACGCCAACTGCCGCACCATGTCCCCATAGTCCGTGTAGCGATGCGTGGTACCCCCGGACACAATGTCGATCTCCATGACACCGGTGCCGTCGTTGAACGTCAACCAACCCCACACCGCCCAATGCTCCGGATGTGGATAAATGGGAATGCGGACGGGGAGCGGGAGGATGCCCTCCTGTAGCGGAACGTACGTGCAAAAGGGACAGTCGCACATGTTTTCCTCTCCCACTCCCCGATGTCTTTGTTGGTACACGATCTTTAATTTGTACACAGTATGTGACAAGACGACGTATGATTGTCTACCGCCTTCTTCTTTTGGTACTCTACGTTTCCACCGGGTTCCTACTGGGATGCGTCCCGTGTGTGATCCGTCGCAAATACGGCTGTTTCGTTGCATCCTTTGTACTGTGCCTATGGTTCGCCCCGGCGCTCTCCTGGATGTACTATTCTCCGCTCTCCGCATGTTCCCCACGCATCATTCACTCCCTGCCAGCGAACAAGTCAGACGATGCGGTATGGGAGAGTTTCTGGTGTTCACGACCGTGCACAGGACGTGTGATGCGCCCCGAGACACACGCAGACCTTTTGAGCATTCTTCGTACTACTCCTCACGTGCGAGCGGTGGGCGCGGGACACTCCACGAGTGATCTTCAATGTTCTGATGACACCGTCCTGTCGTTGGACGCTCTTTGTTACATGGAAACACTTACGTCGCACATCACGCGATTTGGTGCAGGCTGTACCGTACTTGACGCTCAGACGCACCTTGCGTCTCTGGGACGACAGCTGATGGGGTATGGGAGCATCACAACACAACGAATCGGAGGCGCCATTTCGACCTCTCTACACGGACAGCATACTCGACAATTTGCGGATCACGTAGTCGCTCTCACCGTGGCCTTGGCAAACGGTACGATGACGCGCATCGAGGGTGTAGAGGTGGATGCGTGGTTGGGGTCCATGGGAATGCTGGGTGTCATCGTAGATGTCGATCTCACCACGCATCCCCTCGAGTTTGTCGTCTGTCAACGACATGTCGGCAACGAAACGCACCTGTATGATGCACTCGTGGATCCGACACTCGCAGGGTTTGAGGCACGTGTGATGTTTTCCGGTGACGATTTTCAGTCCTTTGTCATTCGCACCTGTCGACGCATCTCTAATGGGACTGTCAACCGTACGACGACACTCACGTCTCTCGACGACCCGTTCCAGGCGTTTGTGTACGACAATGTTCTTCTCGATTGGGCGCTCTTCCTTGGTGCCGCGGTACCGCATCTCCCAGGAATCGACGACGCGATCCTTGCCTCATCTCCGGCGGACACGACAGTATCGGGAGAAACCGTCGCAACCGTAAACGATTACCGCCTCCCTGTACGTTTCCACCCTCACTTTGACGAGGAGTACGCCGTGCCCAATACGCATTGCAGTCGTCTCATGCGACAAATCGCAACGGAGTGCATCGACGACGGTATGAATGCATTCTTCTACATTCGTCGCGTCGACGCAGCGCGCGGATGGCTGACGTGGTCGTCGACGGCGTCGTGTGCGGTACGTGTCGAGTTCTTTCGTTTTACACTCGACGGAGTCGATGTCGAAACGCGTTCACGTCGTTGCATTGAGGCGCGTGTCGTTGGTTTGGGTGGAAGTGGACACTTCGGAAAACCATGGTTTTCGTCTCCCCACGACATGTTGCTCAACAGTCCTCAACGTCAGGACTTCATAACCTACCGGAACACGCTCGATCCGAACGGTACATTCATGACACCATACACTCGTTCCCTACTGCACAATGTCACGTACGACCGTCCCCCTGTTCTACCACCGTCTCTCGATACACGTCTTCTCGTGTGGAGAGTTCTCGTTGGGTTCAACTTGGTCGTCACTGTCGTGCTTTCTGTGTTCCTCTGCATGGATGTCTCTCGTACTTCGCGTACGACGCCTCCTATCGTCGTGACTACCACAGCTGCGGTGAAGACGCCCGTACCACCACGCGATTCGTCCATACGGCGCTCACGTATCTGACTCGACAAGAACCGTAGAGGAATCGCCTGACGATGGCATTGTAGAATCGAGTGGTGCGTCCACGGGTGTGGGGTTGGTGAGTTCCACGCGCTCCTTCAGAAACGAGATACGTCGGCGTAGCATCGGGAACACCAACGAACGCACGCTGCGACTCAACATACGTGCATCGATGCAACCAATGACAAAACAGAGCAGGAGTGCAAGTTCGCTCCAAAATGGAATCCATGACGGCACCACAACCATGGTGATCGTGAACAATTGCCATACCCACATTTGGTGGGAATCTACCTGTCCATCGTCCAGAATAGGACGCAGAATCGAAGCATAGGTTATAAGACCAACGATAATAAATGTGTTCATCTTCTCCCTGTTACGTGTCTCTCGTGACCGTGTCCAAATCTGACACTATTTTTTTACACATGCACACGATGCACGACAACACACCGTGTGACGTCTGTGACCGTCCCCATCCCTCACCCTCTCTTGTCATCGTTCCAGACCGGGACACTCACACAGAGCGATGGGACTACATGTGTCCTAGGTGCCTTGACACAATGCTTCAATTCTTTCCCATCGTCCCTCAACGTCTTCTCGAGAGAGAACTCACCGGGCGGTATCCAACTTCTACTGCTCCTTCTTGTCGTGATTGTCGTCACCCTCCTCCTCACCCTCCTCACCCTCCTCCTCCTCCTCAATGATTCCTTGGTATACCATCCATTCGCGCAGATTTGGATAGTCGTTCATTGGGAGTACAACACCCTCCATGTCCATGACATGTTTCCATGCCGCCGACCAACAGATGTCGGCAAGAGTGTCCCCGTCGAACCCGTTGAGATGATTCGTTTCACCATGGAAAAAGGTCTCGTCCAGGATCGTTGCAAACACAGCGAGGTGGTCGCACATCTGGAGCTTGTCATCCCCAAACGTGTCCGCGACGAATGGATACATGAACGACTGCAGCAGTTCCAGAGAGGAGTCGACAGTAGCACACGTAGTCGGGTTGACGGGGAGAAGACGCCATTGGCGACCTAGGTATCGACACACGGTCATGCATCCGGAAACTGGCACGTCATCGTCGATCCAAAGGGTTGGACGACTGCGCTCTGGACATTCGACGAGCGTCAGTTGCTGAAAGACACACGAGTCAACGAGTTCCGTGACGATCGACCGATGAAGAGACCCCTCGTCACCCGCGTAAATGCGAATCGATTTGGGCGTTGGGTGTGCATATTCCAGAATCGTGTGACGAATGGAGTGAGAAACGTATTGCAGAAACTTGTAGAGGTACGAAAGCATGACGTGATGTGTTCGTGCATACCATCGTGTTTACGAAACTGATTCGACAATTCGCGTCAGAGCCTGAATCTGGTCGGTCGCCATGTTACTCACGATCCGGTTGTACTCATCTGTCCATGCCGCCGCATGGACGTACGGTTCGTCGTAAATGTTGAGCGACGGCGAGGCGACGATCAAGCCACGACACACCAAATAACGTTCTGAATTTGTGCGACGGCTAGAAACGGGTTTGATGAGAGAGACGAATTCGAAGTGCCGCGTCAGTTGCGAAATGAAATCACGGGTGAGTGGATGGAGACACTCGAAGACTTTCAATACGTAGATGCCACCTGGGCGAAGACACCGCAGGGCGATGCGCGTCTGCGCCCGCGCAAGGGGGAGATGCTCCTCCTCAATGCGATCATGGTTCATTTCCACGGCACCGTCTGCAGTCACGAGATCGACTCCTCCCTCCTGGGCGAACGCGGCGTTCAGCTCCTCCACCACGCGCGTCTCCTCCGAGATGACGTCGGCAAACAGAAATCGTCCGCGATCCCGAGGCAGACGTCCTTCGTCCACGGGGATTCCATTTTCCAATGTGACTGCACGCCAGGTCCAATCCTTTGAGGGATCACGGAGCTGTTCAAACACGCATTGGACGAACCCACCTGGTGCCTCGCAGAGATGGACGGACGATGTCACATTGGGGAGAACACACGACATGCATATTTCATGCATTTTGTGGTATGCGCGGTTGATTACTCTTCGCTCGCGATTGCGATGTTCGATGCTACTTGCGACATTGACCATGGAATTCCACCGCTTCATTCCGATTCGCGCCTGTACCTCAGGGACAAGTGCTTTCACGCGTGCAAGACGAGCGCGTATGGGTGCACATCCATTTACCTCATCCGTATCTCGGTCACCCCGCGGTCGAGACGACGCCCGGGGAATCGGCACCTCCGAAGCCAGCATGGCAACGATTCCTCCAGGAGTGACCGGAGTAACGAGATTCTGACGCAAGAAAGTACGGAAATACGGGATGCACCATGCGATGACACGGGTCCGGGTGCAAAACAAAGGTGTTACCGACCCAGAGGTAACGATACAGTGAGAGTGTCACCGCTGTGCGCCCAGACGCGCTCGTGTCTCGCACGATGCGCCAAACCTCACTGTCATTCACGTTCACTACTGCACTCCGTGTTGACGACCATTCGTACACACACAGGGGCACCGGCATATAGGGACCCGAGAATACGGACCAATCGACATGGGCACACACACGACTGCAGTCTCGTGCATGGAAGAATGCGATCTCGCCTATGGAAATCGCGATGCGACGAAGACTGTCGCACGCTGCGCCATACAACCACTCCGAACGAAGTTCCTGTGGTACCAAGAGTGCCTCACGTCGACTCTGAATGTTCTCACGTGGTACGGCGTACAATGCGTTGAGAAGTGCACACACGTCCGCGTGAACAAGATGACTGATGATTTGAAGTACGATATCATTTGCTAAACGATCGATGCGAAGACGTCCCTGTCTCCATCGGCAATACCGTTCTAGACGTTCCCATCGTGACTCACAAATGGATGTCATGTGTGCGTTGAAAGCGGTATGTCAAAATAGTGAGTACAGAAGCATACACGCGAACGTACCCATGATCCCATCCACCATTCGCACTGGTTTTGTCGGAGAGGTCGACGAGAGCACGGAGCACACCGACACAGTCATCGCCCTGATGAGGGTATTCATGAAGGACGCCATCGTTGTGGCGGGTCGGTACACGTGTGCACAGGGTCGAAACAGCGTGAGTGGAGCGGACATGCAGCGCGCACTGAAGTACTGCGCACGCACCTTCTTCCAGCGCGACGATAACGATCTGGCGGATGTCGTGCGTCGTGAGCAGGAGGAGATGCAAAACGAGAGCACGGACGAGGAGGAGGAGGGCACGGACGATGAGGAGGCGACGGACGAAGACGTGGAAAGCACAGACGACACCGAAGAGGAGGAAGGCGAAACATACACAGGGGTCCCGGAACCCTCCGACGTCCAACTCGCGCGCAACGTGGACACGGTGGTGCAGTATTGGGACGTGTGGCAGCCGGACGATCCGGTGCATGCGCTCATCAAACGCGCCATCGACAATACGCCGGTGCAGTGATGACACATTTTCGGACGTCCTACAAAAAAAGGGAAGAATGTAGATACATGCCTTTTCGCAAACGCAGTAGGAGACGATTGTCGCGACGACCGCGTCCACGACGCCGATCCTCGTCACGACGTAGATCACCGTCACGACGTGTGTACCGTGCTGACTCCTTCATCCTTTTTTTTGAAACCGAGTATACAAATGCCACGCAAGTCCAGACCACGGTCCAGACCACGGTCCAGACCACGGTCGAAATTGAACTCGAAAACCCGATCGAAACGGAGAATTTCCTCGCGCCGTCGCCATGGCATGTTTCGAGGTACGAAACAAAGTGACGAAATTGACAATTGGTTTAACGCAATTGGTAGCCTTACCATGGGAGAACGAGACATACTTGAGGGCATCGACAAAAAAGACGAATGTAAGTTCAACATTCCAACATGGATGCCAATGGTAACGACTGCAAACGGCCGAGAGAAGTTACCACGTACAATGCGCATTCCGAAGAGTGAATTCGGCACATATTGTGAGACCGTACTGAAGCCACTGTATGCATACTTGGAAGGCGCACAAGTATTGTACCGTGACAAAGGGGGCAAAACCATCATTTGCCACGGAGGATTGTGCTCGTACACGGAGGAGGGAGTCCCAATATTCCCCGATGAAGCAGTCCTCGCCAGTTACATGCCGGACAGAGACCAGGCAGGGTTTGTGAACAGGTGTGGCGGATTGGATCTGAACACCTTCTTAAGCTTAGATCAACTCTGCGAAATAACGGGCCGAGTACCGCTGTGTGATCTCCCGAAACTCAATTCGGCATCCTTCGGAGGACCTGGTGTCCGGCTTGTCATTGTCGGACACACGCCAACCACGCTTGGGGTACCGGTGTTCTTGAATTACACTCAACCATTTAGCGGAGAAAACAAATGGCTACTACAACTGGATACCCAGTATACCAACAGAGAAACCAATCATTCATGTACGGCGTTCAACATGGACGGGAAGTTTGTATCCATTTACACCTTCGTGCATGATGGCCAGAAGATCACCGCTATGATCCATAGCGGTGATATCGAGCGCTCGATGGTAATAGGTGGCAGGACGTATTCGTACAACGGAAGGGTCGTTCAGAACTCGGATACAGCGGGAAGGTACCCTCTCATTGGACAGGGTGTATTCATTAGCTGCATACCTGGCGCTCCGAATAAGAATGATCCCAAAAAAGAATTCCAAGACATTGATAAACCTCCGCGTGCCCCTGAAACTGCGGTATATGATCACTACACGTTTGGGGACGTGGAAGGTAGCACCTCATTCTTGGACGGTTGTTTAAATTTGCGCGATGAATTGAAAAAAATGAATTACTTATCCCGAGATGCCAATTACGTGTCAATCGGAGACACAATAGGTCAAGCGAATATATTCAGCCAGCCAACAGGGCCAATAAATAATGCAACGACCATCGCCTTTGCAAACAAAGCCATCATCAAGATCATAGGAAACCGGGATTTGAACAAAGTGAGAGTGCCTGCAGAGTTTTTACACCAACAAGCGCTGGGTGCTTGGTATACGACGAAGGAGGAATTCATAAACACCACATATCCGTTCAAGTTGCCATTCGATGATGTAAGTGACAAGCGTTTAGATGGACTTTGGCTTCATAATCCCCCAAATTTAACGGCTTCTCCCCCAAATCCGGGAACTCCGTGGCCCGGTAAAGGAAAGACGATTATCGACACGTATAAAGGACAATATGAAAAAGAATCGCAAACGTCGGGGGAAGGTGAGTAGAATAGCATGTCGAATCTGTAAAGCGTTTATCGGAAAAGACCAGTCGTGCATAAAGACAATTACGCGCGCACACACAATTACAGAGGAAGGTAACATTAGCCTTTTCACGGATGTTATACTCTCGGAAACGAATGCGTTCAAACTACAAATCCCAAACATAGCGTACACTCGAGTTTTTAAGAAAGATACATGAGGAAATAAACGCGTCTCCATTTTTTCCCACGCCTCTACAACAAAATGGACAACTTCACGTGGCGCGGCGTGCGTGGGCACCCGGACGTGTCGGATGGGTCGTACGCGGGCGCCACGTTCGATCAACACAGCGTGGGATGGTGCGGGTGCTGCTACATCGTCGCCGTGGTGCAGGCGGTGGAGGATCGAGGGCACATTGTGAGTGGCGCACGTCACCAAATCGACATGCAGACGGTGGTGGATCACTTCAACACGTCGGCGGCGTCGGAGGATACTCCGTGGAACGCCTGTCACGGAGGGTACCCCACACAGGTGGTGGAGTGCCTCATTCGCGGCGTGTGTCCGCTCGTGACGACCGATCGCAAACCCTGGAGGGGACACCCGACGCGCACGCACAAAACGCCGCTGAGCACCGCCCCGTTTCGCGTGACGGACGTGCAGCGCGTTCCCACGCGAGGAGTCATGGAGGAGATCTACCGTCGGGGTCCCGTCGTGTTGGAGATCAACGCACAGGTGCTCAAGTCGGTGGACGAGGAGGGCATCGTCACCGACCGGTCTCCCGACGTTCCGAATCACGCCGTCTCCGTCGTCGGATGGAAGAACACGGCGCGCGCTGGTCCGTGTTGGATCGTGCGCAACTCGTGGGGTCAACATCGCGTTCCAAGGGCGATCCCCGACGACGTCATGTGCGTCAACGAGAACGGAAATCGCTGCGAGATCGAATGGGAGTACTGGGTCGGCGATCCGAACGCCCCAGGGTTCTGCTACCTACCCGTATCCCTTCCCATTTTTCAACTGTCGGACCCGTGGATTGTTCCGACCGTCACGACGACCGTCTGATTTTCGTTTCGTAGGACTCGCGCGTCTCCGTTGCGATCTGCGCCGACGCCGTTGAGGCGACGGACGCGTACACGCACACGCGCCGTCGATGACGATGCGTTTCGACCAAGGGTGATTGCACGGCTCGCACGTCTTCCGCATGCTGGTTTAAAAAAAAACACGCGGTCGATCTCGTCACAGGAAATGAGACATCGCAAACACCACGAGGTGCAATTGCATGTATGACGTCAAATTGTTCCGCGTCGGATAGATCGCGTCCATATCCACAAGGATCATACCAAGGACGTACAGACCGAACGAATGAGCGATGGAGGCACGTTTCCGTGTAGTCCGGCGTCGCAACACAAGAATGTATGGAAGGAGAACGTGTAACGAAATGTTGTAAAGGGTGTTGATTTTTTTGTTTGGGGGCCGAAATGCCACACCGAGAATTACAGACCCGTGGGTGTGCAGTGCGTCATACTCGGAATGCATGTACCAGAGTCCTGCGATGGAGTTAGCGATCACAAGGTTCCGAAACACGGCTGCCTCCGGACACGCGAACAACCCAAACAACCCGATACCGGTCACGGGGATCTGGATCCGATGCATTTTCTCTCTCGGTCTGTTGTGTAACGGTCGTCGAAAAAGAAGCACACTCTCCTCACATCAACGTGAGGAACTCCTGAATCTTGCGCGTGATCTCCTTCTTATGCGTGTCGCGAGACGTCATGTACTTGGCCTTGATCGCCTCCTCACGTCTCTTGAGGGTGACGTTCTCCGCGCGAAGGCGCTCCACCTCTTCCGTCAGAGAGGCGATGGTGCGCTTGTCCTCCTCGGCGGCGGATCGGTGCATCGCCCGTTCCATATCCAGCTCCTCCCGCTCGGTCTCCATCTTGATTTCAAGGCGCGTGATGCGGAGCGCCTCGCGGTGTGCGGCGTACTCCATCTCCTCAATCTCCTTGCGAAGATCCTCGTTCGTCTCCATCTCCAATATGGTCTGCGTCGATGCATTGTCGCGCGGCGTCTTCACCTCAACGACAGTCGTCTGCGCCACCGCATTCTTGACACGCCTCGTCTCCTCCGGCATCTCCTTCCATTCGATCGGAGTGGAAACAACCGCCTCTTCGTCCTGCTTCTTCACCATCATGCACATGATTTCCGCCTCACGTGCGTGGCGAGTGCAGGCGTTGTTGGCGACCGCGGGACGGCGACACGGGAGACCGTCGCGACCGGTGAAGCAGCACGGATGGGACGGGTCATCCAGAGGCACGTCGGTTGTCGACGTGTCCTTCAACTTGTGCATCTCCCGCACACGCTCGTTGCGCACAGCGGCCTTCACCTTGCACTTCCCCTGGCACCCGACCAGAAGACACACCTCGGCTTCCGCGTTGTCGCGGTCATAGTGTTTCTTCTTCCACTGGGGGAACGTCTGCCGTTTCTGGAAGCACTCAGCGTGTGCCATCACCTTGCACCGGTTCGAGCAGGTCGCCATGGTGGCGACGTTGGTGTCGGTCACGTTGCACAGAACGCACTGCATTTCGTCTCCGTCTTTTCGTTTGGTACCAGAGACGGACGAATGACGTCGTTACGCCATTGGTACCAAACGAAAGACCAACCAAGCACATGACCTGCGTACGTCAGGGTAGTCTTGTGGAGATGCTGGACACGGACGGAAACGTGTGGATGCAGACAGTGGAGAAGATCCGCCCTGGAGACACGTTACGGGACCCTGTGAACGGTCATGGCGTCACCGTCATCACCACTCTTTCGCAGGAAACGGGTGGCCTGTGGCCCCTCGTGCAGTATATGGGTCTCACCGCGGACCTTGCGCAGTTTGTACACATTCCCGGACAGGGTTGGGTGACAGCCGGCGACGTCGGGACACGGTCCATACAATTGTGCCCCTGCATATACGCGATCGTGTTGTCCAATGGCAAGATGGCACGTGTGGATGGCGTGACATGTTGCGTCCACGTTCCCATGGATCTCACTAACGAGGACACCGCCACACAAGTTGGTCCTCTGTTTTTTGAGTGAAACCGGTGCGGGTGCACAGCTCGATCCCAGAGTCCAACACACCAGAGAGGGGAGCGACGTCGTCAAGAAGTGTAGCGAACCACGTCCCGTACATTTGAATCGTGTAGTTGGCACGTTCGATGAGATGCGTAAACCCAAGATCGTGGAAGATCTTGTAACTCTCGGGTTTTTGGGTCCCCGTCAACCGTTTTTTAGAGTAACTCAACGCGACGACACCCTTGGCCTTTTTCATGATGGCGTACCGGTAGGCGTGAAGTGCGAGAAGTTTTCCGACACCCGCACCGGAGGAGACGAGAGTGTCGATGTAGATAAAGTTCGATCGAAAGAAGGTGTCTAGAGTTGCGTCGTCCCCACCCGTCGACTCGGCGTTCGTAGAAAAGTTCGTTGTCCTCTTGAACTTGTACACCGTCATCGCGCCCACCAACTTGGGAGCATCCAACTTCTTCGTATCCGGGTTGTACGACGTCTTCCACGCCAGGAAGAGACAACCGTTTCCCTTGGCCCCATCGAAGGTGTGCTCCGATGCGATTCCCTCTGCACTGGACAGGGGGTCCACCCCCTTGGACACAGCGCTCGCAAAGGTCTTGTCCATCGAATAAATCGCATGGATGAGAGGGTCGCGCCGGTCGGGACAGTGATCCATGGCCTTGATCCTGTTTGCAGCGGTCTCGTTTGGTGCTTCCGCGCGTGCATCCAACACGGGTTTTAGAATGCGGAGGAGGTACGAGCTGGGTACCTTTTGAATCGCCACACCAGCCGCGGATTCCTGAAATTGCAATGCATCCTTAAAAATCCTCAACTTTTTATCCCTGCTCTGGTCACTCAGCATGTGCGTGTGAGATGTTGATAAGGTACTCACATTTTTTTACAGTCAACGTCTTTAGAAAACACTATATGTTGTTACCCACACTGTTTCCCATTTTTCTAGCATGGCACATGCAACCCGGAAATGTTCGACCAGTGCGTCACTACCGCATCTCTCCCGACTTTTGCAATTCTGTACGCGGACACTTTTATGAGGACTGGTTTTTCACGTGGCGCATGTTTTCGTGTAGGGACATAGATACCATGATTCGACACGCCTTCGATGCGTGGCAGTACAATTCAGAAACGGTCGTGTACGAGACGCGCAACGAATCCGGTGCAGACGTCGTCATTGGCACAGGGTCCATGGGCGAGCGCGAATGGATCGCATTTGCACGACGGTACACGTCAGGCACGAGCGATAACGAAATTCGTATCGACCTGGACACCTGTTGGTACACCGACCGGCATTTTTGCTACTCCGTAAATCGCGACGTCGTACCACTTTGCATTGGGCTTGGCATCACGTGGGGGGTGTTTGTGGTGATTGCGTTCCTGAATGTGTTGCAACGTCCCAAACCCTTTTACTCAGTCCTACGCATCCTCATATGGGTAGTGGTCATGGCGGTTCCGACGCTTTCTCTCGGATCTCTCCTACCGTGTTTGACGTGCCACGATTTCACCGCCGTCGTCATCCACGAGGTCGGACATATCCTAGGATTTGGACATTCGGACGAACCGGAACAATTGTGCGGGTGTGGTGGCGCGGCACGCGCTTGCGTGTCACGCCAGGACACCACATCCGTAATGCACAGCATTGCACAACGACGAAATACACTGTGTTTGTCACAGGACGATGTGGATGGTGTTCGTAGCATTTACGGTGGAGTGTGTGATGATCCAATCTGGTGTTACGAGAGTCCCTCCACAACGGGGTACACGCGCGTCTCTACCGCCCTACTGTACTCTTTCATCGTCGCATCTTTCATCGTCTTCGTCCGTAACCGAATCGTTGCCGGACGTACGCGTCCGGTGGCAGTTCCTCCGATTCATCGGATCGAAATGTCTCGACCTCCGCCGCGCGGACGCACAGCGCCGGTGCAACATCCGAGGTCGATGCCGCCGCGGCGTGCTGCCATCAACCGGATTTGAGGATACGACCACAGTGTCGGACGTCACAAATGCCCCAATCTCTACAATCCCCATTCCCACCATGAGACGCTTCGCCACCGTCACACTTCCACATGGAAGTATGTTCACTCGCAGTGGGTGATGCCCCGTCGGGATCTCCCTTGCGTAAAGACCAGCGTTCATGAACCATTCCAGAATCGGAGCACACACCGCCTGCGTGCAGAAACGAGCATGCGATGTGTCGCGACGGACGTCGTCGGCATTCCACACGCGCGAACCATCGGGACCGCGCACGTCGGAACGCGGGAGGTCGATGTTCAATTGTTTGGTTACCTCATGCGCACGACGCATGCCGAGGTACGTATCGTAGCATCGTCGGGGTACTATCAACTCGACGTTGCCTCCCGAGTAGGCAGGCCAGTATTCCGGTGCGCAAACGCGTGTTGCGTGAATGTAGGACACATCCATTTGTGTTTTCTTGACCATGATTTTTTTTTGGGCGGAGTACCTATCCTACCACAAAAAGAAACGACATTCGTCTGTACCAACGAAAAAGATACGACATTTATGCAGCACTCCGATACGATCGTCATGGTCACGATTGGCACATCCATCCGCACCATCGACGCTGCCCTTGCACGGTTTAGGAGATCGCTCACGAATGATGTCCTCAGGGCGTACGCGCACATCGCCATGCACGCGAAGATCTTCGACCCCAACGACCACGTTTCGTGCATCCACAGTCTTTCGCGGGGTCAGGGTGTTGCGGTCGTACCTCGCAGTGAGGTGGAGCAGCTTTGCAACCTGCTAGAACTTGGTGGGTCGGTGGACGCGCGCGACTCGTGCCTCTGTCTGGACAAGGACCGCTTCGATCCGAAGATGCACGCACTACTCTGTACCGAACCCACCGTGGTGTCTTACATGGAGCACAACCCCGACCACATTTTGGGAGCCTGCGCCACTGTGGTAGCGCCCACCTTCAAGTCGGCACTGGTATGGTGGACGTGCGAGTGAGACAGACGCACGTGACGACCGTAGCGATTCCGTGTATGAGAACCGCCCTCTGCACCTCCGATATGAGAGGAGACATGGGATCCTCCACCGACAGTTCTACATTGGGGAGGACGACGAGAATGCACGCCACAACAGCGTATACGATGTATTTTGTATAATGTGTGTCCGATCGTGCACCGACCAGTCCGCACAGTCCGAATGTGAGCGCAGTAAGCATAGTCGGTTCCATGCGCACGCCCCGTCGTAACATGTTTGAAATATCTGTGGTCGTACCGTCTGCGGTCGTCGGATCTGTCAGACGTCGCACGTCCAACCACCACACTAGTAACATCCACACAACGGACGGCCACACGCACGCTACGTTGGCGCCCTGTGCAAAGGATGATAACACAAGGGGCCACAATGTGGCGGTGACGGAACGGGTAGTATGGAGAAGTTGCGTACGCCCCATCGCGTCACGGGGCGGAAACGGCGAACCTGAAGGTCGTGCGCGAAGATAGGATACGACCACGGCAATGGTACCCACGAGTGAAACCACGACACTCTGCTCCATTTTCCCCCTTATGACCTAATTTTTTGTTACCACTTCGACTTGGCGCGGCGGAGAGGAGTAGACTCGACCACTTGCTGCTGCTGCTGAATAAATTGACTGCTTGCGATTCGGTCCAGCTCGTGTTGAATGCGCGTGCGTTCGATCTCGCACTCCATGCGCGAAATCTGCGCGTCGCGTCGCGTGCACTCGTGGCGCATGAGAGTCTCCATGGAATGAAAGAGACGCGTCATCGTGAGTGCAGCGTCCTTGTCCAACTTTTCGGACCCTGCGAGGTTGTTGACCTCATCACGGATGGTTTCGATGTCTGTGAACGAGGGTTCGTTGGAGACAAGGGGAGTCTCGCGCTCGTCGCTCACCTGTACAGGTGAGGGCCGTTGAGGGGGCGTGTCGGTCATAGTGTACTATTGAGTATCTATTTTTATACATTTCCGTGAGGCCGCACTTTTTTTCTATTACACATGGTCAACACACACACACACATGACTCGTTCATACACCCTTCACTGCAAACGCGGTTCCGGTACTCGTTGGCACAAAAAGTCGGAGACGTGCAAGACGCCGTGCAAAGTGTCGCATGGCGCGGGTCATCGTCGTTCACCAAAGTCGCCGTACAGCTGCATCAAGACCGGTTCGGGCAAGAAGCGGTCGGGAGCCAAGAAGACGTCGACCAAGTCGACCGAGCGCGCAAAGAAGATGTACTCGGCGGGTAAGATCATCGCCGCGATGCGCAAGTACTCTGCCAAAAAGAAGGCGTCGTCGTCGTCGACGCTTCCGCACTACACAAAGATCTCGTCGGGTCTGAAGCTTCCCATCGGCTCCAAGTTCACCACCGACTCCGGAACCTACAAGCGCGTCTCGAAGACGGAGAACTCCAAGGGCGTCGTCAAGCTGTAAGCATGCGCACGTGAAGCGTCCGATTCCCAGCGCACGGTTTGTGGGCGTGCATGGTGATCGCATTGTCCACCATTAGGACGTCGCCCTGCTCCCAGGAGCACTCGTAGCGTCCCTCCCACGCAACGCGTTGTACATCCTCCACGAAATCGACCGGTATCGGTCGTTCATTTTTTGCAAACAGAATGGACGCGTTCCCTGTGTTTCGACCGTCGTTCCATCCAATGTAGGATGCGATGAGTGAATTGTAGAACGCGCACTCTCCACTCCTCGGGTGATGTCGAAACGCGGGAAGGGGAGGGGACTGCGTCCACAAACCGTCCCCCGACCACCTCCAACTCATTCGATCCATAGCCATGATGCGTTCCGCATCCACGCGTGTCGCGACTCCGAAGACGTCCTGCCACGATCGGCCGATGGGAGAGGTTGGATCCGTCTCGTCCGGAATCGTGCGCCGGTACACCACTCCATCGTCCAGATCACACGTGACGTGGGGCCAACGTTGTTTCACGTATCGCGCAAGTCGACGACTGTCGGCAAGGACTGTCTCACCGCCAGTGGCAGACGGACTCATAGCATGAAGGAGAAGATGGGAGGGGCGTTGTGCAGCGTGTGCCAATTCGTGATGAAAGGGTATGGTCGTCGGCGCGTCGCTCACCGTCATGATTCCCTCCGTGACGCGCGTTCGGGGCGCAGCGCCTCCCGCGTACGCAAAGTCGTGATCGGGTAGAATGGTCTGAAGACACGTGGAGTCGTGCGCGTCCGGGAACCCGCGCAACAGGACCGCACCCGATAGCAGACATGCAGCGAACACGTTTGTGTGATCCACGACGGATGTTAGTGTGGGAAGAGATGAAGTGGGGTACAAAATAGGAATCTTCATTTCCTCATGTTTGTTCACAATTCATTCCATTGCATCAAACGCGCGAACGGTGCTGCACGAGTGTGGGCGTGACGACGACTACACCGGTGGGGGGAAGGCGAGTGGTGGTGTTCCCGCGGTTGACGAATCGTTCTCGAAGTCGGTCGCACACGACGAGAATGGGACCCGTGGTGAAGACAAACCAGCACCACACGGAACCGATTCCGCACGGGTACACCACGATGGCGAGAAGGAACGTGAGACTGAAGAGAGCGGCGTTGACGGACGCCCAAAACACGGGTCTCGCCTCCGACACTACGAGGAGCGATGATACCAGGTACACGATTCCGCGCGACATGTCCCAATACCGAAGACTCAGATGTGGACAGTCCTCGTTCGGTGCGATGGATGCAGACGTCGACCATACCTCGTCGAACTGCGTTGCAAGTACCACCGCGTACAGAAGAAGTGCGACGTACGCGTAACGAAACTCACGATACAGACCTCCGAATCGAATCCCGAGAAGAAGCGCCAACGGTTGCGTGATGTTGAGCACCATCGCCAGACGACTGGCGGCGGAAATGTCGGCATGTCCGGCGTCCAATTGCAACCAGACGATTCCCTCCGGAATCTGCATCAGAAGCGCATACTGCCACGACCACACGAGAAGGGAGGTTGGAGACTGTGTTTGGCGGAGGAGAAGGTACGAACCCAAGTTGAACAATGTGCCGACGACAAAGGTCACGAGAGAGGTGGTCGCACTCCAGCACATGGTGTGTGTGTGTGTATGTGTGTTTGTACGTTACGTACCAAATTAAAGAACGCGTACCAATCTAGAAGACATGAAACACGATGTCATGGAAGCGTGGACAACGGAGGAGGACAGACTGCTGTTGCATCTCATCCATGTGCATGGCACGTCCTGGAAGGTGATCGACGGGTCGTTTCCGTCACGAACCGTGGCCTCCATTCGCAACCGATATCAACGCATCGTCAATGGATCAAAACACGTGGGCAAAAATAGATGTCAAAGGTGCGGTATGATCAAGAGAGGGCACATTTGCCAAGGACGTGTACGCACGCCGCACGACGATGAAGTCCTCCTCCTGAGTCCGGTCACCGAGAGGCCATCGTCTCCGCCCTGGGTGAACAAAGAGTTTGGACTCGACGAGAACGAAGACGTGGACGAGGGCGACGAAAGCGAGGACGCAGACGTTTCGTTTCCGTGTCATCTGTTTTCCTGGCACACGGTGCAAACCGCAAACGACATGGGGTTTGAGGGCGTGATGCATCCACCTCCTGTGTTTCAAGGGTTTCCATTTTTGACGTCGCTGCCGTGAAGGGGAATGTAAAATCGGATCCCTAACGCCCCGTTGCCGCGCGCGACAGTGCATCGAGGTCGCATAGTAGGAGTGTGTACTTGCGTTTGTTCTCGTTCCGGTAGAGTTCGTACAGTGCGTCAAAGACCGCGCTGTTTCCCTGCCGCAATCCGTTTACGATGGTCTGCATGAGAATGGTCTCGTACAGGTCCGATAGGAAGAGATCATTGCCGCGTTTCGAACCGTAGTACCGCGAGTACACCCATGCCCACAGCGCGTCCTTGCGTCGCACTTCGTCCAATCGTTCCGTCGACCACGTCGTGCGTGCGGTGAGAACGTCGCGCACCATGTCCTTGGTTCCGAGTTGCATCTTCCACACCCCCACGAGGCTGCACGCCTGTGCGGCTGGTCCCGTGTAGGTGGTACAGGTCTCCGACGCGCCGTCCTCGTAGATGCTCCGGAGTTGGTCCATTTCCTCTCGCACACGTGCGTCATCTGGGATGGTGTCACGATCCCATCCCTTGGACGCCAGGTACTCGTCCAGGTGCGCCAACGAATCCTCCAGCAAGCGCGCGTCCAGCAACGAGAGTAATCTCGCATCATCGCGTTTGCCAATGCGACACGATCTGAGATACATGACGATCGCCACGACCAGGAGACCCACAACGACGACTAGCATAATTGTAAAGCTTTTATGTTTTACGCAACATTATTTTGCTGGTCATGTTTTCAGCCATTCATCTGGATTGAATTGTGAAAATAGTTCCGTGGGCGATTCGAACGCCCGTTGTTGGATTCAAAGTCCAAAGTGCTAACCAACTAACTACACCAACGGAACTTGATTTCCGGTACGCGGACTCGAACCGCGGTCGCTCGGGATCTTTCCCACAGGGGTTGAAAGCCGAGTGTCCTAACCACTAGACTATACCGGAATGTTACTCTGTGTGGGCTTAAAAATTTTTGCACCGTTTTGAACGACCATCCTCCTACTGGAGCGGGAGGTCGTCCAAGACGTCATTACCAAACTCCGTGGAGCGAAGACTCCCTCCAAGGATACGATTAAGATGCCGCTCGTGCTGTTCACGACGAATCTCTTCTGGCGTTTTGCCGTCTCTGTACACCGACGACTGATACGCCTCTGGCAAAAAGTAGGGAACAAAGGACAGTGCGAAAACAGTCCACGCGAGACGACGCCTCCCCACACGCGGCGGATCGCTCGGGGCGCACAGGGACACGTGCGACACCCGTGGCGCGACCGAGTGCGGAGGGTGATATGCGGAGACGAACATTGGTTTGCGGTGTATTCATTTTCGAGAGCGCACGAGCTCCATTCTGATACACACTCCCTCTAGCACCACACTTGCGCGTTCATACTCTCCACCCTCCACACGATTTCCCGCAGGATGCTGGCAGGCAACCTTCCGTTGTGAAAGTCCCCGGGTAGGACACCCACGCGTACCATCTGTTTCGTACCCTCCACCCACACGAACGCCATCTTACACGGGTACCGTTTGGAAAGCGTCGGAAACTCGTCCGCGATCCGATCCCGCAACGGGTTGGACTCGTCGTCGCCGTAGTGGACCATGCAGAACATGAGGTTCTCAAGAAGGCACAGTTCCTGTTCCTCGATGCGTGCCGACATGTTTGGTACCGAAAGTGTACCAAACGAAAAGGAGAATGGCGCAAAAGATCACGACGCACTGTTCTCGTTGGAAGGTCGGTGGTCCCGAGCAAGCGGTGATGGCGCACACCTTTCACGAGACGAATGGCTTTCCCTCTGTGACCGAGCGTTCCTCTCTGGCGTGTCTTCTGAAGGCGTCCGAACGACGCATTACGGTCTGGTTTCAAAACCAACGCCAGCGCGGGATGTACGCCGAGGACACGAAAACGATCGCGTCGCTCGGCATGAACACCATTCTCCTCCTCTGCATCTACACTCGTCTCCGTCCCGACGTTCCGTACGACTCCATGGCGCATCACGTCTCCAACGTTCTTTGCACCGCGGGCGATCAGGCAGACATGCTCGTTCGGCACCACACTTTTACCTTTCTAGTACAGGAGGCGTGCAAGATTCGTTCGGAAACCATCGACGACTATGACGCCGTCTACGTTGCAACCACCGGTCTCATCGCACGTGTGGCTGGTGTCCTTGGGGTGAAGGCGTTTTAGTGGGACCGCAACATGTAGTGGGACGGTCTTCGGGATGTAACAAGTGTCTGTTGGTACATCAAAATGATGATTGTGTGCGTACCAACCAAAGTCGTAACAAGCAGTACATTCACGAGAAAATGTCGGACACCTCCAAGCGTCAGAAGGTCGTGCACCTCACCCCCGCGGAGCAATGCCGCCAGCGTCCGGACATGTACATCGGTTCCGTCGCAGAGACCACGCTCGTCGTCCCCACCTTTGGCGAGACGGACGTGGTCATGAAATCGATGACCTTTCGTCTCGGCTTTCTTTCCCTCATGAACGAGTTGAGCACCAACGCACTCGACAACCAGCACCGTCCCGGTAACATGACCTACATTTCCATCAAGTGGGACGGCACGGCGCTCACCGTCGAGAACGACGGCGCAACGCTCTCCGTGCTGAATACCGTGGAGGGACAACCCGAACTCCTCGTGGCGTTTGGGTGGATGCATTCGGGAACCAATTTCGATCAGGAGGACACGGGTAAAAAGGCAAACAAGTACACGGCAGGTCGCAACGGAGTGGGAGGCAAGGCGTGTCTCGTGTTCTGCAAGTCGTACGAGGTGACGGCGTGTAACGCGGAGGAGGGCAAGGAACTCACCATCAAGTGGAAGGAGGGTTACCAGTCCACGCCCCAGCTCTCCAAGATCAAGGAATACAAGGACAAGGGCGGCAAGAACAAGACGCGCGTCGTGTGGACTCCCGATCTCACCGTGCTCGGCACCGCCGACGGAGGTCTCCCCGACCACATGGACCTGGTGTGTTCCCTGCTCGCGCACAATGCCTCCCTCTGTGCCAACACGGGAGTCGTCGTCAAGTACAATGGGAAACAGGTCAAGGCACGCGGTCCTGAGCAATTCTGCAAACTCCTTGGCGCGACGGCACCACTAGCAACGTGCAACGCCACCAACGACGACGGCGTCGAGGTCCTCCGCCTCTGCGTCGGTGTGCGTGCGACGCCGCTGTCCGAACCAGAGACGGGACTCACCTACGCCTTTGTCAACTCCACACCCTGCCCCAATGGATCGCACGAGACGATGATTCTGCGCAAGGTGTGCGACGTGCTCGACGAGATCGCAAAGAAGAAGCGCACAGGGGGTGTGGACGTGCACATCACTCCCGCGTTTCTCCGCAAACACGCCGTCATCGTCGCAACGGTCCTTGTCGACAACGAGCAGTTTACCGATCAGACGAAACGCACACTCGCCACACCCGTCAAGGACTATGGGTGGAAGTGGGGCAGCGTCCCTGAGTCGTTCACGTCGGCACTCGCTCGTGCCCCGTTCATCGAACGCGCCATCGAACTCGCCAAGCAAAAGGAGTTGGTGGATGCATCGAAGGCGACCAAGAATACAAAGAAGAATGCGCCGACGGACTCCAAGTACGAACCGGCGCAGAAAAAGGGGACACCGCACTCGACGCTCATCGTGTGTGAAGGTGACTCCGCCGCCAACCTGGTTCGCTCCGGTCTCAGCGTCGTGGGACGCAAGCACTATGGTCTCTACCCGCTTCGTGGCAAGTTTCTCAACGTGCGCGGCGTGAAACCAAAAGACGTGATGGAAAACAAGGAGGCGATGACGCTGCTTCGCATTCTAGGTATCCAGTTGGGTGTCGAGTACGACGACGCGATGGTTCGCAAACTTCCGTATCAGCGTCTCATGGTCATGTCCGATCAGGACGTGGACGGCTCGCACATCGCAGGTCTCGTGTACAATTTTGTGGACGTTGTCGCTCCGTCGCTGCTGATCAAGCATCCCAACTTCATGTACCGCTTCGCCACCGCGTTGATTCGTGTGTCCGTCGACAAGACGCAACTCGGTTTCTACTCGCAAACCGAGTACGACGACTGGGTGGCGGAACGTCGCGCGCAGGGTCTGGGAATCGGGACGTGCAAGTACTTCAAGGGTCTGGGCACCTCCTCCGCAACGCTCGCAAAGGAGTACTTTCGCAACCTGTCCGACAACATCATCGTCATGCGCCACAACGGAACGGAGTGCGCCAATGCGCTGGACATGGCGTTCAACAAGAAACGCTCCGACCACCGCAAGGAGTTCCTGACCTCGTGCGATCCAAAGGCGTTCGTGGATTACAAGGCGTCGACGACCACCGTGACGACCTTTGTGACGTCCGAACTCCTCCCACAGTACGCGCTTGCGTCGTTGGTGCGCGCCATTCCGTCGGTGGTAGACGGGTTCAAGGAGGCGCACCGCAAATGTCTCTACGGCGCGCGCACGATCAAGATTCCCAATGGCGGTCTCTCGGTCGCCAATTCCGCGGGTGAGATCGCATCGAAGACCAAGTATCACCACCGCGCGACGGCACTGGAGGACACGATCATCGGCATGGCGGCAGACTACGCCGGAACGTCGAATGTCAACCTCTTCCTACCACTCGGGCAGTTTGGAACACGGTTCAAGCACCAAGCGGCGTCCGCAGCGTACCCACTCATCGCGCTCAACGCCCCTCTCGAGTCCCTCCTCTTTCCTCCCGCCGACGACCCGATTCTCGTGCACAAGGTGGACGAGGGATATACGGTGGAGCCGGAGGTGTACACTCCCATCATCGCAATGTCGCTCGTGCAGGGCGCGCGCGGCATCGCGACGGGTTGGTCGACGGACGTGCCGCAGTTCCACCCGTTGGACGTTGTCGATGCGACGCTCGCGCTCCTGGACGACAAACCCCTCCCCACGCTCGTCCCGTGGTACCGCGGGTTTGCCGGTCCCATCGTCGCCGACGCTGAGGGTCAGTTCACCGTGTCTGGAGTCGTGGAATGGATCGGCAATGACCTGCACGTGTTTGAAGCTCCTCCGTTTCGCGAAGTGGAATCCTACAAGGACGACTGGATCAAGCAGGGACTCACGGACAAGGAGATTCACATTGGCGATCGCGGCACGGACGAAATCGTGCACCTCGTCCTCAAGGACTGCACCGTCTCTCGCACGGACACGCTCAAGGAACTGGGTCTTGTCAAACGGATTGGGTACAACAACATGCATTTGCTCAACGCAGAGGGTGTGCTGACCAGGTACAATACACCGGACGAGATTCTCCGTGCCCATGCCGCCGTTCGTCTCTCCGCGTACGAGCGGCGCATCGCGCACGAGATTGCCGTGTGCGAGCGTGACGTGATCGTTGCGGAGGCGAAGATGCGTTTCATCCAGCACAACATCGACGGGACGTTCGTCATGAAGACGTTTGCGGACGCAACGGAAGCAGGGGAAGGGTGTCGTGCATTCGATCTACCGGAACACCCCGTTGAGGGCGGGTTTTCGTTTCTTCTGAATATGACACAGGTTTCTCTCGTGACGAAGAATGTGGACAGGTTTCGTGCTAAGGCACAGGAGATGCGCGACGAACTCGCACGCCTTCGTTCCCTCACGCCAGGCGGCGTCTGGCGCGAGGAACTTTCGCGTCTCAATGACGAGTTTGCCAAGGACCCCCGCTACGCTCAAACGGTTCCGATGGAAGAGTAACTTCACAGGAACCTCTCTACCTCTACACTCCCCTCGCGAAACCCGTCGAAAAACAAATGGACGACGGAAACTGTGTGTGATAGATCCTCTGTTGTGAGTGCCCACGTGAGGCGTACGGGTCGCGGTGTGAGTGTAACGGTCTGTACGAAAAAATTGAATCAATGTTGGCGTGCGTCACACGCACAGTTGCACACAACGCACAAAAAGAATGACCACCGTCACGTTTCGCGGAGAGACGCACACGCTGGCGTGCATGCTTCGCGTGCAATTGGAGCGCAACCATCCCGACGAATTCGTCGCGTGCACGCACGAGCACCCCCTCGACGAGCACATCACGGTCACGGCACCGTCACGGGAGGCGATTCGTCGCGCTCTATTAGAACTGAGGGAGCAGGTTCAAACGATTCGCACTCGTTACAGACGTCTTCCTCCAACGGCGTCATCGTCCATTCGACCGTCTCCATCCGCGCGCGCACCAGAGTCAGCGCCGTCTGCAGCACCGGTAGAAAGTACGGACGAAACCGTTCCACTCCCAACTGTCCCTGCCCGACGATCACGGCGTCTAACTCGTCAATCGACCACCAACGCACTTGATCCTTCTCCAAGTGATCGATGTTGACGTCCACGAATTGCAGCAGGCGCCATCGTTCGTCACATTCGACCGACACACTTGGGTGTTTGCATCGTTGTACCGCACGCGTAAGACGGTCGCGCAGATCATTCCAACGTATGATTTCTCTCATGTCCATTGGATCGGTAAAGGTTGCCCTGAGTACGTCGACGTCACGTTTCCAGGGACGGCGAAGAATGCAAGGGGACGTGTCCAAACTTTTCTGAACGTGCACCGAAGTTTCGGTCACCTCAATCGGTCCGATGATCTCTCCCATTTCTCCTAAATTGAACGGTCGTGTGTAGTTCCACTCTTGTAGGAGTCGATCGATCTGTTCCACCTCCATCCGCGTCTCGAAAAACCGACGTGGTATTTCCTCGGACCACGGTACTGGCACTAGAAATGTTGTGTGATACCGTTCGATGCGACGATCCGTGTCGATGCGTAGTACGATACGTTTCCAGTATTTTCGGCGCTCCAAACATTCTATTACATCTCGTATGCGATCGTAGGGGCGATCCCGGGGGCATAAACGTACACACCCCATACTCTCCTCAACGAATTCGCGCGCTGCTGACATGCGCGTGCTCTCGCAATCTTTTCTCGACCCCTCGAACCCCGACCACCTACAACTCCCCTTCCACGAGGGTACCCAACGTTCTCGACCCAGTAGCAATTGAGGCTCGTTTGACTCTGGGCAAATGGAGATGGGTATGATTCCCGCACCCATACAGTACTGTTCCACGTCTCGTAGATCGAATGAGGTGTCCACAATCTCCATTATTATTCTCTCTCTCTCTTTATCGACCATTTTTTTTTCAGTAGTGACGCCGCACCGCCCAAACGGGATGTTCGACACGTTCCTCCGACGGTGGAAGTCGACGAATCCGTTCCACAATATCCGTCCACGTTTTGGAGGCTTCCCGCACCTTGACTGGAACTCGCGAAAGATCCTCCTCACCAAGGGGGAGATACGGAAGACGCGACTGCAATTTGGATACGATTCCACCGATCAGTTCGAAATCCAGGTTCTCCACATCGGAGCGCAACAGAATCTCGTTGAAAATGAGATCGCGAATGAGAACCGCAGCGTGAGCGCTTTCGTCCATCCACGACAGGATCCATGTTGCAAGAATCGCCGAGCGCGACGATTCAGCCCGGGTTCCGCAACGAAGACGACGACGCGACGGTGTCGTACACTTTAAAAGCGCACGTCGGGTAATGTCTCCTGAGAAGACGTCCACTGGCATCTTCGTGTCCATGCACGCCTTTACAATACATTCAGGCACTGACACATGCGGGTGTTCAAGAACGGACCTGCAAATGTCATCGACTCCAGACAGGGGAATGTGGTTGCGCAGAGTGATGACGTATTGAAACCATGATCCACTAATGAGTCGCGAAACGTCGCCCTCAACGCGCATAAGAAACTCGTAGACATCTCCGCGTGGAATGGGCATCACCTCGTGGAGCGCGGATGCCTCTAAAATGAACCCTCCGAACCCCGCGATTTCCAGAAGACGATGTGGGATAGGCTGCGAACCATCGATCACGTGTTGCCTCCATACGCGTCGTACGCCACACAGTAACGCAAGTTGCAATCGCAGATGCACATTCGCATCTCCCACGATATGGGAGAGAATACCACTCAGTGAGGCGTTTGACGGAGTCATGTTTACTGTGAGAGATGCCAAGTCCCTACAGTCCATGAGTTCCTCCAGCGTCTGCAGCGTATGATCTCCCGACTCGATCGAGTCCGCAAGGGCGATCGTCTCGGCGCCGATCGTAACACGCGAGGCAAAACGCATCATGTTTTCAATGCTTTCTTTCAGTTGGTACAGTCCGGCATGACGTTTGGTACACGTATACCGGACGAGCTCACACACATAAGTTTAAGGGCAATGGGTGCGTAGAAGCGCGTGATGTTCCATGTGGCATCCCAGGACAGTTTGTACGTGGCGCGTAGTGAGGTCGCAACGGCTCTCATGTAGTCCTCAATGACCTCCCCATATAGTGTATTCTTATAAACGAAGTCTGTGCACATGAGCTCTCGAGCGACAAGGTCTGCCGTCATGTAGGGAGGAAGTTGCCCAGTCGCGAACAGTTCCGTGAGTCTGCTGTCGCCTCGAGGCGTCATGTTGAGTTGGCGCTGTGCATTGCATACTTCTTCTCGGCGACGCTGGATGAGGGTCGCGTCGTCCATTGGGGCGTTGTCGAAAATCGAATCGTGTTCATCAAACACTGATGGCGGATTCGCAGACTCAAAGTGTGAGACGGTGTCTACACCGTCTACGTCAACGATGGGACGAACATTCCCCGGCGAAACCATTTTGTCTCATAGATCCGGTAGAGGACGAGTTGACGATATCGCAGTTTTGTTTGCGTCATCTGATGCAACATCGAGGACGAAGGGAGGAGGGTGGGGTGACGGAGACACGGGAGAACCCTGATCAGACGGACGCGACGACCTCGCTAGAGGAGACGGATTGGTCGACACGTGCGGTGAGGGAAGAGACGACGCATGACGATCCATTACCGACAAGAAATCTCCGATCTCTTCGTTTATCAACTGTATCTGCGACGAAAGCGCGGCATCGTCCCGATACGTCTGAATGAGATTTGTGAGACCATCACGTGCGCGACGCAGTCCGTCGATCATGCGACGAAACTGAAGTTCCATGGTCTCGCGACGCAGAGTGTTGACGTCCACATCCTCTGCGATGGATCGTGTGTTGTACGCACGAATGTCCGTCAACGTACGCTGCGAGAATTCTATGGCACCTCGAATGGTGGACCGTATGCGCGCCACGTTTTGACCGCGGCGTTCTCCGTACCACGAACGCACCAATCCTCGCCACGTTGTAGGAATGTAAATATCAAATGCATCCTCATTTGTCATCAATTTGTCGTTGTGAGAGAGCGCGCCAAGGACGTGAAGGTTTCCGAGAATGCGTTCCACCTCTGCTTGCATTCTCAAACGGTGTATTATTTACTCTGTGTGTATATTTTACACATTGGAAAATGTGTGCGGACGCACATTCGTGATTAAAAAGGGTACTGTAACGATAAACAACCATGGAACGCGAACGCGATCTAATCACCTATCCCACATGGGAGAGATATACGGTACTAGCCCATTGCATCTCACAACTCAACATTCGGGACAGGCGGCGCATTTTTCAAATCGCACGTTCCATTGACCACGACTGGTCCAACGTGTTTCTCCCGGAGTATGGGTTTACCCTCTCCGAGTTCTCTGTGTGGTACACTCTTGGAGATCGACGACGGGGTAAATTTGCCTAAAAACTTTTTGTATCGCGTGATGAAAAGGATGAACAGTGTTGCCTACGATGCCACAACGGGACGTCTACCCTCGTGTCCGCCCGGTCGGCGAATGTCCGATGTACAATTCGAGACCTGTCCGGGAACCACATTTCGGATTCGTTTGCACGGAATCCTTGGTTCCGATCGTGTCGATGACGTCGGCATGAGCGAAAATTCATGGTGGACGCTCGAGTGTTCCGGACTGCCCAAACGCGCCATTCGTCTCTACAAGGGTGCACGGAGCATGTCCGAATTGTTGAGGCGGTACGGGTTCCAGGACACAACAGGGTGTGTGAACCACAAACGTGCACGTCTCACGTACTCACCGGTCGATGAATGCAAGGTACGGAATCCACCGTCGTGGATTCCGTCGCATGTGGTCAATTCTCCAGGTATCCCGCAATTCTATCCGACCTCGGGGGTGTGTTGGTTTGCGGCCATGTGCGGCACATCCTTCATGAATCCATATATGAGGGGCATTATCGAATCGCACGTGTCAGATCAGGACCTTAAACGTTCCTTCTGCAATTGCAACTTCGATCGCAACATCGCCGAACACCTACGCAAGCGCCTGTGGTACGAGTACGCAGTGGGGGACAACGTCGACAATCCGCCGGAGATGGATGGACGCAACGGATTCGCAGAGTTCTCTGCCATGTGCGCTCAACTCGACGTTCCAATGCGTCGCTACCGTGAACGCAACGGGCACCTCACCCGAATGGACGACCGTGTCACGGACCAGCGCAGTCGCACACACACGCTTCGGGGACCGCGCGACGGCGAAACACACATTCTCGCCCTACGATTCCAGGACGGTGATCACATGAACAAGTTTCCCATACAACGGCGCGTGCGAATCGGAGGTCAACACTACCGCCTTTGTGGATTCTACGCCGGTCAGCAAAAGTGCGGTCATCAGCTGGGTATCACGTCACCCACCGGAAGTTGGAGGGACTGGGTTATTGTCGACGCAGACCTCCACAAGGATGGAATTAGCCCCGTCTTCGTTCGCTTCGATGGCTCGGAATGGTTGGAGACATGGTGGGACGCATGGCGTGACCTCATTCACGTTACCAAGTTTGGAGCTGGTACGTCGGAGTTTTGCAACCTCAGTCCGTGGAATCCGCACAACTCCTCATTGGACCAGTACCGTGGAACTAAAAAGTTCGGAACGAACAGTGTGGATGTCATGTACATGTCCATCTCCGACGACAGTAGTCGAAACAGCAGAAAAAAGTTTCGTGGGTCGCGTCGCAAACCATTGGGATCGCCTCGTCAACACACGCAAAATAAAACACGATCCAAAAGGAACAAGAGATGATTTGGGAAACCTACCTTCTTTACACACTACCTCTGTTGTCGCGTCTTGCACTCACGACCGACTCGATCCCATGGCCGGATGTGTTGCTCTCGCAGGTATCCGTCCTCGTCGTGTTCCCTAGCACCTTCCTACCTGCCGTCGTACCGGACGCGTTACGAGAGCACGTGTATCGTCATGCCGTGTACGCAACTGCCTTCTCCATCGCCATACCGACCACTCTGCACCTGGAACACCTGGAGGGAGCGTTTCTCACCTTTTGCATTCTCGGTCTTGTCACCCTGTGGTGGTTTGTGCTATCGCATTGGTTGGAAAACACGATGGATTCAAAAATAAATACACATCAGGGAGACATCACGGTACTTCCCCTCACACTCGTCGCCATCGGAACCTTCGTACTCACTGTACCGGACGACGTCTTTCGTTTCACACGCTCCACAATCTTCTTCGTGCCCATCATCGTCGCGTGGGCCACCATGTTCTTCATCGCGTTTCAGGACTTCGCGCTGCAGTGCACCACGACCCATGAGCACCCTGCCTTCATGTACTACGCGTACGCGGCGCTCGTGGTGGCGATCGTGCACCTCGTCCTCATCGAAACGAACGTATCCGCACACACGTATCAGTTCTTCCCCCTCATTGCTGCGCTCTTCTGTCAATGTATTCCAAACTTCCCGTCCCGTCCTCGCCTCAGACCGCGCCGTCGCCCGGCGACGTTGGTGTGCGCCATTGGCGCGTCCGTCGCCGTATACTACGCGGCGATGCAGTTCCGCGTGGATGAGGTATGGATATTTGTGGTGACGAACGTGTGCGTCGCGCTTATTCTTCCCCTTGTCAATGGAACTCGGTGGGTGGGCCCAGCATGTCTCATCGCCACTCTAGTAACGAGCAATCTCTACGAATCGGTGCAGTCCACATACGACCTCGTCGCCATTGCTGCGTGTCATTACATCGTACTCTTCGTCACCGATTGGATTGCACGACCGGTGTTGCACAGTGCGAGACTGCCGGTGGGTTCAACCCTCGTCTACGACAGGGAAACGGGAATGGGGCGCGCGTCAGCTCTCCGTTTCCTGCACGTCCTCGAGGAGACGGATGTGCGACATGCACGCGTCGCGACGTGGAGAGTTCCCGTACTGCGCCTATGGTACACGGAGCACGACGTCACGTTTCAGACGCGTGAGGACCGCGGCGACGCGGTGCGTGCCATCGTCGCCTGAATCGGAGCAGGACGAGGAGTAGTTGTGGTGAGTCGTATCACGGGTATCGGTTTCGACACACTTAGCAGACCGTACGTCAGTCCCTCGCGTTGCACGATCGTCTCCACCTCCTGCACGCGTCCACATGGACCAACTAGGCACGTGATGCATCCAGTGTCGAGGTCGCGTTCGAGAATGTTATATTTTTGCACCACTGCGCGCCGTCCAATGTATCCCGCAAACTCGTCGAGAACGCCACGTCCTCCGCAGCACACAAACAATCCCAGAAGGGGCGCATTCTCCACCTCAATCTGTTGAAGCGCCGACGACCAGACGCATGGTTGGAAGCAACAGTGTGCGACGCAGCATGTGGTCCCAAGGTTCGGACTTGAAAGGCATTCGAAGAGACCGATGTTCCAGGTGCTCATGTGAGGTTTGTACGAATGTGAGCATAAATAACCTCGTCCAACAACGGGAGGACTACGAAGACGGACGTCTTGTGAAGAGCGTACGTGACACCAAACGTTCGAGACCGATCGTAGCGATACGACGTGTCACGCCAGAACCACATGATGAGAGACTCTGTCGTCGGAATGAGAAGGAGCGTCAGATGTGCACGTGACGCAGTGAACCATTCCCAGCGCTGTTCCATGAAGACGAGAACCGTGCGTAGTGCGGCGTACAAACCACAGCGTGTGAAGACAAATGAGGCACGGTCGGCATTGTATAGAACGACACCCTCCCGACCTGCGACGAGAATCCAGAGAAGAATTAGAGAGGAAGTGACGTACGAGACGGCAAATTCCACGAGCACTTGTCCTGCATACGCGACACAGGCGTACACGATCGGAAACGGTATGCCCGTGTCCCACACGTATGCAAGAATGCGTCGTGTGTGGAGTTCGGATACGAAGGAGAGCGTCGTGGACGCGATGGACGCGACCGCGAATTCCCATCGCGGACGATCGGCGACCAGAGTGGTCACGTATGCGGAGAGAAGGAGAAGTGCCACGGCGTTCGACACGTAGGGAATCATTTGATTCGTGCATCGTGTAAAAAATTTGGGTAGGTACACCATGGTCTGAAGTAAACGTGTACCAACGAACCTCCGATGCCTCTGACACTGCACTACCGCGACATAACAATCCCGCTCACGCGTGTGGGCGACGTCAACAACCTCCCCTCCTTTGTTTGCTACAAGGGATCCGTGCATCACGACGGAACGAACTGGGTCGTCGCAGACATTGGTCACTCCGTGCACTCCACGGCACAGCATCCACACACAGTGTACG
>Ga0315315_10000105_pt1 | contig 58391 bp, 62 predicted proteins | sample M140m3416metaG_FD_203699 | JGI IMG/M metagenome (GOLD analysis project Ga0315315, IMG submission 203699) | Ammonia-oxidizing marine archaeal communities from Monterey Bay, California, United States - M1 40m 3416 | ecosystem: Environmental > Aquatic > Marine > Intertidal zone | place: USA...
TTAAAGAATGGAGAAATAATAGAAAAGGGCAATCATTCTGACTTAATTCAACAAAAAGGAAGCTATTTTTCGATTTTTAAACTAAATGAGAATTTTTTTAAAAATTAGTTCTCTTGTTGTTTTTATATTTCATCGTATAATCTATTTCTTAAATCGGGGTGTGGCGCAGTTGGTAGCGCACCTGTTTTGGGAACAGGGGGTCGGAGGTTCGAGCCCTCTCACCCCGATTGAATTGAGCGCCAGTAGCTCAGCTGGATAGAGCAAAGCACTTCTAATGCTTAGGTCGGGGGTTCGAATCCCTCCTGGCGTAATTTTTTATGGTGGATGTAGCTCAGTTGGTTAGAGCATCGGTTTGTGGTTCCGAGGGTCGCGGGTTCGAATCCCGTCTTCCACCCCAAAATAAAAGTAAGAATTTATTTATGTAGTATACGAAGAATTAAATTTTACATAATTAATTCCTATATCATTTGTAAGCATATAAGAAGAATACTTACCTGAGTTAAGATTTATATTTAACTCTATATTTTTACTTTTCATTAGCTTAGTCGCAATATTTGATTTCCCGAATTCAACCCCACTTTTGACTATTTTATGCTTCCCAATACTGATATCTATTTTGGTCTGATTTAAAGAATTTATCTCAGAGGATCCTATGGCTGCAATTATCCTCCCCCAGTTAGGATCAGAGCCAAATAGTGCGGTTTTGAACAATAGTGAATTGGAAACTTTTCTTGCAACCACTTTTGCATTTTTTTCTGAGTTAGCACCGGTGACATTGATTTTGCAAAATTTTGTACCACCCTCTGCGTCCTTAACAATCATTGAAGCTAGATCATAAAATATTTTGTTTATTATTTTGGACACTTGAGATATATTCTTCCCCCTAGAAGTAATTTTTGCGTTTCCACCTTGTCCATTAGACAGACCAACCACGGTGTCATTAGTAGACATATCTCCGTCTACGCTAATAGAATTGAAAGACTTATCTGCCGCATCATTAATTAGTTTTCTAAATACTTTAGTTTCAAAATCTAAATCAGTAATGAAGTAGCAGAGCATGGTCGCCATATTGGGGTGAATCATTCCTGCTCCTTTTGCAATTCCTAGAAAGTTATACGTATTTTTACCTATTTTTAATTTCTTATATGAAGTTTTTATAAACTTGTCAGTTGTAATTATCGCATTAGCAAAGTCTTTATATGAACTATAATCAAGGGACTTAAATAATTTGGGGATATTTTTTTTGATTATTTTATAATTTAGCTGTTCACCAATAATGCCTGTTGAGGATGGGAAGAAATTGTAAGTCTTCATGTTGGCATAGGAAGCGATTGATTTTAATATTTCATTTGTAGCTAAAATTCCATTATCGCCAGTACAAGCATTTGCGTTTCCACTATTAACAATAATTGATTGTATAGATTTTTTTTTGATAATCTTTTTGCCAATTATTAGAGGAGCGGCTATTACTTTGTTCTTTGTAAATATCGCATGCGCAGTACAAGGAGTCTCAGAATATATAAGACCTAAATCTTTTTTGCCAGACTTTTTTAGGCCTACCGAGATACCCGAAAATTTAAATCCTTTAACCTTTATCATAATAAGTCTAAGTATTGAATAGAATTGAGCTCTTTTCCAGAGTGAAATTGACTAAACTTTGCAATTATTTTGATAAATTTAATTCTGGAGCTAGCATTCTCTTTTATTTTAGCTTTTGATAGCTCTATTCTTTGCCCGTTAATTTTACTTAGCTCGGTAGAGTTTGGTTTTAATCCTAGACTTTGTAAGTATGTAATTTGAAACTCCAAGATTAAATCAAGTGCATTAAGGTAGCTTAGTCCTGAAATCCTATTGAAAAAACTTTCAACTATCTCGAATGTTTTGCTATTTTGAATTTCCATAATTTCAAAAGTATCAACATATTCGTTAACCAAAGAGCATAATATAATTAATTCTTTTTTTAGATTGGTATTGTTAAAATGTGGACTTAATTGGATATCATTAAGAACTTTAGTTGACTGAATAGTTCCATTATATTTAAAGCTTATATGAATTAAATTGAAAGGCTCAAGTTTTCCTATAAATCTTTTTTTACTTTTCCTTGCATTTTTTGCTATAAAACTAGCTTTACCAGTCTTTTTGGTATACATCGTGATTATAAAATCATAATCTCCGTATTCTATTTTTTTTAATATGAATCCCTCGTCAACAATAATCATCTTATATAATTAATAGGGCTATAAATAGGTAAGATATCGCAGAAAACATATCGTTAGCCATTGTAACAAAAGGCCCAGAGCCATTAGCAGGATCCATCTTAAGTTTATTTAACATTAAAGGAAAAGCAGCTCCAAAGATTGCGGACATGACTGATGCTAAAGAAAGGGAAAAGAATATTACAGTAAAAAATTTCTCTCCTTCTTCTGTATTTCCATTGATGTAAAATCCCGATAGTCCTGCAATGAGTCCACAAATCGCTCCTAGAGCTAATGATAATTTTAACTCTGAGAAGATAACCTTTAATGCCTGTGATGTATTTATAGTTCCCATCCCCAAAGCCCTAATTATTATTGCTGAAGTTTGAATCCCAACACTCCCCCCAGTAGCCATGACCGCTGGCATGAAAGCTGCCAAAAGAATAAAGTCCTCTAAAGTTCCGCTAAAATAAAATGATATTATAAAAGCTATAAGAATTTCTCCTAATAAGGTTATTAAGAGCCAGGGCAGCCTAGATTTTGTTTTTGATATAAAGCTTGAATAAATTGGATGGTTATATTCTCCAACACCAGCTAAGGAATATATATCCTCCTCAGCCTCTTCTGTAATAACATCAATGATATCATCAGACGTTATTCTTCCTAAAAGTTTCTTATTTTCATCTATTACAGGTAGTGAAACAATATTGTAATTTGCAAATATAATACTTACTTCTTCTTGGTCCAAGTCTGGTTGTACAGATACCTCAATATCTTCCATGATCGAGCTTATTCTAGAGCCAGGATCTGCAAGTATTAAGTTTCTGAGAGAAACGTAGCCTACTAATTTATCGTTTTCATTGGTTACATATATTAAATAAAAATCAGGAACATCATTCGCAATTAATCTTATCCAGTTAATAGCATCTTTAATGATAGAAGAATCTTTCACCTCAACAAGCTCAGTTTGCATTATGCCTCCGGCAGTGTCTTCAGCATATTGAAGTAGAGTCTGGACTTCACTTGAATCTTGAGGGTTCATATTCTCAAGGATTTCCTTTGATTTTTTCTCGTCTAAATCAGAGATTAAATCTGTGGCATCATCAGATTCTAATTCTTCCACTACATTTAAAATTGACTTATTATCTAGTACTTTTAAAATTTTTGTCCTAATATCCTCGGGCAATTCTAGAATAATTTCTGATGATATATTTGCATCCATTGAAGATAAAATTTGGCTGATTTCTTCTTCGTTAAATCTAATGAGAACATTAGATATTTCTGCGGGATTTAGACCTTCTAATGCGTTTTGAATTGAGGAAAAATTTTCTTCAATCAATAGCTCTGAGAGTTTTTTGTGTAGCTCAAGATTCATAATTCACCAAAATAATTTATGTATAGGTTAATATATTTTTATGTCACTTAAAAGAAATTCCTTGTTAGCAGCGGAACTAGTAACTTTCTCACATACTTTGTTTGTATTACCTTTGATTCTTTCTGGCTATTTCGTTGTTTATGATGAACTTATTTTAATGGATATATTTTTAATTATTATTGCCGCTGTTTCTGCAAGAACTATTGGTATGCTCTTAAACCGTATTGTTGATTACAGGATTGATTTAGAAAACCCTAGAACTTCATCTAGGCCTCTACCTTCCGGTCGAGTATCAAAGAATTTTGTTTATTTTTTTCTTGCACTTAGTATCTTTATCTACCTGATTACTTGTTGGTCTATATGCGACTTTGTTTTTATGCTATCTCCTATACCGGTAATTTTTTTTATCATATATCCATATATGAAAAGGTTTACACCGTTTTGTCATTTCTTTTTAGGGATAGCATTATCTATAGGACCCATAGCAGGTGGTGTCGCAACTAGCTGTGATTTTACAGGATTATACTTGACCTTACCTATAGGTATATTTACATTCTTTTGGATTTCTGGATTTGACATATTGTATGCACTTCAAGATTATGAACACGACGTTAAAAACAATATTTTTTCTATACCATCAGTATATGGAATTAGTAATGCTATAAAAGTTTCATCACTATGTTTTGCTTTGTCTTTTATTGCAATTTTATACTATTCTTATTCTTCTAGTTTCAATTTATTAAATATAATAATTATTTTATTAATCCTTATAAATTATGTTTTCCAAATAATTAATTCATCTAATAATAACTATTCCTTCTTTAAATATAATTCTTATATTGGAATATTGATTTTAATATTAGTTATTTCAGATATATTATTCATATGAGAACTGTTATAGCTATTACAGGAGCATCTGGATCTAATTTTGCGGTCAACTTTATTACAAAATGTCCTAGTGAAAAGTTCTTAGTTGCATCTAAGTGGGGAAAGAGAGTTGTCCATGAGGAACTTGGTCTTAAATTCGAAGAGTTAGAATCAATGGTTGACAATACTTATTCCGACTCAGATTTAGCTTCACCTTTTGCGTCTGGAAGTAATTTTTTTGACTCACTTGTCATTGTTCCCTGCTCTGTATCTACTTTAAATAAGATTGCCTCTGGAATTTCTGATACTTTGATTACTAGAATGGCTCAAGTTGCATTAAAAGAAAGACGAAGATTAGTAATTGCTCTTAGAGAGACACCTTTAGACTCTATAACCCTAGAAAATGCATTAAAACTATCTAAAGCTGGAGCAATAATTGCCCCTGTTTCTCCCGGGCTATATCTTGAGGAATCCTCTATTTCAGATTTAGCTGATACATTTTCTGACAAATTACTTAGCTTGGTTGGGCTGCATAAAGATAATGGCTGGAGAAATGAGGAAATTTAGTTTTGTTGGGACAAAATTTTAATGATTTAAGCTCATATATTGATTTTCTTGATAAAATTGGTGATTTAAAAAGAATCAAAGTAGAAGTTGATCCTGTACTTGAAATAAGCGAAATTAGCTCTAAAACTATAGAGAATGAGGGCCCAGCTCTTCTCTTTGAAAATGTTAAAGGTTCATCTTTTCCAGTTGCCACAAATCTTTTTGGTTCTGAAGAGAGACTTAGACTTTCTTTGGGGTGCAACCCAAAGGAATTGGGAGAAGAAATATTATCCTTTGCCGAAAAATCTATGCCACCAAAATTGGATAACTTGCTTCAGTCACTACCATTTATAAAAAGACTTACAAATTTTCGATCAAAAGAAGAAGCATTTAACTCCCCATGCCAGCAGATACAAGATGAAATAACTTTAGAGGACCTTCCTATAATCAAATGCTGGCCTGAGGATGGCGGTAAGTTTATAACTATGGGTTTAACGATAACCCAAAGCCCAATCACAAATAAGTCTAATATGGGAATGTATAGGTTGCAGATGCATGATAAGAACAAGTTAGGCATGCACTGGCATCCACATAAAGGAGGAGCAGCGCATTTTCATGAAGCAAAACAGTTAAGAAAGGATTTTCCTGCAGCAATTGTTATGGGGGGAGATCCATCATTAATATTTGCAGCTATTGCTCCCTTGCCAGAGAATATAAATGAATTATTATTTTCTGCTTTTCTTAAAAGAAAGCCTATAACTTTATGTAAAGCTACAACCTCTAATTTAAGAGTTCCTTCAAACGCGGAGTTTATAATCGAGGGAACAGTCCCTTTGGACGATACAATGCTAGAGGGACCATTTGGTGACCATTTTGGATACTATTCTATGGAGGGGCAATTTCCGTATATGAATGTCAAAGCTATTACCAGAAAACATAATGCAATTTTTCCCGCGACAGTTGTAGGCAGGCCACCCAAGGAAGATATGTATTTAGGGATGGCTGCAACTAATATATTTGCACCAATATTAAAACTGGTAACACCAGAGATAACAGATCTTTGGGCTTATTATGAATCTGGTTTTCATAATCTACTTGTACTTTCAATAGACGAGAGATATCCTAAAAATTCCGTAAAGGCCATGATGTCGGTTTGGGGTACAGGGCAACTATCACTGACTAAATGTATAATCACTGTGCCAAGCTTTGTCGATTCCCGAGACATAAAAAAAGTTCTGGGATATCTTGGGGCTAATTTCAATCCGGAGAAGGACTTAACATTGCTGCAAACAACCCCACTGGATACGCTAGACTTTACTAGTGGGAAAATAAATGTCGGAAGCAAGGTTGGCTTAAATGCTGTTGGAGACGGTAAGGAGATATCTCAAGATAATTTCCAAAAAATTTCTATATTAGACCCAAGAACTAGTTATAGCAAAATCAAAGATTACAGGGTGATTAATAAAAATATTATAATCATAAATTCCTTATCTGATTCTAAAATAGTCTCTAAAGAGATACTTGAATCTGGTGTTTTAGATAATTTTAAAATAATTTTTATAGTTGATACTGATATTAAAATGAATGATGACGTAGACTTATTATGGGGAATTTTTACCCGGTTTGACCCAACCCTGGATATTAATTTTAAAAAGTGTCGAATGAGTGCCTCTAGTGTAAAGTTCTCTGGTACTATGATTGTCGATGCAACTCAAAAAGACTGGTATCCTAAAGTTCTTACTATGAGTCCAGATATAATCAATAAGGTTGCAGGAAATTGGAAAAAATATTAGATAATTTTGAAACACTTTGTACAGATATAAATTTAATCTCCATCAAAGAGAAAATTCTTAATGGTACAAGGCTTGGTTTTGAAGAAGCAGAGATGATCATGAATACTGATGATCTTAATTCCTTAGGTCTTCTAGCAAAGTATAAAAAGCATTCAAAAGATGGAAAAAAAATCTTTTTTGTTGTAAATAGGCATATTAATCCAACAAATATATGTGCGATATCATGTAAATTTTGTGCTTTTGGTAAGAGCAAGAAATCTTCAGATGCTTATGAAATGACTATTGATCATATTCTATCTCTCTTGAACGAAGAGCTTAGAGAGATTCATATTGTTGGTGGTCTTCATCCAGATTGGAAGTTTGACAAGTATTTAGAGATTATAAAAGAGGTTAAAAAATCAATGCCATCTGCGCATGTCAAAGCCTATACTGCGGTAGAAATTGATTGGTTTAGTCAAATCTCTGGTTATAAAGTTGATAAAGTTATAGAGAAATTAATGGAGGCTGGTGTTGATGCATTACCTGGCGGCGGTGCGGAAGTTTTTGCACCTGAAGTCAGAAAAAAAATATGTTCACCTAAAACAACTGGAGACTCATGGTTGAATATTCATAAGGCTGCACACAGACTGGGGCTTCCCTCTAATGCAACTATTTTATATGGCCATCTTGAGTCTAAATATGATGTTATTGATCACCTGGAAAAATTAAGAAATTTGCAGGACGAAACAAGCGGGTTCTTGGCTTTTATACCTGTGCTTTTTCAACCATACAACACTAGCTTGAAACATATTAAGCCATTTCCTTTTTCATATGACTTAAAAGTTCATGCTTTAGCGAGGCTATATTTAGATAATTTCCCTCATATAAAAGCTTATTGGATAACTTTAGGAGAAAAAGCTGCACCTGTAACATTTCATTACGGTGTTTCAGATGCAGATGGTACGATAATATCTGAAAAAATAATCCACGATGCTGGTGCAAAATCGGAAGTTGGACATACAAGAGACTTTTTTATTAATATGATAAAAGATTCTGGGTATGTACCCGTTGAAAGAGATGCTCTATATAATGAGTTAAAAATTTATGATTAAAGTTAATGTTTTTTTTTGTCAGTTTTTAGCCAGCTAGATACTCTAGGGAATCCAGCTGCTGTTTGTTTTTTAAACAGTAATGAATTCAGCGATTCAATTTTTCTTCAAAAAATAGCAAAAAAAATAAATATATCTGAGGTTACTTTTATCCATGAAGTTGAAGATGATTTTTTCCTTCGGTGGTTCTCACCATTAAAAGAAGTTGATATCTGCGGCCATGGTACTATCGCAGCCTTTGAATTATTAACTAGTAAGGGATTCTGTTCAAATGATGAATGGGTGGTCCTTAAATCTAAAAAATATATTTTAAAATTAAGGAGATTCTCCCAAAAAAGCACGATTGTTCTCCAACTACCAGTTTTTAATTTGTTAGAAACTGAAATGAGTACGTTAAGTGAAATTATAGATTTTAGTTTTGTGAAAAGTTTTTCTTCTACAAAGCTAGATTACATTGTGGAGATCGACTCTTTGGATAAACTAAGAAGGGTTTCGATTGATTTCAATCTACTTGCAAATATGCAAAGAAGGGGCTTGATAGCTTGTTTTGCTGATTTTAATAGTAATAAAATTTATTATAGATATTTTTGCCCTAAACTGGGTTTCAACGAAGATTTTGGCACTGGAAGTGCCTTTTCTACTATATATCCCTTCTTGAGTAAAAGGTTAGATTTCTCAAACAAGATAAGCTTTTCCCAGGAATCACTCAGGAAAAGTGAAGGATTTGTTACTAAAATTGAGAATGAAGACTATATAGCTATTGAGACAAATGTTTCCCCCTATACAATGAAGACCATAGAGATAGACTAAGCCTTTTTTTTGTTGTATAAATATTCCTTTATTAAATTTTTAAATTGGCGGTGTAGCCAAGCGGTAAGGCGATGGTCTGCAAAACCATTATACCCCGGTTCGAATCCGGGCACCGCCTAAATGGTCTAAGATTTTTTTAGTAACAAGCATGGAACAAAAAGATATTTAACATATTCCCTAAAACTCTCTATTCATGTACTATTCATAAAATATTATGTTTAGCCCGGGTGGCGAAATAGGTAGACGCAAGGGACTTAAAATCCCTCGGTAGCAATACCGTGCCGGTTCGAGTCCGGCCCTGGGCAGTCACTCCAAAACTTTATTTTTTTTTGAATATAATTGATAGCCATGGCGATTCTTTGAACATGTTTATTGGTATGAGATTGTTTTTGTTTGCAAGAAGGCAATATTTTTTTTCCTTTTTAATATTAAAACCAGAAATGGCTAAATAACCATTTTTGTTTATTATCTTGGCAACTTTTGAAAAATTATCGGGTAGAAATGATCCAGATATGTTTGCCACAACAAGATCATAAGTAAAATCTGCCTCTAAGGGATTTTGAACAAATTTTGGCTGGTCAAACTTATTCTCAAAATTGGATCTAAAATTCATTTCCGATTCTTTTCTTGCGTAGTCATCAATTTCACAAGCACTTACTTCAGGAATCCCTAATTTTTTCATCATTATAGACAATACTCCTGATCCAGAGCCCAAGTCCAAAGAGTTAGCTATAAAGTTATTCTTATAAATTAAGAATTTTAGAGCTTCAATAGACAAAGATGTGGTTGTATGGTTCGAACCAAAGGAGCTTCCCTTGTTTAAAAATATTTCCAGGGTCTTGTTGTCTTTGTGCTTTATTTCTAATACTATATCTTTCAATCTTTCTTCAATGTATATATCTAAAGTTGACATGATTTTATAATATTTAATAATTCTAAAAACTCAAAGACATTTTGTTATAATAATTTAATGTTCCACTATATTTTAAAGTTTGTTATTTCAGCACTTGTTATAGTTTTTGCCTCAGAGATTGCAAAAAGGAGCACTGTTTTATCTGCCATTATTATAGCTCTTCCACTGGTTTCACTAATAACTTTTATTTGGATTTATTTTGAGAGCAATGATATTGCTAAGATAGCAAGACTAAGTGAGGAGATTTTATATTTTGGGCTTGCCACGGTCCCATTATTTTTAATACTACCTTATATGTTAAGAAGTGGTTATTCTTTTTTAATGGCGATGCTTGTTTCATGTGCCGCGTCAGCCATATCAATGTTAATTGTTAAGTTTGTTTTTTTGAAGACCTAACTTTTTTGTGATTCAATAACTGATTTCCAGTAGATCATGTCACCCGTTTCACACACAAACTGTTTTTTTATTTCTTTGTTCAAGGGATTAAGTACAACATCTTTTGGCTCACCAATTTGTGTTATCTGTCCATTACTTATTACAGCCAACTTGTCGGCACAGGCGAGACCATCATTATAATCATGAGAAACAATAAGAGCTGTAGTCTCATTCTTTTTTAAGATTTCTTTTGTATCTATCCTTAAAGAAAATTTTAGAGCTCGATCTAAGCCATTAAAAGGCTCATCCATTAGGATAATTTTAGGGTTTGGTGCCAATGCACGAGCTAGTGCGACCCTTTGTTGTTCTCCACCAGAAAGACTGTGTGGATAAGAATTTTTATACTTACTGATTTTAAACAAATCTAAAAGTTCATCGCACCTTAAATTCTTCTCTTTAGCAGTAATTTTCATTCCAAAAGTAACATTTTCTAAAACATTTAAGTGAGGAAAGAGGGCTCTTTCTTGAAGAACCAATCCGATATTCCTCCTATGAGTCTCAAGATTATAAGACTCATTAGAAATAATCTCGTTGTCTAAAAAAATAGCACCCTGATCTTGAACCTCTAGTCCAGCTATTATTCTAAGAAGCGTAGTTTTTCCTGTCCCAGATTCTCCAATCAAGCATACTATCTCACCGTTGGGTATCTCTAAATTAAGATTATCTAAAATTTTGTTTTTAGAGTAGGAGTATGTAATATGGTCTAACTTTAATCTATTCATTCTTGTCTTTATCCAGTATTTTAATTAGTAATAGTATAGGTATTAGGCTTATTAATACAATAGCAATTGAGGGTGCTGCAGCCTCAACCATTCTCTCGTCAGATGCATATATATAAGCTGAGACGGATAAAGTGTCAAAATTAAAAGGTCTCAATATTAACGTAGCAGGCAACTCTTTAATTACTTCAATTCCTATTAATAGTAGTGCCACTAGTCCGCTGTTCTTTAACATTGGCAAATGTATCTTTGTTAATATCTCAGTTTTCTTTGCTCCCAAGGTTTGAGCTGCCTCATCAATATTATTACTAATTTTTCTAAAACCTGATTCAATGCTTGAATTAGGCAGGGCGTAAAATTTAATTGTATAAACTAAAATCAGACCAGAAATAGATCCAATTAAAAGAATTTCCGAAAATATATTAATTATTGAAAAGAGATCTAAAACACCTAGAGCAAGAATTACTCCAGGTATTCCATAACCAGAAGATATTATTTTATTAGAATATGATAAAAAGCTATTGTTTTTAATTCTTATTAGATAGTTAATAGAAATAGATATTGCTACGCAGAATAAGCCAGTTAAAACTGCCAATAATATTGTATTAATTGCTGAAGAAATAAAATAATAATCAAAATATTCTATATTGAAAGATATAGCCCAGTAAGATAATTGTAAAATAGGAATTAAAAAACCAATAAAAATTGGAATAAAACAGAAGACGGTAGCACTGAAAGATTTGAACCCTACTAATTTGACAGGCATAAGTTCTCTATTAGATGTTAGAGCTTGATTAAACTTAATTTTTTTTCTAGAGTATTTTTCAACTACCAAAAAGAATAAAAAGAATATAAATAATAATGCTGCAAGCTGTTTAGCCGTTGTAATATCATTCATGCCAAACCATGCTCTAAAAATACCCGTAGTAAAAGTAGGAATAGCAAAATGTTCTACCGCACCAAAATCTGAGATTGTTTCCATAGCAACAATCATTAGGCCGGCTATGATTGCTGGTCTAGCTAAGGGTAGAGCTAGTTTAAAGAATGTTTGTTTCTTTGATAAACCAAGAGTTCTGGCTGTATCAAAAATATCCCTTGATTGGTTTGCAAATGCCGTTTGTGCAATCAGGTACACATATGGATAAAGAGTAAAAGAAAAAATAATGATTGTTCCTGTAATGTTTCTAATAGAAGGAAAGAAAATATATGATGATTCAAGATTAAATGTTGACTGTACAATACTATTCATTGATCCGCTTGAATCAAACAATCCAGTAAATGCATAAGCCATAATATAGGGCGGGATTGATAGAGGAAGTATCAACGCCCATTTAAAAAAACGCTTTCCTTTGAAATCACATGAGGTTGTTAGCCATGCCGTTGAAACTCCTAAAATAAAGACCCCTAGTGAAACTCCGCAGACTAAAGCCAATGAGTTGGAAATATATTCACTAAGAACTGTTTCTATTAAATGATTCCAGGTTGAGGAGTATCCATCCAACAGGCTACCAAGTATGAGTAAAATCGGAATCAAGAAAATTATAGAAATTAAAGAGAAGAAAAGTACAGGTAAGCCAAAATTGGAATTACCTAAAGTAATTTTCTTAATACCATTTGAGTTCATCCATTATCTTAACAGCTTTTGGATTATTTTTACCAAGAATTTTTATTGAAATATCGTCTTGTTTAAAATTTGAACCAAATTGCTTGATTAATGGGTGTGGGTCGACATTCTTTAAGACAGAATACTCAAAAGTATTGTTAATTATATGTTTTTGTGCTTCTTCGGTTAATAAAAATTCTAAGAACTTAACAGCATTCTCATAATTTGGAGAATTCTTTAGGATTCCTGCACCACTTATATTCATGTGTGTTCCACGATTATTTTGATTTGGGAAATGGATTCTAACTTTCTTTGCAGCATTCTTTTGATCTTCACCTTTCTCCCCAGATAGCATAACACCGATATAGTAGCTATTCGCTATAGCGATTTCGGCTTCCCCCTTAGAGACCGCTATGATTTGTGCTCTATCGTTACCTTGAGGCTTTCTTGCAAAGTTCAAAATGAAATCTTTCATCCAAGCTTTTGTATAACTTTCTCCATTGTGATGAATTAATGAAGCAACCAAGGATTGATTGTAGATATTATTAGAACTTCTTATAACAATCTTATTCTTCCAATATTTCGCAGATAAATCTTCATAGTTTAGTGATTCGATATCTTTTTTGTAAGTTATATCAGGATTGTAAAAAATAACCCTAGCTCTTTTTGTTATAGCAACCCACTTATTGTCCCTACCAATTAGATTTTTTGGTAATACTTTATTAATTTTTTCCGATTTAATTCTTTGAAATAGACCAAGTTTCTGGACTTTCCAAAGATTGCCGGCATCAACAACAAAAAGTATGTCTGCTGGAGAGTCTTTTCCTTCTGACTTTATTCTCTCAACTAAAACTTTCCCTTTTGAAGAGATGTAATTTATTTTTATTCCGTACTGTTTTTCGAATTTTTTATAAAGCTCTTTATCAGATTTATAGTGTCTTGCTGTATATAGATTTATTTCTTCACTAGATATCGCATTAAAATTAATGCTAAAGGTAAGTAATAAAATTAATAAAAGTTTTTTCATTATAAGTACCCCAAATTAGTATTCCGGATATGATACATCCAGAATAGCTTTATTCAATGATACTTAAAATAAAATTAATTTTCCTCTTCTATGTCCCCGAGCTCTTCATCTTCAAATTCTTCAAGCTCCTCTAGGTCACCCAAATCATCTAAATCGTCTATTTCTTCCAGATCTTCGAATTCGTCCTCATCTTCGGTATCATCATGTGTATCAATTTCTTCTTCAATTTCTTCCTCGTCTTCGTCGGATTCCTCCCAAATATCGTCATCATAATCTATTTCTTCTTCTAAATCTTCTAAGATTTCTTCTTCGAACTCTCGAAACTCCTCACCTCCACCAAATAAAAAGGGGGCTCGAGGAGCTGTTTTTATTATGATTTTTTGCTCTTTCAATTGATACCTCCAGAACTAAAGACTACAATTTAAAATATATTTACTTATAAAAAAGTCAATAGAATTTTTTAACTATTTTTAGGCTTGGTTTATTTTTTAAAATGTATATCATTTAGTGATAAGTATTTTGCAGTAAAGAGGTACCGATTTGCCAATATCAAAAATAGAAGATGCAATAAAAGATATAAAGAAAGGTAAAATGGTCATTTTGGTTGATGACCAAGATAGGGAAAACGAAGGGGACTTAATAATTTCTGCCGAATTTGCTACCCCTGAGGTAATTAATTTCATGGCGACTCATGGTAGGGGGCTCATTTGCCTTTCTGTTGATACAGCCAAAGCTAAGAAACTTGATTTGTCACCAGTCAACGCCCCTTCAGCCGATAATTTGGATTCAACAGCTTTTACGGTATCTATTGATGCTAAAAAAGATGTTACTACAGGTATTTCAGCTCATGACAGATCAAGAACCGCAATGCTAGTTGCAAAAGATTCTTCAGTTGCATCAGATTTTGATAGGCCCGGCCATATGTTCCCGTTGGTTGCAAGAGATGGGGGTATATTGGTTCGTGCTGGACATACCGAGGCTAGTGTTGATATATCAAGAATTGCAGGCTTAAAACCTTGTGCTGTGATTTGTGAGATAATGAATGATGATGGTTCAATGGCAAGATTGAAAGATTGTGAAAAGTTTGCAAAAAAGCATAAAATCAAAATAGCAACTATCGCTGACTTGATTAGTTATAGGCTTAAGAAGGAATCTTTTGTCTCACTTTATGCGTCCTGTAATTTACCAACCGACTATGGAGATTTTACTTGCTACTCTTTTGATAGCGAAATAGATGATAAAACCCATTTGGCTTTTGTAAAAGGTAAGATTAAACCCAACAAGGAGTATCTTGTTAGAGTTCATTCAGAATGTTTAACTGGTGACTTGTTTGGCTCTAGAAGATGTGATTGTGGTTCACAATTACATAAAGCTATGGAAATGATTAAACAAGAGGGTGAAGGAGTCTTGCTTTATCTCCGACAAGAAGGCAGAGGAATAGGGATTAGTAAAAAAATTAAGGCTTATTCTCTTCAAGAGGATGGCCTAGATACAGTTGAGGCTAATCATGCCCTGGGTTTAAAAGAAGATTTGAGAGAGTATGGAACAGGAGCTCAAATATTACGGGATCTTGGGTTAAAGAAAATAAAACTCTTAACAAATAATCCCAGAAAGGTTGCAGGTTTGGACGGGTATGGAATTAAAATAACGAAAACTTTGCCAATTGAAATTGAACCAGTTAAAGAAAATTTGAAATATTTAAAAACAAAAAAAAATAAGTTAGGACATAAGCTAAGTTTAGTTGAATAAGAAATGAAAGATGAAGATAAAATAGTACCAAACGACAACCTTGTCATTTATATAGTTATAAGCACTTTTTATAAAAATATTTCTGAGAAACAATTAAACAATGCAACTAATGTTTTAGTTGATAAGTTGGGAGTTGGAGCACCTCAAATTCGTGTTATCGAATGTTTGGGGTCTTTAGAACTTCCTTATCTAATAAATGCAGTTTGCAAGAAGTATGCTCCAGATGGTGTTGTAGCATTGGGTTGCATTATCGAGGGCGAGACAACTCATTACGAGGTTATCTCCAATGCTATATTTGATAAATTAATACAAATAAGCGTTAATTATGATACTCCAATAACTTCTGCTGTTTTAACGGTTAAGAATAAAGCCCAAGCCGAAGAAAGGTCTAGTGGTGGTCCCAAAGATAGAGCAATCGAGGCAGCCTTAAGTTTGGTAAATTTAATTAATCTGAGAAAGGAATTTTAAATAATGAGATATTGGATAGATAGAAGAGCAAGAGAGCTATCTTTAAGATTTATGTATAGCCTGGATGTGAAATCAGAAAATTTTTCCTATGATTTTGATGATTTTATGTCGAATATCTCAAACTTTTGGGATACTAATCCAATAAATAATTATTATATGCTTAAGGTTATGAAGATTAAGGATGAAGATATGATTGTTATAGGCTCAGCCGCACTTAGCAATAATAAGATTTTTTTAAGAATAATTAAGAAGGATAAGTTTGACGATTTAATCACCAAAGTTTCTAATCCAGAAAAGTTCAAAGTTTTTTTAAAAACATACAATCTGAATGAAAAAATTGAGGGACATGACTCAGACTTCTATAAGCTTTTAAGAGATATTTTTTCTAATTCACGAAAAGTAGTCACAAAGAATGTAATTAAAAATAAAGCTGACGAGATAATCCATGGATGCGTTAAGAATATTAAACCCATTGATGACCAAATTGATCAGAGCATTAAGAATTGGAGATTTGATAGAATAAACTCTGTAGATTTAAATATTTTAAGGATTGCTGTCTTCGAGATTTTATTTTCCAAAGGAATTCCTGTTCCAGTTAGTATAAAAGAAGCAATTGTACTTGCTTTGAAATATAGCTCTGATGAGTCTTGTAGCTTTATTAATGGTATCTTGGATACTATATCAAAAAGAGCTCTTCAATGATAAATTCTATTTTAGAAAAGATTTGTCAAGGATATGACCTTCAAAAGGAAGAGATTGATTTAATTTTTTCTTTAATGATGAAAGGTGAGATAAGTGATATATATTCATCTTCGTTCTTAACTGCTCTAAAAATTAAAAAGCCCTCTGCAAGTGAAATTTATTATGCTTCCAATGTGCTTCTAGAAAGTCTTGAAGGTGTCCCCAATCATAATATTAAACTGCTAGATCTTTGTGGGACTGGTGGTGATTCCAAATCAACCTTAAATGTATCTACCATAAGTTCTCTTATTTTAGCTTCTTTAGGAGTAAAAATAGCTAAGCACGGGAATCGATCTGTCTCTAGTAAGGTTGGTAGCGCAGATTTGATAGAGAAGCTTGGACTACCCTTTGATAGGAATATGGATGAATCTTTGACCTCAATTGAAAAGAGTAATTTTTCCTTTCTTTTTGCTCCCAATTTCCATAAATCAATGAAAAATGTTTCCCACATAAGAAAAGAACTAAAGATGAGAACAATATTTAATATATTAGGCCCTTTAGTGAATCCGTTAAGACCTCAAGCTCAAATTATGGGAGTTTACGACAAGGACTTAGTTTTAGTGATGGCTAAGGTTTTACAGAAGCAGGGTGTTCGAAGAGCTATGGTCGTTCATGGACTTGATGGTATGGATGAAATATCTATATGTAGTAATACGTATGTAGCTGAAGTGAATGGTGTTGAAATTTCTGAGTATGAATTGAACCCAGAGAACTATGGTTTTAAATTATCATCTATTGAATCACTAGTGATTCAATCGTCAGATGAATCCGTCAAAATCACAGAGGGAATATTTAAAAATGAAATAAAGGATTCCAGAAGAGACATTTGTATCTTAAATGCAGGAGCAGGTTTATACATCTCTGGAAATGCAAAATCATTAGAGGAGGCTTTTGTCATGATTGAATCTAGGCTAGCTTCTGGTGAAATAAACTCTAGTTTTAACGATATAATAGGTAAATAATGAACATTTTAAAAAAAATAGTCTCAAACAAGGAGAAAGAAGTTCATTTGCAAAAAAATAGCTTCCCTATTGATGATTTACTAGAAGGGATATCCAACAAGAAGTTTGAAAAAAGAGACCTTTATTCCTCTTTATCTAATAAAGAAAATATTAATATTATTGCGGAAATCAAAAAGGCTTCACCTTCAAAAGGTATAATTCTTGAGGATTTTCAGCCTTTGAAAATTGCACTTGATTATGAGGAAGGTGGTGCGGCGGCCATATCTATTCTTACAGATGAAGTTTTTTTTAGGGGTAAGATTGACTATATACCATCTGTTCGAACGCTAACCAACATCCCTTTATTAAGAAAAGATTTTATTATTGATGAATATCAAGTTATTCAAAGTAGATTTTATGAAGCTGATGCAATTCTACTAATTGGTAGGATTTTGTCGTTATCTAAACTCAAAAGCTTGTTTAATTTAGCATCTGAATATAATCTTGATGTTTTATATGAAGCGCATAATGAAGAAGACATAGAAAAGGGTATTGAGGTTGGAGTTAAAATTTTCGGAATCAACAATAGAGATTTATCTACTTTTGATGTTAGCAATAAGAATATATTAAATTTATATAAAAAAATCCCTGAAAATTCTATATTAGTTAGTGAAAGTGGAATAGGTAGCCCAAGCGATATTAATAATTTAAATAAAGAAGGTATTAATAATTTTCTGATTGGTGAAAGTATCATGAAGTCTACAAACAGAGTTGAGTTTATACAAGAATTAGTTAAATCTTAAATGCCTCAATTGTTTCTTTTAAATATTCTATCCCTATATTCTCCTTGCAGCTGAGGGGTATTCTTTTACAATTTTTTATTGGATCAAACTCTTTAATTTCTTCTATAAAAGAACAAAGATCTATTTTATTTAATACAATCAACTTTATTTTTGATACTAGGTCCTTATTGTATGAATTAAGCTCGTTCATTAAAATTGAATGCTGGTCTCTTAATTCTTCTATGTCCTTACATGAAAGGTCTAATACCTCTATTATGTAGTTTGATCTTTCTATGTGCTTTAGAAATTTGTAACCTAATCCTTTACCGGAAGAAGACCCTTTGATTAAACCTGGTATGTCAGCAATAAGATAATCTTCGATTTCACCCTTCAGGACACCAATGTTTGGATTAAGAGTTGTAAATTCATAATTACCAATTTCTGCTTTGGAGTTTGTTATCTTGGAGATAATTGATGACTTGCCAACATTTGGAAAGCCTACAAGGCTTAAATCAGAAATTGTCTTTAGGTTCAATCCGATTCTAAGTCGCACGCCATTTTTTCCGTCTTTGTATTTGGTTGGAGCTCTATTGGTAGATGATTTAAAAAAAGTATTTCCTAGCCCACCTTTGCCTCCCTTAAGAATAGTTACAGGTTTATTATCTATGGTGATATCAGCAATCTTTTTATTATTTTGTAAATCATATATCTCAGTACCTAGTGGTACGTAAATATTAGTATTTTCAGCATTTTTTCCATTCCTTTTATTTGACCCTCCATTGCCACCGTTTTTTGCTCTAAATATTCTTTTGTTTCTGAAGTCTCTAAGAGAGTTTATATTTTTATTGCCAACAACAACAATATCTCCTCCATTTCCTCCATTGCCTCCATCGGGGCCACCAAATGGAATAAACTTTTCTCTTCTGAAGGAAGCTATGCCATTGCCACCATTTCCGGAAATAATGCTAATTTCTGTATAATCTAAAAAGTTTTTCATCTTCCATGCCTTGACATTAAAATCACACGCAAATATTATAGCATTTATGTTTAATCGATTATTGAAACTTTTATTTATTTTATTTATCTTCGTCTCATGTTCCAATAGGGAAGATTTCTTAACAGGTTCAGATCAAGAGCTATATGACTTGATAGTAAAAGAGATTAATAAAGAAAAGAAGTATGTAGTTTTAAATCATACAGACTTTGCTCTTGTAGAGGATATGATTACAACTTTACAGATTAGATTTCCCTATTCGCCATATACTCGAGAGGCTTATCTGTTAAGTGCAGATGTTGCTTTTAAGAAAAAAAGATATCAATTAGCAATTAGTGAATATCAAGAATTTATAAGCAATCAAGTTAATCACCCAAAGATAGAATATGCAACATTTAAAATTTTAAAGTCTCACTCTCTTTTAATGTCTGCTAAAGATAAAAATGTTGATCCTGCAAAAGCAATCTTACAGATATATGATTCATTGTCTGCGGTCTATAAAAGTACAAAATATATGGAAGAGACAGAAGAGATTTATTCTAAAGCTAAAAAGTATATTCTAAAAAGGGCAATCTATGTTGCAAATTACTATAAGAAAAAAGGCGAGTTTTCTTCTGCATTAGCCAGACTGAAGAACACTGAGAAGATGATTCCTTCTTTAATAAGAAGTAGCAGTGAAGCACAATATTTAATAGTTCTTTCAGAAATAAAGACATTGAAAGATGTAGATAAATTAACTTTATTTAATAATTATAAGATAAAGTTTCCAGGTTCAGAATTCATAGAAGAGCTCGAAAACCAGATTTAATTTTAATGTATTACATTGAATTATTATCAAAGGATGAGATACCAGAGCAAGATTTTATATCTCTTTATGAGGATTTTGAATGCGTATTTACTCAATACAAGAATAATAATTCTTTCAAGATAGAAGTGATCTTTAAAGATCTCGATAAACTTGAGCTTTTTATAACTTTTTGTAAAACTAAGAAAGAATCAAACTTTAACCTACTATGCGATTTAATTGATAAGCCAGACATTAAGACCTTTGATTCTGAGGAAGCAGATAATTGGATTAATTTCCTAGCCCCGGTAAACATAGGTAAAGAATTACGAGTTGTTCCTCCATGGCATTATATTGGTGAACCAAATGATATAGTTATAAATCCATCTTTGGCTTTTGGAACTGGACACCACGAGACTACACGTTCGTGTTTAGAGCTTTTGTTGAGTCTTGAGAGTTCCCTTTTTTTAAATGAATCTATTTCTTCAATTCTCGATATAGGATCAGGTAGTGGAATCCTAAGTATTTTTTCTTCATTTGTTTTTAAATCTAAGGTTTTAGGTATTGATAATGACCAGGAGGCCATAAATCAATCTTTTTTTAATTTAAAGCTAAACCCTAATATTGTTGGGGTAGAATTTGCATTGAAGACCTTAAATGAAGTTGACCAAAAATTTGATTTAATTATAGTTAATATTTCCCTTGAATATTTATTATCTAATTTTGGAAATATATCTGAGTTGCTTAATATGGGCGGAGCCATAATTGTATCTGGATTCTTCTTTGATGACATTAAAAATATTAATTTGTTGTTGAAAGATAGAAAATTTGTCATAATCAACATAGTTCATATCAATGATTGGACTTCAATGGTAATAAAGAGGAAATGAAAGAAATAATCTATTTTTCTAAATCACAAAGCGTTAATGTTTTAGATCAGACATCGCTCCCTTTTAAAGTTAAATATATCGAGGCCAAGGACTATAAAGAAATAATCAAGCTAATTAAAAAGTTAAGCATTCGTGGAGCTCCTGCTATTGGTGTTGCAGGCTCTTTCGCTGCATATTTAGCTATGAAAGATCTCAAAAGTAAATCGCATAAAGATTTGGTAAGAATTTTAACTTTAAGATTAAAAGAGATAGCATCTGCAAGACCAACTGCAATAAATTTGATGTGGGCAGTTAATAGATTTCAAAAACTTCTATCATTAAACTCTCAGAAAGGGTATCTAGATATTTCAAAGTTATTTTTAAAGGAGGCTAAGTATATTTTTAACCATGAAAAAAAAGTCTCAACTTTAATTTCCAAATTCGGCACTAGTATTCTTTTCGATAACTGTAAAGTTCTCACTCACTGCAATACTGGGTCTCTTGCAACGACTGGACCTGGCACAGCCTTAGGTGTAATTAAAATGGCAAATAAAAAATATAAAGGTATAAAAGTTTATGCTACAGAAACAAGACCTTTGATGCAGGGTTCACGTTTGACTGTTTGGGAGTGTGAGCAGAGTAATCTTGACTGTACATTGATTACTGATTCGATGGTATCACATACAATAAAAGAAAGCATGGTCGACCTGGTTATAGTTGGGGCAGACAGAATTGCATTAAATGGAGATGTTGCCAACAAAATAGGAACATACCAATTAGCTATTGCATGCAAATATCATAAAATTCCTTTTTACGTTGCAGCCCCGTTGTCAACTTTTGACTTTGATACAGAAAAAGGAAGTAGTATTCTAATTGAACAAAGACCGTCTGATGAAGTTACAAAGATTATGGGCTCTAGAATATCTCAAGCTAAAAAAGTACTTAATCCTGCTTTTGATGTAACTCCTAATAAACTTATTTCGGGAATAATTACAGAAAAGGGGATTATTAAAAATCCAAAAAAGAGAGTAATTATTAAACTTAAAGATTATTGTTATTAAATTCTTCTTCTTCCATGCAAGACAAGCAATATCTTGTAAATGGCATAACCCTCAACCTATTTTCATCAATGGGTTCTTTGCAGGGAGGACACATTCCGTAGCTGCCACTATCAATCCTTTTTAAAGCATCTTCAATCATTCCAAGCTTTTGTCTATCTCTTTGATTTAAAGAAAGAGACAAATCTCTTTCTCGATCATTAGAAGCATTGTCATAAAAATCACCTACATCATGCTTTAGGTGATTAGATTCTGTTTTGATAACTTTGGATATATCTTTAAGTATTTCATCTTTCATTCCATTAAGAATTTTTTTAATTTCATTCTTAAATTTAACAGGTAGCTTATATTTGCTCTTAGTCTTAGGAGCAGGATTTTCAATAATTTTTTTATTAACAGATTTAACAGCTTTGGGCCTAACAGGACTCACCTTTTTCGTATTCTTAAGTTTCTTATCTGTCTTTTTTGAATTTTTATTTAATACCATTTGTGAAACTCCAAGTTTTATAAGATAAGCTTAATAAATAATTTGTCAAGATTCTTAATTTGAGGTTAATTATTATATAGACAGCATGAAAAAAAGAGATTTTTGGTTAACTAAATATGGACTTATCTTAGCAATGGCTGGGAATGCCGTGGGATTAGGTAACTTTTTGAGATTTCCAGTCCAAGCAGCAGAAAATGGTGGTGGAGCTTTTCTCTTACCTTATATAATATGCTTCCTAATAATTGGAATACCTTTAATGTGGATCGAATGGGGCATTGGTAGATACGGTGGATCAATTGGTAAGGGAACTACATTTGGAATTTCAAACAAGTTAAAAATTAAGAGACCTATACAAGTCTTATCCTTATTTGGGATATGGATTCCTTTTATAATTTCAATTTACTATGTTTATATAGAGTCGTGGACCTTAGGCTATTCGATAAATTCTTTAGTAGGGAATTTGCAATCTAATTTAAGTGAGCCAAATGCTCAGATGAATTTCTATAGTCAGATGTTTAAAAATTATATAGGAGTAAATAATGACTCACCATTTATGTCCCCATCCTTTTTTGCCTATTCATGTTTCTTGGTAACAATCTTTATTAATTATAAGATTTTATCAAAGGGGATTGTTAATGGTATTGAGAAATTTGTTAAAATAGCCATGCCTATTTTATTTATAATGAGTATCTTTATGGTCATTTATACTTTTACAATTAAAACTTCAGTCTCTTCATCTATAGATGGCCTAAATTTCTTGTGGTCTCCAGATTTATCATATCTTTCTAATCCAAGAGTTTGGATTGCGGCAGCGGGTCAAGTTTTCTTTACCCTTAGCTTAGGGTTTGGTGCAATTGTAACGTACGCTTCTTTTATAAAAAAAGATCAGGATATTGCATTATCTGGGCTAACCTCTGCTTCTATTAATGAATTGGTGGAAGTTGTTTTTGGAGGCTCAATTGTTATACCAGCTGCTGTAGCATTCTTAGGAATATCTGGCGCTGTTATAGTTGCACAATCTGGGGCATTTACTATTGGTTTTATTGCTATGCCTGTAATATTTGATGGTATCCCTTATGGAAACTTAATAGGTTTTATTTGGTTTTTCCTTTTATTTATTGCTGGTCTGACATCATCAATCGGTATTTTGCAACCAGTGATAACTTTTGTAGTTGAAGAGTTTAACTACAATCAGAAGAGAGCAGCATCATTGGTATTGTTGACAATTTTTATTCTTGCCCAATCAGTGATTTTCCTACCAGAATTCCTGGATGAGTTTGATTTCTGGGCAGGAACTATTTTTTTAATTATTTTAGCCTTAGTTGAGATTGCTATTTTTGTCCTCTATATAGCACCAGATAGTCCAGTGTCAGAGATAAATCGAGGTGGCTTGATTAAAATACCTATTTTTTTCAATAAAATCTTTTGTATTTACTTACCTATTTTGCTTATTACTTTGTTTGTTTCATGGTTGGTTCAAGATATTAATAGCCCTCATTCAATTATCTTTAAGAACAGCTTGTGGTCCAATTTGTCTAAAGTAGTTTTAGCGAGTATTTTTCTATTCTTAGTAGCAATTGTTTTTAAAAGGGTATATAAAAGATGAACACCGATTCTCTAATTTTTTTGATAACTTCTTGGAGTTTAATTTTTCTTTTGGTAATTGTTTGTGTAGTTAAACTTAATAAGTAATATCAATTTTTTTTCTTAATTCAATGAAGTCTGATAGCTGATGGATTAACCCACCAATTAGTAGGATTGATGCTAAAACTGTTGCGGTCTCATAACCCAAAAGTGAAATCAATATCATGCCAGGAGAAAAGAACTCTCTTTTTAATAAAAACCTGAACTTTGTCATCATTCTGTATCCTAAAGATCTATCCTTTAACGGAACTATTTTATCAACTTCGCTAGGATAGTAGGCAAGGCTACCATTTTGTGTTCTTCTAAGCATGAAAAATAATATAGTTGTAAGAAATATTAAATATAAGAGTATATTTAATATCGATAATTGCTTAAATATTATATGATCTGAAGTAAAGTAGAAAAATTTAGGATTATTTAAGCAAATACTAATACCAAGGAACATTGAGAAGTATGATATTTGGTCGAGTGCTGTATCAAACCATTGACCGAATTTAGACTCTCTTAATTTAATTCTTGCTACTTCTCCATCGCACCTATCTAAGATTGTAGCGCATTGAAGTATAATTGCCCCAATGAATGGCATATTGAGTGCATAAAATATCCCACATGAAATTCCAATTAGTCCGACAATAAAAGTAATTACGTTTGGGTGAATGGATGTTCTTATTAGCAACTTACTTATAGGAATTGAAATCTTGCTATTTATTCTTTTCGAAAACCATCCACTAACATTTTTACTAATATGATCAAATAAGAAGTCTCGTCCTGCATTTGTGTTTAACTGAGCTGCATCTAGCTTGAGAGGTGCGTCTTGTGGCTTAAATCGTTTAAAATTCGCTGAAATTTCTTTAATAGATTCGGGCTTTTTTTTATCGATTGAGTGACAATAGTTTTTGATGAATATTATTCCACTGTTATTTTGTTCCCCAATTATAATTGATTCATCGTTATTCTTGATAGCCTCTAAGGCAGATTGGAGCTGCTTCTTGTTGAGTACGATATTATTTTGAAATACTAATAAATCAGTATTTTTATCTAAATCAATCAATCCTTTTGATTGAACAATCTTAAAGTTAGGAAATTTTTTGTTTAGTCTTTTGAATCTCAGATCGGGTATGTCAGTAACAAGTTGGACTCTATCAAAACCTTCACTTGCTAGTATTAACAATATTCTTTCAGTTAGTCTTAGTCCAGCAATTGATTCGTTATTGAATTGGCTAAGTTCCTCAGATTCTATACCTTTTCCATTAGTTAAAATTATTGGCAACATTTTCTAAACTATCTTTAATTTAGTAGCTGTTTTTTTAGAGGCAATCTTATTTATATTTAATTTTGCGTTATCTAAGTCATTTGGATAGTCAACATCATGCCAATATAAATCTTTAATATCTAAAGTTTTAATTTTGTGACCACGTTGCAATATCCTTTCAATGCTTGATGCATACCATTTTAAGTTAAAATTTTCCGTTCTTATTTCTTTTTCGAGGGATCTCTTTAATATTTCTACCCCCTCATTTCTAAACACTCTGACGCCAACCGATTCGCCTGAAGGACTTTTAAGGTTCTTTCCAATAGAGGAAAGTAGACCATCTCTGATTTGTATCTTCATATCTTCTGCCGCATAGCTATTCTTAACTTTATATGGAACGCAAATATCATCTTTATTTGAGAGAATCTGACTCATAACTTCAAGTTCGAATACATCATCTCCATTTAAAAGTACAACATCAGAATTTAACTGGAATCTCGCAGCCCATAGAGAAAAGAGGCTATTAGTAGTTTCCCAGAAAGGATTGTAAATTGTATTTATCTTCATTCCAAGTGAATCATAATTTCCCAAGAATTCTTCAACTTTGTTTTTAGCGAATCCTACAACAACATTGACTTCATCAATATCGCAAGACTTTAAGTGATTTATCTGGTGCTCTAGAATTGTTTGGTTATCCAGAGTTAGAAGACATTTAGGAATCTCGTTGGTAAATGGCTGGAGTCTTTGTCCTTTGCCGGCTGCTAGAATTATTGCTTTCATTTTATTCCTATGTTTTGGATTGAATTATTTATAACTTTTTAAAAAAATTAAGTCAACAAAATAAGCAAGAAATAGTCAATTTTATGTTCATATTATCTTTTAATACTTAATTTTTTATTTTTATTTAAGTAAATTAGTTAATTTTTTAACCAAGAAGTTTTACTAATTTCCCATCTACAAGCTCTGCATCAACTTGAGCATTCTTGGAGTTTACATAAACTAGTTTAGGTTTGTATTTTGAAGCGTCTTCTGGAAGCATTTGTGCAAATGAAACTATTATCAAGGTATCTCCTTTTCTTGCACAATGGGCGGCAGCACCATTTGTGCATATCACCCCAGTATCTTTTTCACCTTCTATAACATAAGTTATGAATCTTTCTGCATTAGTAAGATTAAATATATGGACCTGTTCGTAAGGAAGAATATTGGCAGCATCCATCAAAGATTTATCAATAGTTATGCTACCCTCGTAATAAAGATTAGCCTCTGTGACTGTAGCTCTATGAATTTTTGATTTTAATATTGTAAGATTCACAACAAATATATTAAATTAAAATTTTAGATTGTCTATTAATCTTATTTTTCCTATTTTAACAGCAACCAATATATAAGTCCCTCGAGTTGCTTCTTTAGGGTACGACATATCTTTTGGATTAATTATTTCTATGTAATCTACTTGTTTTACATTGTTTCTTTTATAATATTTTTTTAAATTTGAGATAATTTTTCTAGCATTTTTATTTCTTTTATATTCTTCTTTTGCCAAGACCAAGCCTTTATATATAAATGGAGAAATCTTCCTGCCATAATTAGACAATCTAGTATTTCTTGAACTCATTGCGAGACCGTCATTCTCCCTAACTATGGGATGAGATATTATTTTAATTGGTAAATTTAGATCCTTAACCATTTGCCTGATAATAATTAGTTGTTGCAAATCCTTTTCACCAAAGACTGCAAAGTCTGGAAGAGTTATGTTGAAGATCTTTAAAACAACTGAGGTTACGCCATCGAAGTGCCCTGGCCGAGAAAGGCCACAAAGGTGATTCTTTAAATCATCGACTATAACTCTCGTTTTATAATCTTTGGGATATATATCTTTTATATTTGGAGCAAACAAATATTTAACTCCTATACTTCTTAGTTTTTTTATATCAGATTGTATAGTAGAAGGATAATTTATTAAATCTTTTTTATCATTAAACTGTTTTGGATTTATAAATATTGTTACTATTGTGACACTGCTCTCTTTTATAGACCTCTTAATGAGACTCAAATGCCCTTCATGGAGAGCACCCATAGTTGGAACAACCGAAATTTTATTTTTACCCTTATTCCTTATACTCAAAGAGATTCTTTGCATTTCTTTGGCTGAGGTAATGATTTTAAGGAAATTTGTTTTTTTTGACTTCATTTTTATAGCTACTTAAGGATTTCTTTATCAATCCCCTCATATTAGAGTAATTTTTTACAAATGATGGATAAGGAGGGGGAGTTATTCCCAGCATGTCTTCTGTAACAAGTATTTGTCCATCACATTTCTTACCAGCACCAATACCTATAGTAGGTATCCTTAATGACTTTGTTACTTTTAATCCTAAATTATCCGGCACCCCTTCAATTACAACAATGGAGGCGCCATTCTTTTCAGCCTCTTTAGATAGCATTAAGATATAATCTTGGTCTGATTTACTTTTCCCTTGTTTTTTATAGCCTCCATAAATATTAAAAGATTGAGGACATAACCCTACATGGGCTACTACCGGAACCCCTGCATTTGCAAGTTTTTGTATTGTAGGAATAGTGTCAAAGCTAATTTCAAGTTTAACAGATTGTGCCTTTGTAGACTTGATTATCTTGCCAGCATTTTTTATAGCCTCTGATGTAGAAGATTGATATGACATAAATGGCATATCTATACACAAATGGGCATTATTGATGGCTTTTGATACTACAGTTCCATGATATATCATTTGATCAACTGTTACACTCAGTGTTGTTTCTTCACCTTGGAATACGTTACCAAGTGAATCGCCAACAAGAACGAAGTCGCAATAATTATCTATGATGCTTGCAGTTAGATAATCATATGCAGTCAAAGCGACGATAAATTCTTTATTTGCCTTCATTTGATGCAAATCTTGAATAGATTTTCTCAATAGTACCTCTTAATTATTTACAATTTTATATATAGCTTTATTATATTTAAAAATCATGTCTATTAATAGTGAAAACTTCTCCCTTCTTTCGAAATTGCCACAATATGTTTTTTCTTCAGTTAATGAGTTAAAATATCAGGCAAGGGCTAGAGGTGAAGATATTATTGATTTTGGGATGGGAAACCCTGATCAACCAACACCAAGACATATAATAGAGAAATTGTTAGAGTCATCACTTCAAGGAAGGAATCATCGATATTCTGTTTCTGCTGGATTACCTAAGCTCAGACTTGCAATTAGTAATTGGTATAAAAGAAATTATGATGTTCAACTGGATCCTGAAGATGAAACTATTGTTACAATAGGATCCAAGGAAGGTTTGTCTCATTTAATGATTTCTTTGCTAGCTCCTGGCGAAACAGTGCTTGTCCCAGACCCATGTTATCCAATTCACAGTTTTTCCGTTCTTATTGCTAGGGGGAATATTAAGGAATATGACTCTATTGATGATAATAAGCTTTTAGAAAATATTGAGGCTGGATTGAAATCTAATCCAAAACCAAAAGCATTAATTATCTCTTTCCCTAGTAATCCTACAACCCAAACTGTAGATTTGGATTTTTTCGAAAAAATTGTGAGTCTTGGGAAAAAGTATTCTGTAATAGTAATTCATGATTTTGCATATGCAGATATTTGTTTTGATGGATTTAAGGCACCCAGCTTCCTTCAAGCTTCAGGATCAATGGATGTTGGCGTAGAGTCTTTTTCATTGTCAAAAAGCTATAATATGGCAGGTTGGCGTGTTGGCTTCATGTGTGGGAACAAAGAGGTTATTTCTGCTTTAAAAAGAGTTAAAAGCTACTTGGACTATGGAATATTTCAACCAATCCAGATATCGGCAATAACTGCCTTAAATGAAACACAGGATTGTGTAAATCAGATTAGAGATAATTATAGATTACGAAGAGATAGACTAATTGATGGATTAAATAAGGCTGGATGGGAGATTGAAAGTCCAAGGGCCACCATGTTCGTATGGGCTAAGATTCCTGATAAATTTTTAGAGTTAGGATCATTAGAATTTTCTAAAAAATTAATTAAAGATTGCAACGTTGCTGTTTCACCGGGAGTGGGCTTTGGATCAAGAGGAGATGAATACGTAAGGTTTGCTCTAATTGAGAATGAACAACGCATACAGCAGGCAGCAAGGTCAATAAGAAAGCTATTTAAATAATGAGGAATTTTTATTACATTTTTATTATCTTTTTTGTTCTAATAGCTAATAGTCAATCTCAGAATTACAACTTCAATAAAAGTATTATTGCTGTTTCATCAATTAACAATTCAGCATATAAAAAAAATAAAATTAATAAATATATAAATTACTTTACTAAAACCGAAAAAGGCCGAGTTTTTTTCAAACAAACATATAGAAGGCAAGGTTTTTTTAAAAATAAAATTCAACGAATTTTTAAAGAATACAACATCCCTAATGAGCTAATTTATTTATCTATGATAGAAAGTGGGTTTATGGTTGACATAGTATCAAGCGCTGGAGCAGTTGGACTTTGGCAATTTATGCCATCAACAGGTAGGATTTTCGGCCTAAGGGTCGATAAATGGATAGATGAAAGACGAGATTTTGAAAAATCAACCTATGCTGCAGTTAAATATTTTACAAGTTTAAAGAAGAAGTTTGGTTCGTGGGAATTAGCTATGGCTGGCTATAATTCAGGTGATTTAACTGTTAAAAATGCTATCAAAGAATATAAATCAAGAGATTTTTGGTATTTATCACAATATACATTTCCCAAGCAGACAAAAGATTATGTGCCTCAGATTCTAGCAGTAATACATATCTCAAAAAATTTAGAAGAATTTGGTTTCAAGGATAAGATTGTTGAGCCAATAGACGATTTTGATAAAATTGAACTACCGCCCCAAACTACATTGGAATATATAGCAAAAATTTCTGATATAAACTATTCTACATTAAAGAAAATTAACCCATCTCTAATTAGGGGTATAACACCTCCAGAGGGAACCTATTCGATATATATTCCTTACGGTTTTAAGAGCAAGATATATAAAAAACTAGCTTCTATGCCAGCAAATGATGGAGTATTGAAATATAAAGTTAAAAAAGGGGATACTTTAGGGAAGATTGCTCAAATATACTTTAATTCAGTAGATGAGGTTATGAGATTAAATAACTTAGATTCTACCAAGATATATGCAGGTCAAGAGTTGCTTATTCATAAAAAATTTTATGAAAATAAAATTAAGATTAAAGAAACTTCTTTTGTATACCAAGTTAAAAAGGGTGATAGCCTTAGCTTAATTGCAAAAAAATTTAGCATAACTACTAAATATTTAAAGAAAATAAACAACCTCATTTCGAACAAGATTGTTGTTGGGCAAAGACTTAAGATTATTAAAACAAATGAGTAAGACAAATATAGATAAAATTATTGAAAAGGTATATCAAGAAAAAGAAGACGAAATCAAAGCAAAAACCCAATCGTTTTCACAGATTAATCATTCGAATTATCATCAAACATTTCTTGAACTAGCTTTTGTCATATTAGCAGCAGGTACAAGTGCTCAGTTAGCATTAAAAACAGTTGGTATCTTATCTAAAAATAATTTTGTTTTTGATAAAAATTTACCTGAGATTATTTCTAAGTTGAAAGAATGTTATAGGTTCTATAATGTTAGAGGTAAGTATATATTTAATACAAGGAATTATATTCGAGAAGAATACAATGACAGTTTTGAAAAAATATTTAAGTCTTTTGGTTCTCACTATGAAAGAAGGGCCTTTTTTTCATTAAATTCAAGCATACAAGGGGTTGGAATGAAGGCAGCAAGCCATTTTTTAAGAAATATAGGGTTTGTTGACTATGCAATCCTAGATAAGCATATATTAAATATTATGAGAGAATGTGGATTGATAAGTGAAGATTTTTCTCTTCTTAATGAGAAAAATTATATTAAAATAGAAGAAATCTTGAGAAAAATTGCATTAAAGCACAAGATAACTCTTTCTACTCTAGATTTGATTCTTTGGTACTATAAAACAGGGAAAATTATTAAATAATACCCTTGATTAGCGTGTAATATAATTAATAATTCTTTAAAGGAGCTCTAATGAAATTTGAAGCAGTTATCGGTTTAGAAGTACATTCGCAATTGAAGACTAAGACGAAACTTTTTTCACCTTCAAATAACGATTTTGGTGAAGACCCTAATGCAAATGTTTCCGTTGTTGACCTTGGTCTCCCGGGAGCCCTACCAGTTATAAATGATAAGGCAGTTGATTTAGCAATTCTTGCAAGCATGTCAACTGATTGCACGATAAATAAAAAATCTACCTTTGCAAGAAAGCACTATTTTTATCCTGATTTACCAAAGGGTTACCAAATTAGTCAATATGACGAACCCTTGGCTTCAGATGGTGTGATTGTTATACCAGATATGCAAGGCAATAATAAGAAAATAAGAATCAATAGAATTCATATGGAAGAGGATGCAGGCAAATTAATTCATGATATCTCAGATAATTATTCTATGGTAGATCTAAATAGAGCAGGGGTACCTCTAATTGAAATTGTTTCTGAGCCTGATCTTTCTTCAGCGGACGAGGCAGTTAGCTATTTAAAGAAGTTGAGGAATATTTTAATATATGCTGATGTTTCAGATTGTAATATGGAAGAGGGGAATTTTCGTTGTGATGCAAACATTTCTATCAGAGAAGTTGGTGAAAAGAAATTAGGCGTTAAAGCTGAGATTAAAAATATTAATTCATTTAAGTTTGTAAAAAAAGCTATTGAATATGAGATTGAAAGGCAGTCAAAAATTATAAGTAATGGCGATAAGGTTATTCAAGAAACAAGGCTTTTTAATTCTACCTCAAATAAGACTTTTTCTATGAGGTCCAAGGAAGATGCTCATGATTATAGGTACTTCCCAGACCCAGATTTAAAACCATTAATCTTAACAGATGAAAGAATCAATAAACTCAGAGACAAATCTCTACAGTCTTATAATAAGAAAATCGAGCTTTATATAAATGAATTTAAGTTGTCCAAAGATGATTCTGAGGTTTTATTGTCAAGCAAGAAATTATCAAAGTACTTTGATGATACTATGAATCAGTTATCTGAGCCCAAACTAGCTTCTAAATGGATAATTACAGAGATTATAAAATATATTGAGTTAGACAATTACGCTCTTGATGTTGATAATTTTGTAAAATTTTTATATGTAATGAAGGATGGAAAAATAAATAATAATTCTGGCAAAGAATTGCTTGAAAAATTGGCAGTATCAAATGGGGATGTAAATGAATTGATTGAATCTATGGATTTGATTCAAGAAAGTTCCGAGGATTTGCTTAGTGATATAGTGGATAAAGTTTTAAATGATAACCCAGATGAGAATAAAAGACTTTTAGATGGAGAAGTAAAACTTGTTAGTTTTTTCATGGGGCAAGTTATGAAGCAAACAAAAGGTAAGGGTAATCCAGGAGTTATCAACAATTTAATTAAGAAAAAGTTTAATCTCAGTTAATTTCGTTATATAGAGCTTGTATCTTGTTCATTATCTCGTCACGTACCTGGTTAATTCTTTCTTTAGATGGCTTTTTTTCAACTTCATATTGAACAGGGTCTCCAAATTTTAAAGTAACACTGGCAGGTTTAATAAATTTGGTTTTTCTGGGAAAAGCTTCAAATGTTCCTTTGATAGCTAGAGGTATTATTGGGGATCCAGATTTAAGAGCCATTATTGCTACACCTAGCTTAGCCTGGCCTATTTTACCATCTCTTGATCTTTGACCTTCAGGGAATAAGCCACACAGGTTTTGTTTTTTTAGAAGCTTAATGACTTTCAAAAGGGCTACTCTGTCACTTGTAGCTCTTTTTACTGGTATACAATTTCCTAAATCACACAAAAATTTAAAAAGAAAATTTTTATTATAGACATCTTCTGCTGCAAGAAAATTTATCTTTCTTCTAGTATAAAAAGCAGTAATAGAATTTATAATTATTCCGTCTAAGTGAGATAAGTGGTTTGACGCGATAACTCCACCTCCACTTTTAGGAATATTATCAGGATTAATTACTTTAACTCTATGGTAGATTTTAAGGTAAATATTAACTATAAAAGTAAGCCAATATTTCAGCTGATATGACTTTAAGTCACCAGAAGGGTAGTATCCCTTATAGAAAAAATCATTACTGATATTTAAAAGTAAATTTCTGACACGCTGAAGTCTCATATTATTATTTATTCTAATTGACTAAAACTATTAAAGGAAGTATTTTTAGTATTTTAATGGGTAAAGATTGTATTTTATATTTAGAAAATGGTGAGTCTTTTAGGGGCTCCTCTTTTGGTTTTGATGGAGAAGTTTTAGGTGAAATTGTTTTCAACACATCAATGACCGGATACCAAGAAATTTTGACAGACCCCTCATACCACTCTCAGATTGTTTTGATGACATACCCTCAGATTGGAAACTATGGAACAAATAACATAGATAACGAGTCAGAATTTTGTTATGCAAAAGGTTTAATTGTAAGGGAATATTGCAAATATCCTTCTAACTTTGAATCTAAAGAATCTTTGGATTCTTATCTAAAGAAAAATAAAGTTGCAGGAATTTCTGGTATAGATACAAGGAGACTTGCCAGAATAATACGTGGGGACGGTGCACAAAAATGTATAATTACTAGAGAAAATAATTTATCTAAATTAAAAGAAAAAATAAAAAATTTTCCCGTAATGAAAGGCAACGACTTAACCCTACAAGCTACATGTGGTGATATATATAATATATCGGGTTCAAAAAATGAAAAAAATGTTTTCATATATGACTTTGGCTGTAAGCAGAATATTTTAAAAATTCTGAATGAAAAATTTAATTTAAATTTGATAGTGGGACCATGCGACACCTCTCCTCAAGTAATCAAAGAAATTAACCCAGATGGTATTTTATTGTCTAATGGCCCTGGAGATCCTGCTGCTGCTTGCTACGCAATAAATAATATAAAGGAGCTCCTTGGTTACAAGCCGATATTTGGTATATGTTTAGGCCATCAACTTCTATCACTTGCGCTAGGAATGGAAACTTTTAAGCTAAAATTTGGTCATAGAGGTGGAAATCACCCTGTAATGGAGACTGAAACAGGCAAAGTTGAAATCACTTCACAAAATCATGGTTTTGCAGTTAAAAATCAAAAAATAAAAGATGTACTAATAACTCATATTAATCTTAACGATAAGACGGTAGAAGGCATCGAGTCCCAAAAAAATAAATGTTTTTCTGTTCAGCATCATCCTGAAGCATCACCAGGACCCCATGACTCAATGAAGTATTTTGAAAAGTTTGTAGAGATGATCTAATGAGTCAAATTGCTCTTTTTATTTTGAGTACAGAGAATAAGATTGACCCGGATAAAGATACAAGCTATTTGTTAATGCTTGAGGCTCAAAGAAGAGGATTAAAAGTTTTAATCTGTGACCATAGGTCTATAAAATATTCTTATGACAGACAGACTAAGAAAATCAACATAGTTGAATCATTAAGAGCAAGCGTTGTTGAGGTTTTAGAAAAGAAGGATGTACAAGATTCAGTTTTTATTAATTCAAGGTGGGCAATAGATTTAAGGTTTAATGTCAAAAGTGAATCCGAATACTTTATTATAGAAAATTTTAACCTAACAGATGCCAGTGTTATATTTATGAGATCTGATCCACCTGTAGATGCTGATTACTTAGAAGCTTGCTCATGCCTAGAGTCAATAAAAGATCAAGTTTTGATAATTAATAATCCTACGTCTTTGATTAGCTTTAATGAAAAATTATGTACTCTCAATTTTCCTGCATTAATTCCTAAGACTTTTGTCCTTGAAAATCCTACAAAAAATGAAATTGCTAAGTTGGCTGACCAGTTTTCTAATGGCGTAGTTATCAAACCCTTAAATCTATGTGGGGGGGAGGGTATTCAAAGATATGATGGAATAGAATTTACAGATTTGTTACTGGAGTATGATTCTTATATTATTCAGGAGTTCATTAAAGAAGTTGACCAAGGAGATAAGAGGATTATTATTTTAAATGGTGAACCCTTGGGTGCAATATTGAGGATAGCAAAGGAAGGAAGTTTTATATGTAATTTTCATTCTGGAGGGACACCTAAGCCTGTTGATATCACAGATGGTGATTTATATGTATGCCATGAAATTAAAGACTTTTTAATTGATAATCAAATATATTTTGCCGGGATTGATATTGTTGGGGGTAAGCTAACCGAGATTAACATCACAAGTCCAACTTGTGTTCAAGAAATTAATTTTGCTAATGGGGTAAAATTGGAAGAAAATGTGTTAGATTTTATTTTAAAGAAAATTAAATAGAATCAGGATGATTATATGATAGACAAGAAGGAAGTATTAAAAATATCAAAATTATCAAGGCTATCAATTGAGGATGAAAAGATAGATAGCTTTATTGAAAATTTTTCAGATATTATAGAATATATAAATCTTCTAGATAATGCGGATGATTCTAATGTCATAAACGAGGAGCTTGCCCAAGATTATTCTGTTAGGGATGATTCAAGGATAGAGAAGTTGACAGTAAAAGAGGTTGTAAAAAATTCTGGAAAAGTTGAGAATAATTTTTTTGCTGTAACTAAAGTGATAGATGATCAATAAAAAATTTCATACAATAGAGTCTCTTGCCGAGGGATTTAGAAGTCAGAGCTTTTTGCCATCTGATATATTAGAGATATACCTAAAAAACATAAAAGAACAGAGTAAAATAAATGCTTACATTTCTATTTATGAAGATGAAGCTCGTAAGAAAGCCAGTGAGCAGGATAAGTTGTTTAAAGAGGGAAGGGAATTAGATATCCTCTGTGGAATCCCAATAAGCTTAAAGGATATTTTTTTAGTTAAGGATAAGCTGTGTACTTGTGGTTCCAAAATGCTAGAAAATTATGTTTCAAATTATGATTCAACAGTTGGAAACCACCTCGTATCCAAGGGTGCTATCATTGTTGGAAAGACCAATATGGACGAGTTCGCAATGGGTTCTTCAACTGAAACATCTTTTTTTGGCCCCACTCTTAATCCTTGGGACAATGAAAGAGTGCCTGGTGGCTCTAGTGGTGGCTCTGCAGCTTCAGTGGCTGGAGAACTAGCAGTTGCTTCTATAGGTACAGATACTGGTGGTTCAATTAGACAACCTGCTTCATTTTGCGGAATAGTAGGATTGAAACCGACCTACGGAAGAGTTAGTAGATTTGGAATGATAGCTTTTGCTTCATCGCTTGACCAGGCTGGCCCACTTACTCTAAATGTAAATGATTCAGCAATTCTATTGGATTCCATGTCAGGTTTTGATGAAAGGGATACAACTTCACTTAAGTTGGAGCCTACTAATTGTTATGAATCTTTAAAAGCTAATAATTTTGAGCCTAATGAATTCAATATTGGTATTCCTAATGATTTATTGAAAAATGGATTGGATCCTGAAATTGAAGAAAGTTTTAATGAATTAGTAGACAAGCTAAGGAGGCTGGGTTTTGGCATTAAGGATGTTGAACTACCTAGTTCTAAGTATGCTGTTGCTATTTATTATATAATTGCCCCCTCTGAAGCTAGTTCAAACTTATCAAGGTACGATGGAATTAGATATGGATTTTCAGAGGACTCTGTTACTAAATCTTTAGATGATTTTTATGTTAACAATAGGTCGCTTGGGTTTGGGGAAGAAGTAAAACGAAGAATAATGTTGGGAACCTATGCTTTATCCTCAGGATATTATGATGCTTATTATCTTAAGGCAGTTAGAGTAAAAAAAATGATAGAAAATGACTTTGTAAAAGCCTTTAAAGAAGTTGACTGCATTCTTTCTCCAACTTCACCCGAACTTCCATTTAAGTTAGGGGAAAAGAAAGACAATCCTTTGAGCATGTATCTTTCAGATATTTTAACAATACCAGCCAACCTTGCGGGCCTACCTTCTATTTCGTTACCATATTCGATTTCCTCATCAAACCTTCCCATAGGTGCACAGTTAACAAGTGATAAATTATGTGAAGAGTCGCTTCTAAAAGTCTCTTCAATAATTGAAAATGAAGTTAAATTTCAAATTAAACCTTAATATTAATTTTTCCAAATCTTTAGGGCCTCATTATAGATAATTTTCTTACTTATCTTTCTTTGTTCTTTAAGAATATTAACGCTTTGTTTTAGAGTTAAACCTTCAAGTCTGAGAGACTTTAAGAGACTTCTAATTTCATTTAAATCTTCATTAAATTCCTTTTTTACAGAATTTTGCATTGTTATTACAAACTCACCCTTCTTAAAAAAGTCATCATCTTTACCTTGAACAATGTCTGTAATCAGACCACGTCTTGTTCCTTCGTTTATTTTTGATATTTCCTTACTTATAGATACAAATACTCCCTTAAAGTTTACGTGTAAAGTATCAAATATATTTAATAATTCTTTTGAACTTGCAAGAATTACTATTGGTACATTTAATTCCAATCTATCAATAAGAATACTGTGGATTTTTTTTGAACTTTTGGGAAGAAAGCCTAGAAACAAGAAGTTGCTAATATCTAAAGTCGATAAAGTAAGAGCTGAAATAATTGAGCTAGGACCTGGTATTGATATTGGTTCAATTTTATTTTCTACTAGTACTTTAATAATTTTATGACCTGGGTCAGATATCAGTGGTGTACCAGCATCAGATATTAGCGATACATCTTTATTATTTTGAATTTCTTTGATTACTAATGGCGCAATCTTGTCACACTTGTCATCATGGTATGAGACTAAAAGCTTGGGTTTAATCTCAAAATAATTAAGCAGTTTTAGAGCGCGTATTTTTTTTTCGCAGAGAATTATATGAGAGTTTTTTAAAATTTTTATTGATCTACTTGAGAAATCATGGAGGTTGCCAATGGGTGTGGGAACAATATAAAAACTCATATCAAATCGGAGGGCCAGGGACTCGAACCCTGAAGTCCGTGAGGACGCCGGTTTTCAAGACCGGTGCATTGCCAATTCTGCCAGCCCTCCATTGTTGAACATTATATACTATATTAATAATAGTTTTTTGCTATGATTAATATTAATTATTATCATTTGATTTTGGGAATAAATGTGTTAGATTTTCTGCTTATATTATGAGCAATGAAGAACATAACACAGAAAAGATAGAAAAAGACCAAGATTCAGTAATCACTATGAAGCAGTTGCTAGAAGCAGGTGTTCATTTTGGTCATCAATCTAGTCAATGGAATCCAGCAATGAAAGAATATATATATGGTGCCAGAAACGGTATTCATATTATTGATCTTCAAAAAACTTTGAAATCTTTTTTAATTGCATATGACTTTGTTAGAGATTTGACGTCAACAGGAAAAGATATACTTTTTGTTGGCACAAAAAAGCAGGCTCAAGAGATTATTGGAGAGGAAGCAATAAAGTGTGATATGCCATTTGTAAATTCAAGATGGCTTGGAGGTACTTTAACTAATTTTAATACAATCAGGTCTCGTGTTGACTATATGCTCCAATTGAAAAGACTGAAAGATGAAGGTGAGTTTGAGAACCTACCAAAAAAAGAACAGATTAGTTTAAATAGAGAACTTTCGAAGCTTGAATACTTATTAAATGGAATAGTAAATATGAGAAAAATGCCTTCAGCTTTATTTGTTGTAGATACAAAGAAGGAAGATATCGCGATCAAAGAAGCTAGAAAAATTGGTATCCCTATCGTAGGAGTAGTTGATACAAACTCAAACCCAAGTGATGCAGACTATGTTATTCCTAGTAATGATGATGCTATTAGAGCCGTTAAATTATGCGTAGAAAAGATTGCTGCAGCAATAACTGAAGGAAAATTAATTTATTCCCAGAAAGTGAATTCCGGTCAAGTCCAACCAGAGGAAGATTCTCAAGATGGACCCATTGTTGAAAGAAAGGCCTTCGTTTTTAAAACAAATACAGCTGAAAATGAACAAGAATCAGTTGTTTATTCAGAAGATAAAATCGAAGAAAAAGTGTAAAAAATGGCAAACCAAGTACTACCAGAACATGTTAGAGATGTAAGAGATAAAACAAGTGCACCTTTACTTGATTGCAAAAAAGCTCTTCAAGAATCCGAAGGTGATATTGATAAAGCAATAGAAATTCTTAAAATAAAAGGCCTCTCAAAGGTAGAGAAAAAGAGTGGAAGGAATACACCTGAAGGGCAGATTTTTTCTTATATTCACGCAGGTGGTAAAATAGGTATTATTGTTGAGATTAATTGCGAGACAGATTTTGTAGCAAGGAATAGTGAATTCCAGGGCTTTGCAAAAGAAGTTGCTATGCAAATAGCTGCATCTGACCCTAAATTTGTTTCAAAAGATAACATGCCTGAGACTTATATTGAAGACGAAAAGAAAATTATTTTAGCACAACTAGCTGATTCAGGAAAAAAACCCGAGATAATAGAAAAAATGGTAGAAGGTAAGCTCAATAAGATACTAGAAGAGTCTTGTTTGTTAAATCAAGTTTATATAAGGGATTCGAAGCTAAAAGTCGAAGATTTACTTAACGACTTAGTCTCTAAACTTGGTGAGAATATTAAAATATCAAGATTTGTTAGGTATCAAATTGGTGAAACTTCAAATAATGAGTAGTAAAACAAAGCTTTCTTATTCTAGAATCCTTTTAAAATTAAGTGGTGAAGCATTACAAGGAAACCAGGGCTATGGTATAGACAATATAACTTTAGAAAGAATTGCTAAAGAGGTTAATGAGGTTTCAAAGTTAGGAGTTCAGGTCTCTATCGTAATAGGGGCAGGTAACATATATAGAGGGGTTTCAGCTGCTGCTCAAGGTATGGATAGAACTACTGCAGATTATATGGGTATGCTAGCAACAGCAATCAATTCACTTGCTTTGCAACATTTTTTAGAAAAAGAAGGATCAATCACTAGAGTAATGTCTGCATTAGAGCTTAATAGGGTGGCTGAACCATATATTCAAAGAAGAGCTATGAGGCATTTAGAAAAAGGTAGAATTGTAATTTTTGCTGCTGGGACAGGCAATCCTTATTTCACAACTGATACTGCAGCGTCACTAAGAGCTCTTGAGATTAACGCGGAAATTATTCTAAAAGCTACTAAAGTTAATGGCGTTTATGATAAGGATCCTGTTAAATACAAAGGGGCTAAAATGTTTAAAAAGTTGAAATTTATGCAAGTACTTGAAAAAGAATTGGAGATAATGGACTCTACGGCAATATCATTATGCAAAGATAATAAGATACCAATTTGTGTGTTTAATCTATTTCAAAAGAATAACATAAAGAGTATAGTGCTTGGAAAAAATATTGGGACCATTGTTTCCTAAGAGGCTAAATTATGAATAATATTATTTCAGAGTGTGAATTAAAGATGAAAAAAGGAGTAGAATCCTTTAAAAAAGAGTTGTCAAAGATTAGAGGCGGCAGTGTTAGCAAAGCTATGTTTGATGATATAAGAGTTGATTACTATGGTGCTCCTGTACCTTTGAATCAAGTATGCAATATTAATATGAGCGAAGATTCTACTGTGATAATCTCACCGTATGATGAAAATGCTATTGATGATATTGTTAAGGGGATACAGAAATCTGACCTTGGATTTAACCCTAGTGTAGACAAGTCTGTCATTATAATCAATGTCCCTCCATTAACTCAGGAAAGAAGAACAGAGCTAGTTAAGTTCCTGGGAAAACAAACGGAATCTTACAGGGTTTCATTAAGAAATATAAGGAAAGAATCAAATGAGGGCGTTAAGAAATTGTTAAAATCTAAAGATATAACTGAGGATGACTCTAAAAGCGGTCAATCCCAAATTCAGGAACTGACCGACAAATACATAGAAATAATCAATACAGAGAGTGGAAATAAAGAGAAAGAAATTACTAAAATTTAAGCAATTATTTTACATTCCATCTTGTTTGTATGCCTTTAAGTCCAATTATTTGGTATATAGCTGAAAGCCCCACTAAACCGTATACCGCATTTTCTATGGATGGCATTGAAGAAAAAAGATAAGAAACTAAGTTAAAATTCATAATTCCTACTAATCCCCAATTTAACCCTCCAATTACTAAAAGTACCGCTGCTAATACATCTAAATTTCTCATGATAAACTCCTTTTGTCTCTGAGTTTTAAGTTAACTAAAATGATGAAAAGTGCAAATTTATAAGGAAATAATTTTAAGATTATTCAAATAAGGCCTTAAAACTTTTGGGACGTCTATGCTACCGTCTGGATTTTGAAAATTTTCTAGTATTGCAACAAATGTTCTTCCTACAGCAAGTCCTGATCCATTTATGGTATGGGCATAATTAGATTTTCCATCAGTTTTGTATTTTATATTTGCTCTTCTTGCTTGGAAAGAGCAAAAGTTACTACATGACGAAATCTCTCTATATTTATTTTCTGAAGGTATCCATACTTCGATATCATAAGTTTTAGCAGATGAGAAGCTTGTATCACCAGATGATAAAGTTATAACTCTATATGGAAGCTCTAGCTTATCTAAAATTGAACAGGCATCATCTGTTAACATTTCAAGCTCATCAAAGGATGAGAATTCATCAGTGATTTTAACGAGTTCTATTTTATTGAATTGGTGTTGTCTGATTAACCCTTTAACATCTTTACCGTAGGAGCCAGCTTCGGAACGGAAACAAGCGCTATATGCCACATATTTGATAGGTAAGTCACTTGTTTCGATTGTTTGATTAGAGTGAATATTAGTGAGCGGAACTTCTGCTGTTGGTATTAGATAGTTTTCAGTTCCTTGAATTTTAAATAAATCCTCTTCAAACTTTGGAAGGTTTCCTGTACCAATAAAGCTATCTTTGTTGCAAATGAATGGAGGAAAAATTTCTACGTAGTTATTCTTAGAGTGCTCATCTAACATAAAGTTAATTAAGGCCCTTTCTAATTTAGCTCCAACCCCTTTGTAGAGATTAAATCTTGTACCTGTTATCTTTGCAGCAGCTTCTAAGTCAAAAAGCTTTAGCTTGGAACCTAAAGTTACATGGTCCAGAATCTTGAAATTAAAATCCCTTATTTTACCTTTTTTTCTTATTTCTTTATTATCGGACTCATCTTTGCCGATTGGAACAGAGTCATCATGTAAATTAGGAATTTCTAGCAATAAATCATTGAATCTTGATTCTATGTCTTTTTTTAGCTTTTCTGCTTCCTTACTTTGATTGGAGAATTTCTTAATCTCTAGTAGTTCGCTTTCTGTTGGTTTTCTCTTTTCTTTTGTAATTTTTTTGTTGAATTCATTTAATTTTGCTTTTAATTCCTCCAGGTTTTGTATAGATTCCTTCCTAGATAAATATAAATCTGAAAAATTTTTGTAATTCAAATGGTAATTCTTGTTAGATAGTTTCTTTAAAACAAGCTCTTTGTTCTTAAATATATAATTTGGATCAATCATTAAAATTTGAACTCACTTTTTTTTTCGTATATCATAACATGGATTTAATTATAATTTTAATTCACTAGAGGTATATTATGAAAAACAAAGAGGTTGATATTCAATTCGTCGGACATTCAACGTTTATTCTGGATGATAAACAAGGAAAAAGGCTACTTATTGATCCATGGTTGAAAAATAATCCAGCATGTCCTGATAATCTGCAAAATCCACAAGATATTGACTATATTCTTATAACACATGGACATTTTGATCATATCGGCGATTTATTTGAAGCAATAGAAAATAATAAAGAAGCAAAAATTATTACTAGTTTAGAAATTTCTTCTTGGTTAAATGCTAAAGGAGTTTCAAATACTTTACCTATGGGGATAGGTGGTACTCAATCTATTGATAATGATATCCAGGTAACAATGGTTAATGCTGTTCATGCCTCAGGTATTGCGGATGAAAAATCAGACTCGCTACTTTATGGTGGCGTGGCGAATGGTTATATTGTAAAGTTTAAAAACGATTTTAGTATTTACTTTGCTGGTGATACTGCAATTTTTTCTGATATGACCTTGATTAAAGAAATATATTCACCTGATTTGGCTGTTTTACCAATTGGAGATCATTTTACAATGGGACCTAAAGAGGCTTCCTTCGCTACCAAGCTTTTAGGAGTAAAACATGTGATTCCTTTCCATTACGGAACTTTTCCTGTTCTAGTTGGAACTCCTGAGGAGTACATAGAGCTTGTAAAGGATTTAGATGTAAATGTATATGTAATGCAAGCAGGAGATGTACTCTAAATTGAGAAAACCTAGTGGAAGACAATATATTAATTACTCTTTTTTTAAGTTTCTACCTTCATGGTATAGCTTGAAGAAAAAAGAGAGAGCCTCTATAACATTAAAAATTAAAAGAATTCTTTTAAAGTATGAAAAAAAAATTACTCTGAATTTTTACTCTACTTATGGAGTAAGGGCAGAAACTGATTTTATGTTTTGGAGAGTCTCAGAAAGACTCGAAGACTTCGAGGATATGACCTCTGAATTACTGTATTCCGGATTAGGCCTGTATGTTGAGAATAAATATTCTTTCTTATCTATGACTAAGCATTCTCAATATGTTAGTAAAAATAAGAATGTTCAACAAGAAGGGACAAGAATTAAAATATCACCTAAGAAAAGGAAATATTTAATTGTATATCCGTTCATAAAAAAAGTTGAATGGTACTTGTCAACCAAGAAGAAAAGGCAAAATATGATGACAGAGCATATTGCTACTGGACATAAATATCCTTCGGTCAGTATAAATACTTCTTATTCATTTGGGTTAGATGATCAAGAGCAAATGGTTTCCTTTGAAACTGATTATCCAGAAGATTTTTTGGATTTAGTTGAGGAGATGAGGTCTCAAAAAGCAAGGGCATACACTGAGAAAGATACACCAATTATAACTTGTATTCACAAAGAGATTTCAGCGCTTTCAAATCTTTTCTAGAAATTAACAATATCATTGTAAATTGCAAAGACCATTAGTGATATTAGTAGAGCAAATCCAACCTTATTTATAAAATTTTGAACCTTCTGATTTATTTTCTTTCTTGTTACCATTTCTATCGTAGTGAACAAGATATGCCCACCATCCAAAAGAGGTATAGGTAGCAGATTTATTATTCCAAGATTAATGCTAATGATAACTATAAATTGTATTGTGGCATTAAAACCTTTTTCTGCAGCTAGTCCAGAATATTTAGCTATTGATATTGGACCAGCAAGTGAGCTTTTTAAGTCCGACATGCTTGAATCACTGCTAAATAAGTTTGAAAGAAGACCTATTACCCCATTAAAGATTAACTTGATCATTTTTATAGAATTGTCGAAACCTTTTTGTATAGATTCAAAGATCCCAAAACTTATAAAAGAAGAGTCTATTTCTGGTGTTATACCTAAGACTCTAGCGTCCGATTCAAATACAATTTTCTTTGCAATTAAATTACCATCTCTTTGAATGGTAATTTGAAATTCCGAAACATTAGGGGTCGAAAGGATTTCGCTTATTTGGTACCAACTTTCTACTTTAATATCATTTATTGTTACAATTTTATCTAAATTATTTAGCTGAGCTTTGTCTGCAATTGATTTTGGCAATATTCCCCCAATAACAGCTGGTTGAAGAGGGAAAACGTAGTCTAATATGTAAAGATTTACTGCTCCTTTGTTTACATATGAGATATTCTTAATTGAATTATTTCTATCAATCAAAATATTTTGTGTTTTGGTTGAATTCCCTGGTTTAGCTTCACCTATGTCTTTCCATGTGCTAACATTTGTATTATTTATTTTAAGAATCTTGTCACCCTTTTTAAAATATTGAGACCCTAAATCTTCTTTTACGTGACCCACAACCGGTGCTTTTTCAAGAAAACTTGGCACGTCTAAACCATTGATGTATACCATTGGTAAAAATAAAAAGGGTAGAAGTAGGTTCATGAATGGGCCAGCAAACAAGATAATTTGCTTCTTGAAATTAGGAATATTTTTATAGCTTCTATTGGGATCAATTTCTACAATATCTTTAGAATCTAGAACTTCGGATATGTCCTCACCTTGCATTTTTACATATCCACCTAATGGTAGCAAAGAAAGAGAATATTTAGTCTCACCAATATTAAAAGAAAATATTTTTGGACCAAAGCCAATTGAAAAATCTTCGACCTTAACATTCGCCCATTTAGCCGCAAGTAGATGTCCAAGTTCATGAATGAAAATTAAAAAACTTATTATTAAAATAAAAGATATAAGACTTGTCATTAAGAATCACTGATTAATTATATTATACGCATCTTTTGATGCTTTTTCATTTATATCTATAATTTCTTTTAAATTAAATCTTTTTACTGGTTTGTGTCTTGCCATTACCTTCTCAACAAGCCTTAGTATATCAGTAAACTTTATTTTATTGGCCAAAAAACTTTCAACTGCAACATTGTTAGCTGCATTCATAACAGCAGGCATGCTACCTCCCAAGTTTAGCGCTTGCCTGGCAAGAGTAAAGGCCTTGTATGATTTTTCATTAATTTTTATTAATTCAATATTATTATTTGCCAAGTTTTTACTTTTGGGTAATGAAATCCTTTTAGGATAACTTAAGGAATAAGCAATAGGGATTTTCATATCATTTTCACTTCCAGACAACATTATATTTCCATCTACAAGCTCAACTATAGAGTGAATATGACTTTTTTTATTAATTATGGGTAAGATTTTATGGTGCGGTATGTTGAACATTATTGATGCCTCTATGATTTCAATAGCTTTGTTCATCATAGTGGCTGAGTCAATTGAAATTTTATCACCCATTGACCAAGTAGGATGATTGAGAGCCTGTTTGGGAGTTACATTCAATAGTTCTTTCTTTTTTTTTCCAAAAAAAGGCCCACCAGAGGCGGTTAGGTATATCCTTCTTATATCCCCAATATTTTCCTTATTAATTAATTGAAAAAGGCCTGAATGTTCGCTATCAATTGGTATTATTTCTCCTGAAAATTTTTCAGCGGTTTCAGTAATTTTTCTTCCAAATAAGAGAAAAATCTCCTTACTTGCTATGCAAACACGCTTACCCATTTTTAAGAACTCTAAAGTGGGGTTCAATGAATTAACTCCTGATGTTGCTGAAATCAAGATGTCTGCATTACTGGTTCTGCCTATTTCATCTAGTCCTTCCTGTCCATGCAGTATCCTGATTTTCCTTAAGAGCGGGTTTTTTTTAAGCAATATAGCATCTTGCTCTCTAAGTGTAGATACAATTTTAGGCTTAAACTTAGATAATTGATCAAGTAAAAGTTTGATATTTCTTCCACTAGCCAAAGAGTATACTTTGAATATGTTTTTATTCTCATCTATCACAGATAGAGCTTGTCTCCCTATTGAGCCTGTTGAACCTAAAATATGGATTTTTTTAGACATTTTTGGAACTACCACCAAACTTTCTATCTATGAGCCTGTATCTATTAATACATTGGTCTAAATCTTTTGTTGTGAACTCAGGCCATAATTTACTGCATATATCAATCTCGGAGTAGGCTAAATGCCAAAGTAAGAAGTTAGATACTCTTGAATGGCCACCAGTTCTGATTAGCAATTCAGGTTCTGGAATATTAGGTAGATACGAATTCTTTTTTATATAGGCTTCATCAATACTTCCTAACTTTTCTATCTGCTGTTTTCTTTCAGTAATTCTTATAACGTTATTAATTATTTTCTTTGTGGTATCAACTATTTCCTCTCTTCCCCCATAATTTATAGCTACATTTATACAGCTACCTTGATTTTGGCCAGTACTTTTTTCTAACTTTCTGACTTTATTTGCTATGGAAGAAGGCAACTTATCTATTCTACCTATAGGATTAAATCTAAGCTTGTACTGATGAAAAAATTCGCTTTTATTATCAAAGAAATCTATGAATAAGCTAAATAAAGCATCAATTTCAATTTTAGGCCGTGACCAATTTTGAATAGAAAATGCATACAGAGTCAAGTTCTTTACCCCAAGGGCATTAATATGTATGCAAATTTCCTTGGCAACATCAAGACCCTTTTCGTGACCTTTGATGGTCGAAATACTATTATTCTTTGCCCATGTTCTATTGCCGTCCATTATTATTGCTACATGTTCAGGAATAGGGTTGTTCATATATTTACCTGCCAATTAACTTAAATAAAATGATACTTATTTTTGAAAATAAAAAAAGAAGTAGGATTACCAATAGCGAGATAGGATAGATACATAAAGTAAGTAGATGAAGCAATATTCTCTTGAGAGGTGGCGTTTTATTTATATTATCTGTAAGGTATGTAAAACCCTTAAAATATCTAAAAAAAATTTCAATCATTACTCTTCGTTCCTTATTGCTTTTATTGGATCAAGCTTTGCTGCTTTATATGCAGGGTATATTCCAAAAAAAATCCCTATAAATGCTGAGAAAAGACAAGCAAGTATGATTGATTTAGTACTTATTATTGCAGGCCATCCAACCAAACCAGACGCAACTTGGCTAAGAGTATATCCTAATGAAATTCCTACTAAGCCCCCAAAAAATGAAAGAAGTGCTGATTCAGAAAGAAATTGAAAGATAATATCTTTACGCGTGGCTCCAATTGTGATTCTAATTCCTATTTCTTTGGTTCTCTCAGTAACAGAGACCAGCATTACATTCATTATTCCGATTCCACCCACTATTAAGGATATAGAGGCAATTGCAGAAAGTAAAACTTTCAATATAGTTGTTGTTTGAAGAATTTTCTTAGTTACATTTTCATATGAGACCATTTGGAAATTATCAAATTGATCTTTAAGCAAACCCCTTTGTTCTCTTAGCATTTTTCTTATAGAGAACTTTGCATACTCAACATTTGTGGTTTTAGTAGTAGAAATAATTATATTGCTAATTCCATACAGCTGTCCTTTATAGTCCCACCTATTTAAGGATGTGTATGGTATGAGAATAAAGTCGTCCTGATCTCTTCCACCAGGAGTTAAGCCTTTTTCTGTTAAATGACCTATTACACGAAAAGAAATTCCATCGATTCTGATTTGCTTTCCTACTGATTCTTCAGCACCAAAAAATCTCTTTTGAACTGATGCACCAAGAACGCAAACTTTAGCTCCATCTTGGACATCTATCCTATTTATAAATGCTCCTGAGGCAGTTGGCCAATCATTGATTAAAGAAAAATCTTCATTACTTCCAACTACAGCGACAACTTGGAGAATATCTCTATAAGATACTTGATTTGATGTTTTGACTATTGGGGAAACAAATTGAACTGAAGGTATACCTTTCATAAGCTTGAGCTCATTTTGTGAAAAGTCAGCAGCTTGACCTCTATAGACACCGCTGGCTGTTCTTCCAATAGGCTTTAAAACTATTGTCTTAGCACCCAGACTTACTAGTTGTTGCTCAATTATATTTTTCGCACCGTCAGTAATAGCAACCAGAATAATAACTGACGTAATACCGATAACTATCCCTAAGGATGTCAAAATTGTTCTAGGGATATTTCTTAGTAGGTTAGTCTTTGCCTCGATGACATTATCTATTATGTATGACAGCTTCATGGATTAAATAATTCTTCCATCTTTGATTCTTATTGTGTCCATTGCTTCTTTTGCAATGCTTTCGTCATGAGTAATTATAATAATAGTTTTTCCTGATTGGTGAAGTTTTTTTAGAAGATTAATAATATCAGCACTTGTTTTAGAGTCTAAGTTACCGGTAGGCTCATCAGCAAGAATGATATCTGGATTGTTAATTAGAGACCTTGCTATTGCTACTCTTTGTTGTTGTCCCCCTGATAATTCATTTGGATGATGCTTTGCTCTGTTAGATAAGTCAACTAATTCGAGACATTCAAGAGCCTTCTCTTTCCTTTCTTGCTTATTTAAGGTCTCTGAATATTGAAGGGGCATTTGAACGTTTTCTATTGCGGTATGCCGTGAAATAAGATTGAAGCTTTGAAATATAAAACCTATTGATTTATTTCTTAGCCTTGATAGATCATCATTAGATTTGGATTTAACATTTTTTCCTCCAAGGAAGTATTTTCCGGAAGTAGGCCTATCTAAGCATGCCATTATATTTAAGAGCGTTGTCTTTCCAGAACCTGAAGGCCCAACTATTGAAATAAAATCTCCTTCATAAATTTGAAGGCAAATATCAAACAGAACTTGAAGTTGATTTCTTCCTGTTTGATATATTTTATTTATATCTTGAAGTTCTATTACAGTTTTATTACTCATTCTACTAATATCTTTTAGGCTGTGGTAAAGCAAACTTTCCTTTCTTTTTTGTCTGTGGAACTGTTGCCCCTATTACAATTGAATCCTCTAGTGAGATTCTCGTATCATCAGGCACTTCAACAAATTGATTATCTTTTATTCCTGTTTTAATAGGTATCGCGGATATCGAATTATCTTTATTGGCAATCCATACAATTTGGATGGTCTCATTACTTGGAGGAGGATCTTTAACTACAATATCTTTTGGTGGAACAAACCTTAAAGCTGACCTTGGTATTCTTTTAATGCTGGTCTTGGTTTGGATTTTAATCTCTGCATCGACACTTAAACCCGACTTAAGCTTTATTTCTTTTTCATCTATACTTGCTATTAATTCATAAAATACAGGGGCTTTATTAGTGTGGGGTTTTAGGTTGAGAGGCTCAATAATCTTAACAATTTTTCCATAAAAATTTCTTTGCTTAAAAGAGTCTACTCGGAACATTACTTCTTGACCAATCTTAACTTTTGATACGTCTCTTCCATCAATACTAAGGTTTAAATTAAGTTCGTCATTAGAGGATGAAATAGTAAAGAACCATTTATAGATTCCAATTTTTACGCCACCTCTTTCAGCATTTTCCTTTGTTATACCAGGATCTATATAGTCGACTCTGCCCTTGATTGGTGAAACAAACCTAGTATTGAGAAGCTGCGCTTCTAATTTTTTTAATATAAGTTCTGCATTTGATTTGTCGATTAAGATTTGCTCAGGTAATCGTAGACTGATTTCGTATTCATCTTTTGATATGAACCCCTGATCAAGAAGCTTCTTGTTTGAGTCAGATTTTTTAAGTGCCTGTTCATATTTCTTTGATATGACAGTAAGCTTTTGTCTGTATGTATTAATCTCTGTTTGAATTAAGTCTGAGTCAAGTTCCAGTAGCAGTTGACCCTCTTCGACCAAGTCGCCATATTTAACATAGACAGTTTTAATAGGGAGGTCAATTTTCGAATAAAGCTTTTCTTCTCTTTTAGGAACAATTTTCCCTGAGGTTTTTACAAATTCACTAATTTCTCCTATAGACATCTGGGTTGTAGCAAGTCTTATATCATCGTCTACTACACTAACTGATGGAGACTGTGCATATCTATTCCAGACTAGGAAAACTATAAGAAATATGGCAATTAGAATTCTTAGAGACCATATAAAATTTATTAGCCAAATTATTGGGCTGAATAGGACTTGAAAGAAGTGGTAAGTCTTTCTGATATAATATTTAATTTTAATTAGAGATTTTGATAATCCTTCGCTTGTAAACTTAAATATTTTCCCTATAACAGGAACCGCTTCTTTTAGATTAAAAAGTATCTTTTTAATATATTTGAATAATTTTAATACTGTTGGAGTTGTAATATCTTTTATTTTTTTGATTAGCCTCAATAACTTTTCTGTGTACTTTAAAACAATAGGTGATTGCTTATGTTTCCATGAGTTAACATAACTTAAAGAATTCTTTGAAAAACTCTCAAGCTTTGGAACTAATTTATCAAAGAAGCTCTTAATGAAGATTATAAAATTCTTAATCATGGATTTTCTGTCTTTATCCTTTTTCATTTTGTTATATTTAGCCCAGTTGCTTTTTCAATTCTTGCAATCTTAATTATATAGTCATAAATTGAGTTTTGATAAAGTATTTCTTGCTTGTTTCTCATGTTTTTAGCTTCCAGCAACTTAATCTCAGATAATTCTCCTGTATCATATTTATTTTTCATAAATTTAAAGTGAGCTTCTGATGCTTTTAAGGATTTTTCTAAAACATCAATCTTGAAGAATGAAGTTTCAGCTTCAATAACTGAGCCTCTAATTTTTGACCCTAATTGTTGTTTTAAAAGGTCCAATTGTGTCATTTGTGCTCTTAGGCGGGCTTTGTGGGACTGAATTTGATAATAGGTTCTTCCACCGTTAAATATTTGCCATGTTGCACCCATACCACCAATTAGGTCGTTGTCTTTATCTTCCGAGGATACACCCTTACCTTCAAATCTGTATGCTGCTCTAGCAACTATGTTAGGTAAAAAGTCCCTATATATTGCAGAAATAGTAGCTTTTGTGGATAAAATATTCATTTCTAGTGCCTTGATTTCATACATATTCATCATGTAGGAATCAATTATTGATTCAGAGTCCAGGTCAATTTTTCTATATTGCAAACTAGATTCATAATTAACTTTGTTAGGTAGGGCAACACCCAAGAGGGTGAATAAATCTTCTTCTAACTTTCTTAATAGGCCTTTCCTAGAAATCAATTCAAGCTCAATTCTACTTAAGTCTAGATTTCTCTTAGCAACATCCAAGGATGAAACTCTTCCAGCTTCTAAAAAAGCTATAGATTTTTTAAGTTGCTTATTTTTAGTTTCTCTTTCTGATTCTAAGCCAGTAATATGATTTTTAGTTTTTACTACTTCATAAAATTTCTCTGTAACCTGATTGAGGATTTTAATCTTCTTACCCTCATGTGAATATTCTTGGGCTCTGATTAAGTACTTGCCCGCATTAATTCTTTGACTTAATTTACCAAAATCAAACAAAAGTTGATCAACATTTATGGAAGAACTTCTGCCATAGAAGGGGAATATGACTCCTGCATTTATTTGAGGAAAATATTGAGCCTGATATTCTTGTAATGCGGAGGTTCTTGAATTTTTTTCTTCTAGTAAATAGATTAGTTCGTAGTTGTTTTCACTGGCAATTTGATGAGCGTCATCTAAAGTTAAGTTTTCAAAGTCAATAGACCACACAGCACTAGCAGTTAATATATAAAGTATGAAAAAGAAGTGGATAAATCGAGTCATTTTGATAAAAACAGTATAGCATGAGTAATAAATTTGGTATATATATTCACATTCCATTCTGTAAAACAATATGCCCCTTTTGTAACTTTAATGTCTACAAGGCGGAATCCCAAGACCAAGAAGGCTTGGTTGCATTATTACTGTCTGAATTAGAAGCTAAACATGGATTATTTGAAAAAAAAAAGTTAGTCAGTGTTCATTTTGGTGGCGGTACGCCTTCGTTACTAAGCTTAGAGTTGATAAATAAAATTCTTAAAAAGATTAGCGAATTCTTCCCTATTGACTCAAAATGTGAAATTGCAATTGAAGTAAATCCTTATGATGATGAGGTTGCTGACCTGAAGAATCTTAGTGACGTTGGTATAAGTAGATTAAGCGTTGGCATTCAGTCATTTAATGATGATAAGTTGAAACTTTTGGGAAGGAAATCAACAAAGAAAAGTAATCTTGAATTTATAGATAAGATTTCTAATTGTGGAATTAACAATTTTAACCTAGATTTTATTTTTGGTGTAGATAAAGAAACTCCAAGTGATTGGGAAAGCGAATTCTCGTATTTACAAGAATTAAATATTAAACATATTTCTACCTACTGTTTGACTATTGAGAATTCTACTCCTTTTTGGAAGATGCATCAAAGAGGAGAGATAATTAAAGTACCCGATGATATTTTTTTAGATATGGTGAATATAACAAAAAGTAAATTACACCAACTTGGCCTAGAGCAGTATGAGGTTTCAAATTTTTCAAAGCCATCCTTTGAATCATCTCACAATTTACTTTATTGGAATTCTGATTCTTATTTAGGACTAGGCCCTGGTGCTCATTCGTCACTGATTGATTTTGAAAATAACAAGTATTACAGATGGGAGAATAAAAAAACAATTCATGACTATAGCAAATTTCAAACTATTGATAGGTTTAAAGGTGTAGATTTGGGACTTAAGCAATATATTAAGGATGCTTTTATGATGGGGTTAAGACTTAAAAAAGGTGTGAAGGTTCCCAAGCTTCAGTTAATAAGAGCTTTCCAGCTAAACTCGAATGCAGTTAGCTTATTAATAAATCAGAAAGTAATTACTTATGAGAATGATATGGTCAAACTAACTGACGAAGGATTCAACGTCTCAGATACTGTTATTTTTAAAATAATTGACGGTATAGAATTTATTTCTGATTGATTAAAGTTTCTCCGATAAAATATTTTTCATCAACCAAGTCTATAGCTTGACTAATTTGATATAAAGCTGGTCGAGAAAACTTTGCATCAAATAACTTTTCCTTGATTTTGCAATACGGAATATTATTTTCGAAATATAGAGTTTGAACATCCAACTTCTCAATAGTTGAATCATTTAAATTTAATGATATTTGATTTCTACTTATCAAATCAACACTTCTAACTAGGAAGGGCTTATCTTCAAACTTAACAAAAGCCTTTGAATTTCCTTCTTGGACAAAGAATTCACCATCATCACTAATCTTTAGATTTTTATAGTTAAAGTTGTATATACCCCTATGTGTTATCGGCTTATCGTCTTGAAACCAATTACAATCTTTATCAACATAGAAGCGATAATTCACTTTATTCATGGTGCTAAAATTTTTCTTCTCCAAGCATTGTTATGTCTTGAATATTCAATTCTTTGATGCAGTCTACGTGTGCCACCCTGCCAAAATTCAATAGTTTTTGGCCTAAGTTCAAACCCCACCCAATTCACAGGAAAAGGTACTTCTTTGTTTTTATATAAAGACTTATTTTTTTCAAATTCATGAACTAAGTCATCATATGAATTTAGTGTTGAACTTTGATTAGATGATAGAGCTCCAATTTGGCTTTCTAGTGGCCTTGTATAAAAATATTTTTTTACTTTAACTTTACTGAGTTGCGATAGTTGTCCTTCAATTCGTACTTGTTTTTGAATCTCTTTCCACCAGAATAGAATGGAGGCAGACTTATTGCTTCTGATTTCCACTCCCTTTTTGCTACTAATGTTTGTATAAAAGATAAAAGTTGAGGAAAAACCTTTAAGTAGCATCATTCTGGAAGAAGGGGTGTTTTTGTAGCATGTTGAAAGAGCAAAAGCATTAGGCTCAGATACTTTCTTTTTAGCTTCCATGTACCATTCCTTAAATATTCGAATAGGTGAGCCTTTGAGGTCCATAATACTTTTTTTATCTTTATAGATTTTTCTAGTCTTGTTGATATTCATATATAAAAGTTACTAAATACTTTAAAGGTTGTCCAATGCCTCCTTAATAGTAGGGGCAAAGAAATTATAATTATTTTTTAATAATTTTCTGCAAGATATTTTTTGATTTGATAAGATAATCTCATCAACAAGGTCTTTAGAGATAAGTTTGGGGATAAAAGCCGGAACTTTAATGAAGAATCTAGAGCCATATTTCTTGCTTAATAATTGGAAAAAGTCTTTACTTTTGATTGGAACTGGACTAACAGCATTGATTGGACCCGTATAACTTTTGGTGCTAATGCATTTTTCAATTATTCTTACCAAGTCTTCCAAAAGAATCCAGTTTATGAAGTTTTCTCCTTCCCCAATATAGCCAGCGAGTCCTGCTCTAAATGGTAGTTCAACTTGTTTAACAAGACCTCCTCTTCTTGAAAGAACCGCACCAATACGCAAGTTAATGTTTCTTTCAGTAATTTTTTGGAATTTATTTTGCTCTTTTTCCCATTCTTTTGTAGTCTCAGCTAAAAAGCCAGGTCCCGGGGAATTTAATTCATCTAATAATTTCTGTTTATTCGAACCATAGTAACCAATAGCTGATGCATGGACACAGCACCTCGCTCTTATGCAATTTGATTCAAGTAAATTTAACAAGCTTCTTGTAGAAATTTTTCTACTATCAAATATCATCTGCTTTTTTTGTTTTGTCCAAAGTCCTAATATATTGTCACCTGACAAATTAACGACAAATTTAATTTTTTTTGAAATATAGTCTGGAATTTGCAAAGTATTACGAGAATAGGGATTCCAGTCAACTTCAACTATCTCGCTAGAGTTGATAGCATATTTTTTATAACTAGTGCTAAACTCCTTGTTGTCAGAATTTTTGTTATATTTTAAGGATAATATTTTATATCCTAGAGAATTTAATAGAGGAAGTAGTGCCGACCCTACTAACCCTGTAGACCCTGTGATTAATACATAGTAACCATTTGTATTCTTATAAAGATTAGCTAGGTCGTATTCTAATATATCTCCCCTATATTTAAATGATTTTTCCATGCTCTTAACTGTAAAATCATCTAGTTTTTTAAGATTGACCCAATGGGAAAAAGATATCTTGTCCTCAACTAAAGTTTTCTTGTAACTACTTCTTTTAAAGCTATGGGTGTGTATCCATTTTTTTGTTGGACCTGATATGGATTTATCCTCGAAGGATTTTCCTTCTTTATAAGAATCTTTTTGATGCGAAATATTCCATTTAGAGTTGAAAAAAGGGACAATCTCTTGCTTTAAACTAATCTTGCCATCTACAAGAAAGTTGGCATTATTATATTCCCTATTAAGAACAGTGATTTTATCCCATGGTGGGGTGAGTCTCTCAAGGCCTAATTGCCTTTTGTGCCAATCAAACACTTGATTACACGGATAGCAGTAAGATCTTGAAAAATTAAAAATAGGCATTTATTAGAATAGTAATAGATTTCTAGTATTTCTTCTAATACTTTTAGAGCTACTTACCCTTTTAATCCTATTTTTAGAAGTATCCTTTCTATTAACAATATGACCTTTATTTGCAGGGGTAAAATCCTTAGGTCGTTTTTCTATGTGAAATGTCATAAAACCTCCTAATTTAAAAAGCCTTTAAGTGAAAGGCCATAATTTTTCTCTATTTTCTTTAAAGCTTTCTTTTCTATCTGCCTTATCCTTTCTCTAGTTAAATTAAACCTTTGCCCGATTTCATCGAGGGTTAAGATCTGAGAATCATTTATACCGAAACGAAGATTAATTATTTCTTGCTCTCGCTCTTCTAATTGAGATATAGCCTGGTTAATTTTCTCTTGAAGAGAGGAATGTGCAGATAATTCGTCTTGTAATAAATTTTCATCTTGAAGGAAATCCATGAAAGAGGTATTTTCTTCTGAAGAGATTGGTGAGTCTAGTGAAAAAGTGTCTGAACCTGAATCTAAAATTTGCTTTACGGCCTCGACAGGTAACTCAACTGTTTCAGCAATTTCAAAAAGCTCGGGCTTTCTAGATAGTTTTTCTTCAAGCTCTTTGTTCGCTTTATAAACTTTTGCAGACTTTTCCAAAATATAAACTGGCACCTTTATTGATCTTGATTGATCCATGATGCTTCTTGTAATTGCTTGGTGTATCCACCATGCAGCATAAGTAGAAAATTTAAAGCCTCTAGTATGATCAAACTTTTGAACCGCTCTCATTAATCCAATGTTACCTTCTTGAATTAAATCAATTAATGGAACCCCTTTGTTGGCGTATTTTTTTGCAATACTGACAACTAATCTAAGATTAGATTTTGTAAATGTTTGGAAAATTTGATTCTTCTTGTTTTTTACTGCTTTTAAGAAGCTAAAAAGTTTCTTTTTTTCGCTTTCATCACAATCAAGGATTTTTTTCTCAAAGGAAATTATTTGAGCATCGCATGATTTAATTTGAGATGAAAGTGTTTTTTCTTCTGATGAAGTTAAAAGCGGAGACATTAGCGCTTTTGAAAAATATTCTTTTACTGATTCGTATTCGGAAGTATCTGTCCTAGCTGATACAAAAGTAGATTTAGAATTTAAAAAACTGTTGGACTTACTTGAAGTTGAATTATTGTTTTTTTGATTCATGTTTCACCTCTCATCTTTTATTATATATATCTGTCTTGGCTTTGTCCATCTTTTTTTTAAAAAAAGGAAAAAAACCTCGACAAATATCTTAAAAACATTGACATGTTAATTAAATCGCTTATTATAGAAATATGAACAAAGATTATCCAATAAGGGTTGTTACAAAGATTACGGGCTTAACAGCTGATCAGATAAGGAAGTGGGAAGAAAGATACTCAATCTTGAATATCACAAGGTCTTCTAAGGGAAGCCGAAGATTCACTGACAAGGACTTAGAGCTTCTACAATTAATGTTGGAGGCTAAGAGGTTAGGATTTTCCCTTCAGGAGATTGGCGAACTAAGTCTTGAACAGCTAAGAAGTATGGTGAATGATTTTCAAGGAAATTTGTCCCAAGTTTCATATCCTGAGTTTGAACAATTAAGTCCTTCTACCAGAGCTTATTTTAATACCTGTATCGATTCTTTAAAAGAATACAATATTACCAAGATGGAGAAAGCAATTTACGACGTAGCGATGGACTTGGGAGCAGTTTATGTGATTCACAAGTTTATGGTCCCCTTTATCAAGCATGTGGGGCGACTTTGGAAAAATGATAAAATATCTAAACCTCAAGAGCGTTTTGCAAATGCCGTAATCAGGAATTATCTAGAGAATTACAGAGCTTCCTTTAAGGGCTTTAATGCGGATAATCCTACTGCTTTAATAGCAACCCCTAAAGGGCAAAGGGCAGAGTTAGGCTGCCTTGTTAACTCATGCCTATCTGTTTCTTCTGGGTGGAACAATATTTATCTTGGAACTGATTTATCGGCCGATGACCTTGTTCAAGCCGTTGTGTCCTCAAAATCTTCATGTTTGATATTAAGTATTCTATACCCTCTTGATGACCAGTCTCTATGTGATCAACTAAAGAAAATAAGAGCTGGTGTTGGAAGTAGTGTTGAGATTATTATCAATGGGAAGAAATCTAACGTTTACTCAGATACCTATAAGCTTATAAACGCAAAGGTTGTTCATGACTTATTCTCCATGCCTAGTTTACTTGAAGACGTAAGATTAAATGTAATGTCTTAAAAATAAAAAACAGGATTTTCCTGACATTAGAAAATCCTGTTTTAACTTAAGAAAATCTGTGAAAATTAATTACTTATTTATAAAGTTTTAAGATCACTTGCTTTTTCTTTACCTTTTTCCGAAACTACTTCAAATGATACTGAATCACCTTCATTAAGGTTTCCAATTCCTGCAGCTTCCAAGGCTGAAATGTGAACAAAGACATCTTTGCCACCGTCTTCAGGTTCAATAAATCCATAACCTTTTTGTGGATTGAACCATTTTA
>Ga0315315_10000107_pt1 | contig 58061 bp, 53 predicted proteins | sample M140m3416metaG_FD_203699 | JGI IMG/M metagenome (GOLD analysis project Ga0315315, IMG submission 203699) | Ammonia-oxidizing marine archaeal communities from Monterey Bay, California, United States - M1 40m 3416 | ecosystem: Environmental > Aquatic > Marine > Intertidal zone | place: USA...
CCCAAGCTGGCATTCTGTCCTGAGCGGATCGCGCAGGGGTTCGCCGTCAAAGAACTGCGTGAACTCCCGCAACTGATTTCGGGAAATTCCGAGGAAGCCGAACAGCAAGCCGCTGATTTGTTTGATCGAATTTCTCCGGAAGTCGTCCGACTCGATCCGATGGAGGCGGAGTTTGCCAAGCTTTTTACAAACTCCTATCGATACGTTGTCTTTGCAGCTGTGAATCAGTTTTACATGCTGGCATCTCAGCAGGGATTGGATACGAATCGCATACTCTCAGCCTGTCGCTACAAATATCCACGCATGTCTGCGATGCCAGACCCGGGCTTCACTGCCGGCCCATGCTTATTAAAAGATACAATGCAGCTGTCTGCATTTAGTAACAATCACTTTCTACTGGGACACGATGCCATGCTGGTGAACGAAGGTATGCCAGCGTTTCTCTGCGAAACAGCAAGACGCGACATGGATTTGTCCACGGTTACAGCTGGAATTCTTGGGATGGCATTTAAGGCTGAAAGTGATGACATTCGTGATTCACTCAGCTATCGACTTCGGAAACTGCTACAACTGGAATGCCGAGAGGTCCTTTGCAGCGATCCCTATGTCGCCGATAGCCGACTGGTCGAGCAATCGGCTGTCCTCCAGCAATCAGATATCATTTTCATCGCAACCCCTCACAAATGTTACCGAGAACTTATGATTCCCAATTCAATAAGAGTGATTGATATATGGAATTGCCTCAAGCGGTCATCTTAAGGTGGACCGTTCTCGTTAATTCCAATGCTTGAATTTTGTCTCAGGAAACACACGTCGTGGATAAACAAATCGCGGGTCGAGTACTCGTCACCGGTTCTGCCGGTTTTATAGGTGGCTACCTCGTAGGAGAGTTGCTTGACTGTGGATTTGCTGTCGTGGGTCTCGACAACTATTCAAAATACGGCGAGGTTGCACGCAGCTTTCAGGACAATGACCATTACCAGTTTGTGGAAGGCGATGCGAAAGACTCTGCACTTGTCTCCGACTTACTAGCGGGCTGTGACTACTTCATTGCGGGAGCTGCTAAAATTGGCGGCATCTCATATTTTCACGAATACGCATATGACCTGATCGCAGAAAATGAACGAATTATTGCAACAGCCTGCGATGCTGCGATTCGGGCACACAAAAGCGGCAGCCTAAAGAGACTACTGGTCCTCAGCAGCAGTATGGTTTACGAAAATGCTACGGAGTATCCAACGCCGGAAGGGCACCAAAGACAGTGTCCGCCCCCTTCCAGCACCTACGGATTTCAGAAGCTGGCATGTGAGTACTTTGTCCAGGGAATGCACGAACAGTACGGTGTCCCCTATACCATCTGCCGACCGTTCAACTGCGTGGGAATCGGCGAACGTCGTGCAATGGGGGATAAGATTATTCCCAGTGGCAACATTAATCTTGCGATGAGCCACGTGGTGCCTGACCTCATTCAGAAAGTGCTGCGAGGCCAAGACCCCCTGAGGATTCTGGGGGATGGCACGCAAGTACGATGCTATACTTACGGACAGGACCTTGCGAGAGGGATCGTAACAGCAATGACGCACCCGAACGCATTGAATCAGGATTTCAACCTTTCAACTTCCGTGAGCACGAATGTACTGGAGCTGGCAGAATTGGTCTGGCAGAAAATTCACGGCACAGGCTCGGGAGCAAAACCATTTCGCTGTGAGAGTGATGAACCGTTTCTTTACGACGTTCCGCACCGTGTGCCGGATGTTAGTAAAGCCACGGCACAACTTAATTTCACAGCCAGCACATCACTCAGCGAAATGCTAGATGAGGTTATTCCATGGATACGCCAGGAAATTGCAGCCAATCGGATTTAGCAAAATCAGCTCTCGATTCGCAAGAGCATCGATACTCCATAGTCGTTCCGGTATTCAACGAAGCGGCAATCATTGGACATTTTTGTCGTCGTGCGAAAACGGATCTGCCTGCCGGATATGAACTACTGATCTGCTTTGATTTCGATGAAGACAATACACTTCCAGCATTAGCCGCACTCCCACCAGAGGATAAACCAGCAAATCTGCGTCTGATTCGAAATGACCTCGGCCCCGGCGTTCGATACGCGATCGAAACCGGGATGAATGCCGCCAAGGCTCCTGTGGTATTGGTCACGATGGCAGATCTATCGGACGACTGGTCGCGTGTCGCTGAAATGATTGAGCTGATCGAATCGGGTGCAGACGTGGTCAGCGCCAGCAGGTACATGAAAGGTGGACAGCAGGTAGGGGGGCCGCTGATAAAGAGAATACTGAGTCAGACCGCGGGAGTTACGCTTTATTGGATCGCCGGCCTGCCTACCCATGACCCAACAAACAGCTTTAAGACCTATTCTCAGGCCTTTCTCAATAAAACTCCCATTGAGAGTCGGGCTGGATTCAGCCTGGGATTGGAACTCACCGTAAAGGCTCATTTTCTCGGTGGTATCGTTTGTGAAATCCCCACCGTTTGGCACGACCGACCAGCGGGGGAAAGCCAATTTCGCATTCTTGCCTGGCTGCCACATTACCTGCAGTGGTACGTGTGGGCCATTGGACAGCGACTTCGACTGCTGATGCAGCTGCGGCTGCAGCCACGCTCAGTCAGTTGAAATTTCAATTGACGTAGACTTCGTGCCAAGAAGTTTCCAAACACACAATACTAAACGTTCAATTAAAATGATGAAGATCGCATCTCGTCTATGCTCAGAAGTCGACTGTGTGACACATCCACGTTTGACGATTCGCTTCCGATCATCAATCGGCACCCGTTAGCCTGCCAACTCCAATCAGGGCTGCAGCCGATCGGTATCATATACTCGTGTTGTCGGCCATCAGGCCGCACCATGAAAGTTGCAACCGCTGTGTCTTCTGATGCACTGTCGCCAGGGAGCAAGTGAACAGTCATGCGTGACCAAACCGATAATTGGGAGTGCGTTTCGCGATAGGCAATTCGCAACACTAAATAGTTGAATTGCCGAACTTCCGGAGGGAGTTCAATATTCCACGACACGGGCATTTCACTGCCGGACAGCCCCACAACTTTCTCCGTCAGGACAGATTGCGACACCTCAACAGCATGATCAATTTGAGCGAGTCTGCGCTCCCCCCAGGCCCAGGGCAAATGTCCCATATCAATCTTCATGTGACTTACATGAGGCATAATTTCCGGGTCTTGACCACTGTCGATATTTGGAACAAGAAACCCCCCTTTTTGTGCAGGACGGTAAGCGCGATAAAGGTACTGACTGATGATATAGTACCGAAGGGGCGTAATCGAACTGCCGCCAGCGGATGGCCACTCAATCAATTGAGGCGGATTTTCTTTAAGTGACACTACGGTATTGCGTTGTTCACGTGGTGAACTGATTGTGAATGCAATTGCATGCCGTGTGGGGTTATGTCTTTGATTCGCGTAGTTCGATATTCCATTTTCTACAGGCCAGAGCCAGGCGTCTTCTTCCAGCGTATCCTGAACATAGCGATCCACACCCAAATCAGTCATCTCCATTGCGGACAAACTCTGATACTGTGAATAGAGCAGAAATGGATTCCCTGCAATGTGTGGAATATTCCAAGCTGCGATCACACTGATTGCCCCAGCAACCACTGAACGATTGGTGAATGTATTTCGCAAGCCAAGATGCCGGACGAGGCACGTAAACTCAAACAACGACAAGACCGCCAGTAGAACTGCCGGGTAAATAACGCAGTCAAAATGCCCCACATCGCTGCGCCCAACAGCACGCAATGATGCCAGGAGGACAAACAGCGAAACAAAGACCCACTTACGCCGCTTTGATTCCGACATTCGTGAATGCACGCTGCCGTAAACAGCATTCCAGAGCACGAGCAATACGAACATCACCATAACACCGCGGTAATTTACAAGAGCGTCAATTGACACCGGTATTCCATAGAATGCATTTAGGTGTCGCGCATTGTCTGCGAAGAGTGCCCAGTAGTTTGCTAATGCCTGCGGCTCAATGAACACCGCTAACAGCAAACTGAACGGCAACACAAACGATAGAAGCACGATGAACGTGTCCCTGAGCCCACGAACAGCCATGAACTTCAGCACAGACGCGACACCTGGATTTCTCCATTCTGCTGACAGAAATACGCTGCCGATCGCAGCCACGCCAACAGAGCCGATTGCATCAAAACCATAAAGACAGCAAAGAAACCCGGGAATCCCCAGCAGCAACCAATGACGGCGATGGTCGGATCGCAGAATTTCGAGAGTGACTGCTGCGAGAATCAGCAAAGCACCCTGCCGGGCAAACATGGGCTGAGTCCCTATCGCTAAACCGACCGCAAGTCCCCAAATAAGAGACCGGGTCCACACGAAGCCAAACAGCAGGCCTCCAGCCAATGGCAGGAACCTAAAAAGGTCATAAAACCCACGGTATGCTTCAAACGTTTGGGGAAGAAACATTCGCCCCAGCCATGCTACAAAAAACTCAAAACTGCGAAGGGGAAACACTTCGGAATACAGCATCCGCCCCGACTCAAATTCCCAAACTGCTGACAGAATCTGGCCATCGTGAAATGGGTCCACGTTTGATTTTTGCAGGCTCAGCCGACAAACGAATGCCACCAGCAGCCCAACTGCTGCAAACAGCGCCTGAGCAAATTGTGGTGGCGACCGCCTGAATCGACCAGCAAGAACAATGATTCCGGTAACGAGAGCAGTCCACCAGCTAAGCAACACGAGGGGAATTGCCGTTCCGGCAGCCACAATCAATGTAAGAGGCTTACGCGATAGAAGAAGCGAATTCACACTGTCTGCACGTTTCTCCAACCACTGTTCCCTGCGAAACAACATCACGGTGGTCGCCGCGGCAAGAATGAAAAGCAACAGGACAGAACCAGGTCCAAACTGATATGTAAAGTTCCAGTTCGCCCATGTCGCGGTGACAATCACACAAAGTACGATGCAGAGCCATTTAATACTCACCATGAATCCATTAACTGCCTGACACTTCGTACCTGACCGAACCGCACACCAAACAAGCGCGATAAGTGGAAACACTGTGAGTTCTGCGGTCGTCAGCATGAGCATAGAAGTCAGTAGCAGAACAGCTGATGTCCATTCGGAAAGTCGTATTGCCTGCCAACAACGCGCCAAAGCTTCTCGCCACCGTCTCCGTCGGTACAACGCATAGCCGAAAGCCAGTAGGCCGATCAATGCGGCCGCCAGCACTTCTGGCACCTGAAAAATCGACCAGAGGTAACCATAGTGACGGTCCATCAGACACAGAAGTACCATTCCCCAAAGGCCAAGTTCCCACTGCTGATGTGTACGTGCGACTTCCGATCGTGAAAGCCACAGACCCACGGTGGCAGCAGTTACCACAACCGTGACCAGCACCCACAACTCGTGGTTCATATGGTCGCTTACAGCAGTTACAGCGGGTGTAGCAAGCAATATCGCCAAACCGGCCCGTCGAGTGAACTGCACTGATGCATACCGGAGGCCCACGGACACTGCCATAGAAACCAGAAATGGTGCCGACCAGAAGAAGAACCATGCAAGCTGCTCGGAACGTTCTGAGTAGCCATCAATTACTGGTTGTCCCACTACGCCAGGGGGATCATGAATGAGTTCTGAATGAAAGACAAAGAAAGCACAAAAAGTGGCGACACAAAACGACGCAGCAAAGCCAATGGCAACAGAATAGATCTCATCTGTTTCAGTACGTTGTCGATCAGAGTCCGTGCTGCACTGCTCTAACATCTTGCAGGAGTCCTTCATGCTCTGAGATGACGATCCATTGCTCATCACATTTTAACGCAGTCGAAGCGGATTGAGATGAAACCATTCTACACAGCCAAAGCCGGGAAACTGAATCTGCGTTGCGCAAATTCAGCACAGCTTTCAAGCCGGTCTTTCCGGCAGGCTGTACTCAATGGGTTTGGATGGACTGACAGTTATGAATAGGCACACAACCGCTACGAACGCAATTGCTTTATGAATGATTTCCACAAGAATCTACGAGCCCCCATGAAAATGCCAACTCCGAAGCCGACGAGGTGGGCAGCATTGGCAATGGGGCCGAACGCGCCCGCCATACACAAGAACAGCCAGAGAAAAGAATAAACAATAGTTTGCTGCGGCAAACCCAGACCATTCTGAGGCTGAGTTTTGCCCTGCATCCAGACATAGCCAATCATCCCAAAGACAACCCCGGACATGCCTCCAAACCGCGGACCGCTCCAATAGAACTCAGCCAGATTCGACGTGACGGCAATTAAAAAAACCAGTACCAGAAACGACCGAGTCCCTTGCGCGAATTCGACGGCGGTCGCCAGCTGCTTCATCCACATCATGTTAAAGAGAATGTGGAGTACACCAAAGTGAATGAAAATCGGAGTCACGGGCCGCCAGAATTCACCAGAAACCACTGTACTAAAGGGAACCCAGCGGCTGCTCGAATAATGAATCCATCTGTCCGACCGTTCGAAATCGATGACAAACAAACGCTGCAGAATCGGAGAATCGCCATTTGTGCAAAGCGCCGGCAGGCCGAGCATTCCGCGTTGTAAATTCGTCCAGTCTGTGCAGACGATGGCCACCAGTACCGAAATTGCAATCAGAACCGTCGTCACTGGATGGGCATACCACCAGTGACCGCTCCAGCGTTTTGCCAAATCAACCTGACGTTTGCGTACTTTCTTCCGAACATCTGCTTCCTGCTTTGCCAGTTTCTTTGCCTGAACCAACGCTGCATCGTATCGCGAGTCATCGGGGTTCTGCTGAAATATATCAAGGATCTTCAAAGCGGAATCACGATCGTCATCGTTGACCACCCAGATGACCCACTGGCCGTCCTCTTTGTCCACACTGGACGGAATCGACTGTGTTACCAGATAGCCGGCAAGCCGTTCCGCCTGCTGTTGATTCGTAAAAATTGTCAGTTCGCGCATGATCGTATTTCCTGCTCCATTGAGCACTTGCTCATCAGTGGGCGGCACGATATCAGCACAGCCGTATTGACACCAGTTGTTGTCCGGATTTCAAATCTGCCAATTGCTAGCTGGCCGCCCGCCCTATCCGTTCGCATAATGGAGCAACCACATTGGCTGATCCTTCTAACGGACTGTGTACTTTGAATCAACGCTCTTCAAATCCGCACCTCGGCGGAATCGTCCACACATATCAACAATACGACCCGGCTCAGTTTCCGTCCCCCACAGAACCACCGCCGGACGTTATCTCCCCGGCGTTCGAGCACATGCTTCATTGGGGTTCCATGCGAGAACTCACAGAAGAAGAACTGGCCAACGCCATCAAACTCGACCCGGGCCAGTTTGCAGGACTCGGCCCCAGCCTCGAATCTATGATCGCCATGCTGGAAGAACGCCGACGGAGGATCCTGTCCAGATACGAAACCAACACCGTCCAGAAACTTTCAAATCAGCAATTTGCCGATTCCGCTTCAGGAATCAATGTACCCGCCGAATTTCGAAAACAGCTGTACAAAACGGTACGCAGCGAACAGCTCTACCAACTGGAGCACTTGTGGTATCAGGCAGAACGCAGTCATCCAGAGTTTGCCGCCCGACTCTTGCCGCTCATGGAATCACTCGGCGAAAAGTATCAGGTCGATCTGCTTGCCTCGAACTGGGAATTCACCGGACGCGAGTCGCTTAGTATTCCCCACGCACTGGAAGTGCTGCAGGAACTCAAGCAGATCGAAGAACTGCTGAAGCAACTGGAAGAAGCTAAAGAGACAGCTCAACTGGCCATCATCGACATGGAAGACCTGGCCGACTTCGCCGATCCGGAATCCATAGAACAACTTGGAGAATTCCAAAAACAGGTTCAACAATACGTCAAAGACTTGATGGAAAACCAGGGGATCACAGACGCCGATGGCCACGTCCACTTAACACCTCAGGCCTACCGAGTTTTTCAGGGACGATTACTGGAACGAATCTTCAGCAATCTGGAATCATCACGCTCCGGTCGACATCAGGGATCACTCGAAGGAGACGGAGCCATTGAACTCCAACGAACAAGACCATGGGAATTCGGTGACTCCGTCGCTCAAATGGATATCCCGCAAACGATGATCAATACCCTGCTGCGGCAGGGAAAAGAGCGGCCGCTTCGACTGCAGCCGCAGGATATTGAAGTCCACCGCTCACGCAACAATCCAAAGTGTGCGACGACAGTACTGATGGACATGAGCGGATCCATGCGGTACGACGGCCAGTATGTGAATGTCAAACGAATGGCGCTGGCGCTCAACGGACTGATCCAATCCGAATATCCCGGCGACTTTTTGCGATTCATCGAAGTCGCCAGTTTCGCGAAAGCCGTTCCTGCCGGTGATGTCGTTTCAGTCATGCCAAAGATTCCCACGATCAACGATCCGATTGTGAGATTGAGAGTCGACATGAGTAGTGAAGACGTCAGTGAACTGCAGGTCCCGCCACACTTTACCAATCTGCAACATGGACTTCAGATGTCGCGGCAGTTTCTCGCCGGGCAGGACACTCCTAATCGTCAGGTAATCCTGATCACCGACGGCCTGCCCACGGCTCACTTTGAAGGCAGTGACCTGTTTCTGCTGTATCCACCAGACCCGCGCACGGAACAGGCCACCATGCGCGAAGGACAGCTCAGCAAACACGATAACATCACGATTAATATATTCCTGCTGCCCAGCTGGTCACAGTCACACGAAGACGTGCAATTCGCGCATCGGCTGGCGGAATCCACCGGAGGACGAGTGTTCTTTACGGCAGGCAACGATCTGGACCGTTTTGTTGTCTGGGACTACGTGAATCAACGCCGCGAGATCATTGGTTAGACCGCAGTCAAACCCACACCGTTTACAGAAATAGTCGGTAGCAGAACTCGAACAGCAATGCTCGTCAAACACACTGCCCTGCCCGCCATTTGGCGATCGCCTTAAACCTGCAGATCGGTTTCCATCTGCTGTCGGTGCTGAAAGTACAGCTGCTGATCCTCGAGATTCTCCGTCAGATTCGGGACACAATCCGCATGGTGAGACAGATCATCCCATTCTTCGGTCTGGCATCTGACAAAGCACTGAGCTGGCATCCGCAACCAGCTGATACCTTCCAATCGCCTGGTAGGTATCTGATAATTGATACGCCAATTCTGGTTTCGGATTGCAATTTTCCCCACATAAAACGATTCTGCGGCACACACACTCCGTCTTTGTCACCAGCAACATTCATAAACATGAAAAACCGCGGATTCAAAAGCTGGGTCTTCAACCGCATTAAAACTCAACGCAAGTTCACTTCCGCTGCTGCTATCGGCATGGCGACCGCGGGACTCGTTTTATTTCTGGTCCAGGCGGGTATTCTGTACATGATACTCGCCTTCGCCTTCAGCCGCACTGCCGCTTTGCTGGTAATCACAGCAATCGTTGGCGGCATGGGCGTGTACTCATGGACTCAGGCAACGCAGGATTTGCGCGACCGAAAACACAAAGCAAAATGCAACGATGGAACGACCACACTGAATATCGTTCCCGGCAACCCTCAAGTCTGGTCCTGGGCTTTCGGAAGTATGGATCCGGACCAGTCGATCCCCGAAAAGATGATCGGATTTACAATGTTAGTTCCGCGACTTTTTTGTGGGGCTTGGTTTACCTGGCAGCATCTCGAAGACATCAAGAACATTGATGCCGCCACCACGCTAAAGGTTCTGAAGGTGCTCTTTCGCAGCGACCATAGCGTTTGTGCTCAGGCAATCTCCGATGAACTGGGGGATGCTGATCTCAATAAAGCGGTCAGGGACGTATCACTGCTGGATGGTGTCGTCTTCCTGACAAACGATGAAATCAGCCTGACCATCGCTCCACGACTGCACGACGATCTCGAAGCGTGGCGTGCCCACGGGCAAGCGGAAAAGGACAGCGCCGATCTGTTGGGGTAGTCACGTTTGAGCGATAGCCGACGAACAATTGACGGACTACAATGCATTGATCTCCGTCACGATCCACATCGCAGACAACCACATGAACTTCCGTCCTGACATCACTCGCACAGAATTGCCCGTTGAACTTCGGACATTGATTCAGACACTCCGCCAGCGCCTTCGTCGATATTCTGTGCTGTCAGGTCTGCTGGGATTAATCATCGCAGCCGCACTCACATTTTGGGCAACAACAGGACTTGATAGCGGATGGTTTGCACTTCAACGCCTCGAGCTGCCAATGGGCCTGCGGGCCGGATTACTTGCCATCATGCTGGTCGGAGCCCTGTGGTTAATGTTTCGCAGTGTAATTCTGCCACTCCTGCGACGAATTCATGATCGTGATCTGGCCTTGCTGCTGGAACGTCGATTTCCCGAATTTCAGGATCGACTCATTACAGCCGTCGAAGGAACCCAGGGACTTCCACTCGACGGACCCCTCATGTCCCAAATGCTGGCTCGCACTGTTTCAGAAGCAGAGCAGCTGGCTCGATGTGCTCAGCCAGAAGACATCTTCAATCACCAACCGCTCAAAAAGCGTGGCTGGATCGCAGGCATCCTGATGCTGTCTGTCGCAGGCATTGGAGCAGCCGCACCGGAAACACTGCCTCGCTGGTGGAACGCATTTGTCCGCTGCAAAGCCGTCTATCATGAAAGAACAACACAGCTGGACGTGCATGTTATTCAGCAGCCAGGTGATCGACGACTTCCGTTTCGCACAGAGACCGAAACTCGCCTTTACCTACATCCCCGCGGGAACGACCTGGAACTGGAACTCACGGTTCCTGACGAACTCAACCCGTCAGACCAGCCGTGGGTTGTACCGGAACGCGTTCGAGTTGACGTGCAACGATCCGACGGAACAACCAGCCGCACGTATGTTTCGCCCACCTCAGATCGTACGTTTCGCTATATGATCACACGCCTGCAGGATGACGTAACAATCGAATTGCTGGCGGGTGATTTCCGCAGCCCTGAACCACTCATCGTGCAATCCGTCGCTCCTCCGGCTCTCGACAAAATCACCATTCAATGCGACTACCCGAATTACACACACTGGAACGAGCTTCGGGCCACCACACTCAATATCACCGGAAGCGAAATATCACTGCCCATCGGAACGCACTTCCGTTTAGAAGCGACCTCCAGCAAACCGCTGCGTGCGGTTCGAATCGCCACCGATCTGTTTGAGCTATCAGGTGATACGGAATCATCCCATCTTGATTTCCGCGGTGACGGAGATGCGGTTGGCCCCAACCTGTTGTCACCCGACGGACAATTGATCAGAGCCAATTTCCGATTATTTCCGGGGGATACCTCGAAAACTCCAGTAGTAAACGTCAAGGCTAATGCCACTCTGAGAGAGAATCTGCTCACAATCGGCCCCAATACCTCACTGAAATTTACACTCCACGACCAGGATAACATAGTGTCAACTCGACCGCTCGTCTTCCGGGTGCAGGGCATTGAAGACCGTCCTCCAGCGATTGATATCCGCACCGGCGGCGTCGATAGCGCGATTACCCGCCGAGCCGTCATACCATTCTCGGGCTCTGTTCGAGACGACTACGGGCTACAGGGCACCGGTTTCGAATTCATTGTCGATGACGAATCCAATTGGCGACCTCGACCATTTTCGTCACCGTTCACAAAGGAGACCATGGAATTTATTCTGGGTGAAGAAGCCAGGTCGTTACAACATGATGCAAAACCGGAACTGTTTAGAGTCCAACCACTCGACCTCACTGAAGGACAAACTTTGTCAATTGCCGTCACGGCAACCGACGGCTGCACAATCGGTATCCCAAACGTAACTCGAGGCGATCCGTTTGTTTTTCGCGTTGTCAGTAACGAAGAACTGCTCTCTTTGCTGTACACGCGAGAAATCAATCTGCGCCGACGATTCGAGGAGGCTCTGCGCGAAATCCAGCAGGTTCGAGACGACCTTGGCTTTCATGAACAGATGGCCAAACGAATCGAAATCGCAGGCGACAACGCGAAACCTGAAGACCGCATCGGACTCACCACCTGTGCCACCAGTAGCGGTAATACTCTGCGAAGACAAACTAACGAATTACAATCGGTATTGCTGGGATTTGATGGAATCATCCGGCAGCTGATCAACAACGCTGTCCCACCGGCTCAGCTTTCAGAAACAATGAGAGACAATATTGTCATCCCGCTGCAGGAAGTCGTCGAAACCGATTTGCCGAAAGCCGATCGAGCTGCCAGTCGCTTTCGAGTCGCCGCAACATCCCGCCAACCCTCTTCAGCCCTGATCACAGAATCAGAAAAACAAGTTGCACAGGTCATTACCCGACTAAAGCAGGTGCTGGAAAGTATTCGCAATATGGCGGAGTTTCACGAAGTACTAAGCGACCTGAGAGCCGTCCAGGAAGAACAAAAACGAATCCAACAGGACACCAAACGCCTCAAACGCCAAAGACTCATCGACAACCTGTAAGACAAAGCGGCTTTGCGAGGCGCACTGATTTGCCTGCAACAATACGAAAATCAAAGAACTCTCAGAGCCCTGTACTTAACACAACCAGGTTGATTTCGTAAGACGTCAAACATTATCTACAGCGGCTGTCCGAAATGTGTTTTACACGTCACTTGGTAGCCGTTCATGAATGCTACAGCGTCCATCACCTGCTTGCCCTGAGGCTGAATGCGATGAATCTGAAGCACTCCAGACCCCGTACCGATTAGTAATCGCTTGTCAGAATCAATGACCGTCCCCGGTTCGCCAGGCGTTGCATCTTCCAGTGGTTCCACATCGACCAGAATACAACGCAGTGCTGCATCGTTAGCATGCATCAACGTACTGGCCTTTGGCCACGGCTGCATCGCTCGAACGTGACAATCAATTTTTACTGCGGACTGAGCCCAATCGATGACACCTTCCTCCTTGCTGATCTTGGGAGACAACGTCACCTGACTTTCGTCCTGAACTTCAAACACGGCATTGCCTGCATCCAGCTGACTCAAGACATCCATTGTTAGTGGAGCACTCAGGTCCGCCAATCGCTGCATCAGCTCACCAGAGGTTTCCTTAGCTCCAATCGGTGTGGCGACCCCGCCAACAATTGGCCCGGAATCCAATGCCGGTTCAATCCGAAATATGCTGACGCCAGCATCTCGGTCCCCTTTCCAGATGGAATACTGCACCGGCGCTGCCCCTCGATGTCGGGGCAGCAGGGAACCATGCAGATTGAAAGCTCCCAACCGAGGAATAGCCAGAAACTCCGACTTCATGATCTGACCGTAAGCCGCCACGACAAACAGATCGGCTTCGAAAGATCGTAACTCGTCCAACACATCCTGCGTGTTAACTCGTTCCGGCTGACATACAGGGATGCCATTCTCTTCGGCCAACACTTTGACCTGGTTCACATGCCGGTGATGACCTCGACCCGTCCGATCCGGCTGAGTGTACACAGCGGCTACCGAGTGTTCTGATTCGATCAATGCGCGAAACGCTGGCAGAGCAAACTCACCGGTTCCCAAAAGCACAATTCGCAGCGACATTGGAAACATCCGAATGAAGAAGATCGACGACCGACTCAGCCCCAGAACTTATCGCCGTGCCAGTTAATCGGTGGATGTGTTTCAACCTCGACATCACCATAAATTCTTACACAGCAAGCCAGCCTCAGATTTTTTTCATCGTTGCTAATGAAGTTGAGACTCAGAAGAGGATGGGCCATTATGAAAACAAGTTCCAGAAATCCCCTTTTACTGCAGTGTTCGGGGCCGTTTGCGATGACAACAGCAGCATCAAACCCCATAAAGTTTAGTACTTTTTGCGGGCCCTCGTAGAGTTGTACTCCATTCTGCCGAGCCACCGATCGCAGATCTTCGCCGTCCGCAACATCCACTGTAACCTTTTCGTTAACGAACTTGACCTTTGCCATAACGTGAGCTTTCAATCGTTGAGTCCAAGGTCACCGGCAACACTTCGTCCATCGCCGGTGAACTACGACTCGCGATTCTGAACGGTGTACAACTTCTGAATGTCTTCCAGTGACACGGTAATTTCACGAATAAACCCGGTATGACTTCGCTCATAACGAACATGACCAGCCAACTTCGGATGCTGGTGAATGGTTCGTGAAACCCAGAGACGATCTTCGTCGCTCAACTCGCCGACAGATTTATCCCAAAGGGTGCGAGTCTCCATGACCAGATCGTCGACTCGTGGATCAAATTTCTTCGCCATCAGTTTAGTCTCAGGTTAATGGCTGCATTTGACGCGAAGGCGGTTTTACCGACCGACGACGCCGACCAGGGCCGGATGAACCAGCCGTACAAACGAATACTAGTTGCCGGACGACAGCCTGACCAGCTTGCGAGCTCGGTCCAGCCGATGAGCCAACGCTGCGCTCTCATCATCACCGACCGCCTTCTCGGCACTTGCCTTCTTCAGTTCGGCCTCAGCTTCCGCTCGATTAATTTCGCTGGTTGGCTGAGCAGAATTGGTCAGCACGGAAACCGTGCCCCCCTTCACCTGCACAAAGCCGCCATCGATAAAATAAGCTTCACTGCTGCCGTCAGCCGCTTTCAAATTCAGTTCCCCAACGCCCAACCGCCCGACCAAAGCCGCGCGGCCCGGATAGATCCCGGCACTACCGTCGAACATCGGCAGGCGAATCGAAGACACTGGTCGATCGAACAGTGTTTTTTCGGGAGTTACAAGAACCAGATTGAGATCTGCCACGACTTGATTCCGAATTCAGGCGGAGGCGACTTGCCTCGGCGATACGTTTCGAGCGGAACGATCGTCCCGCACCTGGGAGCGACGGACTACTTGGCAGCTGCTTCCTGCATCTGCTTGTACTGTTCTTCAGCCTCTTCGATTGCTCCCACATACATGAAAGCGGCTTCCGGAAGGTGATCCCATTTGCCGTCACACAGTTCTTCAAAGCTGCGAATGGTATCCTGCAATGATGTGATCTTGCCAGGCTTGCCGGTAAACACTTCAGCCACAAGGAACGGTTGCGACAGGAAGCGTTCGATTCGTCGGGCTCGATGTACGACCAGTTTGTCGTCTTCGCTCAATTCGTCGACACCCAAAATCGCGATGATGTCCTGAAGTTCCCGGTAGCGTTGCAGCGTCTGCTGCACTCGACGAGCGATGTTATAATGTCTTTCACCCACGTATTGCGGGTCCAGAATTCGGCTGGAAGAACCGAGAGGGTCGATCGCCGGATAAATCCCCTTTTCTGAAATCTTTCGCTCCAGATAGATGAACGCGTCCAGGTGCGAGAATGCTGTCGCTGGAGCCGGATCCGTAGGGTCGTCCGCCGGAACATACACTGCCTGAACTGACGTGATCGCCCCATTCTTGGTGGACGTGATTCGTTCCTGCAATTCACCCAGCTCAGTACCCAGCGTTGGCTGATAACCCACCGCCGAAGGCATTCGTCCCAGCAGAGCTGATACCTCTGAACCGGCCTGGGAAAAGCGGAAAATATTGTCCACGAATAACAACGTGTCAGTCCCTGTGGTGTCACGGAACCATTCCGCCATCGTCAGAGCGGACAGAGCCACTCGAAGTCTCGCACCCGGTGGTTCGTTCATTTGACCGAATACCATGCAGGTCTGTTCGATCACCGAACGACCGGTATCACCAATTTGTGCTTCCTGCATCTCCAGCCAAAGGTCGTTTCCTTCACGCGTTCGTTCTCCGACACCTGCGAAGACGGAATAACCACCGTGGGCACTCGCAATACGAGCGATCATTTCTGTCAGGATGACGGTCTTCCCCAGACCAGCACCACCGAACAACCCGGCCTTACCGCCGCGAACGAACGGTGTCAGCAGGTCGACAACCTTAATACCGGTCTCGAAGAGTTCTGTCTTAGCCGACAGATCTTCCAGTTTTGGAGGATGACGGTGGATTGACCATCTATCCTCGTGTTCAACATCGCCGCGACCATCAATCGCATCACCTGTGACATTGAAGACTCGACCCAGTGTCCCCTTGCCAACAGGAACAGAGAGTGGACTACCTGTATCAACGGCCTTCATGCCGCGAACCATGCCGTCTGTGCCGCCCAAAGCAACGCAACGCACCTTGCCGCCACCCAAGTGCTGCTGGACTTCCCCAGTCACCTTGATATCTACTCCCTTGATCGTCTCTTCGATCTTCAGAGCATTGTAGATATCTGGCAGTTGGTCTTCTTGAAATTCAGCATCGAATGTCGATCCGATGATCTGGCTAACCGCACCTGTATTTGCTTCACTCATAGTTTAAGTCCCTCGCTCACGCTTCGGGTTGTGTTTTTTCTCCCGACAGACGTCCGTCCCTCGGTTTCGAATTCTGACAACCGGCTGGGTAACACCCTCCGGCTCATAACATTTTATTCCAGTGCAGCCGCACCACCGATAATCTCTGCCAATTCGGACGTGATGCCCGCCTGACGTGCCCGGTTGTATTGCTGCTTGAGATCAGCCGCCATTTCGTCGGCGTTTTCAGTAGCACCCTTCATCGCAACCATTCGAGCAATCTGCTCGCTGACCGCGGCATCAAGGAAACATTTAAACAATCTGGCTCGAAACGCAGCCGGTACAATCTCTTCCAGTATTTCCTGAGGAGACGGCTGAAATTCGTAATCTGCTGCCTGCTTTGCCGCACCATCGGTTCCACCGGGTTCAGCCAGACTGGAGAGCGGCAGGATCGATTCAACCACTGCCTCCTGCCGCGAGATCGAATGAAAAGCCGTATAGGCAACATCAAGTCGATCGATGCGGCCAGCGATGTAGTCATCCACAAACCGCGTGCCAAGTTCATCAACCTCAGCGAACGTCGGACTGTCCTCGAAATGCGTATACGATTGGTCGATGGAAATCTGCTGAAAGTTCAGGAACTTGATCCCTCTCTTCCCTGAGACTTCCATCGTGTAGTCAATTTCATTGCTCTTCAGCTGTTCCATATGCTTGAGAGTATTACGCAGCACAGCTCCGTTATACCCGCCACACAAACCTCGATTTGATGTGAGCACCAGAAGGACCGATTTCTTAGTCTCAGTCCGTTCCTCCAGAAGTGGATGTGAGAAACTCAAGTCGGCCTGGCCCAGGTCACCAACGATTTCTGAAATCTTTTTCGTATACGCCGCCGCTTCGGTCGCGCGATCCATCGCCTTCTTAAAACGACTGGTCGCAATCAGTTCCATCGTCCGCGTAATTTTACGGATGTTGCGAACTGATTTCAGTCGTTTAACAAGTAAGCGTGCGTTAGCCATGAAAAAGTGTTCAGTCTTCAGTGATCAGTGTTAAGCAACCGGAGATTAGACAGCACCTGAAAATCGTCCCTATTCAGTGTCAGGCACCGCCCGACCTGAACAACCTGTTATTCACTGTCGAGCCGGCTCACGAATGCTTCAAGCGCCGACTTCAGTGCCTCCTCAACTTCATCTGTGAGAGCTTCCGCTTCGATCAGCTTGTCACGCATGTCTGCATGTTCTGTCTGAACGAAACTCAGCAGTTCCTTTTCCTTCGCCTGTACGTCTGCCACTGGCACTTTATCAAAGTACCCTTTGGCACCGGCATAGATCACAATGACCTGGTCAGCAACGTTTAGTGGTTCGTATTGGGGCTGCTTCAGCAGTTCAACCATGCAGTAACCACGGTCCAGTTGCTGCTGAGTTGCCGCGTCGAGTTCTGTTCCCAGCTGCGCAAAAGCTTCCAGTTCGCGAAACGCAGCCAAGTCAAGTCGCAAAGAACCGGCAATCTTTTTCATTGCTTTTGTCTGAGCGTTACCACCTACTCGCGATACGCTGATCCCAACATTAATGGCAGGACGAATCCCTTTCCAGAACAAGTCGGGCTCCAGGTAGATCTGCCCATCCGTAATCGAAATCACGTTCGTCGGAATGTAGGCCGAGACTTCACCTTCAAGCGTTTCGATGATTGGCAGAGCAGTCATCGATCCGCCACCCAGTTCGTCGCTGAGCTTGACAGCTCTTTCGAGCAATCGACTGTGACAATAGAACACGTCGCCCGGAAACGCTTCACGCCCGGGAGGACGACGCATCAACAATGACAGCTGGCGATAAGCAATGGCCTGCTTCGACAGGTCATCGTAGACAATCAGAGTGTCTTCGCCGTTGTACATGTAGTGCTCAGCCATGGCCGCACCGGCATACGGAGCAATATATTGCAACGGAGCAGGATCAGCAGAACTGGATGCCACAACAATGGTGTAATCGAGGGCGCCATGCTCGCGAAGAACTTCGACAACGCCGGCAACGGACGCCGCCCGCTGACCGCAGGCTACATAAACGCACTTAACGCCTGTCCCCTTTTGGTTCAGGATTGTGTCAATCGCAACAGCCGTTTTACCGGTCTTACGGTCGCCAATAATCAGTTCCCGTTGTCCGCGACCAATCGGCGTCATCGCATCGACCGCTTTGATTCCGGTCTGCAGTGGCACCTTCACCGGTTGACGGCCAGCAACACCAACGGCTTCATGCTCAACCGGTCGTGTATCAGTCGTCATGATTGGGCCATTGCCGTCCAGGGGATTCCCCAATGGATCCACAACTCGCCCCAGCATGGCATCGCCGACAGGCACTGACAGCAGCCTGCCTGTCGACTTCACTTCGTCGCCTTCTTTAATTTTGAGGGAGTCCCCCAAAATCACGACGCCGACACTGTTCTCTTCCAGGTTAAAGGTCAGCCCACGAATTCCACCAGGGAACTCGAGCATCTCGCCCGCCATTGCAGTCGACAGACCGGTACACCGAGCGATGCCGTCTCCGACCTCAATAACTCGACCGACTTCTGCCGTTTGAATTTGACCACGAAAATCTTCGATCTCAGTCTGAATGACTGAAGCGATCTCGTCCGCTTTGAATTTCATAAAGTGTTCTCTCCGTCAAACGACCCGCGAGTGTCTTAAGACGGGTTCGCAGAGATGAATCGTAAACAGTATCACCGACCTGGATCACCAGGCCACCGATGAGGCTTTCGTCCACCGATTCCTGAAGAATCGGGTCGAAACCCAATTTGTCTTTGAGTTGCCTGACAACACGCTGACGCGACTTATCAGTAAGTGGCTGAGATGACCGAATTTGTACTCGCTGCTGATTTGCGAGTTCTTCACGAACCCGAATCACAACCTCGCGAATCTCATCGATCAATTCCATACGTCCATGCCGTATGAGCACCTTCAGGAAGTTAACAAAGAACTCAGAAGAACGCGGCGATATCACGCGATCCACGAGATCCAGTTTGGCCTTCCGTCCGACTGAATCCGAAGTCAACAACGCACGAAAATCCGGATGACCGGCCAGCACATCGTCAACAAAGGAACCCAGTTCTTCTTCGGCGTCACCTGAATCCTGAGATGCCGCCGCACTGAGATACGACCGGGCATACTGACTCGCAACAGCCAACGCACCTGGATCTTCCAGTACCTGGTCGGGACGAGTTTTTAATTGCTCGGACATATTCTACCTCAGACTCGTTCAAACAGACCATCCGTGCGAAAACACAGCCGAAATCTGTTTATCCGATTTGAAATCACGTTGTCACAGCAGTTCAAGCCGAACAACATTCATTTGAAGCGTAAAGCTTCCCATTAGGCACCGATTTCTGTGAGTGCCTCTTCAACCAATCGTTCCTGATCTTCACCACTCAAGGCACGACCAAGAACGTGTTCCGTTGCTAACGCAATTCGGCTGTTGACCGATTCAAAAACGTCAGCCAGTGCCGCATCTTTAGCTCGACCAATCTCATCCGTCGCCCGCTGTCGCATGGCTTCCACTTCAGATTGAGTTTTCGCCACGACATCCTGGCTGGTTCGTTCCGCATCACGCTTCGCTTCTGCAACCATTTCAGCCACTGTTTGCTCAGCATCACGAAGCTTTGCTTCGTACTCTGCCAGCAAGGCCTGCGACTTCCGGTGATTTTCTTCCGCATCAGCGATGGCAGACCTGATTCCTGACTCGCGTTTGTCGAGGCCTTCGATGATCGGCCCCCAAGCAGTCTTCTTCAGGACAACCAACAGCAACACGAACACAATCAGCGACCACAGCGCCAGATCGCGGGAGAAGTGCAGCGGTGGCGTAGCTTTTTCGCCGTGACCACCAGCATCTTCGCTGCCATGCCCCCCCTCTGCCGCATGCCCCTCGTCAGACACGTGAGACGGCGAACCGCCAACCTCTGCAGACGCCGCATCGTCTTCAGCAAACACTGTCGACGACGGGACCACCAAGCACAGCGACAAAGCAAATCCGGTAATGGTGATATGTCGAAACATTACGAGACCACAAGTAAAACAGGAAGAGACGATTATCCACGCAAATCCAGCCAACAGCCGGTTACGCAATCATACACACGATGAGTGCGAAGAATGTTGCACCTTCAACCAGTGCGGCTGCAACAATCATGGCACCGCGGATGTCACCAGCAACTTCAGGCTGACGAGCCATGCTTTCCACTGCAGCTGCACCAATCTTGCCGATGCCAAGACCGGCGCCCAGCAGAACGATTCCGGCACCAAAGGCGCCAGAGAATGCGATTGAAGTCCCTTCCTGGGCCATCGCAGGAACAGACATGGCGACAAACGCAGCCATGACAAGCGAACACATTTTCACAAACTGACTCACGAGAAACTCCTCTTGGAACAGTAGCGTTGCAACAAAACGTTTATACCAGTGATTCACAAACAATAGTGAATCGGTCGATCAAAATTAAACTCTGAGACATCAGTGTTCGTGGACGGCTCCGGCAATGAAGATCGTTGCCAGAAATGCAAAAACATACGCCTGCAGAAACGAGACAAAAAGCTCAAGACAGCCAATGAAAACCTGGCCCAAAACGCTGCCGAAGGTCACCATGCCCCATAAAGCTGTGCTGTGATGGGACGAGGCGGCAATAAATCCAAGAATCACGGCTACCACAGTGTGTCCGCCCATAATATTGGCAAACAGACGCACGGCCAGCACCCCATGCTTGATAAAAAAACCAAAGATCTCAATCCCGAAGATTCCCAGCGAGAGAGCTTTGCCGGCGCCACCCGCAATGCCAGTGTCCGGCATCATGTTCTTAAAGAACCCCCCCGGCCCCATCGCCTGAAACCCATAACATACGGTGGCCACAAACGAGCACAGGGCCAGCACTCCCGTGACATTGATGTTTCCGGTTGCTGAACCCATCCACGGCACAGCACCCAGCAGATTACAGATCAAAATATAAAAGAAGCAAGTCCAGATAAACGGCAGATACTTGTCAGCCGGATGACTGGTACTGCCTGCGTGATGATCGTGCTCGCCGTGATGAGAATCGCCAATGGTTGGCCGCACAACTTCGTCCCGAAGGTACAGAGCAATTGCTTCCCAGAAGTTCCAGAATCGACCCTTGACCGGATCGCCGGAAATTGTGCGCTTTGCCAACCCGCGAAAGATTATCCACACCAGAACAGCCGCCACCACCTGAAGCACCATAAACTTGGTAAGCTCCAAGCCAAATATTTCGGGCAGACGGTAGTCCAGCTCGCCGTGACCGTGACTATCGATGACTCCACCTGGAACATCAAAGCCAAACGCATCGCGAACGTGATGAAAGGGATCTTCGTGTGAATCAGCGCTCATGAGTCAATAATCACCAGCACATGCGGAGCGTGGACCGAAAATTCAGCCCTGCTCCGCGTTTGCATTCATCTTGCTTTCCGCAGAACGGCGAAGAAGCAACACCTCTGTCAGCAACGCCAACAGATAAAACCCTACTAACCAACCAAAAAAATCAGCAAATCCAAGTTCTGGCCGCTGCTTTCGAACGAGAACTGCGACCAAAGCCACCGACCCGAGTCGCACCATTGACTGGACGACCATAGCTGACAAATCATTTGCAAAAACAGACAGAAAGGAAAGTGCCAGCACAATCCATCCCGGAATCAGACATGTTACTGCAGCGACAGACATCCACATGATACCGGAGTCACTGCTCATAATCCTCGCGGGCCAAAATGCCAGAACCCAACCAACTGCGATTGCCACAGTGAGGAGAACAACTGACTGTAGAACGCCGCCCTTGTTATGGGAAATCACTAAACCCGAGCTTTCGTTTTAACTGACCGCTCTTGCTGACGTTTCGCTGATTCCCGATCCAATCGAACCAGTATCCTGCGAAGTGTAAACCCCGCAAAGACAAATCCGAGTATTGCTCCACAGATCGTCAGTGCAGGTTTGCAGTTAAGCCATCCATCTAACCAAAACCCCAGTCCCGCGAAGAGTGCGATGCCAAGGGCAGCCGACACCACTTCGTGAGCAGTACGATAGGCCTGAGCAATCGAGGCAGCACGCTGGCGCCGATGAACTGACGAATCGTCTTTCATGGCGGACTTTCTGAAATCAACCATGATAAATCACCGCAAGCCGTGCCGGAAAGGTCACACCATTCGCAGGGCCGAAGGAGTCTAACCTCGGCACATGCCCAGTCAAAAGAACGGCACGAACACGGCATTTCTTTCCCACTGTTGGGGCGCCAATATCCCAACGCCGGAACGACAAGTACCCGAACGTGGTCGTGCCCATCCAATAATAGTGGCATAACCCCGAGCGTTACCGTCAAAGACAGTGACTGAATTGTTTGCTTTCGGTCGAATGAACCTGCAAGATGTGGACTTGCGTATTGATTTCAATTGTGGAGGACTGGGCAAAATCACCGCTGACGACGCCTTCCGGCTAAGCTGCTTATTCCTTTCGGGTCGGCCTCTTCGAAAAACCCTTCATTTTCCTGTTGCCTCAGACCTGTCTTTCTAGACGTGAATCCTACAACTTGTCATTGTTTGTGGTCTAGCTTCTTTTCTTTACTGTATGTTCCGTTTTGAAGAGATCAGTCCACGCGTCATACGGTTTCTAAGGTGGCGCAAACGGTGCATTTGGTCCGCCAACGATGTCTCGGCGGCCCAGCAGGGAGTGCGTAACTCAGTAAGTACGCTTTCCAAAATGACAAGTCGAGAGACATTGAAGTCTCACAGTTTTGGCGGAATCTATGCCTCGGAACACCCAAACCACCGACGCGCGTCAAAAGCTGCTCAAAGCCATCCACTTAGTGGCGATCTTCGCTGCCACGGCTACTGGAACTGCAGCATACGGCGACGACGATGACAACATCAGGCGTCAACAATACGCAGGGACGCAAGGCAAGATGGTTCAGGCCACTCGCCAGATCAACAAAAACCTGGCGGCTGCCCTGCCTGCCGTGACCCGGAAACAGGAAGACGCGTTCACCGACACCATGAGAGAGGGTACTCGTGAAACTGATCCAAAATTTGAAGACTTGAAGGCTGGGCTGAAGACTGAATTCTTCAAAGCGACCGACCCGGAGTTTAAAACGGATCAACAGGGATTTCAGACCCTCAAGACGCGCCTGCAATCCCGAATTTTGGGCCGAGCGGGCAACGGAATACGCAGTAGTCAAGAGAGAGAAGCATTCCGAAAACTAGTCTGCAGAGAATCCCTGAGCATCCTGAAGGTACTGCTACAGAACAATTTTCAGGCCCGCTCACTGGCAATCACTCTCCTGCCCGAGTTGCAGACCGTTAACCCCTCTCGCTCCGACGACCCCAGCAGACGTATTTTTGAAGAAGCAGCCAACACACTCGTCGAGGTCCTCATGGACGAAAACCAGCCGGATGCAATCAAACTGGGTGCCGCCCAGAGCATCATCGTGTATCTGGAGAGGGTCAAGCCGGGTGGGATTATTGAAATTAAGTTCGCAACAGCGCTAAGCAGCGAGCTTGAATCGTCGCTACCAGAGGACGGATATCAGTTTTTTCTGGTAGAAGCGTTGTCGAAAATCCGCACCGCCAGACAAGTCGCTGGCGTCAAACGCAGTGCAGTCGCTATCGAAACATTGGCCAATGTGATGCAGGACAAACGACGCGCACCGGTCATCCGTTGCCACGCAGCGGGTGCCCTTGGTTCCGTTGGCTCAGACGCACAAATCAAATTTGAGCCATTGGCATGGAAAACGGTTCAGCTTGCCGCTGAAATGGGAGCGGCGTACAACGCCAACCCAAAATCAATGCACTGGAACAAGTGCAGCGAACAGCTGTTCCTTGCATTTCACCAAAAAGGCAAAGAGCCTGTCGGCGGAATGCTCAATCGCGCCCCTGAATCCACACTCGTTCGGGATGCTTACAGGCAGATACTTCCAATCTGCCTCGCAATGCTCGATGGCTCGGCAGCCATTGATTCAGCATTACTCACTAACGCCAACGCGTGGGCCAAAGCGAACCAGCCAGCCAATCTGCAGTTCGATGCAGCCTCACCAGCTGTTAACCCATAGTACAGCGGGGCAGCAATCCTGCCGCACAAGAACCCACCCTGTTTCAGTATTCGCGACTGAAACGCGGCCAGACCGTCACGTAAGCTTTATCTCACGAGCGGTCTGATATCTGCGTTGTGTCACACCAAAGGACGAGTCTCAGATGACGCCACCGTGAACACGATATGGCGTGGCCAGATCCGGAAGCTCAAGGCCCCAGGCTCGTTCCCAGATTTCCGGGATGTGCCGAAGACTCTCAGAGGAGTAAATCAGCTGACGAGCGCGGATGTCAGGCGCCGGGCTCCACATCGGCATAGCACAACCAATATTGATAGCAGTACAGGCCAACAACAGCATTGTCAAAAGACGTTTTCGCAGCTTCATCATGGCGTCCTTCCCTGACTTCAACTGCTTATCGCAGCGATGACAAGAGATCACTATTCAGACCCTGCAGCCTCTTTCATATCAAAAAGGCTGCCACTGATCCCAATCGGAAAGCATGATCTGCTGCGAACGCCTGCAATGGAAACTCAGTCCTGACTATGTGGAAGCCGGACCGGAACCAAATCCAGGAGCCTGTGAACTTCCTGTCCCCGAAGGGGGAGAAGAATATGCCTGGCCCGGAGGTTCCGCTGGAAATTGGTCGGTATGTGGAGCGGTATCGAGGCCTGCAACAGACTGCAAACGGGCGTTTTCCGCCATTTCCAGTTCTCGCACGCGCTCTTCCATGCCTTTACCAGGTTTGAAGGTCACCACAAATTTGGCTGGTACTTCAACCTGCCCACCAGTTCGTGGATTGCGAGCTTTCCGAGCAGCCCGTTTCTTCACTTCGAAAACGCCAAAATTTCGCAACTCAATGCGATGATCTGTGACGAGTGTTTCCACAATGGCATCGAAGGTCTTCTGTACGATTTCCTTCGTCTTCAGCTGAGTAAGCCCCAGCTCCTCGGAGATCGCCTTCACAATCTCTTTCTTGGTCACGAAAATCGTCTCCCGAGAATGGTCCTCAGAGTCGCAACCGGCCGCCGCCGATCTGACTCAACTGTATGGTTGCGAACGACTTACTGTCAAGACAGTTCAACTCGCTTCACGCCAGAGCACCGCCAAATACGGTTCGCATCGGATCATGATTTCTGATTAGGATGTCAAAGAACAAGTGTAGATGCCGAAACTCAGCAGCTACGCACCTGTTTATCGACAGGATTGAACCCAGAACTTAGGAAAAATCAGTATAACCCACATAAGTGCCCCAAAGGGCCTCCACAAAAACAACTCTTCCGCTAAGGCAGGCCGCAAAATCATGAGATATCTTACGAGCCCCGGCCTACACCACGTGAGCCCGGCATCCTGACAAATCTCGACCGCTGGCCAAGCTAAGTTTCAACGTAACCAGCGGTCCAGACGCTCGTGGTGCCCGTCAGCACGACAGGAAACCATGCGGCAACGTCAGGACGAATGAAACCCGCGCTTCCCATCAACAGGCTGCCCTGCGTAAGCCCAAATGATACGGCAAGCACCAGACCACAAATTGCCAGATTGACAATCAGGCCCATCGACTCACGCCGCAGGACAAGCGGTAGCACAATCACGACGGTCAACAACGACAATAAAGGCCGTGTGACGCGAGAATGCAGGGCCAAACTTTGCTTCCTGACTGATACAGACCCTGTAGCCGGACTGCGAATCCTTTTCACTAACTGTGAAGATGACAACAATTTAGGATTTCTCCCCTGGTCATACAATTCATCGAAATTGACATCCGACACAACAAAAACGTCCGTTCCGTTTGGCCTTGGCTTAATCCGCGCTCGGCCTTCTTCTGTCAACTTCTCAGGTTCAAAAACACCTGTTTGATTTGTCAACAGCCAGCCAGAGGGGTGTTTTTCGTTGGCAGGCAGGAAAACAGCTGACTCTGCTCGCAAAGTGCAGGCCCCTTCAATCAGCTGAGATGTCAGCGAAAAGACAGCGCCATCGAGTCGAGACTCGGCGACAGAGACAGATTCGCCGTCGATACTCACCATGTGATTCGAATAATCGTAGACCGGAATCACCTGCTGTTTCGTAGCCTGATCTTTACCGCGAGGCGCCTGCAACTGGACTGCAATATTCGGCACGATTAGCTCCTGATTGGCGATGAGCAGCAAATTCAGGGCTGCTGCACCAATCAGGAAAGGCCTCAGCAATCGGAACGCTGGGACTCCAGCAGCGAGAACCGGGTGAGATTCCGAGTGTTTTTCCATCAGACCCAGCACAGCAACGGCTGATATTGTGATCAGAATGGGCCCTGCCAATTCCAGAAACTCACTCAACCGAAAGCTGTAATACCTGCCAATCCGCTTAGACATGTCCCAAAACACGGCCTGGTCCGACCATTCGGTTCCGCCGCGAAGTACTGCTCGATCAGCTGCCCTTTGAGCTTCCAGCTGAAACGCATCAATGTTCGTAAACAGATCGATCACAATGTATAGACCATACGTTGCAACGAGGAACACGCCAAATGTGTGCAGCATCCGGCCAAGAAGATATCGATCAAAGGTTGTGAACATGAGGCCCGGAATTACATGCCACAGCCTACATCTCGGTCAATAGCGATCGGAGGCCTTTCAATTCAGCACCTGCTCACAGTGAGTCGTCGTGAATCAGCACTCTCATTCGTCCATATCGCAAATTGAGGGAAAATTCGTGGTCATCCAGCGGAATCCAACTGCTGGAGCAGGCACGAATCGCCGAATCCTGCTGGATCTGGTGAAAGAGCTTCGAAAGCAAGCTTTTCGCGTACGAATGTTCTCTGACCGAGATCAACTGGACGAATTTGTCACCGGCGATCGAATCAGCAGCCAAATACGCTGCCTTGTCGCAGCAGGAGGCGACGGAACAGTTGCCGATCTGGCCAATCGCCACCCGAAACACCCCATTGCCGTGTTGCCTATGGGAACCGAGAACCTGATAGCTCGCCATTTGAACATGCCGCGCGATGGTTCCGTCGTGGCAGACACCATCCGGCAAGGCCATGTTCAGCCATTCGACACTGCTCAGGCAGGAAATCGCCAGTACCTGCTCATGGCCAGTGCAGGAATCGATGCCGACATCGTACACAGACTGCAGACCACACGATCCGGCAACATTCGACACTGGACGTACATTCGCCCAATTCTGAAAACACTCGCCAGCTACCACTTCCCAGAGATCACAGTCACGGACGAACAAACAGAAAAGACAGTTACGGGAACACATGTCATCGTAAGTAACTTCAAGCAATATGGATTGAACCTCAAACTAAACCCGAAAGCCGATGCCAATGATGGCTGGCTGGATGTCTGCGTATTTCAGGGAAGATCCGTCACGCAATCGGTCATCCACGCGATCAAGTGTTTTTTTCGGCCGCAGCATGGCCCACTCGTTGTAAGATTCCGCTCGCGACATGTCTCATTGTCAGCATCCGGCAAACATCATTCCGAGGCAACCGGGATACCGCTGCAAACAGACGGTGACCCCGCTGGCTATTTACCGGTAGCCATTCGGATCAATGAAGCAACCATGCGACTGCTCGTGCACCATCCAGAACAGCAAGCGACTGAAAGCTGCTCAACTGAGCAACCTAATCACTGACGTTACTCTTCATACTCTTTGGGCCGACAATGGTTGTAGCTATTTCGCTATCGCAATTGCGTAAGTGCGGAAGTCGGATTATCCTCGGACACACACGATTAACTGCACAAAAGGTGAAGACGAACGACGACGAATCTGAACACCGTCGCGAACCGCATGAATACGGATCGTCAACGTCCGCTAAAACAATCCTACAATCACGTTGCCTGTAGGCAGCGTCCAAACACGTCATTCCCGTCAGGACTCATCACATGTCGACTCCAACAACTACCGAAGCACGCAAAATAAATGCCGGGCAGATCCAGCTGATTGCCAGTGGTGACCTGCGACTTTCAGCAAATCAGATGTGCTGGCCCGCTCAGGCTGAAATGGAAACACAGCTGAACCAGGCCATCGAAAATCTGGGCTTCACAGTTGTCCGAGCGCATGACTTCGATGAAACAGAAAAACACGGATTCATTTCATCACAGCGACAAGGCATTGAAGTCTTCAGAACGATCGACCCGGACTCTCCCCTGATCGTCGCCGAAGCCGTCTGGCAGTATTCTCACCATGTGCTCGCAGGTCTGACCACTCATCGGGGCCCCATTCTTACAGTCGCGAACTGGTCCGGCACCTGGCCCGGACTCGTCGGCATGCTGAACCTGAACGGCTCGCTCACCAAAGCCGGGGTCAAATACTCAACACTCTGGAGTACCGATTTCACTGACGAGTATTTCCTGAGCCGTCTAAAAACGTGGCTGAAGACGGGAGAGTGCACCCATGAAACAGCTCACGTCAAAGATTTTGATGCCGAAAAACTCAGCGACACCGAAACCGCCACGGCATCAAAGCTGGCCCGCGAACTCAAATGGGGCAAGGCGATCATGGGCGTCTTCGACGAAGGATGTATGGGCATGTTCAATGCCATCCTGCCCGACCACCTGTTGAACCAAACAGGCGTCTTCAAAGAACGCTTGAGTCAATCAGCACTGTACCACGAGTCGACACTGGTGTCGGAAGAAGAAGCAAAGGGTGTTTACGAATGGTTCATCGAACACGGTATGAAATTCGAAATTGGCTCCGATCACGCCACCGAACTCACCCACGAACAGGTTCTGCTGCAGTGCCGCATGTACATCGCGGCTGTTCGGATTGCCGATGACTACGGCTGTGACCTGATCGGCATCCAATACCAACAGGGACTTAAAGACCTAATGCCAGCGAGCGACCTGGCAGAAGGAACTCTTAACAATATGATCCGTCCACCGGTGAAGACTCGATGCGGATCAAGAGTCCTGTTTGAAGGTGAACCCGTGATTCACTTCAATGAAGTGGACGAAGGTGCCGCCCTGGATGCTCTTTTAACGAACCGAGTCCATTCGGCTCTGAATCAACCGGTCGAGACGACTCTCCATGATATTCGTTGGGGAGATGCTGATGCGTCCGGAACGGTGCCTGACTATGTTTGGGTTCTGTTGATCAGCGGAGCTGCTCCACCGGCACACTTCATTAACGGCTGGGCCGGGGCCGTCGGCCATCGTCAGCCCGCGATGTATTTTCCTAACGGTGGCAGCAGCCTGTGTGGTGTTTCGAAGCCCGGTGAAATTGTCTGGTCCCGAATCTTTGTCGAAGACGACCGACTGAAAATGGATATCGGACGCGGTCATGTCGTGGAGCTGCCGAAAGAAGAAACACAACGGCGCTGGGATCTCACAACTTATCAGTGGCCCATCATGCACGCCGTACTGCACGACGTGGATCAAAATCAACTGATGGCGAAACACAAGAGCAATCATATCCAGGTGGCGTATGCGCATTCCGCCGCCGATGCGGATTCGATTGTCCGAGTCAAAAGTGGCATGGCCGCAGAAGTTGGTATCGACGTCAATATCTGCGGTGCCAACTCAGTGCTCGCATAACACCATCTCAATGACGCATGAAAGCAAATAACAATGACACAAGGTTACCTGGGAATCGACATTGGCACACAAGGCCTGTCTGTCGTATTTGCCGATCAGCAACTTGCCGTTTTAGGAATGGGTGAAGCCGATTACCAGATGGTACCCGGCCTGGCTGAAGGTTGCTTTGAACAGTCGCCATCAGACTGGGAACTCGCCCTGCAACAGGCCATGGCCGCATTGCGAAAAACGCTCTCCGCTGGACACGGAACAATTGAAGTTCTTAGCATCGGCATCTCTGGCCAGATGCATGGAGAAGTACTGGTCGACGACCAGTCTCAACATCTGGGTCCTGCCCGTTTATGGTGCGATAGCCGTAATGATGCCGAAGGGTACGAACTTACGGAACGGTTTGGAGCTAAAATGCCCCGCCGGATGACGGCTACACGATGGCTCTGGACACAGCGCAATCAGGCAGAAAAAGCCAAAGCGACTCGGCACATGACAACTCCGGCGGGCTGGTTGGCTCACCAGCTAACCGGGGACTGGATCCTTGGAATCGGTGAAGCATCGGGGATGTTCCCGATTGACCAATCGACGCTGGACTACGACCAAACAATGCTCGAATCCTACAGCGAACTCACAGGCGACGATGGCAACGTGCCGCTAAGGGAACTACTTCCAACCGTGCGTCGAGCAGGCGAAGATGGAGGTACCCTGAATGCAGCAGGAGCAAAACTGCTGGCGTTACCGGAAGGCATTCCTGTTGCTCCGGCCGAAGGCGACCAACCTGCGTCCCTCGCCGGCTCGTTGATCGGCGAAGCCGGAATGGTATCCGTTAGCTTTGGCACCTCGCTGTGCGCAAATTCTGTCGGTGACCGCAGTTTTGAAGGCGTAAGCCCGGGAGTCGATCACTTCTGCGCAGCGGATGGCAAACCGATCAACATGGTCTGGCTGCAAAACGGCACAACTTTTATGAACACAGCCGTTGAGATGTTCTGTACAACAGATCAACAAGTTGATTTCGCTTCCATCATGCAGATGCTTCTGGATGCCGACAACGACTGTGGGGGTTTGCTGGCACTGCCGTTTATCAATGACGAACCAGGAATTCAAATCCACCAGGGGGGCACCGGCGCCATCATCGGGCTGAACCAGGAAAACGCAACTCCCGGTAATGTCGCTCGAGCTGCTTTGCTATCAGCCATGTTCAATTTACGGCTCGGCAGCGAAGAACTGGACCGCCAGGGCTATCCTCGCACAGAACTGGTTCTCGCTGGCGGGTTGGCCAAAACACCGGAAACAGGACAAATCCTTGCCGACGTGTTCCGTACCCCTGTAACGTTACTCGAAAGCGCTGAAGAAGGCACGGCGTGGGGAGCTGCCGTACTGGCTGCCTACCGACAGCTAATACTTCAGGGTGATACTGCGGACTGGCCGTCATACCTGAAAAGCCTGGCGTCCGACACCAAGACTCGATTTGCACCCCATACAGCGACAGCTGATATCTACGATAGACTGTATGCTCGCTATCAAACATTACTGAAGGCGCAGCCCCAACTCAGCATGGCCGCAGCCGGTAACAACGACTAAAGAAACCGATTCAGCAAGCCAGTTCATTGAGTCCACAATCCTGACGTGTGCGGCCATACCCATGCCACCATCGCCACGACAACATAAACCGCCTGCAACCCCACCCGATATTCGTCTGCTGGACCTGATGCTGCGAGTCGCCGTCGGCGGCCTCATGTTTGTGGTTGGTACCTGGTGGGCCCTCGGACGCATGGTGGCCGAAAAACTCTTCACAGTATTGGCAATGCCCGTCGGAATCCTATGGCTTCTGTTGCTCGTTTCTGTTCTGGCGACAGGTCGTGCTGGCCGTCGAGATCTCATGCTGGCTGCGGCAATTCCGTGGACAATCTTAACGCTTCTGGGCAACGGCATGGTTGCAGATGCACTGGTTCAGAGTCTCGAACAACCGTACCGTCAGATCCAGCCGCTGCAATCTGAACCGTTTGAAAGCATCATTGTCCTGGGTGGAGGCACAAGCGTTGGAGGCAACGGACGGATTCAGGGAAATGCAGCAGGTGACCGGATACTTCTCACTGCGCAGATGTTCCATGCCGGTCTTACGAAACGGATCCTTTGCAGCGGTCGTCGAATTACGGAACTGGCACCCGATACAACAAATCCAGCTGAAGAGTCACTGGCACTTCTGGTTTCACTGAAAGTTCCGAAAGAGTTCATCGGACAACTGAAAGGTCGCAACACGTCAGAAGAAATGCATTTGCTGAGCGAATCACTCGGAAACACCAACCAACGCATGGGATTGGTCACTTCCGCCTGGCACCTTACACGGGCACTCCGACTGGCGCAAGGCAACAACCTGACACTGCAACCTCTGCCTGCAGACTTCATCACTCAGCCACCATCACGACTCACTACAGGAGCCATCATCCTTAACTGCATTCCTCAGAGTGAAGCTCTTTGGATATCGGCAAAAGTATGCAAAGAGTACCTGGGCATCATCGTCAAACGTTGACGTATCAATTTCGCCAGCACCAACATTCACTCTGAACTATCTCTCTTCGGACTCTTCAATGTCTTCCCACACCTGCCTCATTCTGGCCACGCTGTTTGGTTTTCTGGCCGTCCTTCTGGGAGCATTCGGTGCCCATGGGCTTTCTGATACTGGTTACCTCGAACGTAGCTATGCCGAAATGCAACCAAAGAAAGTTTCCGGTATGCATTTGACAGCTTCGTTCAAATACTATCTCGACTTCCAGACCAGTGTGCGATACCACATTTGGCACGCGTTGGCACTCATAGGCGTTGGACTCTGGAAACGGCAGTCTGACTCCAAAGCACTCAGCGTAGCAGCATGGACATTCACAACGGGCATCGTACTTTTTTCCGGCGCTCTGTACGTGCTGGTCATCGGCGGTCCTCGATTCGGGGGAATTCCATGGGGAGCCGTGGCACCACTCGGCGGAACAGCGCTACTGGTCGGCTGGATCGCGATGCTGGTCGCTGCCTGCCAAACCCCGTGTGAGACGCAGTAACCATACAGCACTGCTGACAATTCATTATCCGCGAGGATGACACTGACTATGCACGGTCTTCAATCGAGTGTGGTCCACCTGAGTGTAAATCTGAGTCGTGCGAATGCTGGCATGCCCCAGCATTTCCTGCAGAGCACGGATATCCGCACCTCGAGCCAGCAAGTGAGTGGCAAAACTATGACGCAAAGTGTGAGGACTAATATCCGACCCACATCCGGAACGTGCGGCATACCGCCGTATCAATTCCCAAACAACTTCACGTTGCAACCTCTTACCACTGCGTGAGACAAACAGGTACTCGGCGTCATTAACGGCATTCTCTACCATGCCCGGACGTTCCAGATTTAGGTACCGATTGATCGCATCAACAGCCACAGGGTTCAATGACACAATCCGCTGTTTATTGCCTTTGCCGGTACAGCGAGCATAGAATTCGTCCAGATTTATATCCGACATTTTCAGATTAATGACTTCGGAAACTCGACAACCGGTCGCATACATCACCGCCAATAAAGCTCGATCGCGCCGAGCATAACGGTCAATTGACCCTTGTGGTACAATCAATAGCTGCTCAACCATTTCCGGACTGAGCACCTTGGGAAGCCTTCGCCAAAGCTTCGGTGATGAAATCAGATCCACCACGCTTTCGGCAACCACACTTTCCAGCATGAGGTACCGAAAGAACATTCGGACAACCACCAGATTTCTGCCGATACTGCTCGCCGCCAACCCCTGCTGTTGGAGATAGTCCAGAAACGAGGTCATCGTGGGAATGTCGACCTGATGAACTGTCCTGCGTGCATTCTGCTGATTCCAGTTCAGAAACTTCTCCAGATCACGCCGGTAGGCCATGACGGTATTCGGAGACATCCCACATTCAGCTTCCAGGTAGGTAATGAATCCCGATTGCCAGGCTGAAGGATTCTTAAATCCCTCCCCAGAAAATCGACTACTCGCTGGTGGTTTTTTTCGACGAGCCATAAGAAACGTCTACGATTGAAAGAAATGTTGAGCCAGCAGTCATTTGCAAAGCGCACAAAAATCGCCGTTACCGTTCAGAGGGGAGTGAACGATGACGGCGACGCGAAACCGTTATAGGAAACGGTGTTCGCACTACAGTTGAAGCTATTTTTTTCGCTATCGTCAGACCCATCCATGGCAGTCCTGAATTTCTGACAGAATTCAGGTTATCCGGATTGAGCCAGGCCAAGCGGGTGCCATCATCGCAAAAATGACTGATCACTCATCGTATTCCGACCACTCTCGCAATTCCTCAATGAATTTGTCTGTCATTCCCGCCTGACGGCGCGGCTCTTCCTGAAAGAACTTCCCGCGTGCTTTTGATGGACGCAACGGCCACCGCAGGTTTTGCTTCCAGGCCGTAAAATCATCCATCCCAGCCGGCTTCAATCGCCGCAGCCAGTCCATCCCAAATTCAACATGGCGAATTTCATCGCGATGAATGGCGCGCATGATTGCTGCGCTCCGCCGATCACCGGCATCGACAAAATAGTGCTCGAATTCCATTGTGTGATCCAGATTGCCTCCCTCAAACACCAATGGCAACCCGCAGATGTATTCCAATACCGTTGAATACTCCATCGCCTTCTGCCAAATATAACCGTTCACAGGCAAGTCACCAAAAGTCACTCCCAGCTCTTCTGCCCTCTGCACATGCAAACGTGTATGACGTTGTTCGTCCTGCATAATTTCACCGAGGCCCTTACGGAATTCCGCCGGTGCTTCAGGAAAGGCGAGAACAACCATCGCCATGACCTCCAGTGCCTGCAGCTCATGGTTGGCCATGATATGATGAGCTACAGCGCGGCGCGCTGGATTCTTCAACGCAATGGCCTTGGGCATTGCGGGGGCTGTCCGACGTTGTGCAAACTGGAGTCCCGGTGAACGTGTGGGTTCACAGACTCGCTCGACTGAATGCTCAACCGTATCCGTAAGTGGTTCGTTGAGCCTGGCAACCTTCGTCGCAATTTCCGCCGACAACAAAACACGACTCGCAAATTCACAAAGTTCCAATCCGAACTCCTGACAACTTCTAATAGCACACAACGCCAATTGGCTTTGACGGCTTTTTAACGACCTGAACGATACATGTTGAAGCGGATGTATTCCCAGTGCCGGTATAGGTCAGAACGGTGCATCAGATCGTCGTGAGTTCCGTCAGCAGCCACTCGACCTTCATTCAAAAGAATAACTCGATCGCATTTCTTAACCGTCGACAATCGAAAAGGCAGGAAAACAACAGTTCTATCAGGGCAAATCCGGTCGTAGGTATCATCAAGCAGTGCCTTCGTCTCACTGTCCAGCGAAACGCGAGGCTCCTGAATAAATAGTAACGCAGGCCTGCGGACAATGGCACGAGTGATTGCCAGCCGGAAGGCCTGACCAGCGTCTAAAGGAGCACCGTAGTCTCCGACTTGAGTTTCGTAGCCCTTTGGCAGTTGACGCGTAAACTTCTCAGTGTGAGTCATCTTGCCGGCTTCCATTGCCTGCTGCCGTGAAATGTCAGACTGTCCACAGGTAATATTTTCCAGTACCGTAGCATTGAACAGGTTGCTGGCCCCGGACACAACCATCGCCTCCGCCCGCAGTGATTCCAGTGTCGCGCGATTGATATTCTTACCGTCGATGAGTACCTGTCCGCTTTGAGGGTCATTCAAGCGAGGAACCAGACTTACCAGAGCATCCGTTTCTTCGTTTTGCAGGGAAATAATGGCGACGCGTTGCCCGGCCAGGATCTTTAAGTCAAGCTGGTTCAATAACTCTGGATGAGCAGCAGTATCAACACAGATTTGGTCGAACTGCAAACTGCGCGACATCGGCTCAAGAAACTGAGCTCTCACAACCTGACTGACTTCCGGAACCGCTCGGATGTATTCATCGACCTCTTCAGCGGCAACATTACCCTGCAGCTCAAACTCGTGAGCACGCTGTAACGCGCAAAGAGTCCGGTACAATAGCACCAGGCTCAACCCTATGATTGTGGCTCCCGGCAATCCGATTTGATTCCCTGCCAGCAGATGCCGCAACAAAATCCAACAGGGAACGCCCACTGCGAAAACAAAAATAAAGTGAATAACCCAAACGCCTCGCCGCAATTCTCGATTGACCTGCTTTCGACGTTGCCCAAATGCGTTTAGGTTCGTTCCAAACTGCTTGTGTTCGAAGGCCTCCATTCCATAGCCCGCAACGATCCGAGATTTCTCGAGGCCGTTAGCCAGGTGATTTAGACTTCGGTCCACCTGCTCTGCCAGCAAGTCCGAGGCATTCGCCATCCGCTTCTGTTCCAGCATCAGCAGAAACCAGCCAGCTGCAACCGGAATCATGCATTCCATACCAGCGTAGAAATCGACCAGACAACAGGTCAATATGACTGCCACGAGGTCTGATGACGCACCGGTCGTCAGGTCAGCCCAGCGATGAACAGACGACTCTACACGGCCTGCTGATTCACGAAACACCCGACGTGTCGCGTCAGTCCGCTCGCCACTAAGATCTCCGGCGTTAAGCCGCAACGACTGCCGATGCAGATGCTGTCTCAAGCGTCGCACTCGATCAGCGGCATAAGCCGACGTCTGTTTATTGACCAGTGCCTGCATCAGCCAGCGAAGCACAAGTAATAAGAGCCCTGCTGATGCCAAAAACAATAATGCAGAATAATTTGCCTTAAGGAGCGGAACTCGATCGACGAACTGATCAAGAATCCAATCGGGAAACTGATTCTGCGGCAACATCGGCTGCAGCCCAACGCTGCTTCGGCCCGCAATCTCAACCTGGACGAGTCCTGCCAACCCACCTGCGCACAACATCAGACCCACGAGGCAGACCGATGCAACTACAGCACCGAATGTCGCTCCGATCAATGCCGAACGAAAAAGCTGGCGGGTGGAGACAATACGGCTGAATAGATTTGCTTCAGGCACGAGGCACGCCTTTGCAGAGACGACAATAATCGGAAAAACGCCCGATTACAAAGTACCCTAACAAAGGAATCCGAACAAGAGTTGCGAAGGTCAACGAGCTGAATTCTAACCGCCAACCGCATCTCCGCCGAACCAAAATACAAGAGGGTATCATCCTGCCGTTTATGACACCCAAAGGCAGCCCGCCCGCTAATCCCGCTATGCCAAATCTCGGTCTTCAAACAGAATGAACGCAAACAGAATTGTGGCAGTTATATACGCAATGCAATACAGCAATGCTGTTCCCGGATAGGAAGGTGGAACCGCGATTTCTGTTGCAATTGCTGCGGAAATGTTAAATGCGTCAAGAGAAGGAAAAGCCGTTGCAATCAGTCTCGCGATAAATGTCACCGGTTCGCTTTGAATAACACGTTCACTCTGGGAAACCATCATTGGAGTCAGGTTGCCGATCACAAATATGGCAAAACAGGCTACGAGATTCACGACCATTGGCATGCGAGTGGCGATCGCCACGCTGACGGCTCCCAATACAGCCACCTCAAAGAAGACCAGCACCACACCCGGCATAACCTGACCAATAATCGCAAGTCGTTCGCGATGCGGAATTGGAATCTCGACGCCGCCAAACGTCAACGTTTCCAGCATTGGCGAAACAGCCTCAGCCGACTCGCGTTGGTCATGGCCAATCTTGTAGAAGATCAACAGGCAAAACAGCAATGTGAGTGGCACCATTAGCCACAACACCCCCTGCAGAATTCCCATGTATTTCCCAAGAATAAACTGCCTGCGGTTAATCGGCTTTGACAGCAAAGTCATCGCCGTCTTGCCTTCAATCTCATTGGTAATAGACGTCCCCGCAGTCCAGACGGCAAGTAAGGCACCTGAAATCAATAAGGTCGCCAAGCCGCATTCCTTCAGCATCTTCACATCAGCCCCCAGCGTGAAGAATGGAACAAACGTATTAACCAGAAGGACAAACCCGGCAATGGCCAACAGCAAGAAAAACAGCGGCTGCCGCACGGCCTCTTTTGTCGTTGCTCGAGCAATAATGCCTGCGCGAGTCCCGTAAGCAAACCCAATCAGTCCAAAGAACAACGCCAGCGCGACTAACCAGGCGGGGACCCAATTTACTTCCCCGGAAGCAGGTGACTGTGCAAGAAGCGAAAACATGTTCATTTCAAATTCAACAAGACGGGATCGTAGCGACTATTCAAACCCTGTAGCCGGTGGAACTCAAACCACCTCCAAAACGACCGGGTAATAGGAAGTACGACACAGTATACCAGGGCGTTGGACCGATTTCCGAGCAGACTCAACCACTCCAAACCAAGCACAACCCTTGTAGCAGAAAGCTTTTACGACACAGAGTCTCCATAAACATGAATGATTGAAACGTCGGATTCGTTCGCTCACCGAACCATTCTCCCTTAACATACCGTCTCCTCGGAGAACTCGACAGCAGCCTGAGCATTGGACAGAAGGACGCCAAGGTACATTCTGGCGTAGCAAGAATAATGGAGCATACAGGACAGGAAAGGCCGGAATTCCTTCAGCAACTGAATTCACAACAATACAACGCTGTTATTCACGGGGATTCGCCACTCCTGATTATCGCTGGCGCGGGCACTGGAAAAACGACAACGCTAGCCCATCGAGTTGCCTGGCAAATCATTTCCGGTATCGATCCCTCCCGAATCCTTTTGCTGACTTTCTCCCGACGATCTGCCGCAGAAATGCTCAAACGCGTTGAGAGTATTCTGCTACAGCTAGATCCGGACCAGCTCGCCAATCCGAAAGTTGCCGAACGCAGCATTATCCGCGAAATTCGTGGCGGTACATTTCATGCTGTGGCGACTCAACTGCTTCGGCGATTTGGACACATCATCGGACTGCATCCGGACTTCACACTGCTGGATCGCGGTGATTCTGAAGACCTCATGAATCTCGCGAGATCGGAACTTAATCTGCCCAAGACAGCCAGCCGATTTCCACTCAAGGGTACATGCCTGGAGATCTACAGCCGCTGCGTGAATACTCAACGTCAACTGCATGGAATTTTGGAACATTCATTTCCCTGGTGTCATGAGCACGAAGAGTTGCTGGGGCACCTCTTCACACAATATGCAGAACGCAAGGAACAACAACGTGTGCTGGACTTTGATGACCTGCTCCTGTTTTGGAATGCACTGGCAGGATCTGATGGTGGTCGGGAACTCCTGAGCCAGCAGTTCGACCGCATCCTTGTCGATGAATACCAAGACACCAACATACTGCAGGCGAACATACTTAAAAACATGGCTGCGGATGGAAAAGGAGTCACCGCTGTTGGCGACGATGCCCAATCTATCTACTCTTTTCGAGCGGCGACAGTTCGCAACATCCTCAATTTTCCCGATGAATTCCCTGGCACGGTAGTTCTGCCTTTGGAACAAAACTATCGCAGTACACAACTTATCCTGAACGCCACAAATCAGGTGATCGCAGAAGCGAAAGAACGCCATCATAAGGAACTGTGGTCCGATCGGGGTGACGGCACCACTCCGATACTCGCCACCTGTGCAGATGAAGATGCTCAATGTGAGTACCTCATCGATCAAATTCTGGACCAGCGAGAGAACGGCATTAGTCTTAAGAATCAAGCCGTACTCTTTCGAGCCTCACACCACAGCATGGCACTCGAAGCTGAGCTTAGCCGTCGCAGCATCCCTTTTCACAAATACGGTGGTCTACGGTTCCTGGAGACCGCCCACATCAAAGACGCGATGTCATTTTTGAGGCTGGCTGAAAACCCGCTGGATGCAATCGCGGCTTTCCGCGTGCTCGTCCTGTTCCCAGGGATCGGCCAATCGAAAGCAAAAAACCTGATTGAAATTCTAAGGAAAGCCGGTGGACACTTCGATGCCTGGCAATCATGGAAACCACCGTCTGTATTAAGAGAAGACTGGCCAAAGCTGATTGAAATGCTGACACGTATTTCGAAGCGTTCACAGCACTCTGAGCTGGGTCCGGCCACCGATCTGCATGAAATCCGCAAGTTCTACAACCCGCTTCTGAAAGCTCAATACGAAAACGCAAAAGTACGCCTTAACGACATCAAACAACTGGAAGTCATCGCGGCCCGATTCAAAACACGAGCCGAATTCCTATCGGATATGACGCTGGATCCACCCGCATCAACTCAGGATCTCACTGCCGACCCGCATCTTGACGAAGACCACCTGGTTCTTAGCACGATCCATTCAGCTAAAGGACTGGAATGGAATGCCGTCTATGTCATTCATGCCGCTGATGGCAATATCCCGTCAGACATGGCAACCAACTCACCTGAAGAGATTGAAGAAGAACGCCGACTGTTGTATGTCGCGATGACGCGGGCGAAAAACAATCTGTTTATCTGTCGTCCGGAGCGCTACTACTTTCACCACCGACGGCGGAGTGACATGGGATCTATGTCTCAAGTCACTCGTTTTTTACCAGCTCGCATCCAGAATTTGTTTGAACACGTATCCCACGGAATCATCATGGCGACCGAGCATGACAATCCAAAGAGCCTGATCTCGGGAGATACGTCTGAAATCCGTCAGAACATTGCGAAGCTATGGTCAAGCGATAATCAGTAATGCACGTCGCTTTAGGTCGCGAAGAGAGCCTCGACAAATCCTTCCGGATCGAACAACTCCAAATCATCGATTTGCTCGCCGACACCGATGTACTTAACAGGAATTCCCATGCTCTGCCGAATGGCAACCGTCACACCACCTCGAGCGGTGCCGTCCAGTTTGGCCAGGACGAGTCCAGTGCACTCCACGGCATCTGAAAAACTGCGAGCCTGACTGAGTCCGTTTTGACCGGTGGTCGCATCAAGCACCAACAGGCTTTCGTGCGGAGCTGCGGGAATCACCTTTTGAATCACTCGACGAATCTTATCGAGTTCATCCATGAGATTCTTCTGGTTCTGCAAGCGACCAGCCGTATCCACAATCAGGTAGTCAGCCTTTAGCTCAACCGCTTTGGTCGCACCTTCCCAGGCAACAGCCGCCGGGTCAGCTCCACTTTCTTTGCGGACAATGTCACATCTCAACCGTTCACTCCACATGGCCAGCTGCTCAACAGCCGCCGCTCGAAACGTATCCGCTGCAGCAAGTACCACGCGATTCCCCTGCTGCTGTAACAGGTTAGAAATCTTGGCGATGGAAGTCGTCTTACCGACACCATTCACCCCGGCGACCAGAATTACGGTTGGTCCGGATTCAGCCTTGGCCAGTGGAGAAAGAGGATCTTCCAGATCCCACTGAAGGATGCTGTCACCTTTAAGAAGATCGATGAGTTCTCTACGGACTGTCGCCCAGATGGCATCGACATCGACAGTACGTCCACCGTGGTCTTCTCGCAGCCGCGAGACGATGCGATCTGCTGCCTGAAACCCCATATCAGTCCGGATCAGGCGCCCCTCAAAGTCCTGCAGCAGATCATCATCCAGAAGATCTCCGGCTCTAAACAGGTCGCGAACATCCGTCCTTAGAATATGCTTCGTTTTCTTCAGCCCGGTCTTTAGCCGGTCAAACAGTCCCATTATTTTCTCTCTTTAGCCAATCGTCGGTGCTGATACTGCCAGCTCGCGAATTGCTTATACCGCGATTCTCGTTTGCCAACAACACGCTCGAAGGTCGGCGATATAACGTTTTCCTGTTCCATTTAGCAAGACAGGAAACGTGCAATCATTCCGCCGTATCCAATCGCTGGTCAATCATATCGGCTTCAGCGGCCTGAGGACGAATCATCTCGAAATACCGCCGTATTGTCTGGCGTTGCCCCAAAGGGATCGATTCCGATTCCAGTACCGATTCTGTGAGCTGCTCGTACTTTTCCGACTGTTGACGATAGCGTCGCATGGCTCCCTGAGCTGTCTCATGAGCTGTCGTTGTTTCAATATCACTTTCACCACTATCTGATTTCTGACCCACAAGATTCACCGTGTTGCCGGTGTTGAGCTTCGGTGTTTCCTTACGCGGCAGATTGACGCTCTTACCATTCCCCCAATTGGTACCGCCCGGCTTATTACTGTTGACCACTGTTCGAATTTCCGATTCGCATTCACTTTTGCAGTCGCTCAAACAACGCCACTGCTTATTCAGCAGGTCCAATAACTTCGCACGTCGCCTCTGCTTTTCGCACTCATCGGCCAGACCTTCCATCCCTTCCTGGAACTTTTGATGGTCACTGTCACGAAGGCCTTCTGTCGTTTGGGTGACCGCTTCTTTCAACTTGCGGTCCGCTTTACTGTCCCGCGCCTGCTGAACCTGCTCAAGCTTTTCGGTGATCGACTTCTGAGTTTGCCGAGTGAGTTCCGGCAGGTCCAGTTTAAGCAACTCTGCTGCCGCTTTTCCTAATTCGCCGTCGGCTATTGCTTTGCCAGCGGCCTGCATATTATCAGAGAGAGACAGCGCCTCACCAATGTTCCCCAGTTGAATTGCCGTATCGGGACTTTTCAGTTTCTGCCGTTTTTCCTGGACCACAGCTTCCATTTCTGACAACTTCGCAAGAGTTTCCCGAAAGTCTGCATGGGGTTGCCGAAGTTCCTTGAGTCCCGCAGCCAGTTCTGTGAGCAACTCTTCCATCTCAGGATCGACGTCTTCCGCATCGAATTCCTTCAGCTCTTTCAGGCTTTGCTCAACTGTATGGAGATGCGCCAACATAACATCATTAGAAAGAATTTTGGCGACTACCGGAATGGCGGGTGTCCCCACCCCTCCGATTCCGATCGCTACACTGGAAATAAGCAATCCACAGATCCATGAGCGAGGTGCTCGTATCGGAGCAACAGACTGCGGCTCCACTGTTGCCAGATGTAGTTTTGCATCCTCCAACTGCAACTCCTGCCACACCGTAGGAGCAACCGCATTATTCAGAAACCCAAGCGCGGTGGTAGTTCGGTCCTTGAGATGATAGGTCTGGTCAATCGCAGCGGCGGCATCTCGTTCACAACGAGAACGCAACACCGAACAGCCCCATCCCAGAACAGGGCCAATCGCCAGAATGCCGGCAACAGGAATCGAGGAAAAGCCAATCCATTGGGACGACCGCATCACCGCCAAAACGCAGACCGTCAGAGCACTTGCAATCAGTCCGACGGAAACGCACTGCCACATCCATTGCCGCTGCTGACGCTGACGGACGGCAATCAGGCAGGCACGTATTTCATCCATGTCGACTTCTTCCAAATGGCAGAAATGCGGACCAGACCAAGTCTACTTTTAACGTAGCGGATAGCTCTGTGTGAAACCCGGTTCACACCACGTGAACGACAACTGCCCATTGTGATACCTTCGGCAGCAGTTCGAAATCCGAAATTCATGTTTCCAGGTGAAATCTGCTGGAAAGAGCTCCAACAATGTAAGTCCCTGGGAAACCAATATGTTCTTCCGCTACCACACTGGGCTCGTGCACCGGTAAACTGTAAACCTGTGCCGACTACGATTAAGAACTCGACCTACCACATTCCAGCACAACACCATGAATCCCACAAGAAGACCATCACTAGACGTAAATACCGCCTCAACGCTGCTGAACGGAATCATCGAACAAATTCAGTTTGCCCGCACGTACACCCTGAGTCTGCTGGAAGATATTCCGAAAGATCGTTGGTTCGAAATCCCTGCCGGCCTGCCATCCAATATCGCGTGGCAGGCAGGGCACCTGACAGTCAGTCAATACGGCTTGCTAATGTTCCGTGTCCGTGGAAGACGTCCCGAAGACCTGGACTTAATTCCGGGGAAATTCCGCAAAGCCTATAGCCGCCAGACAATCCCCAACAGCAACCCGGCCAACCAGCCATCACCTGATGCCTTCATCGAACGATTGGCACAAACTCATGAAATTGCGTTAGCTGAACTGAGTGAAGTTTCACCTCGCGTCCTGCTGGAAGAAGTCGATCGACCATGGGCAGGGTGGCCAAATAAATTGGGGGCAATTATGTTTTGTCCATTGCATGAACACATCCATGCCGGGCAGATTGGCATTATTCGCCGTGCTCTGGACCTTGATCCCATTCGCTGATCTCACTGATTCCTGGGAATTCGCTCAGATTGCCGAATCGCCGTTGACGAAGTATCAACACGAAAATGCGCCTCCGGCAGCTCCACAAACATCTCTTTAAAATCGTGGCTTACGCTCAGCTGACTCCTCGTACGGAAATCAGCCAACGGACGCTCTGCTGCAACACGTCCCGCCACCAGAAATTTCACATTCTTCGCATGGAGTTCCTGCAGCGACTGATCGCGACTTTGAATACTTACGTCGTAATACTTTGGATCCAGAATCCGTTCCGCCGTATCGAAGCCCACAACAAACCACGTCCCCGGAAACAACCTCGCCTTTTCTGAGAACAGAGCTGCCTTAGTGAGCAACACACGAAAATCTGCCATTTGTTGTAGCCGTCGATGTACCTCCACAGCTGAGAGCATCGGTTTATCAACATTGTCAACCGACAGCTCAAAAAGCACTGAGCGTCCAAGAAACACACTGGCAGCTTCATTCAGGCGGCGGTGCCCTTCATGGATCGGATTAAAAGCCCCCGGAAAAATGGCAGTCGCAGACAGGTCATCTGGCAACTGACAGCTTCCACTCTGCCAAACGACAACAGGTGACTCAGCATCAGGCAGTTGAATTGATTCCGATGGGCTCTCATGTTCAGTCGGCATAGCACGTTCTTTCGCTGGCGTACTGAATCGGCCTGTCGCGAAAAAGACGCCCAGGCCAAAAGGCCGGGGCGTCTTTCATCCGTTTCTTAATATCTCCTCTGCGTTGCAGAAGCAATTATGGTTTTAGTGAATAACCCTCAGACACATAACCATTTTCGTCAGCGACGGTAAAGCCACCAGCCGGAGCCAGATACCTGCTCACAGCTTCAAACGGAGGAAGCGTTGTGAAATCAATCCGGGAAAACAGCTCATCCATCCCGGGAAACTGATCTTCCGCACTACCACTCTGCAACAGCTCATAAAACGAACGGTACTGCTCGGCTGTTCGGGCGAAATTGACAGCAACGACTTCAGAAGGGAAGTGTTGCGAAATTCGCTGGTAGTCGTCGGATTCCGCAAGCGGACGAATGTCATCATCGTTTCGCAGCGTCTGCTCCATCATTCGTTCCCCCATCCCAATCAGAAACGAACCATTGGCAACTGTCAGCCCAATTGTGGGGCCAGCCTGGCTGACTTCATACAGAGTGAATCCCTGAAACTCACGAATCGTCAATGGAAATCCGGGCTCATCGCTCACTCGAGCGAGCAGATTACTAAAAGCATCCGCATCTCGCACACCAATGGCAACCAACATTTCATTGGTGTTGCTTGACGGATCAACACCTCCGCCCACAAGTTGAACTTCTCCGGTCAGCTGATCAATAAGGTCGTCCTTGATATGAACACCTGGACCGGAAGCCGACGCCTGATCGATCAAAGCCGCTAAAGTACCCGGCCCCTGAAACCCATCAACTAATTCTTCAATCGCCGAATAAGCCTCGGTCAACTGCCATTTGGTGGCCATATAGAGAGACGCATCCTCTTTGACCCAACTCGGAGGTACTGACTGCGCTGGCGCCAACATGAATGCACGCATCAATCCAGTCGGCGGCTGATCGGTATACACCATCGCTCGATTGATCATCTGAACATCATCGGTGCCTTCTTCAGTCACCATGGCGATTGCCTGCAACTGATTAAGCCCCAACATTGGCAGCTGAGCAATCGCCATACTGGCAATGAACTGCCCGTCACCAAATGAACCTGTCTGAGACAGCTTGGTAACCAGCCCAATCAGGTCCAGGTAGAAAATTGAATCAGCAGAACCGGCCTCCGTTTCCAGACGATTGAGTACGAATGAATATTTTTCGTTGTTGCTCAGCGAATCGGAGGATGTCCCGTCCCAGTTTTCAATCAAGCTTTCCATCACTCGCTGACTGCTGGAAATAACAAGACGGCCCCCGTGAACAAACCAGCCGAACTCCTTTAGCAAAGGAGTTGGGACGTCTTCCTGCACTTCGTACAGGGTGATGTCAACACCGCCAACGTTCTGAGTTGATTGAACGACTTTCGACACCCTGCTCAAAGCCTGTTCCGCCAGATCCAGAAGTGACTCAACCTGAGAAACCGAGTCACCAATGTCCACATGAATAACCAACCCAATGTGATTGCCAACACCTGCAATGGAGACCGAAACTTCGCCGGACGGAATACGTAACAACTCATCAACCGGCATTCCAAGCTGATTTTCTACTTCTGCGAGAGCTTTACCCACCTGTCCACTAAACGCGTTTTCCAGTTCAGCCCGAAATGCATCCAGCACTGGATCGTTAATGAACTCACCAAAAGGTGATTCCTCAAACTGACGTTTCGCATCCTTCACACTCTTCAATGTGAAGTGCATGAACGTGTCGTTTGGCAGAACCTGATCGCTGAGAATCACATCTGCAGCCTGGGCAGGCACTGCAACAGATCCAAGCACCGCCAACGGCAGTAGCATGTGAAACACTCGAGCCAGAGTCATCGGAGCCCCTTATCCTGATAGTAGTCTTTATGAACTGATTATTGCCAAAATATGGTAATTTCAACAGCATAACCTGATGCGTTGAACGGTTGTTTATATCGATGTGTTAGCCGAAGAATCCAGCACTGATTCCGAGCGATTGTCTCGACTCTAACCTCTGCAAATCAAGCGGTCTTTCAACAGATGGGAATGTTGTCAGAAAGATGCTGCCGACACAATCCGCGGTTGTTTGCTCATCCAAAGAACCCAAGCCAATACCACGAACCAAATTCAATGAGCTCAAAACATGTTCTGAACCATACTTATTCGTGATTCACAGCCAAATCCTGGGGGCAAATTGCCCTTAAGGCCGCCCTTTGGAAAAGCAGACCGTGTTAATAATTACACCGCCAGAAAATTCTTCAGCAAGTCGTGTCCAAGCCCGGTCAGAAAACTCTCCGGATGAAATTGAACTCCGTAAACCGGATACTCGCGATGCTGTAAACCCATAACCTCGTAGCCGTGGCCCTCTTCGTCCACCCAGGCAGTAACCTCCAGAAAATCGGGGATTGACTCCTTCGGCACAATGAGACTGTGATAACGCGTGGCTTCAAATGGCCGCGGAAGTCCTGCAAAGACTCCCGTACCAGTATGATGAATCATAGATGTTTTACCGTGCATGAGCCGCCCAGCCCGTTCCACCCGTGCTCCATAAACATCAGCTAGGCACTGGTGACCCAGACAGACTCCCAATACAGGAAGCTGAGGGCCAAAGTGCTGAATGACATCACGTGATAAGCCAGCCTCTGCAGGAGTACACGGACCGGGAGAAATGATGATCCGCTCCGGCTGAAGCGCTTCAATGGCTTCCAGAGACGTCTTATCATTACGTTCAACGCGAACCTCCAGCGAACCATCGATTTCGCCGATCCGCTGAACCAGGTTGTACGTAAACGAATCGTAGTTGTCGATTAGAAATATCATTGGCGAATCAAGAGCACCGTGGTATGAAAATCGTCTGAATACACCTTACCTGAATGGTCGGTGATTGAGAACTTAATACCTTTGACATGATTGGTGAGAGCGGAGTTGAACCTCATGGAAATCCGCTTTAGGTAAATGGAAAACCTGTTTCGGCTGGTTCAATCTCCCTCAAAATTACTGCCAAATAGCAACTTTCACAGGCACTTTCTGCCGCACCGCGATGCCAGCCACCCAGGTGTCACAATTTGCGGGTACCGCAGAAAAGGTAGTTTACCAAGGATCTAACCGGTAAGTGCTGCTGGACATCATCAACACAGCGATTGCCCGAATTTGACTGCATCGGTGCGCGTCTTCAATTGACGAAGACTAAATGGGAAGCGCTTTGCGTCTGCATTGTTTCGCAGCGGCTTCTCCGGGTGAGAACATCACCCGGTGTATCTCATTAGGCTGCTGACGGAATGGCGAGACCATGAGAACGATTGGTCACTGCAGTGTCGCATTTACGATGATGACCCTGCTCTCCGGTTGTATGACCGGACCAAGCCTGATTAGATCGACGGATCTTAACTCCTCCCGGGAGCAGGGATCCAATCAATGGTGGGCGGAAAAGGCCCTGATTACACCCGGAGCGCGCCGAAAGGCCAAAAAGGGTAAGACCTGGCCAGCTCAGGTCAGGCCATCAGGAGAAGGTCAACAGTTTTCCCACACCTTCCACGCCGCTCACTACTGGCCCTTGCCATACGTCTGCCAGGACCGCCAATACGTACGTGACATCATGGAGGTCCAGAAGTCAAATGGCTGGGCAGAAGAAACCACGCTGTATGACCGCCATTTCGATAACAAAGAACAAAGACTCACTCGACCAGGCGAACTGCACCTGCAGAGGATTCTGGAAATCACACCTTTACGCCGTCGCGCTGTGTACATCCAGTCCACTCGAAATCCAAGTATCAACAACATCCGACTGGCCAATGTAGAAAATGCGATCGCAGAAATCACACAGGGGCTTGAAACCGTCACAGTCTCGGTCCGCAAAGGACGCGAATATAGTCGGCCGGCATCCGAAGTGCAGATTATTAACGATCTGTACAACTCCAGTATTCCTTCCCCAAGACTGAGTAGACCAGCTGCTTCGTCAGTAAGTTCTGCCGGAATCGGAATTGCACCTGCTGCAAATCCATAGGATCACTGTGCCGCAAGCAAATAAAAAAGGGTGAACTACGATGGTAGCTCACCCTTTTTTATTTGCTCGCTCTGAATCAGAAACAGACACTCATGTACCGCCTGCCACACATTGGCAGGCATGTTGATCAATGTTTTTTTGTATTCTGTGAACGGTAAGCGGGAATCGCAACTCGCCGGAACAGCACCAGGTACAGAAGGCACACCATTCGAAGATGTCGGCCATTTGGTGATCTTCATTCCGGGAACACCGGTGTTGATAAAGGTGAGGCCCTGGCCGTCCGTTGATGCCAGTACTAACGCAGGCCCCACAAGCGGCTGCACTGCCACAAACAGTTTGCAAGGCGATTCTTATTGGCACTCCAAAATTCGGCCGAAGGATTCCCACAGCCAATCGGCGGATTCAGACATCACGACTAACCATCAGCCGCCGAATAAAGAGCAACCACAGGCGCGTGAACCGAATGCCCGGAAGAAATTCCGTGCGAGTTATTTAGTTGGAAGAATCTCATCCGAGAGCAGGGAAAGGGACACTTCCCCTTCCCCGCGTCGGACGAATACGGACTGCTGCCAGGCAGTCCCTCGCGGTCATAAACCGCCGCTCTCTCTCGCTGCGACTCACTCTTCGAGCCAAGGCAATCGTGTCTCTCTCATGCCCATGGCTGGCGAAGTCTCAAACACCAGCTTGCGGACACCACGATCTGTTCAAACCGAAGAATCGACTCTGTCACAACAACCATTCGTAAAGAGCACAACCCGTGCCAATCGCACAAGTCATACAGGACGAAGATTGTCGTAACTTGCTTTAAAATAGGGAGTTGCAATTTAACACCAGGGGCTAAATGGCAGTGATAACTCAGCAGAGCATGTTTACGCTCGTTACGATCATGTTAAGGGTTGTGTCAATCATCCTTAGTAGCGCTGTCGGGAGGACATAGCAGAGACACACAGCTTCCGAACCACATCAAGGCAAGATGGCAAGCAGCATTCGGAGGGGGCGATGGAGTGATGCAGAACAACAGCTCACGTCGCAGGCAAAGGCACTGCGGTGCCTTAAGCCGCCTGCCTGCTGCTTTGGCTAACGGCAAGCCATCAAATACTCAATACGGACTGAGAGGTGCCAGTACCACGGCAATTGCTATGCAACGTGACGTTAAGCCGATTCCGCGAATTCACGCAGCTTTGCCCAGCTGGCCAACAATGCGTTCGAAGTCATCGTTCGACGCGAAATGAATCACGATCTGCCCCGATTCTTTCTTCTTTAGGCGAATGTCGATCTTTGCCGCCAGTGTCTCGCGTAGTTGCCTCTGCAGAGAAATAACATGCGAAGACAGCTCTGGCTTGACAACGGGTGGTGCTGACAAAGCCGCAGACGGCAGCCCGGATTTCAGAATCTTACGCACCGCTTCTTCAGCCTTACGGACGGACAGGTTCTGTTCCTCAATCTGCTGCATTAGCTCTCGTTGAGCATCCGCAGGGAGCGGAAGCAGCGCACGAGCGTGGCCTCCGCTAATACGATCCTTGCGAACGGCTTCCTGGACATGATCCGGCAATTCCAGCAGCCTCATCATGTTACTGACCGTCGAACGACTGATACTCAGACGCTTTGAAAGGTCCTCAACCGTCCCACCGAAGCGTTCCAGGTAGTCATGGAAGGCTTCCGCCTTCTCAAGGACATTCAGATCCTGTCGTTTCAGATTCTCTTCAATCGCCGCTTCGCAGACCTGGTTGTCACCCAACTCAACAACGCGGCATGGAATGTTTTCCAGCCCAACCTGTTGAGCAGCCCTCCAACGCCGTTCTCCTGCCACCAGTTGATATCCATCGCTTGTAACGCGGACCAGCAACGGCTGCAGCACGCCATGCTTACGGATACTGTCAGCCAGCTCACTGATCGCGTCAGCGGCGAATTCACGGCGGGGCTGAAACGGATTGCGTTCAATCAACTCCACGCTGATTTCATCAGCAGCTGGTGAAGCCTGCATCACTGGAACTGTGGATTCCAAAGCTTGCTCTTCCGCACTCCCCAGGAGAGTATTAAGGCCTCGGCCCAGACGACGTTTAAGTTTCGGCTTATCAGCTGTGATTTGATCCACAGTAGGCGTCCCTGCAATACCCCGTATTTCCGACCTCAGCCCCATCCTTGAGGCGGTCGATCCTAAGGAGGAGATCGACACAATCGGAACAGCCGGAACAGCCCAGAGACAGTGATGCCGGTTCCGCAAGATAGGTAAAACAGGAAGGGGGCATTTGGCCTGAGGAATGCCCTACCCGCCAGCAACATCGGTTAAAAGCAACAGAGACACCTTTAGATCAGGTTCGACCGGTGTCCCGGCCTTGGGCTTTTGCCGCTGAACATGAAAGACATCTGCTTTGCGTTCAGCTCGCTTGCCGCGAAACCTGGAAATCTGTCCTTGTTTGATTCCAACGCGGTTCAACTTGGCTTCAGCCTCCTTGTAAGACAGCCCAACGACATTAGGAATAACCGCGGCCACCGGTTGCCGACCCGGATCATCATCAGCCTGCTCCTCGACTTTAACCTGATAGCCTCGAAGGCTGACCTTGAATGGATCACCAACTCCAAAAAGCTCAACAATGCGACCGGCTCGGGCATTTACTTTTAACTCGCTGAAACTGTAGATCTCCTCCAGTGTTCCCGAAGGTTTCACTAACCGAACATGTGCTGGCAGACCGGTGTTTGTATCGAGAATAATCTGAGCAGACTTCCATGCGTTTGCATCTTCGGAGCGTCTGGGCTTTGCCTGTATCTTTGCAAACGGGTTCTGCGGAGTGGGTTTCTGTTGAAGCACCATAGAAAATCGGTTCACAGCCTCAAGCGGCGGAAGCCCAAACAAGAATGGCAATGGCCCATCCATAATGTTCTTGCCACGAAGATGCTTCGGCAATTGGGCAACTTCCGCTGTCTTTTCCTCCACGCTCAAACTAATAACCTGCACTCCATCGCAAATCCACTTCACAGGGTCTTCACTCTCCAGCTTAAACGGTACACCGTTCTTTTTACGAACTTTCGCGCCTGGCTTGTTGCGAGCTTTTAGCATTGTGGGGGCAACCGGAACTGCGCTCAGATCCAAACGACCTTTGTCAGGTGAAGTGTAATAGAAATACCCTTCACCAAGACGCTCGACACCGAAAGTCGTATCATAGGTCCGTCGAAGAATTTCACCCTCAAGCCGTTTGACGCTGGCACTTTTCTCTGACCATTCTTCAAGAACGTCCCAGAGTTCCGGGTCTACCTGATTCCGCCGAATCTGTTCCTGCGTGCGCGACTGGCCTGCCTTTTGAGCGGAGGCAGCAGAAGCACAAAAAATAGTTAGCAACCCAAAGATCACAAAAGACCGACGCATCGGATTCCTTCCGAACAGACAGTGACCGTCTTCATCGAGGATTTGTCAGCAAATTCAGGGCATGCGCGTAAGCACAGCCCAGTAAAAAGCAACTTATATCGGCTCCTCAAAATCGCCGCCAGACCGTTTCAACACTTCATAAACGCTCTATTTTGCCGCCGCCCGCTCTACCGACTAATGCCGACTCCCGACAGCAATGCCTTCGGCCAGATTTGCCGTCGATTCAGAGGGTATAGACCGTAATCCCTCCGCTAGACATGTCGCCGAGTTGCTGGCTCAATACGTTGCCCCGGGATCACTCAGCTGGTGCCTGTCTGCGTTCAAAACTCAGTTCAGTCGCTAAAAATGTAAATCGGCTCAAATGCCCGCTGCAACTCCACGACCTTGATATGCCAAGGTTCCCAAATCTGTTTATCAAGGAGCACTTTGGATGATTTTAAGGAGGCAGTCTGCCAGGAAATGAACGGTCGACCACTCAACTTCTGCTTTTGTCCCTCCTGCGGACGATTCCATGGCGACTTCAGTGACCTAAACAGATACCAGTTTGTTATCTCCAACCTCGCAGGACGGAAAGAAAATGCAAAGCAGATCAGACCAGTAACCTGCCAATCAGATAGCAACGCATCGCAAACTCGCTTTCAACTGCATGATCTATCCGATTGCGGGTAAAGGCATCGGAATGAATCAAGTTGGCTTACTATTTCTGCTCTGCAATCCGGCGGTTATATTCGCTGATGATGTCCAGATAGTTCGCTGGAAACTGTTGGCGAATCAGCTCACGAGCTTTGGCTTCTTCGCGGCGGTCCAGCATGCCCCAGCCACCGGTTTCTTTGACTTCCCGACGGTCTGCTTCACCTTTGCCCGCCCAACCATGAATCCCGCTTTTCTGAGCCGGATTACCGGGAGACGGCTGACCTTGCCCGCCTTCACCCTGCTTTCCCTGACCCTGCTTCTGTTTGCTTTGATTCTCTGCTTCTTCCAGCAGACGATCAATTGCATCAATGACCTGGGCCTGACGCTGCTGGACTCGTTCGCCCGAACGCCCCAGATCGAGCTGCCTTCCGGCATCAGCCATAAGTCGCGACACGTGACCTAAATCGTCGTCCCCTTGACCACCAAGTTCCTTCTGCAAAATATTGGCAACCATGCGGAACCGAGACGGAACTTCCAGAGTGTGATTCAACAGAAGACTCAAACTGTCTAATGCTGCATCCCGTTGCAGCAATTCACTTTGGCAGACAGCTCGGTAAAAAAAGAGTCCTGCCGGATCAATGACATCATCCGGAGAAAGCCGGTCGTAAATCTGCAGTGCTTCGTCGAACAAACGATGCTGAGTCATCCAGCGAGCTCGATAAAGCTCCAGCTGGTTACGATAAAAACTCAGATCACGGATGCCATCGTAGACCACCTTTTCCAGCGGCCCAGTGCTCCAGGAAGATTCCAGCAGACGCTGCGTTGAAGGATCAACAACAGCAAAAGAAACAACCAAGTGATCCAGCAGATCTTCGTCGCTGAACTGTGCCAGTTGAGTGTCGTCTGCCCAGTTGACGAGCATGTCGTCACGAACCTTTTCGCCTGCTCCCGCCCGAGCAACCCATTGCAGGAGTTCCGTTCGGACTTCCAGTGGGCCTGGCCCGGCGAAGGCTGCAGTCGGATCATCAGCCGCTGTGCTGGAACAGAAAACACACAGACACGCAGCAATCATGGATTTTGCAGGCCAATTCATACCTGCAGTTTACAGCGGCAGGCCACATGGGGCTACCGCTGACCAACGAGAGGACTCTGTTGCCAAAAAACAAACACCGAGCCAAGACTCGGTGTGAGTGGAGACTCGTCCCATTCAGATAAGTCTGCTGTTTCTAACCAGCGGGTCAGAAACTACTTCTTGGCGTTTGGATCCACTTCCCATGGCTTTGTCTTGCGTTCACGCAGACGAGTCGCCTTACCGGTACGGTCACGAAGGTAAAACAGTTTGGCTCGACGAACCCGACCGTGTCGTTTGATTTCGATTTTGGCAATTTTCGGTGTATTAACCGGGAAGGTGCGTTCAACGCCCTCACCCGCAACAATTCGACGCACGATGAATGACTCACCGGTTCCCTGACCCCGACGAGCAATTACAACACCGCTGAAGACCTGGACGCGTTCCTTGTTGCCTTCCAGAATCCGGGTATGAACCTCCACGGTATCACCCACAGCAAAGTTGAGCGGCTCTTCTCGCAGACTTGACTGTTCCGCAATATCCAGCAGTTTGTTTCGCATCTCAGGAATTCCCCGGTTGATCTGTTTTATCGGTGACCTGCAAGTCGTCCAGCAGGTCTGCTCGACGTTCGGTCGTTCGTTTTAGACTTTGTTCATGTCGCCAAGCCGCAATGGCCTGATGATCGCCGCTCAACAGTATGTCAGGAACCGTCATCCCTCGAAATTCACGAGGCCTCGTATACTGCGGATGTTCCAACAGTCCTGCGTTGCTGAATGAATCATATCGACTGCTGGTCTCATCGCCCAATACACCCGGAATCAGGCGAATAACGGTGTCGATCAGCAACATTGCCGGAACCTCACCGCCATTGCAGATGAAATCACCAGCTGAAATTTCTGTTGGCTGTAGCCCGTCGCAAATTCGATCGTCGAATCCTTCGTACCGACCGCAAAGAACAACCAGCCGTTCTTCTTCTGATAACTCTTCGACCAGTGACTGATTCAGAGGACGTCCCTGTGGACTCATCATAATCAGTCTGCCTGGCTTTTCCGCTTCCTGCTGCACCGCTTCGACACAATCGAAAACGGGTTCACACATCAGCAGCATTCCCGGGCCACCACCAAAAGGCTTATCATCCACTCGAGAATGTTTACCGCTAGCGAATGCTCGAAAATCGTGGGTTCGAACATCCACCAATCCATGATTGATGGCCAGCTTGAGAATACTCTGCCCGAGATACCCGGAAAACATCTCAGGAAAAAGTGTCAGCACATCAAAACGCATTACTTTGCCCGGCATTGCCAACAGGGAGCCAAAACCAGACGATTAAAATTACTCTGCAGCTTCCACTGTTTCTTCATCAGTTGTCGCTTCCACTGTCTCGGCACCTTCAGCGACTGCTTCTTCAGCAGGAGCTTCGGGTTCCGGAGCCTTAGGAGCCTGCATCGGAGGAGGCGTCGCTGCCACACCGAATTTGCCCTTTTTGACCTTCTGAATCAACGCATTAACCTTTTCAGACGGCTGCGCACCAACTGACAGCCAGTAGTCGATGCGTTCCATCTTCAAGCTGACACGCAGCGACTTGTCTGACACAGCAGTGTCATAGAAACCGACTTCCTCAATGGCCTTGCCATCGCGAGCCTTGCGCTGGTCCATGATACAGATGCGATAGAAAGGACGGTGTTTTCGCCCCATCCGCTTCATACGAATTCGAACTGACATTGCTACTCCCGGGTCTTTCGCGGCCAATTGCCGCTCATTAATTCAGTGTTTCGTCGGATTTCCGGCAGCCATCCCCACGATGGGAAAGCCCGATATTTCATAACCCGAAGCGTAAAGGAGGGACCGCATGCACAGCCAACAACCTCACTTACGCCTCGGGTTGAGACTACAGATCTATCTGGTTTTAAAGACGCTCGCGAAAAACGACCTCAAAAACCAGCCCGATCGGGTCGGGTCCGCTGTTTTACCTTCTTCGGTTACGTTTTTTTGCCTTTTTCGCGTCTTTTCGCTTTTTTTTGTCCTTTTCCCGCGCGGCAGCAACATCTAGCGGCCCCCGTTTGCTGCGAGTCTTCTTATCGCGAATGTCCGCATTAGGATCCATCATTCCCCCATCGGCCATTTGCTTGACTGCCTTCATGCGATCTTTCAACCCCATCCCCGACATATCCTGCATCAGTTTGCTCATCGACTGAAAGTCCTTGAGCAATTTGTTCACATCTGACGCGTCAACTCCACTTCCATTCGCAATTCGGTGCCGGCGGCTTCGATCAATGCGATCCGGGTTGCTGCGTTCATCCAGAGTCATCGAATTGATGATGCCTTCGATCCGCCGCATATCGTCTTCCGGATTCATATCACCCATCTGATCGACCATTTTGCCCATACCAGGGATCATTTTCATGATCTCTCCCATGGAACCCAGCTTCTTGACCTGTCCCATTTGCTTGCGGAAGTCGTCCAGCGTGAACTTACCATCCTGCATTTTCTGCTGTTGGGCCAGCATTTCGTCTTCGTCGAATTCCTTCTGAGCCTTCTCCACCAGCGACAGAACGTCGCCCATGCCAAGAATCCGGCCCGCCATCCGCTCCGGATGGAATTCCTCCAGTCGATCGAGCTGCTCCCCGACACCCACAAACTTGATCGGTACTCCGGTGACAGCTTTAACACTGAGCGCCGCTCCACCTCGAGTATCCCCGTCCAGCTTGGTGAGGACCACTCCGTCCAGCTCGAGCGCCTCGTTGAATGCCTTGGCACTGTTGACAGCGTCCTGCCCTGTCATTGCGTCACAGACAAACAAACACTGGTCCGGACCGACCCGAGAATCGATCTGCCGCAGCTCCTTCATCAGAGCTTCGTCTATCCCCAGACGTCCGGCGGTGTCCAGAATGACAACTTTAACACCCTGCTTTTTTGCTTGTTTGACTCCGTTTCTGCAGACCTGAACAGGATCGCTGTTGGCTGGGTCTTCTGCGTAAACCGGACAACCAACTTGTTCAGCAATCACCTTCAACTGCTCAATCGCCGCCGGTCGCTGCAGGTCAGCTGCGACCAGCATAGGCAGCTGATCGCTTTCTTTGAGCATTTTGGCGAGCTTGCCACAGGTCGTGGTTTTTCCACTTCCCTGAAGGCCACACATCATGATGATGCTGATGCCGTCACGCTTAATTGTCAGCGAATGATCCACTGGGCCCATCAAATCGATGAGTTCCTGGTGGACGATCCCCACCATCTGCTCATCGGGCCGCAGCGAATTCAGTACCTTCTTGCCAATAGCCTGATCAGTAATCCGCTGCACAAAGTCCTGAGTAACATCGTAGGCAACATCAGCCTCCAACAGGGCCTGGCGGACCTGTTTCATGCCATCGCGAATGTTACTTTCGGAAATCTTCCCGGTGCCCCGGAAAGCCGAAAATGCACTTGTCAGACCTTCTGTGATGCCTTCAAACACGGAATCAAAATCTTTTGACAGAAGCCAGATACAACCAGCAGGCGAATCGCCTGCCACAGATCAAGTTGGATACTTAAATGAATCACCCAAGGATGTGAACGCCAAACCACTTTGTGACAAGGAGTTACATCAGATTATGCAACACAAACGAAACACAGTCCCGCCTCGAAATTCCGGGTCGCGGATCATATCGGTGTCGTAAGTGCATGGCAAGCTGTTCGTTGAGGATTGCGCGACGGGCAGATCAACCAAAACGCTAAGAACAGTCACCCAAAGCTCAAAGCTGCTGCTCAAAGAAAACGACCGGCACGGAAATTCGATCATCCTGCCCTTGGGAAACAAGCACAGCACAGTTCGCCATGACATTGATGCGGAGACTAATGACCCTCGCTCCACGCGCAAAGCCGTGATTAAACTTATTGAACTGCTTGTCGTGATTGCGATCCTGTTTTCCCTACTGCTGCCTGCGGTACAGCAGGCTCGCGCCCCCCGAAGAACTCAATGCAAGAACAACTTCAAGTCAACTGGGCTGGCTCTGCACAACTACCGCGATGTGCATCCCACCTTCGCTCCAGGCCATATCACTCGAGAGATCAACCAATCTGATCCTGCCACAGGGGAAACCGGCCCTGGATTTGCCGAACGGTACAACACTTGATGCATCGAATTATGTCGGAATCTTTGGTTACGGCAATGTCTCCATGGGTGCCGAGAATGGCAACAGTGTTTTCTATCTCAACAGTTCCACTCGAATCTGTAATATCACCGACGGGACGTCCAATACAATTTGTGTCGGAGCACGCATGCACAAACATGACGACGTCCCCGCACTGACCACGGTGGACTCGAAAAGTACGTGGTATGCTGTAATTCCGGGAACACCACGGCCTGCGGGCATGGCCATGATGGTGGAACAGGCACCTTCACTGGTGCTGGGACATGTCGGTTAGGATGCCATGGGAATAATGGCCGCAATGCATCAAAACCCCTCACCAAACAAAGCACATCGTGAATTTCAGCAGGAACCATACTGGTGGAGTACATTTTTTGCTGTGTGACAGGCCTGTACATTTCATGAGCGAAATCATCGATTACGACA
>Ga0315315_10000108_pt1 | contig 58053 bp, 69 predicted proteins | sample M140m3416metaG_FD_203699 | JGI IMG/M metagenome (GOLD analysis project Ga0315315, IMG submission 203699) | Ammonia-oxidizing marine archaeal communities from Monterey Bay, California, United States - M1 40m 3416 | ecosystem: Environmental > Aquatic > Marine > Intertidal zone | place: USA...
GATCAACCTCAGCTTGAGCTACACGCACTGCCTCATTAGCTTTTTCTAAATCTTCTTGAGCCTTGGCAATTCTACGCTGATCAATCTTGGGGGCGGGCTTCTTCTTAGGCTTAGGAGTGTCTTCTTTATTCTCTTCTTCAGCTTGGGTAGTTGCTGGCTTTGGAGTACCTTTCTTAAAGTTCTCTATCTCCTGCTCTATACCCTTTAGCTTCTTCCTTTGCTCTTCTATCTTAACCCTGTGAGCCTTATACTTCTTAGAGTTTGCTGACTTAAATTTACCGCCATTCTTTTGGGTTCTGCCTTCCGCTACAAGCTTGTTTAGTTTTGCCTTAGCAGCTTTCTTTTGATTAACTAAACTCTTAAGTTTTTTCGCGAGCTGATCCTTTGACTCTGTTGGTTTCTCAGGGTCTTTTCCAATTCCCTGTAGCTCACTCAATAGTGACTCTCCTTTTTGTGCGGGCTTGGTGCTTGCGGCTTCAGGCTTTGGATTACTCTTAACTCTAGCAGCGGCTAATTCTTTTGCACGCTTTTCTATAGCAGCGTCCTGATCTAGTTCAGTATCAATCCCTATGTCTGCAACTTTTTGTTTAGTGATCGCTTCAAATCGCTTCTTTGCTTTTTCCGCTATTTGATCCCAGCTTAGCTTCTTAATACTCTCGGTGTCTATAGAGACAGGAAGTATACCAAGATCGTTATACCGATCATTGACTTCATTAAATATACTCTGACCGTCCCATCCCCCCTCAAGGTAGTAGCCAGACCCTAATCTATTTATAAGAACCTCTAGATCATATACCTGCTTTTGATCTTCCGTACTAAGCTTGGCGTATTCTTTTGTCTTTGTGTAAGATATATTGCCTCCGCCAATTTCAAGATTTCTTTTTGTAAAATCATCCTCACTGGATTGACCTTCTACCTCTTCCCTGGCCTGCCTATACTCTTCCTCGGTTGGCTCAGACTCTTTATCTTTAGCGATAGCTTCATCTAGGGAACTAAAGTCTGTTTTAGGTTTAGCTGGATCCAGTAAATCCTTAAGGGTAATACTTTCAGAGTCTCTTAATTTATTTACTATTGTTTCAAACCTATCACTTGCATTATCATTCCTTAAAAACCTTACACTCCCATCACTTTTTAGCTTCTGTCCAGCTTCAGTTGCACTAAATCCCCTATTAAGTAAGTCTCTTTGTATCTCTAAGTTTGTCTTCCCATTTTTTATACCTTGGCGTATTATTGATTCTATGAGTTTTACTTGTACGGGTTCAATTAATTTATCTGGCTTATTAGGTTCCTTTGCAGTAGGGCCAGATATGAATTGAAAACCACTTACCTCTGTGGCAGGCTCAGTAACTGCAGGTTCAGTAACTTCCTCTTCTGTTATTAAGTTAGTCTCTACATCAGGAAACTTTTCTAAAAGTTTTTCTACCTCAGCAAGCCTTGCGTTTGCATCGTAGTCAGGGTCAAGCCTTGCGTCACCTTCCGCAAGCATATCAGGCGGATTGGCTAGATCTTGTTCAATGCTATCACGCTCCCGCTCAAGAGCTTCTCTTTCTTTTTGCCTCTCCTGACTCCTTCTCTTTTCTTCGGCCTCAATAATAGGCCCGAACTCGGCTGTAGCGGATTCCGTGCGAACATCTGCTTCAGCCTGTAGGTCAGCTTGACCTTGAGCAGAAGCCTGCTGAACCCTCATTAAATCTTCCGCAGTAGGCACACCAGTTATACTCTCAGTTGGTATAGTTACAACTGGCCCAGTCCTGCCAATGCCCGCTACTTCCCCAGAGAAATCGAAGTCTAGTATAGGCTCAATGGATGTACCCTCTCCTGTAGTCCTGACAACCCTACCTATTTGGGGCGTACCACTACTTCCAGTATAGCTAACAATAGCACCCTGCTTAGATGTATCTATAGTTTGATCTGAATAGGATGATGTGTTTGAGCTTAAATCAGTTTGATCAGGTGCGGGAGGAGTAGACCCCTTACCTACAGCTGTAAGTCCACCACCTATGGAACCTGCGACCGCACCAATTATACTGGCATTAATTACCTTAGATTTTGTAAAGTCATCCCACTCTACATCCTCTCCTCTTTCCCATTTAGGAGCAGCCGTATTAATAAATTCTTGGAAGCCTTCAGTGCTTCCTTCTAAGGCCATACCTATGCCGACCTTGCCTAGGGTTGAATCCTTTGACCTCTGGACTTGCTTACCAAGCCAAGTTAAGGCTCCATCCTTAACAGCCTGAGATTCTCCCATTAAGTTGGCTCGCTTAAGGAATGAACGACCAACCCATGCGGGTAGTATTGAATCAGGTAATGCCGCTATACTTCCATACGCAAGTGCAGGTGCTTGAGCCTCTTCATGTGAAAAACCATCACCACGAAGTGTATTGTATATCTCACCGCTATTTAAAGCCAATGAGTTTAAAGTTGAAGCACCCATGCCGCCTCTCATTTTCCATAGCTGAGCTGCGTAGTCTTCAACATCCATGATCTCGCCAGCCCGCTTTCTCCCCTCAAGGACAGCCTTGTGACCAACACCATATGTTGGATTCTTTCGGGTGACTTTTTGAGCCATAGACTTCCGCAAGTCTTGCCTCATCTTAGATGCCACACCTTTCTTTACAGCTGCCTTACCTGAATAGATTGCTGCGGCTCCTGTTCCTGCTGTACCGCTACCAATAAAGTAAGCGGCTACACCCTCAACCAAAGATGGTATAGCTTGCCCTAATATATTCGCAGAGTACTCGCGTAAAGCTTTACCACTTATCCCGTTGGCTCTAAATAAATCTTCATACTTTCTTACTGATGCCCTAGGTGCATTTGTCTGAAGATCAACACCCCACTGGAATGCGGCCTCACCCCCTGGCAATCCTGTCATACCATAGCCACCAGACATTGAACCAACCATTCCTCGGGTTGCTTTATTGAGTCCACCACCGAACTCATCAAGCATACCACTGTCTTGATTTTGAAGATCGAGATCTAAATAGTCATCTCTAAACTCAGGGTTAACGGACTCTGCAACCAATGCACGCATCCCTGCGGATCCTTCGCTCGCCTGAGTATTTCGTAACTGATCGCCAATGAATGTGGTTAGCTCACTATCTGACCGTGGATCATATGTTCCTTGCTCAGCAAGTTTAGCCCTATACTTTGCAACAAGCTCATTGGTTCCCGTCCTGCCGTCAAGCTTGCTAGGCAGATCATTCTGCCTAATCTCACTATATAGGCGGTTGATCTCGTCTGGAGACTGAGCCATTAGGGTGTTTGTTGAGATGCTTGTTGGGCTGCCGCTGCTGCTTCTCTATCTAGAATCGTCTGCACTTGCGGTCTAAGTGTGCCATCAGGGTCTCGTTGTGCAAGCATATTTTCTATATAGCCATCAAGAGTTGCGTAAGCACCTTTCGTACTTGCCTCCATAGCCTCCACATCTTCCACGGTGCTGGCATCCAAGAAGTTTCTAAGGTTCATTGCTACTCCATCGCTAGATGGGGAAGGCGAGAGATACTGTATGAAGTCATCATACATACTGTCGCCCTGAGCATCATCCATTCTATCGACAAGTCCTGACATTGCACCTTCTTGCGACTCATTAAGCCTCTGCCTCATCTCAAGCAAGTATCTCACTGCCTGCCCATCATCTGATATGTTATCCGTTTGATCTAAAGCCTTTTGAAATTCATTAGATCCATCACCTTCATCAGGAGAAAAAGGATTACCAAATCCAGTTGCACTATGCATATCTTCTATTCCAGAAAAAGCGTCACCACCCACTTGGGTATCCTCGACACCGCTTTCATATCTTGCAAGGGGAGCTATACCTGGCTTTAAGGAGTTAGGTATCCCCATTGCAGCATTCAAGGCATTCCTTTGTTGACCAGGTGTCGCAGGTGTAGGTGCATACATTTGCGGGCGAGGTTGGGTTATCCCAGAGTAAGATGAGTAATCCACACCACCACCCTGAACACTTTTAAGTATTTGTGCTTCCCTTCCTTGTAACTGCCTGAGCGTTCCATTGATTGAAAGTATTTGATTCTGGATCCGAGGATCCTGCAATGCCGACTGCTTCGTCTGGTTTACAAAATTTCTATAATCGGTTATGTATTTCTCCGCCAAGTCAGTTGGTGCAGTATTCTTAAGCCAATTCATAAATGAACTAGTACTCATGGTCACACTTCCCCGTTGGCCTTTTGGCATGGTGACATTCATGCCGCTTGCACTAAGCCTTGCAAGGAAAGCTTCATTCATCGATATGGTTCTCTCGCCAGCCTCTTGATCAACGCCTTGACCTGGAGCTAGGGGTGTCTCAACAAGTAAACTGTTCTGTATATCAGCCAACTGCATACCTTTGGCTCGGATCTTTTCTCTAAGATCGGGCAACTCACCTGCCATTAATTCAGACTGACCTCGAAGGTATTCACGGTTAGCTTCCAAGTCTTCTTCAGCGTATCGCCTATCCCTTTCGATATCTTTTTCAGCGTATCCCCTATCCCTTTCGAGATCTTCTTTATCGTATGCTCTTTTCGTTTCAAGATCTTCCAACTGGAATCCTCTTCGCATCTTAAGATCTTTCCTTGCTGCTTTACGCCTTGCCTCAAGTTCCATCGCAAGACGCTCGGCAGAAGCTTCGTTTCTCATACCCTGCTCAAACTGAAAGTCTTCTCTGCCCTGCTGCCTTTTTAACTCAGCCTGTCCTTCGTTGTATCTCCTTTGTTCCTCAATCTGCTGCATAAGGAAAGGATCCATAGGCTTATTTATTAAAGGTCTTACATAATTAGCTGCCATATTTTCCTCCTATTATTCCCAATCAAAATCAAAATCAGTATCAAAGTCCCCAAGCCCTAGGTCACCGCCACCTAAGTCAAACTCATTCTGACCCCCGAGCTGTCCGTTGGCTGCGGTATACTCATCGTGTGTATATGCCTCACCAGTTAGCGGATTCAATCCATATCCTAAATCCTCTTCGGTTCCCCCGAATGATCCGTCACCCTGACCTTGGTTTTGTATATTCCCTGCAGCAGTGCCTGCTCCACCTGAGTTATTAAATGCATTTACTGCACCGCCACCCGCTATCTCCACAGGAGTTAGCCCTAGGTTCTGAGACTCACTTAAGAAATTTGATGACTGCTCACCTAGATCTCCCAGTCCCCCAAGCTCAAGATCTAAACCTCCAAAGTCTAATCCTAATTCCTCATCAGACATTTGAAAGTCACCAGTGGTAGCCTCATATAAGGCAAGCTCTTCTTCGGGTATAGCAACACCAAGCTCATCCATTTCCTCCTTAGTATATACCTGTATTTTGCCCTCGGCATCGGTGACCTCAAAGTATCCCGCGTCTGCGTTCCACCTTACGACTTTCCCAGTTTCTAGGTTGGGTAAAGAGCCTGTGGTTGGAGCGTACGGATAATTTTCGCCTGTATTCTGATTTTCTGGATTAACCCCATTCTGTCCTGCGTATAAGTCTTCAACAAAATCATCCACTTCCCTCTCGACCTTATCCTCTTCACTCTCAAAGAATCCCTCCTCATTAATACCCTTTATGGAAAAGGAATCAATAACCCCGTCTCCATCGGTATCTACCCCTTCGGTTCCAGGCACTGTCTCACTTAAAGGATTACCATCGTCATCGAAAAACCCTGTATCAGATCCATCAAGATACTCCCTACCCCCATTTACTGGGTTTATCTGGTAATACTTGCCTGAGTCTGGCTCATAAAATAATGTATCCTGCTCGTTGATAACTCCATCACCATTCATGTCAGTGCGGTCATCAACCCCATTTCCGTCATCGTCAAGTATAGCACCTGGGGGAAGGCTGGGATTCATAACAACTCCACCACCGTCACCAGTTGTATTAGAGTCATCATCTGTTGTGGTTCCCGTATCACCACCCACCACAATGGTTTCTCCATTTGAACCTACTAGATTACCATTATCACCCGTCTTATATGTGACAGTTTCCTCATCATCCCCACCGAATATAGAACCTATACCACTAGCAATGCCAGCGAAGCCACTCTTAATACCCGCAAGCATACTTTCAATGAGTCCATCTTTTTCCGCACCTTCACTCTTAGTGATACGATCTAGTAAATTACTCAACCAGTCAAACTCAGGATGGTGCATTTGCTCAGCAATGTCAGGGTCTCCAAAGTTTGCTGGGCCTACTCTATACTCAGCAAGCATATCCTGCTCAGTTTCAACACCACTTGCTAAAGCCTTATCCCTCTCTGCTATACGATCCATCTCGTACAACTCTTGTTGGTAACCCTCAAACTTAAGCTTATCCCTTATGTTGGTTATGTAATCTTTATTCTTTATTAAATTTCCAGCCGCTGTTGCATCAGCAGCACCCTCTCTTTGGGCTTGCTCCACTCCTGATTTACGCAACCGCTCCTCTCCACGCACATTCGCGTCACCCTGCATCTGAGATGATTTAACGGCAGCTTCACCCTCAAGCCTAGCTCTTCTTACATGAGCATCTCCAAGTATCTTTGCGTTCTCTATGTTTATGTCAGACAACTGCTTGGCAAGCACAGTATTGTTGGCGAGAAATTCTCTGGCTAGATCTCTAGTGTGGCGAGATGAAAGCCCTTGGAATCCGCCCTTGTAACGCTCAGCCTGAAGGTCGTTGTATATATCCAACCTTGCTTCTTTTGCTGAAGCGGAGAGTAGGTCATACTTGTCCTCATTTGCGGCTACCACCGCCATTGCCCTGTAATACTCCTGGTCAGACACAGACTCAGCTTGATCGTTAAGGGCATCACCTACATCAACAGCCCTGCGGAAGTCAGCTTTATTAATCTCTCCAGTTCCTATAGAGTCGGCAAGATTGATTGCATCCGCAGTATCACCGAGTATAGCATTCAAGCTATTAACCAATTCAGTCCGTGCCTTTGACAGGGACTCAACCTTTACCCCATCCTCTTCTATGTCTTCATCAATTAAGGCTGATGTTATAAATGTACTTGTTCTTTCAGATTGAAGATCCGCAAACTTAGCTATCGCATCAAGGAGTGCTTTCCTTTCCTCTGGTGTCTCTAGTTGTTGTACGACTTTCCTTATTTGATTCTGATTAGCAAGTACTACATCCTCAACCTCTCTGCTGTATAATCCCTCACCTCCGTAAGTTTCAAAACTTGTTGTACCACCTATCTCCTCAACGCGAGCCTGTGCTTCAGCTTGAGTAGCGAAGCTTTCATTAACTGTACCATCACCATTTTTATCTACGCCAAATGTTCCATCGCCATTTGCTATTACAACTGCGGGATTATAAAAGTATCCACTTCGGTTACCTTCAGGATCGCTAGTATCGTAACCCCTACTTTTCTTGACCCATTTTTCTTTTAAGTCATTACCTTCTTTTGCTATTTTTTGAGCGTGTGCATTAAAATCTTCTATTGCCTTCTTACCCTGCTCGGACTTCCACCAGTCCATACCCATGCCCATAGCCTCACTGCCAACAACTGACTCCATGAAGTCCATAACGGACTTACCGCTATCAATCAGGATATCCCCAATACCTTTTACTTTTTCTTCAGTTGCCATAGATCTTACTCCTCTCCTGCGTTATACTTCACATGAATGAAGTCTAGTATTTCAGGGAATGTAAATCCTTTCTCCCTGGCTTCCTCGACCGCAGAAACAAGTTCGGGTGTTCTATTGAAATCACGCATAGCTCTTTTCTTATCCCGATCTTGCTCCTCTTGAATTTCCTTCTCTCTCGCAACCGCTCCCGCTTTATCTTCATTCTCAAGCCTAGAGAGTAGCGCCTCAAACTCTGGGCCTCCGCAACCCTGTAAAACTGCAGGATCTGTTGCCTCAAATGCGTCACCCCATCCCATAATATCTATATCTGAAGCAGCACCATCAACGCAGACAGTTAAGGTTTCTTTTTGCAAGCCTAACAGCCAGCCATTAATAGTTTCAATCTCCGCCTCGTTCTCGCAAACTCTAGCAGCTAACCCTTCCAAAGTTCCAATTAAGCCAATTACCTCTGCCCATAGATCTCCTATTTGAGTCCAAACTGCAACAGCTTGCGCGCCAAACGCTGCCCAAAGATCTGCTATCTGAATTGCGTTATTTCCTATTTGTTGCCCAAGTGCCGCTATTGCTGCAATAAGCCCATTAAATACTTTGTTCATCCAGTTCTCTAGCTCCGTTAAAGCCAGCTTGACCGCCGCAGATAGCTTCTGCATTTGCTCACTAATCTTATTAACATGACCTATTATTTGGTTAAGCCTATTCTGGAGGGTGAGAATATCCTCAGTGTTGACCGCAACATCATCAGCTAAATCACCCAAGTCATCAGCGATCTTTTGCACAGTTGCTGCGAGATTCTGTATCGCCTCAATGATAGGGGATAAATCTATACCATCTCCGTCAGGATTAATCAGAGCATCTAGCAACTCAAGTATAGTTTGTATAGCTATATTTATAGCATCAAGCTGAGCTTGGAAACCCGATATCGCTACATTAATCTGAAAGTCTACATATGTCTGTATCCTGCGAACTAGCTCCTCTATATCTATCTGCTCTATCACATTAACATTAGTAATGAACTGACTTAGATACTCATTAAATATAGTATCTGGCGACTCGAAGTATTCATTAATAATATTCCTGAAGTCAAAAAACTCCTGTATATTTTCAGTTACAAAGACTTCATTGAAGTATGTATTAAAGTTCTCGGTGAAGAATTGTTCTATAAATTCGTTCAAGAACTCATTAAAGGTCGGGCCTCCAATTATAGTGTTTGTTATAAAGTCACCCTCGTTAACAACCCACCTCTTTAAGTTCTCGGTGAAAAACTGATTATTGAAAAGCTCATTAATTGTCTCCTCATTCCACTGAACATTGCTTACTTCTGTTTGCAAGTATCTAGTGTTTGCATCTACACCAAGTATAGCTCTACGCAAAAGCTCAAGATTGTCATCGGCTTGCGTATGATTTAGAGGCTCACCATTATACCTACGCAATGTAATAAATTCGCTCTCCGTATAGTCAGGTGCGTTCCCAGGGTTATTATTCTTTAACCTAATTATGTCTTCGTTAAATGGTAAGCTCATGTGATATACTCCAATTAATTATATTTTACACTTAAGATCAACTATCATTTTCCATTTGATCATTGATAAAGTCTATTTGCTCTTGCGTTAGTGGCGTTATTTGGGACTCAAGGGAGAACTGCAGCACCCCCTTAACTCTCTCCCACCATGAAGCCAAAGCACTGTTATACTCTTCAGCCCACTCAAATTCTTCTGGCGGAATTACAGGAAGCTCCATAGATGTTGGCAGGTTCACAGTTTTAGCTACACCTTTCCTTATTGGTGTTCTGATTTTCCTACCCACCTGTTCCTCCTGCTACAACTCTTCCGCCGCCACCACCACCACCATAACCTTCTCCCGTGGCCTGAGTCTGAGATCTACTATTAACATCTGATACCTCAAACATTCTAGATGCCAATCGCAATGGATTATCTTTTCCAGTGACAGTTATCTTATCCTTATAAAATAAAGCTCTCGACCAAACAGGAACCATAGTTTCATCATCAAGATCATCAATCGAGTGATCCACCACAAGAACTTTCTCATCAAGTAATGATCCTTGCGTGAACAGCTGCATATTAGTGCCTATCGCGGGATCTGTTTGATCAAGTAATAATACATAAGATCTAATGTCTTTCTCATTAAATCTATCCTTAAAGTTCATTAATGTACTTGAAAGTACTGAGGTGTAATCTAGTCCCACCCTATTAAAAACTGATGGTATATCTCCGTATCCATAGCCATATGTATATACAACCCCATCGTAAGATATGATTGCCATGTCGTCACTCCTCTCGGTGAATGGATTATGAGGACGGCGGATAGTTAATCCCGCAGTGAAGTGCTGATCGATATGCGATAAGGTGTTCGTTCTATAGTCGAAGGCAAGCGTTGCCTCATCTTCGAGTTCTCTTGGCAGGCATAACCATATTTCACCAGTAAGTGCATTATCGTAAGAGAACACTGTCTCCTGATCATACAAACTTAAATCCTTCCAGAACTGCGGGCCAACCTGAAATGCCGAGACCCAAGAAGGTTCAGCCTCCGTTAGGTCAACCTTAAAAACTCCAGTAAGTCCAACGAATATATGATACTTATCTACGATATTTGATACTGAATGCCTAAATAGGGCAGCGCGATTTCCAGTGTACCTCTCGGTAAAACTAAATGGATCTGAGCTAGACTGTGTTAGTTGCGCCATCCAATAGCCTGTCTGCCTATAGATGATAAGTACATCCATAAGCTTTTCCATTTTAAGTATCCTGCTACCATCACCTAATATCTCAGTAGAGCTTCCTCCTACTGTATTTGAGAATGCAGTACTATTATGAATGAAGTCAGATACCACAATAGATTGTTCATCTCCAGCTGTGGCAGATACCTTACTTGTTTGTGCTGTAAAATTCTGAACAGCCGTCACGCCTAAAGTAGATGGCTGTGTTGCTACTGTAATTCCACCTCCACCAAACAACCCATCACCATCAACAAGTGTATTGCCATCAATTTCTATAGCTGAAATGCCAGAACCAAAGCCATTATTCCTTAAGGTCTTTACCTTATCAAACTCACCACCAGATATTGTTACCGTCTCCCACCTGCTTGCCACACCAGCACTATTTGGCGATACAGCTCCCACCTGCAAGCCTTCCTTAAAAAACTTCACACCCCCATGAGCATGACCACCTGATGGAACATAAACTTTAATTACTGATCCATCTATAGTAAAAGGGAATTGTATATCTAAGTCTACACCCGCACCAGTAGAGGCGATTATGGTAGCAGTATCCCCATCAAATAAATTTTTAATATCCCTAGTTGGATCCTTCCCTGTGGTCGTAACTACATCGGAGTATATGGTGCTAGCTCCACCCTCCAGTTCGGCATTAAGGCCATCGGGTGATATTGGGCCAGGCAACTCGGTATACTCAGCGTCAATTGATGTTGGCGATGATGGGCCAGGCTGTCTTTGTGGTGCTGCGGGTATTGGGTCAAAATGATCAGTGGCATCGAGTGATGTGGAAGCCCTTGGCGTATCCGTTACATCATCATGCGTAGACGCTTCACCTGATGCTGAATCCGCCAGCTCAAAGTAAAGTATATTACCATCACTACCTTCAACTATATTTGTTATCTTAGTGACAAGGTTAGCCCCTAGTGGGCCAGCAGCGGAAATAATAAAGTTCTGCCCTACATCAAAAGATTTAGACACATTAGGTAAAGCGGGTATCCACTTGTTACTGCCTGCACTAATGGAGCCATTGGCAGAGACACCCCATTCACGAGGATCTCCTGGTGCTGACCAGACTATAGCATACTGCGTTTCGTTAATAACCAGATCATACTCTTCGACAATCTCAGGGCTTATATTGCAGTATGGATCTATATCATTTTCAGCACAAATAGTAGACCATCGCTCTAGCTCGCCGTCTGCAAACTCAGTCAGGTCTGCACACAATAAGTAGCCTCCATGCTCAGCGACACAACCAACCCGAACAATACCTAGCTCCCTCAGTGCATAAATTTGCTCAGACTTTTCCCACTCCTCCCTGTATATATAAGGCAAGTCTATTCCGTTATTACATATAGCATAACCATTTAATGCTACAGCCTCCCATCTGTTATTCTCAAATAGATTAACTTTTGCTATAGCACCAGTTCCATTACCCACAGTGTCTTCGATGGTTACCTCTGGAGGTCTAGTATAGTCCTTACCCTTGTCGGTTATGGTTATCTCTCCAACCCTTCTTGGTTTAGCTACCCACTGAAACCTTTCGGTTTCATATGTAGCCTTAGGAAAGCTTATGGCCATTCCGTAATCAAAATTTACTGCGGTTGAGGAAATCTCACCATTCTCTATTAATGGAGTCCTGTACTCACCAGCTCCGCGATACAAATTAAAAGATGAGCCATTCACATCTACCGAGTAGTTCCTTCGCCTCTTGCCAGTGTACGCTCCTGTTATACTTGGCGCGCCTTCTCCTTGAGGTGGCTCAATTTCTGAACCCACTATACTAGCCGAAGCTTTACCTACTCCATCAATACTAACTACGGGCTGAGAATCTTCACTGAAATACTCACCCTCTGATAGTAGCTCTATAGATCGAATACTTCCTGGTACAGTTACGCCTTCTTGTATTATCTTCCAATTAAAAGAAAAGGATCCACCTTGGTGGTATCCGTCATTCTTGTTCGCATCAGGGACAATCCATTCTCCATCTAAATAGTCAGCCAGATCATTGTTAGCAAACAGCCTATACAACTTGTCGCCAGCCGCAGCAAGCAGTGCGGTATCTCCATTTGGCCTTGAGAACTGAAAGAATAGAGTTACATCATCATCCTCATATAGAGGCATATTTAGCGGGTTCTTATCAAACTTTGGATTGAATAAAGACCAACCCTCTCTTCGCATTTCTACATCAAGCTCCCTGCGAAAGTTCTTCTTGATACTGTAATTTGGTTCAGCTCCAGTATCTTCAGCTAGCCCACCAATAAGCTTACCACCCTGAGGTGGTCTCAACTCTACACTTTTATATCTGGACGGCATGGCTCATCGAGCCATCAGTAACTCATTCCGCGCTTAGCTTTAGTTTTAGCTTTGGGCTTCTTGGATACAACCTTGCCGCCAAGCTTCTTAGCTAGCTTCTTAGCTTTTTCTTTACCAGCCTTAGTGTACGCTGTCTTGACGGTCTTACTCTTACCGCCCTTACCCTTATATGTTACGCTTGGCACTACGGTGTGATAGTTACGTTTACAACTCCAGGAGAGGTGCAAAAGGTTTCCCCTGCATCATTGAATGCCGACACTCTGTAAGTGTAGTCGCCAGCGTCAACGCCAGTATCAACAAACTGAGCATCCTGAATGCCCGTAGTTCCCGTACTGTCAACTCTGTGAGTTCCCGCCACTAAAGAACCTGCAAAGGTATCCGTGTCCAGTGTCCCGTTCTGACGATATACTTTAAAACCAGTCTCATTGTCTGAGTTATCGTTCCATGTTAATTTTACATTAGCCATAATTTTAATTTAATTGTTATACTTGTTGTGTCAAATTCAATTTCTAATAAATACCGCGTGGTCTAGATGGCCCCGACCCAATGTTCGTTAGCTTCACTTTATTCACGGTGGCTATAGCCCCAAAATCTATACTTGTTATCTTAATGCTATTAAGGGCAGCTGGAGTTAAGGTTCCAACCTTACCTTCTGTTAATAAGTTTATCGGTATCTTGAAAGTACCTAAGTTTGAAGTCCAATACCATGTCTTTTGTTGCTGTGCTGCGAAATTAGGAATCCTCTTTATGGTCGAAATATTAGGTCTGCCTCCTGTTCTGGTAAAAGTACCGCTACCTCCAGGAGGAAAACACCCAGCAGTTACTGGCCCCGTATTTGAAAGTAATATTGAGGATTTTTGTGGAGCTTGAATCCTTGTTGTACTATTGTTTGTATATAACATCCCTGCGTCTCTTGCACTAATACCCTCAACACTTGCCTGAGAAAATGTCTGACTTCCGCTAACATTGGAGGCTGCCTTGGCATTTCTTGCCTGTCCTTTATATGTGTATGATATATTACACACACCCAGCCAAATCCTTCCGCCGCTTATATTTGTTAGGTTTGTTTTATTCAGAAGCTTCCAGTCATCACCCAACAACTCAAGGCATCGCTTTAGATTTATAAACAGCAATTTATTTGCGGCACTGCCGTGGATCCCAGCCACAACCTCATTCCTTAATCTCTTATTACTAATGCAGTTAGAGAGTTGTTTTTGGCGGCCCATATTATTTACGGAAAAATTGATATCAAAGTCGAGATATGGATCCATTGATTTTACCGAGACTGATGGTGGAGACATCCATGTTAATTGTAACTTTTTCCCTGTCTTACCAATAGCATCAGCCAATACAGACTTATTGATAGTAAAATATTCTTTGCCGTTATGCCTACTTATTCTGTCCTTATACTGAGATAGAGCAGTAAGTCCAGGAACTTTATCCGTGTCCAGCTTACCTAAACTAGACACCTCTTTCCATTTGTTTACCGCCACATCATTACTAAGATTTCCGCCCACCAACCTATATCCTAGTATAGCACTTCCGTTCTTTGGGTTTGCTTGAGCAACGCCATCACCAAGCCGCTTCGCTGATTCTTCAGATAAGGCATCAGCGTCAGCTTGCGATATTTTTGTTCCCGCGTTTGCCCGCCAAGATGCCCATTCAAACTTACCTATATCATGGCTAATATAAAACTTACCAGTAGTCTCACCTAATATGATATCCTCATACGGATCCCATCCTAGTATTCTCTGTCCATGACCTGTCGCCATTTCTACATTTAAAATCTCTGAGCTTGCAGCCACCCTTGACGAAGGCTGGTCGTCTATTGGATTCCTTAACACTATAGGAACCTCGTCCTCTACCACCCAAACAGTTTTATCGAAAGTGTCATCTGCATTTGTTTTCCAATACTGTCCCGTTGGCCCAACAACCTCACTACCATCACCCCTTTTCTCATCCGTCCGCCTTTGCCATGTTACCTGCTGGTCAGAATCATTAGCCCCTGACATCCTCCAAGGTATATTGATACCCTGCTTTTTTTCCTTGGATCTTATGTATAGCTTTTTCGTCATTGTATATCTAGTGTTGCCCCAGTCCTTGGATCTATATTAACAAGATAATGCTCTTGCCTTTCAAACTCCTTGGTCTGCTCATTATACACATACTTTACCAGCACTAGCAAATTGAAATCTCTTGCCAGCCCGTCAGGTGCATTAGGAGCCTGAGCTTCCACATTTGCTAATAAATCCCTAGGTGCATCTGGAACCCATCCACCACCCTGTCCATCATGTATAGCGTTTAAGTTAGTCGGTTCATCTGGGAAACATATCGTACCTGTTATATTTGAGAAACAATACCCTAATTCACCTGGAGCTACGGGCAGGTAGTCTAATCCAGATGGAGCAAGAGGTTCAGTAGTTGCAGGGTTTGCACTAATATTAACCACCAAGGTCGTTGGTGCTGACGGCGGTGTCCCTAGTCCAGTTGGGCTATCTGCCAACAATCCTCGGAATACTAATATTGTTGGTGCTATAGGTTTCTGAAGTACAAAGCTTCTAATTCCTGTAGGTGCTTGAGCCTTTAAGGTCGCCTGTAGTCCGTCAGGAGCTGAGGCTACACCAACATAAGGATGCAGACCTGTAGGCCCGTAGTAGACAGTGCCATCATCATTGAGCAAACTAAAGTCAAGAGAAGATGGGGCAATTGTTACCTGAGCATCTGAGTTGGATATAGCACATAAATGATAGTCTGTCTGCTTACAGTTATCCACAAGCAAACTATCGGGTGCATTTGGAAGTATTAAATGACTTAAACCGTTTGGCGGAAGCCTAGGACTAACCACATAAAAAGTAATCTGAGGGGCATTAGGTAATCCAACTAGCCTATCTGTGGTCTCTGATTCAAGGCAACAAGTATTGTAGTACCCTTCTGAAACCGAAGGCATATCGAAAAGGCTCATGTCCTTCTCATCCAAAAATAACACTGATCTCTCTTTGACATACATACCATAGTACTCGTTGTACAGTTGTATATCTTTATCAACCTCCCTAACTATGTGAGCCTTAGCGTAGTCAGATACGACCTTGACCACTCTGTGATCATATATTGTCTCATCGGTATTACTAAAATCTGTCTTAACGCCCTCCCAGTCAAGTATTAACAACTCATCTGGGCTTATCTCTGGATATACATAAAAACCCCCAGGTCTCGTCTTGTCCTCCATGATCTTGCCAGGAAACCTAGATGACCTGCAGTCACTAAGGCAACCCATTGACATTGAGTTTCTTTTGCTCCAAGGCCACCTGTTAAGCGGAATAGATATGACTTTATCGCCCTTAGGCTTTAGCACAACAGCTTTAGTTATCTTTCCCCTACCTTTAGTGAAACCTTGTTGAAGTCCTGATAGCTCAATATCCTTAGCTTTATACATTTGGTCATAATAAAATGTATCCCTATTTACTGACCTTAAGCTTGGAATATATTGCTGTAACTCTATTACACCAGAAAGTATAACAGAGTCGATATAGTTTTGAATGCCCGCACCTTTACGTTGTGCATCTACAGTTAGTAGAGTTCTAACAGATTCCTGAAACTCACTCCATATCATTTCTTGTTTTGCTTATATAACGCTATACTTATATGCACAAGAGTAAGTATACCGCAAACTAAACCCAACCAAGGGTTAACATCAGTTAATACGAAAGTGCCTCCTGTTCCAATTACAGCACCCAAAGTTTGTGGCAAGTCATTCATTATCAATCTCCATAATTAACACTTTACTTGCGGCCTCCACAACATCCTTTTCTTCTAGGGGGAGGTTTATTTCCTGATCCAGCGGCTGGACTTCTAAGAACGACTGTGCTTGGATTTTTTTTTTCAGGAGCATCTGGAACTTCAAATGCCTCTTTACTTGCTTTTAGCTTACTTAACTCATCAGGATCGTTACCTCCGTAACCATACAGCCATGAGTGTCCGAGAAACTTAAGAGGTTTAAGTTCTATATCACCTATTTTTTTACTATAACTCGCTATCATAAATTAATATCTTCTGGATGACTTTCCGAACCTTCTACCAACAGTGGGCTGATTAGGGTTAACACCGCCAAAGCCTGCCTTTCTTCGAGTCGAACGCGAGCCATCTGAATTCATAACAAGCTTTTCTCCTCGATTGTTTCCTTCTCTAAACCTTCGGGCAGCATCAGGGTTCTGCCGCATGAACGAGGCCATGTCCTTGGGGCTTCTTTTCTGATGGCTGATCCTTCTGTTTATATCCCTCGTATTCTTATCCAGTAAATTAATTCCTTTGGTTAGTCTTCCCTTCATGCCGCCATCCGCTGCCCGATTTAACTCGTTAAGCTCACGCCTGTTTAAAGGTATCTGACCTTGTGCATTAGCAGGTATACCCTGATTGAGGGCATCAACCTCCATCATCATCATCCTATCCCTGTCACTAAACTGAGGCTGCATTCCTCCCCTAAGTTGATTACGCTCAGCCATAAGCTCTTGGCGGAACTGATCAGGAGTCTTACCTGCAGCTCTCTGCATATTAGCCTGAGCCTGCCGTCTCTCCCTAGGACTCATACCCAAATAAGCTAAGTCGCCCTGCATTGCCATTGTATCTGCTTGAGAAATACCCAAGTATGGGTCTGGTCTATATAGACCACGATTATCTCCAAAGGCTCCTCCTCCCAAATATGGAGCTGGTGCATTCCTGGGTTGCATCCTGCCCATAGTATCTATGATCATGCCTGGAACCATTCCTGTATTGCCACCAGTCTGATTCCTGATATACTCCTCTTCGTTCATCACGCCTTGGCTTGCCCCCGCACCTCTTAATGCGGTGGGAACATTACTAGCACCAGTAGCCCTGCTCTGCCTAAATCCCTCAGGGTTCTTCGCGTACGCCTCGGCATTAGGATAACTGTTCTTTATGTTGTTCATCCTTTTCTGCCTCATGGTCTGTGCGTCAACCTGAGTGCCACTCTGAGCAGTCGGATTAAGAGCAAACCTCCCACCTGGGATTAGCTCAGCAGCGTTCCCTCTAAATCTTTGACCACGTGCCTTACCGCCTGTTCGTTCTGTAACGCCAGGAGCATAAGATCTACTATCACCCACAAGATCAAGTGCGTCCCCAAATGTCTGCCGAATACCCTCCTGAGCCACATTGCCTAAGGTGTTTGGCACATCAGCAACATACTGAGCTGCCATTCTTGCATTGGCGTTAGGGATAAAATCCCCTACTTGACTAACTAAGCTACCCGCTCTAAAAAATGGATTGCCTCCATCAATTATATCTCCAGCACGATCCGTAATCATCTCTCCTACATTTTCCCCAACGCCCCTTCGGGAATGAGGTGATCGTGTATATCCACCACCTATATTCCTATCGTAGTCATTGGCTCGTCTGTAGTCTTTTCCAAAATTCCTAACCGCATTAACTCCACCAGCAATCATACTGCCCATGCCTCCTGCACCAGCCATATCTGCAATAGCTCCGCCAGTTTGAATTAACCTCCCACGCTTATCCCTAGCTGACTGATCGGCTACGGAGTCCATACCTATACTCTTTCTGTAGTCTTGAGCCGCACGCCTGTTGGCAGTACCTTGCGCGCCTTGCATATCCCTGTTCATACTGGTTATAGCCTCAGCACCAAGCTGATTATCATACATACCCCTAAGGCCAACCTTACTGTCGGAATACTTGTTTTGTGCAGCCATTATCTTATTCCTGTCCTGCATCATATGATTTCTATGCGCTTGCGTTGCAGTACCATTTTGCTGCATTTGCTTATACTTCTCAAGATTAGCCGCATAAACTTTTCTTGCGTTAGCAATCTTTCCGTGATCACTCTGAAGCCTACTTCTTCCTTCACCATAAAGTCTGGCGGTCTCAGCTTGATTCTGATTTAAACTTGGATACCGCTTCTCGTAAGCCTTACGCCTAGCTGCAGCATCTGCCATTCTAGCTCCAGCACTCATCGTTCCCTGTGTAACTGTCGAATTAGCATTCTGCCCAGTTGGACGACTCTGTGATCTCATCTGAGAATCATTCACATATCTAGTAAAAGGATTATTTACTATAGGGCTTTCAGCTACCCTTTGACCGATATTACTATTAAAAATAGTATCTACGGTATTTAAAATAGGACTATTGTTTCTCGACAGTCCCTGAAATGCATCAGACACCCCAACAATAGGATTACCACTTATCTGATTAGACAAGCGGGTCATTGGGCCAGTAGCACTACCTATGCCTGACCCTGGATTATTTGCCCCGTAAAGACCCTTTGTATAGGCAGCTGTTCCGCCCGAAAAGCCTGCAGCATTACTAGCCATCGATTGCCCGAGTCCACCACCACCAGAAATTAAAGGCCCATAGTTTCCTGTACTTTGTGCATTCCTTAACCCCGACGCAAGGCTGTTTGCGGCAAATGCCTTATTTAAGTTACTCCTTGCATTTGATATACTAGCACCCCTATTGGACGAACCGCCTCCACTACTACCAGTGATACCTCCAGGTCTTAATGTATTAAGATTGGAAAAGTTACTAGTTGTTATAGGTCTACTACTACCACCACCTTGATATCGACTGCCGCCCGAACTTCGGGAACTAATCATAGGTGAGCTTGAACCCAGAGAATTACGCAAAGACCCTAGGTTCGTTGCCATTATTGATGACGCACCTGAGCCTCGATTAAGATTGCCCCTCGATGCGGTAATTGCCGCACTTGCACTACCTAGGTTACCCCCCGCCGTAGACAAAGACGAGGAAGACCTATTCCTCGCCATGTTCCCAACACTAGCTCCGTAACCAGAATTAAAATTATTTCTGTTAGCTAAACTGCCTAGATTTGTAACATTGGTGGGTGGTGTATACCCTGAGCTATAACTATTGTACCTTGACATATCATCCCCCTCCTTACCCTCTCCCCCCGAAGGAGGAGAGGGATTAGAAAGGAAAGAAGATTAGGGAATGTTATTCCAGTCAGTTGGGTTGAACTTACCCGCTGGTACGGCAGTACCTCCACTGTCTGTCGCTGTCCCATCACCTATCAAGGGTAATCCAAGTGCTGAGATAACTGGTAAAGCATCGCTGAAGTTACGCACTACGAGGTGACGCTGAGGACGATCAAGCATCGTAGTCCAGCGTGTGGACTTGAGCTGATACTCCTTAACATTAGCCTCCATGCGGCACTTGTATAGCTCCTGAGCCTCAACATTAGGATGCTTACGGGTAACCGAGTTGGTTCCTGCAATACCTACATTGATGTCAGACCAATCAAGGAACCACAAATGGCGACCATTCGCAGCAGCCTTAGCTGCACTTATAGTAGTACCTGATAGGTCTTTAGACGACTGAGATTGCTTAGCTGCACTCAAGTGATCATCAAAGAACTGATCATGGAACACTGCAAGCTGAACACCAATCTCAGGGATGTCATACACATTGTAGTTAAACAACACCTGATTATCAAAGGTTAGCTTTTGTCCCTGATCAACGAATCGATTGACCTGCGCGCCATACTTAGCCTGATAGTAACGACTGAATGCAACCATTAAGTTATCGGCAGTGTAGCGGTCGGTCATGCAGTCGATGACATCAATTGAGTCACCATCTGATTCACGATAGCGTTTTAAGTAGTAGATCAACTGGAAGAGTGCATCCAAATCAAGCTGTCCTCCATCGAAGTCTGCAACACGAGATGCCTCAACAAGCTGAGTATAGATACCAATCGCATTGGCTTTATACTCAAGCGGGCAACTTTCGCCACTAGGCTGACTACCTGGATAGTTACCGTAACTAGTTCCAGACTCAGGATCATGTACCTGTGGAAGACTAGTATAACCCTCAACAGTTTGAGCATCACCAATTGCCTGACCAAAGAAGGTCGAACGCAACCATGCATTCTCACTGTTACCTGCAGCAATCTTATTTTGCTCAGCAAGTGGGAGATACTTAAATCCAGCAGCATAAGGATTAACCTTACCATCAAGGATCTTCTGAAGCGTATCTTTATATACTCCATCAACCTGACGGGTCTCACGGCTGGTTTGCAACCAGTTAACAATGATACGCTGATTGAAGTCGGTTGGTTGATTCCTGCACCATTCTTCCCAGTCGGAAACATTATTTGTTCCAATCTGACAGAATCCCCCTGCTAATACACCTGCTGTAGTCGCTGAGCGATCCCTAACTTCAAGAAGAACATCTCCCACGGTTGTCGTAGCGCCTGCGCCTGCGACAGTAACCTCATAAGCATCCACGATTTCAAGATCAAGAACCTTAGCTTTAGTGCCATTATAGGTATATGCAATCAATGACATACCTGGAAGGAAGTATCTATCAATGGAGGTTGGCCCACCACGATAAGTGTTTTTAACACCAAGAGTGCTATTATCCTCTCCCCATGCACCAGAAGCTACCTTGATATGATGGGTGTTTTGTACTGCCGGCCCTGTGGTCATCGCGGCTGGGATAGTAGCTCCAGTCCACTTTGAAACAGCTGTACCTTTCTTAGCCGCATTATCTAAGTTCCCGCCACCATCTGTGATCTGGAAGTAATTAGCATTCTGATGTCCGCGCTGTCTGCGCTGAATGTAAGGAAGGATGATACTTTGCTCATCTACCTTACTAGTGGACATTGCTGGCTTAATATCACGGAGTGAGCTTTTAAGAAGAGTAGCTAAACCCTTTTCTTGCACTCCCAAGATTTTTGCCTCGGCTGCTCCTGCAATTACTCGGGCGAGATCAGTCTCGACCATTGCGAGCTGCTCAAAAGTATCTGGGGTCATCCCCTGAATGTCTGCTCTTGTTAATGTACAACCAGTCGAGCTAGTTACATTAATCATGTTTGGGAGCAATGGATCATGGTTGCCAGATACTGGGCCTCCGTATGATCCGCTATTTGTGTTAGTTAAGGTTCCTGCAGCGGGTGCGGTTCCTGATAATTGTGTAATTTGTCCTGAAGCCATGTCTTATATATATGTTGGTTAATAAATTGAACTTAACCTTACAATATCACAATCAAGGTTAAAACGAGTATATTAAATAATATTACCTTAACTTTTACAGAATCACAAAATCCAACCCATTTGTTTCCTATTTTAAAAATAGAAAATTAATCAAGTAACATTGAAGCTAACCCAGATTTAACCTCTTCTCCCTTATTCTCACCTACAGGGGGCGGAGTTCTTGGTGTTGCAGTACGAGGTGTGGGTTCCTGGATGTTAGAACTAACTGGACTTGATTTAGGTGCTGCTCCATATTTTGCAACTTTTTCTTGTATGTCTTTCACCTTTTTAGAAATCGTAGCTTTACTTGCAGACATGAAAGCACCCCTGACCCCATCAGCATCCCAAGTATAATGAGTTGCACGCTGTTCGGGTGTAAGCTTAGAGAATTCACTTCTAGTGACAAAAGATTTTCCATTCTTAGGCTTAGCAGTCTTTTTAAAAGCTTGACCGAGTGTCTCTATTCTTGATGCGAGTTGACCATGTTTTTGTGGATCATACCTTTCAAGGCCATTATTAACACGCTCGAACTGCGAGATATACCGCTCTGCTGTCTTTAGCGTATTCTGTATGACCTCATTCTCGAATGGTCTAGCTTCTGCAAAAGCTTTCTTATCGGCATCAATCTCCTTCCTTAAATCCTCAGGTACGGATTGCTCATAGTTCTTTTGACTATAATCCTTTAGTGTCTGCTTTACTTGGGGTTCGATTTTTTGCTGGTGCAGTTGACTCTTGAGCTTTGATATCTCTACCCTTTGCCTACCTATCTCCGATGACACTTCCCTTTTTAAATCCTCTCGCTCAAGTTTCCGTATCATTGTGTCAGAAACATTAGGATCTAAATCTTCTTTCAACTTCTTATAATCATCATCCCACTCTAAACTCTCTCCGCTTTCCAGCTTCTTGCTGGCATATGCAGACTCCTTTTTATAGAAATCGAGATACTTGGAATGCATATCTTGATATACTGCAGGGGAAGACCCTGGGTTTTCCTTGTATATCTGTTCCGCAATCCTTGCTAACCTAAGCCTTTCTTTTTGCTCTGGTAGCAATCCCTCCTCAGGGTCAGGCTCTACGGGTTGCGCAACGGGCTGCTGTACAACTTGCTGTACAACCTGCTGTACGGGTTGTTGTTGCACAGGCTGAAGTGGAACCTCCCTTTCTCCTACCTTAGCAGGCTCTACCTCAGGTTCCTCATTGGGTTCCGTAGTTTCCACAGCTTCCGCAGCTTCCGCATTCTTTAGTTTCTCCGCATCTTCAGGCAGGGTGGTTAAAATATCCGATAGTGTTTTCACTTGAGGTAGTCCAGTGTCTGCGGGGACGGCACTGTCTGTTTCCGCAGCCTCAAATAATGCATTCATTAAGGCATTACTTTTTGCACCCTCTTCTTGTTGCTCGCTTTGTTCTTCGCTTGATTCACTCATATTTTTCTACTGTTGTTGTGGTGGCGGCATATCCTGAGGTGGGGGAGCTGCTCCTTGCGGAGGCGGAGCTTGTTCTTGTGGTGGCATAAGCTCTTCACTCTCACCCTCCTCAAGTTCTAGTTTAACATCAAAGCCTGCTCCCGACTTCCTGAATATCTCATTGATTAACTCAAAAAGCCTACGCTTACCAACTGCCTCAACCACGGGTTGTATTTGAAGTATCTGCCCAAGTAGAGCAGTTAAAGTTTCAGCACTCTTAACATTGATAGACCGCTCTGGGCCATCCCTGCTACTAAAGAGATACTCATGCACAAGACTGGCTGGCGTACCTACAACATTCCTGACCATAGGGTCTGAGATGTCGTACTGCTCATCCGAAGGCTCAAGGCCAGCTTCTCTTATTACAGCCTCCGAGTATCTGTTCTTCACAGGAACATCGAACTCACTAGTACTGCAAGAAACCAAATGCTCATAAAGCATCTTCTTCATGCCTGCCCTCATTTCATCAATACCCTCTGAGACGAATGAGTATATAGACTCCACACTGGTACTCATCTCCTGAACCTCAGTAGCCGATATCTCTCTTGGAGCTGGCTGCCCAACCTCTTGCGGTGAAAGAACTAACATACGCTCAACAATACCAAGCAACTGAGATATAGCCTGTAAGCTTTGATTTATAGTGTTACCCATGTCAGCCTGAACCACATTCACAAAGTTCTTTGCATCTAGACCAAGGTCTCCCATTTTTTGACCAGAGTATAGTAATAGCTTTGGATTAACATAATAATCCGATGCCTTCATAGTTTGCTCAATATAATCCTTAACTTCATCGTCTAAGGCATCCTTATCGACTGCCCAGATCTGAGTTAAGCCAATCTTCATATTAAGAAGCATTTGACTAAGCAAGTTACTAAGCTGATCCTGGTATGGCATTATCTCCATAGCCATACTATTATTCATTACTCTTGAGTCATTCTCATTTAAACCGCCATAGATTGCAGGTATACTAGGCATGAACTCAGAGTAAACCACTGTGGAATCACTTGCTACAACAAGCCTGAGCCAAACATCATAAGGGTAGTTACCTATACCCCTATCCCTTGGGTTTATCTTCATGAATAAGTTGGTAAGGAACACTCCCTTGTCCCCATCCTCAGATGAGTATATACCAGTATTACTAGTTCTCTCATTCTGGAAAGGAGTGCTTGGAACTTCTGAATGTTGAGGCGTTGGCCACCTAAGCACAGAAGGGGGATAGTAATATGAAAAGAACTGCTGGTACTGCTGATATACTCCAAACAATGTACTCTCATATCCTATGTCAGAAATATTATAATACTCGGGGTTATCCTGAATGGATGAATAATTAACCACATCCCAATACCCCAGCCATGTTGGGCCTGTATCTGTATTTACACCTGGCAATGGTTGAGATAAATCCCTGAATACCCGACTAGGGTGAGGGTTAATAAACTCCATACCCTCACGGGTTACATAGTTCTCAAGGTCATCTGTTTCACCGAACTCACTTCTTGCATATCTCCATTGACAATCCCGAGTCCACCTTTCACGAGGGAAGACCACCGAATGACCATACATGAACATATCTCTAATATACTGAGAGAAGTTATGTCTCATCCCAAACTGATCCACCATGATCTCAATCCTCTGACTCAAGGCATCACCCCTGAGTTTAGCTGGTAGTGCGGTAGACCTAGCCTCATATTTAAAATAAGGATAAAGATTATTAAACCTAGACACCTGCGCGGCAACCCGTCTGGTTACATATGAGCGAATAAGATTCATTGAGGTTTCATATAACCTCATTAGGTTTATTTTCTTAACTCCGCCCGTCTCATCCCTCTCACAAAAATCGTCTGCACAACCTAAGCCCGAAAGCTTTTCACCCGCCTGATTCATGGATATCTTACCTTGTGCGTACAGCAATAAAGGTATTGTGGTTTTATTTATGGCCTGACTATCCCAGGCTAGATCCACAGCCATATAAGGATCACTTGTAGATGCCGACCAGTTTACCCCCTCATATACTCGACTTTCTATTTCGTTCTCAAACTTTTGCTTAATAGCCCAGTCCGAACTTTCCATATCCTTACAGGTGAATATCTCCCGCAACCTTTGCTGCGTACACCCATACTTTTCGAGTATTTCTAAATTTACCATTTTTCTTTATTTGCCCAGTACGCTGCAGACATCTTGCCCTTAGCGATATTCTTGCCGTGTCTCGCTTTAAAGCTTTTGCGTTTAGCTTTCATCTTAGCTGACTCGCCTGCTTTAGGTTTGCCTGCTGTCTTAGCTCCCTTTTCCCCAAACCTAATTGTTTTTATTTTACCACCTTCCTTAGCCACGACAATATGTGACTTCTTGGAGTGACCTGGAGTTCTCTTAGGTTTGTTGAAACCACTAACTCCTGCCCTTGCTAGCCTTGGATCTTTCTTCATGTCATTTCCTTTCCACATACAGGGCAATCGGTTCTGCCCTGCAATGCAAACAAATGTAATGGTATAACCTTCCCCTCAGCCACATCATCAGTAGCGCCTCTTAGGAAAAGTCTTTCCATTTGTGTTAAAAGGATTTTTACTGGGCCAGGAAAAGTTCCACTCTTTATATACCTGTCCATGCTTTTTGGTGGGACTAGTATAAGAGAACCAAGTTCCGAAATTGTAATCTCCAGAAAACCACATAAACGCTCTACCCTTGTTCTGCTCCATCTTGGTAAGTTTTTCCTGTGATAGTTTTCGACTAACTTACCCGAGGTCACACCTCTTCAAGCATCTCCTCATCATTGTAATTATCGGGAGATAGCAGCACATCGTCAGCTAAATCACTTGCCTCAAACTCTGGAATAGATTCCTCGGTCTGCCCCGTAAACTCCTCTGCTGCGGGGCTAGCCTGATAGTCAGCATATGGATCTCTGTCCACATTTGTTATGACCCCGACAAGCCTACGCTCATCGTACTCCTGTATCCCTATAGAAACATTAAGAGATATACTACCACCTACAGATGGTGCTAGAGCGTCTATAAATGCACGCATATCCTGGTTGTCTGCGTAGTTTAATGAAATTGTATTTTCTTGTGCCATATGATTACCTTACTATTTTATTTTATAAAATCAAGTTTAATTAACTCCCCCTATCTCAAATATCTCACTCACGGAACTTACAGCCCCATGTGCTGGCCCCACATCAAGGTATATCATTGGATATGTCAAGGCATCAAATGTATGAATATACCTAGATCTCCTTGGCTTATACATTACAGTGGGGTCATACTTGCCATACTTAACCCTTTCGGAAACGAGATTATAGAACATAGCTTTAACCTCCTTTAAATCCCGAGACATTACGAATTCATTTTCCTGTAACTTCTGAACAAGTAACCTAACCCTAGCCTCAACCGAACCCTTAAACTTGGGAGCTGCCTTCATCCTAATAGGTTCAAGCCCAAATGTTTCCGACTTCTCCTTTGATATTCTTTCTATATCCAAAACATCGTAAGATCCATTTTGACCACCTGGCCTGAACTGATTAAACGCTGAGTTATCTGAGTAATGCTTATAACTGAAATCCCAATTCATAACCCTATTCCAGTATGACATCTTTCTCATAAGCCTTATGACAAGCTCATCGTATGATACTTTTTCATTATTTATTATCAATTCATCAAATACAGCCCATATAGTTTTATCACTACCTATTACTTGCTGCATAAAAACTATACCATGATTAACTAAACCTAAGTCATACCCGATAATAATCGGGAACTCAGGATTAGGCACAACCTTCTCCTTGCCCCCACCAACTATATGGATGTTATCATGGAAGTAACTTTTAAAGATAGCATCGCCAAGGGGGACATCCACCCACTCGCCCAACACCATTCTGCGATATTCATATTCGTTATTCTTGGTAGCCTCCTTTACTCGATCATAATATCCTTCGGGCAGATTCCCCTCATTCTCAGCTACATCTAGGAAATACTTCTCGTAATCACTGTTATACTCACCTGTCTCCTTGTCGAGAGGTGATTCCCACCACCTTTTGTAAACCCAATGATTTGGCCCCGCTGGATTGCACGCTGCACAGTACTGCTGAATTCCGTCAATACCAGGTCTGCGACCAAGCTGCTGAACCATAGCATCAAAGTACACAGAGCTATCTAGGTTGGTAAGCTCATCAACAAAAAGATATGAAGGCTCAAATCCTTTTACCCTATTACTAACCAGAGTTCCATGCGGTATTGATATTAGATATATCCTACTCCAACTTCCAAATTTATTTTGAACATCAATATAGATATTCTTCTGAGTGTCCTGCCTTTCGTCAGTGAACTCCATTCCTATACCATCTCTCCATATAGGCAATATCTCTGTTATTAACTTATGCCAAACCCCACCAAGTACAGCCTGCGACCTAACCCCTACAATTATTAAACATAATGCATTAAAGTTTTCCCATGCGTGCTTCACAAGCTTATGTCCACCAAGGACATAGGTCTTACCAGATCCACGATTACCATGTGCTAGTATATACTTTGCGTTTGAATCAAAAATCTTATCCTGCGTAGAAGAAAGTGATGGCCTCCAGTTTGGATCATAAGAATCCTCCGACTCTACCTCGTCAGCAAGCTCACTTAGTTTTCCTAGTAGATTTTCTTTTGTTACTTTCATATCTATTTATCTGCGGACTATCCGCCAACATTTTCTCAACGCTCTTACACCAGTGGCACTGACCAGGCTTACTAACATATGTAAGCTCATTCCAACCTAGTTTAGATGCACAGGTTCTACAAACAAAAGCACTATAAGTTTTTTCCATGTATATCTACTGACTCTTCTCTTTCAATGGAGCGAATCCAGGTTTTGCCTTCTTCTTCGGCGTTGTGCTTTCTGCCATCTTCACAGAGGCTAGCGTTCCGCTCAATACTCTGTCGTAGGTGTTGATCAATGTTTTGCATATTTCGTTATAATGTTTTTGTGCCGCCATTCGCTGATCCCACTCTATACCATCATCCTCCAGCTCCTCACCCCTGCAACGCTCAGCCTCCTGAAACAAAGCTGCAGCCTGATACAGGAGCATTCGGTGCATAAGGTCAAGCCCCCCAATAAGCATTCGCCATCCATTGTCATCCATCTTGGAGAACAACTCTAACTTCTTGCAAGTCTCCTCACTTATCCCAGCTTTCCTTAACCCCTCATTAAGTAACTGAGAGTTCATCTTCTGCATAGCATCAGCCAACTTTGCATCCTGTGTATCTGTCTTGGGCTGCCTAATCATAGCCTCGATTTCGTCAGGCACTGGAGAAGAGGGTGACTCCTTGATATACAAGGATCTGAGTTGCTTGTCTGAACTAATTCTTTTCCTAAGTGATGTCTCGCTTACATTCAGAGCTTCAGCTGCCAGCTTTATACTACCAACCTGACTCATGGCATCCATGATTAAGTCATTCGGTATAGAGATCTTTTTTATTTTCGGCATTTCGTTTTCTTATATTTCTTAAATTTTAATACTTTAAATAACTCCCAAACCCTTTGTGTCCAACTGTTTTTGAGTTTTATATCTTTCTCCCTCTTCCTTATCTTTATCTTACAAAGCTTAGCTTCCGCTTTATACAAACCCCAGAAAGATTTCTTGTGTATATCTTTAAGCTCAGCAACATCTTCTCTTATCTCCTTAAGTTGTTCCTCAAGGGCTATCCTTTGTGCTGCTATCTCTATAAGTCTTTCATCAGTATCCATAGCTTTCTTTAATTCTGATTCACTTATTATACCGTACTTAATTCCCTTTGGCGGCTTGAACATGATGTATTAATGGTTTAAAGAATGTATTCCAGTGTGAATGTTTTTTTAGATATGCAAAGGTTGGGCCAGAGTTTAAGTATGCACTCGCCCTATTCCTGTCTGCCGCATTGCATGGATCAAACGCACAGGCATTGCAGAAAGCCTTTGCCTCCCCCACCTTAACATTGTCCCACTCCCTGGACATTGATATCTCTATTATTCGATCTACAGGCATCCTTGACAGGACTGCAATCTCCTGATTGGATATGGCCTCAACCTTAGACTTTGAGTTGTTGATACTTCGCCTCGCGAGTAACCTGACGAGTGAAGGCGAAAATTTTTCTAAATAAATCCACATATTTTCTTTTTTAAAATATATTTTTAGATACTTGACAAGCATAAAGTTTATACCTTAATATCCCTTACTTTAATCTAACCCACAAAAATTATGGCACAAAAAAAAGATATGGTTCAAGTTTCCGTATCAATCAGGCGAGACAAACATGACTTCCTAAAAGCATGGTCTGATGAGCGAGACGAAAGTATAGCGACAATCTGCAGAGGCTGGATATATACAGGCATTGCAGACCTACAGGATGCATTAGGGCATTTTAATGTTGGGCCTCAGCAGACAGCTGAAGAGCCAATGGAATTGGAAATACCTGAAGGAGATACCCCTGATGAAGGAAGCGTGGAACAAACTCAGTAGTGTTGACTGCTCTAAGCATATAGAAAAGAAAGGAAACCTTTCTTATTTGTCTTGGGCTTGGGCTTGGTCACAACTATGCGACAACTATCCTGACTCTACTTTTGAGTTTGAAAAGACAGATACAGGCTCTGAGTTTTGGCCAATGCCTGATGGTTCAGGAGAGGTAAGATGCTCACTCACTGTGTCAGGTATTACGAGAACCTGCTGGCTTCCAGTGATGGACTACAAGAATAAAGCCATCCCTAACCCCAACGCAAGAGATGTCAATGATGCTAAGATGCGTTGCCTAGTGAAAGCGATAGCGTTGTTTGGATTAGGTCTATACATCTATGCAGGTGAAGATATCCCAAATAATAAACCATCGTCCGATGTTAAAACAACAACACCACTGCCTAAAGAGGAGCATGATGACTTCATGCTTGAGTCTGAACCTCAGGCCAACTGGAAGAAGGGTGTTGTTCCTATTGGGAAAAGCCAAGGCAAAACCCTCGGTGACCTGAACAAAGAAACGATGGAAAGGATCTGGGAGCATAGGGAAATGGTAAAAGATTACCCTGACTTCATGGGTAGCCTTCAGGAGTGGAGGAAGTCTCTGTGAAACTTGAATGGGCTGATATTTTTATCGTACTATTCTGCACCGCATTGATGGCACTTGTGATGTCCTTTATATTCGGTTGCTCTTCAACTTGTAGGAAAAAGGTCTGTTGCCCCGAACAGGGGCATGGGCCTTGTCCTATATGCACTAATATAATATACGACTCAGGAGATATAATCTATGGACGAAAGAGGTAACGCACCTTCAGCTTCAGGTATAGGCAGGCTACAGCTATGCCCTGGCAGTTGGAATCTAGAAAAGCAGTTTCCTGAGGTTGAATCAGCAGAGGCTACCGAGGGTACTATCAGGCATGAACTTATTGCTGATGAAGAACTAAAGGTTGATAGCCTTGAGCCTGAGCGTAGGTTTGTTGTTTCTAAAGCAAGAAGCCTTACGGAAAAAGCGCGCAAAGAAGTTGGCTTTACTGAATCCTCAAAGATACATAAGGAGGAAAGGTATTGGTTGCTGAACGAAGCGGGAGCTAGGGTACTGAGTGGCAAGTTTGATTATGCTGAGTATGAAGGCAAGACTGGCTTGATTATAGATTACAAGACGCTAGGCGGTTACCAAATAAATGCATATGACAACCTACAGCTTAGAGCCTATGCAGTCCTGTTTGCTGAGAAGCATGACCTTGATTGTGTTTATGTTTCACTAGTGCAACCACTGGGTATTGAAGCTTACTCGATAGATATGCTTAATAAGCAGGATCTAAGAAAAGCACGGGTAAATATACTTGATATACTAAAGGATGCCCTGCATCCCAATGCACCAAGAAGACCGCACCCTAATGCCTGTAAGTATTGCAAGGCATTGGTACACTGCCCTGAAGTCAGGAATGTTATGGACACCATAATAGAAATCGACTTAGACAAGCTTGAGGAACCCTATGAGATTGAAAGGTTAATAGGTGTTGCTCAGATAGCATCCAAGTGGTCAGACAGGTTGACTAAGTGGGTCAAGGAAAGACTCAAGGAGGATGATGAGTATCTCCCTAACTACAAGCTAAGGAAGACAGGCTCAGTTAAATCCATAAAGGATATGCCCAAGGCGATAAAGATCATCATGGAGAAGCTTGGTATAAAAGATAAAGACCTAAGTAAGTACCTTAAGATAACCCTGTCCGATATTACAAAGCTGTACGAGGAGAAGACAGGAGATAAGAAGGGATCACGCAAGGCGGTAGAGGAGATGCTATCAGAAGTTATTGTTGCCAAAGAGAAGTCTCCCTCTTTACAAAAGTCTAAGTGAATGACAAAGAGGAAGGAACCAAACCATCTGCTAGACAAAGGTCAAGTGCTTACCCTGACGCTAAAGGACTACAGAGTCCCAAGCCTCAACGTAGTGTTAGGGTCAAACCGCTGGGCAAGGATGAAGGCGAAGAAGGAATGCGGGCTGAGTATTCTATCTGCATTGAAAGCACTAGGGTCAACCTACTCGACCCAGACAACTACTACATTAAAGATCTCATCGATCAACTCCGCTATGCTCGCATTATCCCAGAAGATGATCCGCAAACAGTCGAAATCGAAATCATCCCCAAAAAGGTCGCGGGCTACAAACAAGAAGAAACGAAAGTAAAAGTAAAAAGAAATGGGAACTAAAGGAAAAAGACCAGCAATGTTATTCTATCCCCGTGATTGGTTAGTAGATCCAAACCTAAACTCATGCAGTCTATGCGCGCAAGGGTTATGGGTTAGGATGCTATGCTATATGTGGGAGTCCGAAAAAAGAGGCTACCTAATGGTAGGAAATAAAGCACTTCATGCAGAACAAATAGTAAGGTTAGTAGGTGCAGGCAACCCTGAAAGTGAAGTACTTTATTGGCTGTCAGAACTAAAAGATGCAGGGGTTTATTCAGTCACCGATGAAGGGGTTATATATTCCCGTAGGATGGTTGATGATGAAGGAGATACGAAAACATCTAAAGCTAAGAATAAAGTAAAGTCTTCCTCGCGTACGCGCACGCGGGCGGAAGATGAAGATGAATATGTAAATAAAAAGTTTAAGACTAAGAGGGCTGTTGAAGATGCCCTTCAGTCAGAGAGGATTTCCTACGATCACTATCCAAGCTTTAAAATTTTTTGGGATATCTACCCTCCAAGGAATGGAGTGAGGCAGAACAAGAAAGAGGCTTTTGTCACATGGGTATTCCAAGCGTTGGAAGATAAAGGAAATTTAATTATTGACTCAGTTAAGAAATTAAAAGATACAGAGAGTTGGATTAAGGAGAATGGCAGATTTGTCCCAATGGCTACAACCTTTCTAAATGGAAACAGATGGGAAGATGAAGTCGAAGAGTTTGCCCCCTCAGCGTGGGGAATGAATGCGTAATGGATCTCATTACTCTATTCAGCTTCACGATGGTAATGTTAATAGGAATATGTTGGTTATATGATTGGATCTAATTTAAGCGAGAATGATTATGAAAGCGGAGTCCTCAGCTCATGCCTGAGAGACATACAGTGGCCCACGGCTTATAGCCGAGCTTGTGACATAATATCCCCTGAGCATTTTGCAGATGCTAATAAGGGTAAAGTGTTTGAGGTGATGGGTAAGTTAACCGAGCCACCTGATGAATTTGTATTAGCTAATGAATCAGGAGTGGATATGATAGACATAATGGGTTGGTGTGAAAGGACAGAGACATCAACTTATGTAGTCACCTTTGCTGAAGGAGTTATGAAGTGCTGGTCAAAAAGACAGGCAGAGCATATCGCTAGGGAAGTAATGGATAAGGTTTCCAACCAAGAGGATCCCAACGAGATCCTCTCTAACGCAAGTAAAAGAATTACGGATGCCCTTGGGTCTCATAGCAATGAGATTAAAGAAGTGCATGATGGCATAGATGAAACCCTACAGAATTGTTATGACCTTGATGAGGGTAAGGTGGAGCCAGGAATAAACACAGGGTTGCCTGACTTAGATAAGGTCTTAGGTGGTTTCAAGGTGGGGGAGTTTGCAACTATAGCCGCCCGCCCCTCACATGGTAAGACGGCATTGGCATTATCCATAGCGGCTAATATAGCATCCACTGGCAAGAAGGTTTTATTCTGTAGCCTTGAGATGACAACTGAACAGCTGAGAAAAAGATTAATGCACGCTGAGGCACGAGTACCCATTATCAATAGACCCAACCACTACAATGGTGAAGACAGGCATAAGCTTGAAGATGCGGTTGGCAGGATCAAAGGCTGGAGCCTAAAGGTTGATCAGACTTGTGGAGTCACAGTACCATATCTTCTTTCAAAAGCGATGGCTGAGAAAACACGGAACGGACTCGATATACTATTCATTGATTACATTGGTATAATGAATGGGCCAGGCAAGGATATATACGAGAGGGTATCAGGGATATCCCGTGGCATTCAGCAAATAGCAAAGAAGGTTGAGATACCTGTGGTTGCATTATCCCAACAGAACAGGGATTCCGAAAAGGACAACAATGCAAAGATGAGTCACCTTAGAGACTCAGGTAGTGTTGAGCAGGATGCCGATCAGGTGATCATGCTTAGGCGTTCTAAGGATATGGGCGATAAGCCTTTTGAACCCGTAGAGATAATGGAAGTGACCATCGCCAAGAATCGGAATGGTTGCACAGGTAAAATACCCTTGACATTTTGTAGAAGCTTTGCACGATATGAAAGCACAGCGAAAGAAAACAGCGAACCCAGATTAAACTAATATGGAAAGAAAAAACAATACCGCCGCTCTCTTCAAAGAAGAGGAGAAGAAAAACGAAAATGGCCCCGACTACACAGGGATGGGTCTTATAGAAGGAAAAGAACTTCGACTTGCAGCTTGGATCAATGAAGCTAAATCTACTGGGAAGAAATATCTTAGTATAGCATTCTCTGAGCCAATGGAAAAAAAGGCTCAAGAACCTAAGTCATCAAAAGAGGATGATGACGACATTCCTTTCTAATACCAATTAGATTCCATAACATGGGGAGTAGGTGCGGGATACGCCTACTCCTTTTTTATGTCTCCATAAATATATCCCAGTTATCTTTATACTTCTCGTACTGACCTTTACTCCCTTGCGGGTATAACCATACGCACCTGCTTTTTATTTTTCCACATGGTATGATATACCAGATATCCCAACTAGCTATGTAGCACGCCAGGATATCTACCTTCGAGCAGTCTATACTTTCCTTACTACTCCCTGAGGCTGCAGTTATTCTAAACCTAGCAGTTGTGTTATACCTGCGGTCATAGACCTGAGTGTGGGTTCCTTTGATTTGAACTTTATAGCAAACACCATCGGCGTACACGACAAGATCATGTGGCAAGTAATCTCCTATAGGCACATGGGGCTGTAACCCACGCCTTAAGGATTCTGCTATGAAGAGCTGCTCGTAGAGGGTTCCTGCTTGCTTTGAGGTGAACTCCATGGCGTTAACGCCTCCTGAGGCAGTATATAGGCTTCGGGTGCGTCTTCTGATAGTTTCCCTATGTTGACCTCTTTAAGGAAGTCCTCGGTCTTTATATAGCCCCTTAAGGTCATGTTTGGTGGATTACCTGTTACCAGCACATAGTAGTCACTGTCCCTAGGTGATGCTTTCAATCTAGCTACAAGCTTACCAGAATGATAGCGAGTTGTTTTAACCTCAACTCTATTTCCCTGAGGTGACCTTAAATCAAAGCCACCACTGCGTGATCTTATACTAAGATCAGGGAAAACATTCATCGCCTTAGCTACAGCTACCTCTCCAGCCATACCGACATACTCTACTTCAAAGTCATCTTCTTCGGATATCTTCTGGTTGGGTACACCGTCTTTTCTAGATATGGCAGTTCTTGCTTTGGCAACCTGCTTAATTAATTCGTCTTCTATTTCGTTTAACTTTACTTTCACTTACTCTTTCGCTTTATGGGTTTAACTCGCTTCCCCATACCTACCTTACTCTTCTCTGCCTTCTTCTTCTTTAACTGAGATGAAGACATTTCAGACTTGGTCTTAGGGGTTTTCTTTGAAACTCTTTTTGTGGGGCGACAGTATTCAGTCTTTCCTCCCTGGCCACACGCTTTACCTGTCTTGGTATCCTTCCACTCCTCCTTGCCCCAACGCTTAAGGTCACTACCTTTCTTAGACTTTGTTACCTTACCGCTCTTCTTTCGGCACTTTGCTATCTGCTGAGACGCACGAGCAGATGGAAAAACCTTTACTCTGGCTTTTACTTTTTTATAACAAGCGTCCTTTGTCATTCAGTGGATAGTTTTTCAGGGGGCATATACTCTAATACACCAGATGGATCCCTACTAGTCAAGCGGATGAATACATCCAACACCTCAAGTAGGTCACAAGTAGGTATAGAATCGTCAACAGATAACTCTATATCCTGTCCACCGCCCTCCCATTTCAAAGTAATCATTCCCATCCCAGGTTCTCAGTCTCCACTTTACCCCAGCATGAGCCTTTTGTCATAGCAAGGAATGGTGTATAGCAACCGCAACCCATCTTTTTATTCCATAATGGGCGGCACTGTCGTAGATCTTTATTATATATTGGGCATTTCATACAGGTACGCAATCGCGTACGCCATCTTTTCCTACCCACTCCTAGCATGAAACCCTTATGCAGCATCTTAAATAGAGGGAGGATTCCATTTGCACCACCCTCAAGTTTGACGATGGCCCACCATTCTCGGAACCTAGAAGGCTTTAAGCCCAGTATCTTCATGCTGTACGGCATACTACCCTTAAAGTACATGAATGTCAAGTATATACATAAAGGGGTTAATATATTTCAGATTCTTGGAAACTAGAGAAACGGTATATATATACTGATATCACATCGCGTGCGTTCCCCCCTCCCCCCGCCCCCCAACTATACAAGTGCAGTTGTATAGCATGACAGCCGTAAACCCTTGAATGACAGCCAGTTGCTAGGTTGAATTTCGATTGTCGAATTTCACTGAGTCATTGGATGTCACCTCTCCAACCGCTCGGAACTACACTCAGAGGTGAAGGAGGAAATGCAAAATGCAAAACCCATTCGCAAACGATAACACCCATCCGCAAGAAAAGACCAACATCGCTCCTCTCCTTACAGGAGATAAGTTAATCACCCTGCTAGCAAAGCTAGCTGAGAAGGGATTGATGGAGTGGGACGCTGAGCGTAGCTTAGCAATGGTTGCAAAGCGTGTGTTAACACAGATAGCAGGAAGCACTGAGGAAGCTCAAGGACTTCGTGGTTGGCTTTCAAGCCAAGGCTTCAGAGGTTCTCGTAGAAGCCGTAGCTTCTACCTTTCTCTCGGCGACTTGGAAAGTCGTGGCGTTACCATCACCGATGGTAAACCACAAGTTTGTGAACCAAAGGTTCAACAGGCTAAAGGTCGTAGCAAAGCTACGCTGAACTTTTCCGACATCATGGGGCTTACTGAGTAAGCCTTATATTGGGGTAGCCCTTCGGGGCTACCCTACCTTTTTTTTCTTTTCGTTCAACAACAACAACATAGGAGGATATATATATGTCTATCGACACAGCAGTATCAGCAACATCAACAATACAAACACCATCCAATATGGATGATGCAGATTGGAGTCACTTTCGTAAGCTCGACAAGTTAGAGCTTGATTGGTCGCCTCGTTCCATCTTGGATCATCTCAAGATTAGCCCTAACACTGTCCGTAGGATATTGGGCTACTCCGAGACCAAGGTGGCTAATGCTGAAAGGCATCTTCGTTATAAGTCCTCAACTTATAAGCCACAACCTTGCAGTTATGTTGTCCGTCCCATAAGGGAGGATGAGATAAATGGTGAGGATGTTAGGATGAAAGTGGTTGACTACTATGATGGTAACAGGGTTAAGCCTGGCTATAAGCCATCACCACTAAAGGTAGACCGAGGTGGTTTAGGTTATGAGGATGCCTTCTACGAAGCAGTAGGTTTAGGAGGTGACAAACATAGATTTCCAATCGTTGATGTTGAACAGGGTAATGATGATGAAGTTGCCACTATGTCTTACGAACATAAGACAGGTGGTGCAATAAGCTTCATCAAGAAAGCAGTAGCCAAGATGACTCGCCGTAAGAACTACGGAACTTGCTTGTCTACTATCAGTCCTTACAGATCGTAAGGCTGAACCGACCCACTTGGGGGTCGTTAAACATACCAAGACACTTTTCAGGATGGTAGTATGGCTACTATGCTTCGCCAAAAGCATGGAGAAATCCAAGTTATGAGGTTAGGAAGATTGACCACGGCATCCATATGGATGACTAGGTTGGCTTACTCATGGTAACCCTATCTATGGGGTTTGATACCGAGGCTGAGTCTCATGTCGTTGATTATTCAGTCGGGCTTTAGATGCATAGATTATCTTGTAATACAAGGTGTCGGTCTCTCCTTCATGAGAGGCATAGGAATCCCAAGTATAGATGAACGATCTATTGAGGCTTATCACCTTTCTATACTCCAAGATCAGGCATAGGGGATAACAGCATCGTGGTTTACCAGTCGGTGCTATCGGTTCACCAACTATTGTGAGGTGCTAAGTTGCATACAATATCAGCAAGCCAATAACGGGGACAACATTTATACGGAGGGTTGTCATGCAGTATAGCGGTAGGAGGCTATACTATTATTTACCTTTGAACAACGATATATATCACGCTGCAGATGGTCACTATATCGGGGTCAGTTTGGTAGTTGGGGGTTAGTGACGGCTAACCTAGACTGCCTTAACTCTCGGTGTTAGAGAGGCTGACCTGTTCATACCTTTTTTTATTTACATTTTCAAAGAAAATGACAGCCGAGAATTGGCGAATGACAGCCAGTTGGTAGGTCGAGCAGTTGATTTGCTGTTTCACTTGTGTATTATATTTATAAAATCAATGGATGCTTCCGCATCCATGTGTTGGAGGAACTGCTATGAAGATAAAGATACGGAAGCCTATATTGTTTACCAAGTCTAGACCATTCAAGGTTAAGGCTAAGGTGTTGCATCGTAAGATGAAATACAAGGAGAGGCTAGCTTGATAGGGCAAGCAAATAATCCCTAACAATTTACTTTTGATGGATTGATCATCCATCATGGGACGCTAGTAGAAGTCACAACCTTAGTGACACTAGCACTCATGTCCGAGTGATGCTCGGGGTCAACGGCTAAGTAGCTGAGGCTAGGTGAAGGAACACCGATGTAGGGTAACGCCTACCATGAGGTACTGATCTGACAATCCTATAAACTGAACTATAGGTATGTCTCCTGCAGGTGAGGGATCAAACCCAAGTCCTGTCGATGTCGCATAATAATGGACTTAGGAACATAGTGCGAACAAGGTCTGCATTGTTGCAGGTTCAACGAGCAAGTGCTTGAGAACGGGGTAACGCCTACCAAGTTGCGGAGATATCATGTCGTTAACTAAGGATCAGTTGGGAGAAGGCTGAAGAGTAATCTCCCCCCACCCATTTTACTTTAGCCGTGTGGCAAGTTCGTTGTAAAAAGAACTAGAATGATGAGTTGGTAGAACCGAACGCTCTGCAAGAAAATCTACCATGAAATAGTGCGAATAATAGGGTAACGACCTTGAGGCCAATCATCCACGGCTATCATTTTCACCACAATAAACAAGGAGGAACATGATGAATGACGATACACTAAAACAAGCGGTAAGAATGAAGCAAGGCATTGAATGCCTTAGCATAAGAGATCTCAATAAGTTAGTAGGTGCTTATATAGTAGGCACTCAACCTAGCTATATAGCTAGGTCTGCTATCAGGGATGTCGCTAAAGAGGAGTTCGTCAAGGAGTACGGAAAGGCTCAGCTATCTTGGGTAGATAAAGCTGAGCAGTACTGCCAAGATACGGAAGCCAACTTCATCCTGGAGTCATTGCATGGCGACAGGATAGAGCGTTTATAATAACCCATAAGTCTGACGGGGCAGACTATAAACAACCCCGACTATTTCTAATCAAGTATAACAAAACAACACGGAGGATAATATGTTAAAATCAAAACCATTCGCAGGGCTTAAGGCAGGCAAGGATACAGAGGGTCAAACCTTTTTCAAGTTCGATGCCGACCATAAGCCTAAGCAGTTTAAGCCAAGGCGTAAGCGTAACAAACCAAGGTTTGCTTTCGTGCTTCAGGCTTTCGATGGTGAGAAATGGAAGGTGATCCGCAAAGATGGATTGCTTATTCACTCCAAGTCATGCAAGGAGGTACGGACTAAGGAGTTTGTTAAGTGTCTACAGGACGGAGGGTTTGTAGCTCAGATGAAGATACAAGTATTCGGTAAGCGTAGTATAACTGACAAGGAATTCTTTTCAACCCCCGTCAGATGGAGGAGTATTGATGCCGTATCAGTCGTCTGAAACAAACAAACAAGGCAGGGGGGAGACATACATCCCTCCTGCCCACTTTAAACTAACACCAAGAGAAAGGATATTATTATGGATGATAGCAGGCTCACCAGTGCAGAAGAAAAAACATTAGATATTATGCTCACAGCAGAGCGTAACTTCTATATGCAGTTCATTAAGAGCAAGAGTGGTGCATTCTGCAACACGGAGTATGAACTTGATGGCGAGTATATCAATGTGAAGATAACACATGGTGTACAGAATGATGCGGAAGACACCAAGGATGTGGTTAGAGATAGGTTAGTGCGATCCACAATGAAGTGGGATAATGAAAACGGAGAACAAGGAGGATATTAATATGAGTATTGATGGATTGATTGTCTATGGTTGCTTTGCAATCGGATGGCTAGCAGTGGTCATTGATATGTTTACATAATGAAACTACATAGAGATTTAAGAAAGGACGAAGAGCCAGAGTTCAGGCAATGGGCAAGGGACAACTTCAAGTTCTTTAATGCGAACGATTACAAGAAGCATATCGGTTCAACATGGCATCCTGTAGTACAGGATGAGTGTGAAAAGATGAGGCTTGAGTACAAGATGGGACTGAAGATGCGACTAGCAGGTGTACCATCTAAGGATGTTGAGTCACATATTCGTGCCATGAGGCAGGGATACGAGGTAATGAATAACACTATAGCATAATGGAATTAAGTTTTAATAACAACATGACACCAGGGCAGAACTTTCTGCGTATGGCTGTCGAACTACAGGAGGAAAAGAAAATGGAGAGACGATATACAAATCTTCTACTCGATCTAGTTCAAGATGGTTCACTAGATAAAGATCATGTCATCAATGCATTCATTAAGTATATGTCGGAGGATGATGTGCAGGACATGATGGAGTACAACGAATTCATTGAGCCTGACCAACTAGACAAGGAGGTAGAATAGATATGGGATTAGATCAATTTGCATATGCAATGAAGGGTGATGATAAGCTAGACATTATGACATGGCGTAAGCATCCAAACCTGCAGGGTTATATGGATGAACTGTGGGAGTCAAAGGATAGACCACTACCTGAAGGCTCAGAGATTGACGAGGATAATATTATGGGTGGCTTCAACTGCATACCTTTGTCTCTCACTATGGAGGACATTGAGGAACTTGAGAGCTGTATGAAAGATGACAAGTTACCCGAAACAGTCGGCTTCTTCTTCGGTGAATCATCTGAGTATCATAAAGAACAGGACGAAGAGTTTATAACCCTAGCTAAGAAGTACCTGCTTGATGGATACGATGTATATTATGACAGCTGGTGGTAAGTATTTATGTGGGTCAAAGTTGAGCAAGGAAACTTCTCCAATTGGTACGATGTTCGCGTCAATGGGGAGCTTATTAACAACGCAAAATCTAAAGCTGAAGCTGACAAGATAGCCGAAGTTATTAGAAGTAAATCAAAAACAAGGAGGAGATATGGCAAAGTGGTCAGATAGTTATCACAATGGAGTAGTCGATGGTGCAACAGCTATCACTAGTCTGATTGATGGTATGGTGCTAGGAAGTATGTCGGCGCGGGATCGTGGTGGTGATCAGTGGAGATACAAACTAATAAGAACAATGGAGATAAGCATACTGCTTGAACTTAAGGAGAAAATTAAACCACACTTAGTAAAGGAGGAATTAGGTTATGGCAAAGAGGGGTAAAGCGAAAGAGGATAAGCGATTTAATGAGGGGTTTCAGAGTGGGCTAGAGTTTGGTAAGTCAAGGGCATTCTATTTGCTAAGGCAAATCAAGGAAGGCTTTGATGATGCCATCAATGATGCCACTATGTGGGACGATATGAGTGATGGTAAAGCAAAGAAGGCAACAGCTATGGTGCAAAGAGAGACGGCAGTGTTCATTACTACATACTTCCTAGACACATGGGATGATAATGGTGAGGAAGAGAAGATGCCTGACCAAAATTCAGCACCAAATATAGTACCATTTAAGGAGGAATCTACTGATGATGACACCTGATATTGAGACCGAAGATTACTTTGGTATGTCACCACAAGCAGTGCAGGAGATAATGCACAAGGAACACAAGTCACTGATAGACGCTAGGAATTACGCACAAGAGATGATGAAGGAGGCAGAGGGTGAGGACTGGTCTTACAAAGCATTTCATTATCTTGGTGCAGTATCAATATTAATAAGAGCAATAGATGAACAGGTTAAATAATCAAACACTATTTGATATGGATGAATACACAGAGAAGGATCGTGTCGCTTCTGTAGCTAGGAGATTATACTCCGAGTATAAAGATGTAAGACGACCCGATAGAACTAGGCTATGGAAAACTTACACTGCTATGCAGAGTGTACTTAGTGTAGCCATAAGAGAGAACGCTATCCCTTTCTTTAGTAAAGGTAGGGCTAAGTATTGTAAGGACAGTGACGCTAGAAGATTCCTAGATGAGTATATCGATACAAGGATACACTCTAATGGTAACACTAGGTCACCTATTGAGGAGATAGAAGTAGCGAAGCCAAGTAAGGTAAGATTTAATATTATCCAAAGGCTATTAGGGATTAACAAAATAGTTGGCTCAATCAATCACTTGGTTGATGTTCAACTTAGAATGCTGGAGCAAACCAATGAGCTTAATGAAGTATGGAAACCATCCTCTAGAAGTAACGCTTCCAATGGATCAACTGTTGGAGCTGATGCGCAAGGAGGCAATTGAGATAGATGCGTGGAGATTACGAGGGCAAGGTGGTGTTAGCGAAGCAGGTCTTCAAGAGGTTCTTGAAGGATGTGAAGTTGCACCCCGAGATAGTACCTCGATTGACTCAGGTAGCTATGGACATGAACAAACAGGGTAATGGCAGGAGTATACTTGTCATACATGATAACGATAACAAGAAAACGGAGGTATATATAGATGGCGAAACTACTAGTTAAAGAATTTGTAGATTGTGCGAGAGCATTAGGTCTAGCAGGTGCATCAATTAAGTCAGCGTTCAGTAAGTTCCTTGGAGAAGCAGGGTACGAATCACTTAATGATTACAAGGCGAGAGCAAGTGAGGTAAAGCAGGCTGAGAACTTTAAGCTTTGGACTGCATTACTTACAGAGAATATGAGTGTGTTCAAGTGGGCTACTGATAGCGGTGACATCATAGATGACTTCGGTAGTGGCAAGAAGTCCAGGATTGCTGAAGTCCTAGATGAGGAAGATGAAGAAGGTTTCCCAACGCCCCACCCTATGGAGGAAGAGGTTACTATCGGAGATCTTACGGAGGACAATGAGTTGCAATTGCCTATGACAAATAAGGAGGAGAAGTTTGACAAGCTCTTAGATGTACTAGGTAACATAGGTAAAGAGGGACAGAAGCAAGCGGTGTATGATGATGCATTGGTTGAGCGTGTTGATGAGGCGTGTGAAGTAACGCATCAGAATACCAAGGTTGTTAATCGTATGGTGACGCAACTTGCTACACATATAGCTGATGAGAACTTGCACAAAGGTGGTGCAGTACCATCATTTAAGTTGCAGTTCGCTGAAGCACCTGAGATACAGCACGAAGCACCGCTTCACTACAAGTTTCCACTTGTTGCAGCAGCTGTAGCCAACAGGATACCAACCATGATCGTTGGCCCAGCAGGTTGGGGTAAGACTTCAACCATCAAGGCGTTGGCTGAGGTGATGAAGCAATCATGGTATAACGGCAATCAGGATGTCGAGTATATCATTCAATCCATCGGCCCACAGACATCGAAGGCTGATATACTTGGGTACATGGATGCCAATGGTAAGTATGTCGAGAGTCAGTTTCGCAAATGCTTTGAGCATGGATTGATCTATGCTTGTGATGAGGCAGATGCAGGTAGTGCAGGTTCACTAACCCTGCTTAATCAAGGCTTTGCTAATGAGGAGTGTAGCTTTCCTGACAATGGTATGGTTCAGAGGAGTAAGGACTTTGTTCCTTTGTTTCTTGCCAACACTTATGGTCAAGGTGCTAACGCTACTTATGTAGGTAGGAATCAGTTGGATGCAGCTACCCTAGACAGATTCGCAGTTGTTGAGTACGACTACGATGAGGCATGGGAGGGTAGGATCTGCGGAGTAGACAGAGAAGGTAACCAACTAAAGATGGAGGCAGGTGGTAAACGCACCAAAGAAGAGTGGGTTGATTATGTGTGCCGTGTTCGTGCCGCTGTTGACTCGCTTGCTGTTCGATGTGTTGTGTCACCGAGAGCATCCATCAATGGTATCAAACTATTGGAGGCAGGAGTAGGGTTTACTCATGTCAGTAATATGTGTGTGTGGAAGGGTATGGACTCTGCCACTCGTGCAAAAATCACTAACGAAATGGATAATTAATATGGGAGTTAAAGGAAGACCGAAGAAAAAGAAACCACCGATGTACACATACAGAGTTAAGTACGATGTTATAGGTTCAGCGGAAGGTACAGTATATATAACGCTTGAGAATGATGGTGAGTGGGATGTGCAAGATCCATCTAATCCACCTGCGGATATGATCCATAGGTTGAAGGAGACCATTGAGCAGAATGTGGAAGGTGATCAGAAGATATGCATCGACAATCCGTATGGTGGTATATCATATCACGAGGTTGAGGATGGTAACATAACGCCAGACTATGAAGATGCACAGGATGAGTGGACTTATTATCCATCCAATGTGGAGATCAAGGACTACGAAGTTGTCACTGATAGGATAGAACGAAGGACGCAGTCAGATCCATTCGTAACTAGGATGGAAGTATATCACCCACTAAATCACAAGCTAGATGATTCAGCAGCCTATACAATTAAGGTAGGTAAGAATACAGTGAGGATATGGGCTGAGCCTAATCAACATACAAGGACTGAGATCGAGGGATCAGGTCTGAACTCAAGCGTAGTTAATAACATAATAGATAGTATAGCAGATGGGGACTTCAAGTTCCCAGGCTTTGAAGGTGAACACTCAGATACAGATAACATAAGGAGATTATATAATGGCATTCTATAAAGCAGGGCATGAAACTTGTAGACGAGAGCTTGAAGATATCAAGCGTGGTGATACTGAATACACCTTAGTTCGTAGGCATAGTAAAAACTTCAGTGACTTCCTTACATTCTGTAAGGATCAACCCGATCTATGCACATACTTCGAGAGTAGGAAGGAGGATAGATCTAGTAGGAGAGAGGAGGATGATGATGATAGTTGGACAGGTACACCGAACTATGCCAAGTGTCAGGAGCTAGCAGAGAATGGATGGTCTGATGGTCTTAAGTATGTCGAGGAGGTTCGAGAGAAGATGAGCCGAATTGTTGCATCCAAGATCAAAGCATTCCATCCTAGACTTGCTGATGCAGGTGACGAGATTGACATAGGTGCATTCGTAGAGGGTGACCCCGAACATTGGATTGAGTTCCACGAGATAGATAAGGATGGGCCAGGCGGTAAGATTGTGCGAGTGCTTGTTAATGTTGCAGTGTCATGTAGTGTTGACAAGAAGTACTTCATCCATCGTGGTGCAGCTGTTGTTGGATTGATGGAGGCACTGCAAAACTGTGGTTATTCTGTTGAGCTAACACTGCTGTCTACCACAGAGCATGGCAATCATATACATCAGTATGAGATACCAGTGAAGCGACCAGATGAACACCTTGATGGTGACCGCTGTTCATTCATGGTGATACATCCATCTATACTGAGACGCTTAGTGTTCTCTGCTAAAGAGCAAGAGGAAACTGATGATTACACATCGGGCTATGGTATACCAACCGAGATTGTGGGTGCTACTGACAAGGACTTCGTGTTCGACAGGATGCATGGTGGTGATGACTTCGAGCCATTCGAGTCTGTCGAAAGCTCAGCTGACTATATGCTTAAGATGCTTGTCGATAGAGGATTGGTATCGGTAGAAGAATGAGAAACCTATTAATGAAAGTGTTTGGTAGTATATTGTTTGCTTGGTTCTTAAGGCTAGGCAAACTTTTCTACAACACGATAGCGATAAGAAGTGATGTGAGTGCGGCACACTTCGCCCATAGTGATTGGGATATGTACCACTCAATGGAAGAGTACATCAGTGATGATGACTTCATAACAAACGATAAGCAAAAACAAAAACAAAAAACAAATGATTGATTTAAGTGACCTACAAGGTGGCGGTGGTAAGAAACCTGCCAAGAAGAAACAAGACAAACCCTTACTTAATGGTGTGACCGCCGATGTGGTGGACATATTCTGCCAAGGTAATGGCATAAAGAAAGAGGGTGAAGCATTAAAGAAGCAACCTGAAGCAGAGATTAAGGAAGCATACCTAGATGAATTATTCCATAGGAATGCAGGGGTAGCTGAAGCAGCCAAAACATTCCAAGCTTCTGGATCTGCACCTCAAGATAGAGTTACTGTATATCACAGCTCAGCTTGGGCGAGGGCAGTATTACAGGATGGCACTGAGGCAGACCCGAAGGGTGAAGCAAAGCTCAGGGCATTGAAGGATATAACCGACAAGAAATTCAACAAGTGTTTCGAGGAGCATTTGGAAATCAAGATGGACACAGGTGAAGTACCTAAGGGTCTTCGTGATGAGTTCATTCTGGATATGATTGCTGTACTTAATAAGTATAACCAAGCACATACTCTCCGAAAGATACTGAAACTGACACCTGCATTTGAGGCAGGGAGGTATGAGTTGCTTAGCCCATCTCAAAACCTGCAAGTCAATCAGCATATGCCAATCAGCGTTATCTGCAAATGAGTATATACGAAGGAGTAATGGACTGCTATGGTGTCGAGTCATTCGTGCCTAAAGAAAAAGCAGATGGATTTCTGAAGATCAGAGCAATGGCAAACGCACAGCGTCATGCCTTATTCTATCAGGTGGATCTGACTGATGACGAGAAGAAGCAGGTTGATGAATACCTTGCCGACCAAGATTGGGAGAAGGCTTGTGTGTATATAAAGAACAAGCAGACCTTTGTTAATCATGGGCCAGGCAAAGATAAACTAATACCCAACAAGGAACTAGATCCTTGGGGATGAAGAAGATACCAATAAAGAAACTACTATGGAGGGCAGTAACTATGTCATTTGAACACGCATTTGAACACCTTGAGGTGGAGCATAACAATAAATACTATTCAGTGTTTGGTTGCTTGGAGATTGAACCCGAAGACAATTCATTCTCGTATGATTATGGAGAGCAGACCAACCTAACACATGATCCTGGCACAAGCTTTGACATAGAGAATGTTGTCATTGATTGCATCAAGGATGAAGATGATAAAGATATTGAACTAACCAAAGGTACACTGCTGGATTTTGCAGATATCATAAAGGATTGGTTCAATGAAAACGGATACGATTCACTGATGGCTACTCTTAATAGCCACATTGAATCAGCGAAAGAAGAAGCAGCAATTGCTAGATATGAATCACAAATGGAGGACGACAGATGATAACAGAACTATCTAAGATACGAGGAATTATCCCACCATCATACCCTGCACGACCACATAAAGGTGGCGTGCCTTTGGGTGTTGCATGGAAACAAATGAACCACAAAGAGATTGTATATACACCAAAGTATAATGGTTGGCGTGTGCTACTTAATGTACCGACAGGTGTGTGCTACAATCGGAAGCTTGAGCTACTAACAATAGGTGATGAGTTCAAGGAAGCTATATACAAGATACAGAAATGTTGCCCTCAAGATATAGAGTGGCTTGATTGCGAGGGGTTAGAGCGAAGGCATGGTATAGGTAAGGGTACATTAATTGTGCTAGACTTTATACCTACTCCTGTTGTTCAGCATGAAGCACTTGACATATCCTATGAGGATAGGCAGTCGGTACTTGGTGTTGCTTTGCATAAGGTTAACGACCTTGATGTAATGTCCAAGCCATCTGAAGATTCAGTATACTTCGCACCTCATTTCAATAGTGATGAGGTTAGGGTGCTTAACTCAATGCTTAAATCTCGCAATGAGAAATGGGATGCCGAGTTCTATGAGGGGTGGGTTGGCGTAAAAGCTAGCAGTAAGTATCCGCTTCAGCTAGTTGGTGACGACAAGAAAGCTTTGCATTGGACAAAGCACAGATGGGATAGTTGATATGTGGTTACTTACACCTCAAGGTATGCTGAGTTGCACTGAGTATCCTAAAGACTCTGACTACATACAGGTCAGAGCAAGGGATAAGAAGCAACTATTAGCATGGATAAGAAAAGTAGATGTTGATATTGAGTATGACAGCAAGGATGTAATTGAGAATCCAAGAAAGGATTATCAGTTTAGGGTAATAGTAAAGCGTGATCTGTTTGCAGACTGGATGTGCAGATACGCAGGGAATATAAACTATACAAACTTCAAGACCAAAGCTACGAACGAGAATGGATATGGTGATTATGTGAGGATGCTTGGTAGGATATGGGAAGATGGTATGGAAACACTAGGACAAAACAAGGAGGAATATTGGGGACAATGAGTTATGACTTAAGCATTAGGAGAGACGGCACACTTAGCGTAAGCGAAGTTCGCCTTTCGAGTTTAAATAAATGGCAACATATCAATGTGTTGCGCAGGTTGAAGGACGAAACACCTGTGGCTTTGTTAACCGAAAGCCATAGTAGATCGGCAATGAAAGATGCATTGCGATTGAGTGATGAAGGTGAAGTTAATATCGAACCTCTTGCTAGGGAAGGAATCAATGCTTCACTTAAGCAGGGTGAAGAATACAATGCACCGATAAGACCGCCGACAGATCAGGAGTTGGTGGCATATGCCGATGAGCTAGGTAAGCTTAAATGCATTACGCAGTTTGGTGAAGGTGAAGGTATATCACTGCAAGTAGGTAAAGAGTATGACATAAGGACAGGGTCAACTCAGTTCACAGAAAGGTTTACTCGTAAGAAACCCTACTATGATGAGGAAGAGGGCGTGATGAAAGTCATCGAGCATACCTGTGAACTAACAGGTGTGGATAGGTATATCAGAATGATGGATGATGATGGTCAGTATCACTTCTTCAGAGATAGACCTGGCAAGCATGAGAACCAACACCATGAGTCTGAACTATGGAGATACTTCAGTAAGCCCGAAGTTAAGACAGTAAAGGAAGCATCCCCTAAGAAGTATGAAGAGAATCTGCTAGAGATGTCAGCATTCGAGGCGATGGCAGGCTTCCAATACTATGAGGGACAGCGTGATTACTATGCAAGAATGGGCATCAAGGACTATGGACTTGTGGCGGCTGATGTTGGCACGGGTAAGACACTTGGTGCATTAACCCTTGCTTGGCTTAAAAAAGCAGAGCGTATACTTATCATGGCTCCAAAGGGTACTGTTGAGAATGAGATGGGTGATAAGCAGGAGTTTGATCCTGCTCAATGGGTGGGTGAGATCCAAAAGTTCTGCCCGTATTACCCTGTACGAACCCTGTTCAATGCTGATGATTACAAGAAAGCATATGCTGAGCGTGATGAAGATGGCAAGCTACCAAGTGGTATATATATTACATACCCATCAGCATTCCTTCGCAACAACGCACTTGAATGCCAGCCTGGAACATGGAAGAAGAAGACTTCAGTGCAAAGAGAATATGACTTCAGGGATAGGATGAAGATGGATACTAAGTTCGACCATGATGGTGATCATTTTTGGCGTGGTCTTGGTATGTCTGACAAGAGGACAGGCATTCAGTGTATCGCTAAGCCTTCACTTGCTACTCAATGCGGTAGTCATTTTGATATGGTCATCATAGATGAGGCACACTTAATGCGTTCACTGCATTCAATTCAAACCAAAACCTTACTTAAGTTACAACCAAGATATAAGTTCTGTCTGTCTGCTACACCAATACCAAATCAGGTTACAAACATATTCCCTATACTTGGATGGCTCTCTGTTCCTGAGTGGTACATGGGGGACAAGAGGAACGCAGCATTCCCCTATTCTATTAATGAGCATAGTCAGTTCGAGAGGCAGTTCATGTCGCAAGAGTTTGACAGCTCGGAAGAGAAGAAGAGGAAGCGTGAAGATCCTAATTGGAATGGCAGAATTAAATCCAACTCTGCTGTAATATCCTCACCATCTAGGTTACTCAAGTTAATCAAGCCTATACTTGCATACATTGGTAAGGAGGAATGCAATCCCGACATTGTAAAATGTAATGTGCAGGACATCAGAGTGCCAATGGGTGCTGAGCAGATGGCTCTGTATGCTAAGTATATCAATAGGAAAATGTTTGTGCCGAAGGATATACCCAAGAAGGAGAGACGCGAGAAACAGAATGCACTTATGGCTGCCGCATTACGGCAGACTAATGCACTGCGTTCTATATGTGCCTCACCAAAGGATGGGTTCAAAGGTATCAAGGATGAGGATGTTGATATCTGCACTAGTAACTTCAACCCTAAGATAGTTACTGCATTAGAAATAGTTAAGCAGAATCTAGATAAGGGAGAGCAGACTGTTATTGTATATGCTAGAACAGGACAGGGTAATGAGCTTGCCTCTAGGTTATCCCATGCTGGCGTTAAGTTTAGCAGGATTGATGGTACGCAAAGTAAGCACGCCGTAGAATCATCCCACTTTAAGAAAGGTAACACTAAGGTTATGCTCATGGGTATAAGTTGCGCGCAAGCTTACAGCTTTGAGAATTGCCCTAACCTTATAGTTACATCATTGGATTGGGGATACGGAACATTGTATCAAGCACTTGGTCGCATCTATAGACTGAACTCACCGAAGGAATGCAATGTATATGTGTTGCTATTCGAGAACACTATCGAGGAAGCCATCTTCGATAGGGTATCAACTAAACAGGATGCGGCTACGCTGTGCTTACATGGCAAAAGAATTGATAAGGATTACAAACAAATGGATGCAAGTGAGGTACTTGCTGAACATATAATAAGCTTCACCAATAATGGTAGAGCTAAACCAGAGTCAGTATGCGAGCTTGAATGGGATAAGCTAAGCACTGCAATTAAGGAGGCAAATGTATAATGGGAGATAAGATAGATAACGATGAACCTGAGTGGCCTTGGGGTTTCTTTAACACCGAGTATAGAGAATGGGCAGAGCATAATCGTGCTGCCAATACTGCTGAGTCACAAGGTAGTGCAATTAAAAAATGGATATCCGAATACCTAGATGTAAGGCATAAGCTTAATGACATTAAACCAGAAGATGTTAGCAAGTATATCAATGCTAATGATGGCGTTGGTTTATCACAGCGTAAGTTTAGGCTTGCGTCTGTCAGCTCGTTCCTGTCGTTGGCTAAGTCTCGTGGGTACTGCAAGGGTAATGTAGCTGAAAAGCTCAGGGTAAACATGAAGAAGCTTACGACCAAGCAAAAGGAGAAGAGACTAAAGATTCCTTTCTCAAGGAAGGAGTTTCAGTATGTGCAACTTCACCTGCATGATATGCAGCATCGTGGAAACAATAGGTTCTGGCACTATGCAACCACTCTGTCCTATTGGACGGGGCTTAGGTTGATAGATTGCGCAAGCCTAGAGTGGGAGGATGTGATGGCTGTCGATAATCACTTAGTGGTGTGGACAGCCAAGGCAGGTGACAAGAATCATGCAAGGGTTGCCCTTCCGTTAAAGCATGAGATGCTTGGTGGTGGTCAGCTTATTGATGTGTTTAATGGATTGCTTGATTTGTATGACCCAGAGTGTCCACACATCTGGCCTAAACAGGAGATGATGATGAACGATGTAAAGAAAAGATCGCTATTACCTCAAGAGTATATCCGTAATCTAAGAAGGATTAAGATCATGGATAAATCTTTTCACTGCCTCCGTCATTCATTTGTTACTCGGCTTCGCAAGAACAAGGTATCACTTGAGGACATTGGTAAGTTGGTAGCACATACCTCAACAGGAACTACGGAAGTATACGACCATGCATGATGAAGATTTAATGGAGCAGGCACTGCACTGCTTTGAGAAAAGAGCAAGGCGTAAGTTCTTGCAAGGAGTAAAGGAACATAATCCAGATGGCAACAAAGGACTTGAGAAGATGACACTCAGACAAAAGGTTCAAGCTTGCCAGGAAGAAGTTATGGACTTGTGGTTTTACTTAGCCTCTATAGAACAAGAGGACGAATGACTTTTGCGTAATGAGTCAGGGGCATAAGAACAAGTACGACTGACACGGGATGTGTTCCTCCGAACAGATATTGCATCCTAGAAGGGATAAAGCTTTGTCAGAAGCCCAACCTGCTTGATGCCTTTGGCTTTGTAGCAACATGACAAGGGGGTTTTGATTTGACCTCCCTCCTCTCCTCTTATTGGGGGGAGAGGAAAACTTTTTAAGACTCCGCTAGCCCCTTGGAGGTGGACAGCGTGGTTCAGTGCTGTGAAAGGATATACCAGCCGCTCGGTGAGTAGACCATAAGCGATCCAAGTTGGGGGATCTCATATGAAAGATGAACGACTCAACTACCAATCAGTACATAACACCATGACATAACTATGCAAACATTCTTACCTTACCCAGACTTTTACGACTCACATATGTGCCTCGATAAGAGTAGGCTGGGTAATCAAGTATATCGTGAGGGTCTCACCCTTCTCAATGGGGGGTGGGGCAATCATCCCGTATCTAAGATGTGGGTAGATTACAAACCTGCACTCGCACTGTACTGCTTAGCAGGTGCTTTAGCCATGAAGGATCGTGGCTGGTATTCTGAGGAAGTAACCAATCGATGGATGGATCGGTTCAGCAGTGTGTATAGACAGCTAGAAGAGGCAATACCTTTTGAGTATCCACCTTGGCTAGGTAATATGCAACTGCACATGAGTCACCGATCAAACCTAATCAGGAAAGACCCTGAGTGGTATGGTCAGTTCGGGTGGAAGGTAGGCCCAGGATGGGACTACTGGTGGCCTAGCGTCTGTTAGGGTTATGTGCAGGAGGATTGATCTTATCAGACAGTAACTTCAGAAGAAGTTCTTGTTCCCCCTTGCTGAGGTCTTTTGATATTTGTCCCATCAACACCCTTGGCCCTGGTAACTTTGGCTTTTCAGTTTTTGGTTGGTTATCACTCATAAGTTTTTTAAGTATGTTCTTCATTGTATATCAGTGCAAGATTTATTTTTATTTCGCCACGGGCGAGGGGAATTGTTTTTGTTGATAAGGATGAGGGGGGCAAGTTACATCCTGAGTATCCCACATCCATGCCAATGTAAGTGCGTGATCAACCTCTGTCTCTTCCTTGCATCCATTGATGGGTAAATCTAATGTTTGTCTGATAGCTCCTTCGATGATCGAATATGATCTATCTGGTATTGTGCTATCCTGTTGTTTGTTGTTTTGTTCTCGCATATAAAACAATTAAGTTTTATGTCGTGGCAATGCAACAAAAACCAACCTCTTTCTGTAGCACATTTGCCACACACTGGATATGTAGTAGATTCATCTAGCCAGTCTGGCCACTTATTCCACCATGGCTCCTCATCCATTGATGCGCTTGAATATATTATAGTATATCCTTTGATTATTTTTATTGTGTGAGTGCAGTGGTATCATCGACAGAAAAAGAGATGCAGTTAATTTTTCCAGATACAATCTTTCTTGCTCGTTAAAAATTCTTTTCTCCCATTCGTTGAACATATGTTCTATAGCCTGACATCCATCATTGAATATCTTAATGTCATCCCCGACTATTGAGTATAGCTCAACATCAATGAAGTCATAATAGTAGTTAAAGGAATGCTTCAGCTTAGCCCAATCGTAATACTTTGACCCCAAGATTTCACCTCTTGGGTCAATCATTATTATATCCTCCGCCCGCCCATCCCAAAATAAATTAGACAGGAAATAATCTCCGTGCATTATGGTGGTTGTTGTATCTAGTTGCCTCCCCATTTCCTCAAGTTCAGATAAAAAATTATCTACATCCAGACCTCTACTTCTAGTGCGTGTCTTTTCCAGAATAAAATCAAATGACGAGTAGTTGTACTGATACGAAATCATTTGCTTGTATGTTCCAATGCAAGCACTTAATATTTTTTCCCACAATTGCTCACACCTATCTAGGAAAAGAAAGAGTTCTCTTAGTGTAGGTAGATTTATCTTCTGCATTTTATAGCTCGCTTCATCACCATAGAAGGAGCTGCTAAGCAGCTTCGGTGTCTTTGCCTGCAACTCTTCTGGTATATTGTTATACCATGAGAATTCATTAATAAGCTTTTGCCTTTTATTCGATGCCTTTATAGCGACACCCCTATCAAATTTAATTGAATTAAAATCCCTGCAGTTTTTAATGTTTCGGTTCTCGAAATATTTTTCCACACTACCAAAGTCTATCGTCTCTATTTCATGGGATAAGAATTTTTGATTCATTAACTGTAATGCAGTTGATAGTGCATACTCGTCTTGAGTCTTTAGTTTTTCTTCCAACTGCTTATCTATTGCCGCCCTTAAGCTATCCGCTTCTTTGATAAAATAAATACCAGTCAAGGCTACATCTGTGCTTGGCTTACTAGAAGGTTTCTCTATGAATAAGCCCTCTTCCTTATCAAGCATACACCAACGAGACCAGTCTTTAACTTTTTTGGTAGACACCCAGTTATCAGAGCAACTTGGTACTGTCCCTTTTACCATCATATCCCCTAGTAGAATTAAGGCAGATTGACCTTTTGTCTTTTCTAAAGCTGAGAGTACAGAAGCTGAAAGCCCCTCTTCAGTTATTGGCTTAATCAATGTTGCATCCTGATTGTATATCTCAAGAACTTGTTTGATTTTTAATTCCTGATGGCTAGCTACTACATATACTTCATCGCAGCCCTGTTCTTTAAGCCATTGAATATTATAAATAAGCAGTGGCTTCTCTCTGTACGGAAGGATGCACTTAGGATATTCTTTGCCAAGCTCAAAAAATCTTGTTCCCTTTCCTGCACATGGAAGTATGCCGATCATGCGAGTGTATCTAAGTTCTCAAGTAGCATCGCTGGTGTCATCGCTTTGTCGTCTACATAAGCACTCGCCCATGTCTTACCCAGGATTAGCTGATCGTAGGGAATATCATACTTGATGCAAAAGCTATCAATCTCTGCCCTAACTTCCTTTGCTACAGTATCTATGTAGCCATTACTTCTGCCCATGCCTCTTGCTGTGTGTAAAACTATTGTCCAGCCCTTAGCCTTCAGTAATTTTATTGCGTCCACAATCTCTACAATTGGTTTACTGTTTTTGTAATCCCTGTTCTCAGTTGTTAATATTGTATCATCAACATCAAACACTATAACTTTATCGGGACTCACCAACCAAGCTCCTCTCGTGGTATGAACTTTGTAGGCACGTGCTTCCTCCAATTGATAGGCCATTCCTGAAAGTCACTCATGGTCTTCAGGGATAACCATCCTGGCCCTAGGTGTCTGGATAATAAATTTTCCTGGCAGTCTATTGTATATCCGTGATCAATCAAGTACTGATATTTAGGGCTTTGCGTTTTTAGATTTGCATTGTTTGCCATATAAGACTCAGACTTAGCGTTTGCAAGTCTGTAGTCCCAACCTGAAGTTAAGTGTTTTTTTATATCCCCTTTAGGCTTAGAACTCTTTCCTTCAAAATAACTTATTATAGAGAATTGATCTCCCATAAAGGCATAGTCCAGATCACTTGCATCATCGGGGAATATGGCATGAAAGTTAGTGAACACTTTGGGTTTCCCTATAGTGAATTTAGGAGTGAATAAAGTTTCAAATCTACAAGCTAGTATCTGATCGTAGGTCTTATCCTCAGTTGCTCTCTTGATTCCCTGCAAATATCTCTTGCCATCCTGCATAAACATACGATGCTTCTTGGCAACTGTCACTTCTTTGAGCCTTGTGTATTCATTGTCATACCATTTATAAAAAGTCTCAACCATCCCATCAGGATAAGTGAAGCCTCGTTTTATATGAGTGTTGTCATTGATATCATTTAGCTGAGTGTGTATTGCTATATCGAAAGTCCATTCGTTGACATTTGGATATACAACACGTTCATAAAACCAATCCCTGTAAACTTCTTCACACCTTGGTTGACCAGCAAAAACAATCAGCATTTTTTTCATTGACCCCATAACTTAAAGTCCTCCTTGTAATACTCATTAAGTATATCAGTAGCCTGATCATCGATATTAACCTTGCGAGGTTTGGATTTGTTTTGATGTGGTATTTTTATATTAAACCTTTCAAAGGACTCTTCGTGATCCCCTAGCTTTATTATATGATCCACCGCTATACAACCAGACTTGTCCCGTACATAATCAACCTGAGGTCTGGTCATCATGTAGCTCCACGGGTCTTGCGCAGGCAGGCTTTTGCAAAAACCTAAGAAGCTTGAATGTTTGGTATGCCCGATCCAGTTGTAGTATGATATTGCCCTAGAGACTGGCTCTCTTATCAATGCGAATGTTTCGTAACCAAATAGATCGCTACCATCTTTATGAATGTAGTAATCAGATAGCATCATGTGGGTATACTTTCCTTCCTTATCCTCATCTCCTCCTATATGAAATAAATCGAAGCTCTCTTTGGTGTCTCTTTTAATTCCCTCTTCATCTAGAAAGGCAGACTCTACCGACCAACCCCCGCACTTTGGTATGTGAATGTAGATACATTTATGCTTGTGAATTATCATGGCCTTCTTTTGTATATTTTTATTAACTCGGAAGCTAAATCTTTACCCTTCCACTCATCCTGCTTTTTTGTAGTCGATTGAATCAGGCCAAGCCTGCCTGCACTGTGATATATTTTTTCCGCTGCCTTTAGAACATCTCCCCCTGTATTCCAATATGCATCCTGCCAGTGCATTAACTCTTCTTGATGGTAGTCGTTTATGTCCCCACCATACACCCAGTATAAAGAGTATTCAGTAGTTCCACGCGATATGTAATCCGCAACATCGTGGTTCTCGCACAAACTTTTTAACACATCTGTTTTTAAAAACATCGGGGTAACAGTGCATCTTATTTCTGGTAGAGGTTTACCTAAAAGCTCTGAAGCCTTTTGCCACCATAACTTTTGGTCTCCCGTTATCTGCCTTTGATGCGACCAAGAAAGGAATGGCTTGCCTTGTGGCATCAGCAAATTGATGTGTCCCTCAAAAAGAAACACGCAATCGGAATCCATAGTGAGTATCCAAGGTGTGTCAACAAAACGCCATGACTCTAGCTTTATTAGTTGTTGCTTGAGCCATGCACCACTTATGCCTTGCGGATGCCAGTCTACATCTTCCATGTCGGGAACACCAAGCATACTATCCTTTATTACTTTTGCGGGGAGATATTCCGTTGGCAGTGGGTCTATGTCTTCATTGGTTATTACCAGCAACTTACATCCCCTGATTTTGTCAAGGGATGGTCTGAGTATATTATTGAATAACCTAACATCATACTGACCTTTAATCGGTAGCACTATTGTTACATCATATTTGTCTGTATATTTCACTTCGCTTTACCTCCTTAATGAATGTTTTCATAGTAAATTTGCCTGACTTCCGTAGCTCAGATAGGTAGCTCGATGCTTCTTTGATATGACCAAGTAAACCATGAACCTCACTCAGGTCATTGAAGTATAGTGGGTATTCGTCTCCGAGATACTCTCGTACTGCAGGATGATCCTTAACAATAATAGGAACCTCCCTCTGGATGCACTCAAGCACCGTATTGTTCGCACTAGTATCCCATAGATCTAACAGCACAACTGAGTTACACAGTAGCGTGTCGTAATCATCGTTAGATAAATTATATAAATGATTTATTTCAGGCAGTTGAATGTTTAGATGATCCACCTCAAGATTAAGTCTTTCGTTTACATATTCTATAGGCTTGCTATCTTTCTTGTAAGGCCAAAGCTTAATCTTTGTCCAGCCCTTTGGAACTTGAACTGTATATATTGATGTCTGCTTCCTCAGCCACCAACCCACACTAACAAGCTGCTTTGCGTGACCCCTCCATTTAGCCACATCCTCATCGGGGTATGGGTGAAGTATAGACTCAAAGGTCTTACCTGGATACCTCTCTCTTAATCCTTGTGCATGATACTCAGACATGGTGTATATACCAATGCAGGACTCAAGGCTTTCCTCAAACAACTTGTCGCCATTGCCGTCCCATGCTGGCTTATACCAGTCAGGCATATTGTGCGGGTTATGGATGAAGCCAACCCAAGGTTCGGTAATTGGTATATGATTGTTCTTCTCGTTCTTAAACCTAAACCAATCGAATACACTCTCAATAAACGTTTCGCAGTAAACACCACTGTCATTATGCAGAGGCTGCATTGCCTCAAGAACTTTAAGCCACCCACCCCTGTGTGTCTTGAGTGCAGGCTGATGCCCTAAATTAAATTTTCCATCCGAGTATGACTTGCTGAACACGGCTTCGCAGTTCCCCCAGTCATCCTTTGATTCAGTCGTTTCTATCTTATGGTTACTAGTATCACCCGCCCACCTGCTACCCTTGGTGTCGATTTTCATGTCCTTAATAAAACCAAGTATATCTTCTGGCAATCGCTTGAGCCACCAGTCCCTACGCTTATCATATCTATTCTTAAGCTGAGCAAATGCATGGCTGTATGTCGCGGGATCAAAGTGTTGATGTA
>Ga0315315_10000109_pt1 | contig 57951 bp, 58 predicted proteins | sample M140m3416metaG_FD_203699 | JGI IMG/M metagenome (GOLD analysis project Ga0315315, IMG submission 203699) | Ammonia-oxidizing marine archaeal communities from Monterey Bay, California, United States - M1 40m 3416 | ecosystem: Environmental > Aquatic > Marine > Intertidal zone | place: USA...
CGGACGAGCTCCATCGCAATGCCGTCAAGTCAGCAATGGGATGGAAGTTCGAACCTTATCTCGAGCAGGGTCAGCCCGTCCCTGTGCGTTTCAGGGTGGTCCTCAAGATCAATCACTGAGTGGATGTCAGTCACACTCAGGGGCTTCGTCCGTGTCGCCGTCGCAGTTGTTGTCGATGCCGTCGCAGATCTCTTCCGCATCGGGATTGACAGCCGCGTCGCCGTCATCACAGTCGCTGAAGTCTGAGACGTAGCCTTCCGGGCTCTCATCTGGACAGAAGAGCTCGGGCGGTATGGTGGCATCACCGAAGCCATCGTCGTCAGTGTCTGCGTACAAGCCGACCTTTGAGCCTTCATCGATCTCATCGTCACAGTCATTGTCGATGCCGTCGCAGAGTTCGTCTACATTGGGATGAATCGATGCGTCTGAGTCGTCACAGTCGCCAGCATTTTCGACGTCGCCATCAGTCGCCTCGCAGGCCTCGTATGCACTCTCTTCGAGTCCGTACCCGTCGCCATCGCTGTCGACGAAGAAGGTGTCCATTTGGCCCTCATCCACTTGTCCATCGCAGTTGTTGTCGATGCCGTCACAGATCTCGTTGGCGTGGGGGCCGATCGCTGGGTCCTCGTCGTTGCAGTCCTCACCTCCGAACTCAACAGAGTCGTAGCCGTCCAGATCGTAGTCGCCTGAAGAGCCCGAGCATGAGCTGAAGTCTGTGTAGATGAGATCGACCGTCTCATCGATGATGACGCTTCCAGTGAGCGCCGTGCCGTCGGCAGCGAGCGCATCGATGACACTGGTGATCTCGAGGCGCATAGGATCACCCTCGGCCAGCCCCTCCATGTTCTGGGATCGCATCATGGTGAATTCTGAGCTTCCAGAGACGGCCTCGAAGTTTCCTTGTGCAGCAGCATCAATGTCACAATCTGAGGTGTTCCACGTCAGGTTGACCCGATCGGCTCCGAAGCTGTAGCTCGCGCGATCGGGGCAGGCGCCCTCGAGCTCCCACAGAACCCAGCAGTCGACGGATGTGTCTTTTGTGCTGCGGAAGATGAAGGCCAGATTGTGGGGCTGGGGCAACGAGATGTCTGCCATACTCGCGAATTTCACATCGGTGCCGTGATGTTTACATTCGTCCAGTGAGACGGTGGTGCCGTCAGCCATGCTCATGGTGAATTCTGCATCGCAGGGATCACCAATATCAGGGTCGGTCTCTGCGGGTTTGTCCCCTGCGCAGGCGATGAAGGTCAACAAAATGGCTGGGTAAAGGATGTGTCTCATGGGACCTCGGTGGAAGTGTCAGACAGTGTAAACCGATGTGTGCCTGCCCGAAAGAACGTGGCGGTAAAGGGGGGGAACCATTAGCAGTGGCCGTTGCGTAAGGAGCAATTGTGAACGATGAAAAAAATGCGGCCTCCGAGACAGAGGACGAGGCCGCTGCCACCGAAACGGTGGAGACGGCGCCGGTAACAGAAACCGAAGACGCCGAAGAGGTCGCTGAGACAGCGGCAGACGGTGCTGAAGAAGCACAGGATTCCGCTGAAGCAAGCGGCGCAGCAGCAGCTGAGGAGCCAGCAGCAGCTGAGTCCGCAGACGCGGAGGAGCCAGCAGCAGCTGAGTCCGCAGACGCTGATGAGCCAGCAGCAGAGCCTCCAGAAGAGGCTGAGTCCGGAGAGGTAGACCTGGAAGGTGTCCAGGTCGTGCACACCTCCGACTACGACTCAAACAGATCTTTTTCTGATTTCCCACTCTCAGCCGAAATCCTTCAAGGAATTGAAGCCCACGGGTATCAGACAGCGACCGCCGTACAGGCCGGTACGCTCGAGGCAGCACTCGCCGGTCGAGACATGGTGGTGCGCTCGAAGACAGGAACAGGAAAGACCGCAGCCTTCACGCTGCCCATCATCGAGCAGATCGAGGCGGGCGCACGGAAGGTGCAGGGAATCGTGCTGGCGCCGACCCGCGAGCTCGCCCGCCAGGTAGCTGAGGAGGCCACACAGCTTGCTCAGTTCAAGGATCTTCATGTCGTCGCCATCTACGGTGGTGTTGGCTTTGGTGCCCAAGAGGCAGCACTCAACGAGGGTGCAGAGTTGGTCGTCGGTACGCCCGGCCGCATCCTGGACCACATCCGCCGGGGTACGCTTGATCTCTCGACAGCACGCTTTGCTGCCCTCGATGAGGCTGATGAGATGCTCGCTCAGGGCTTCTACGAGGACGTCACAAAGATTCTCGATCAGACCCCGGACACACGTCAGGTCTTGATGTTCTCCGCGACGATTGATGAGCGGGTTCGCTCGATCATCCAGCGGTACACCAAGGATCCACTCGATCTCAGGCTCTCGACAGATGCTGACAAGGTGGAGAACATCCAGCACATCATCTACGAGTCCAGCCCGGACTTCCACAAGGCACGGGCTCTGCTCGCGATTATTGAGCAAGAGCAGCCAAAGACTGCAGTCATCTTCTGCAACACGCGAGCGGACACGGCCACGGTCGCGACCTTCTTGAGTCGTCAAGGGCTGGATGTCGAGCTTCTCAGCGGTGAGCTGCCGCAGAACAAGCGTGAAGCGGTCATGAAGCGGGTCAAGGGTGGGCGGACGCAGTTCCTGACTGCTACCGATGTTGCAGCACGCGGGATCGACATCTCGAACTTGACTCACGTGCTCAACTACTCGTTGCCTGAGGACCCAGCAGTCTACCTTCACCGGTCCGGTCGCACCGGCCGTATTGGCAAGAAGGGTATCTGCATCTCACTCGTCGGTGGTGCTGAGCTGCACACCCGAAAGACTCTCGTGAATCAGTATGAGATCAACTTCGAGGTGCGTCCGCTTCCGTCTAAGGAAGAAGCGGCTGCGGCTCGTGTGACGCGCCAGGTGCGTGCCATCAAGGAAGCCATGGGTACCATGGCCTTCGAGGGCTATCTTGATGCTGTTCGCGCCATCAAGGAGCGTCCAGACGGAGATATTCTCCTGGCAGCTACCATGCGGGCCTTCTTCCTCTGGGACAGAATCCGCAAGGCTGAGGCTGACGGCGGGCCCGACTCTGTCGGCGCCATTGCTGAAGAACGCGAGCAGCGTCGTGATGGTCGTCGTGGCGGCGGGGGCCGAGATGGTCGTCGTGGCGGCGGGGGCCGAGATGGTCGTCGTGGCGGCGGGGGCCGAGATGGTCGTCGTGGCGGCGGCGGCGGCGGTGGTGGTGGACGCGATCGGGATCGCGATCGCGATCGCGACCGTGACCGCGGAGACAGAGATGGAGCCAAGGCCCAGTCCGACGGTGGTGATGGAGGCGGCAACAAGCGCCGTCGTCGTCGTCGCGGTGGTCGCGGTGGTCGCGGTGGTGAAGGCGGATCACAGGGTGGCTCGAGCGACTGAGTTGCCCTCAGAATTCTCTTGGAACTTTCCGATACCCTGGTAGTCTCATCTGTAGACGACCCAGGGGAGTGGACTTGAAGATCAGCGGTGGATCAGCGTGGCTCGGAATGAGCCGCTCAGTTGAAGGTCTGCGTCACAACAGTGATGGCATGGCTCAGGCTGCAGCTGAAGTACGCTCAGCGTCGATGGATGTACTCAACGGCGATCGGGTGATGCCGGTGGATCGGGTAGAGCTTCGCGGGCCTTCGAGTATGGAGGAAGGTCTCATCGACATGAAGATGAGCAAGCACGGCTACAGCGCAAACCTTCGTGCCGTTCGCGCCTCTGATGAGGCCTTCGAGTCCCTGCTCGATATGGTCCTGCCTTCAAGCCGGGATCGGGACTGAGTTCTGATCGCGAAGTGGCGAAGAGAAGCTCATCTGATATAATGTCTGTAATGATCGCCGGGGATTTTGAGGCAACATGAAGATCATTGACACATCAGTTCAGCTCATGTGGAACCTGCGCAGTCGCAGCTCGGTGCCGCGTGCAGCTCCAGTTGAAGACAATGCTGCCATGCAGAGTCAGCTGCGTAAGCTTCATCGCATGTCGACCACGACCATCAAGCCAGGCGATACGAACTTCTATGCAGAGGGGCGGTCAAATCTGGCGATGTACAAAGAGGGCTTTGCGACGATCAAGTCGTTCACAGATGCGTACTCGTCGTCTCTTCAGTCTGCGCGGATGACTGACCAAGAGATTGAGTCTCTGATAGAGCGGATGAATCTCACACCGCGCTGATTAGAGGTCCGCCTCGCACACAAAGTAGATGCGATCGTTGCAGTCCAGGTCATTCCAGTCGCTGCCCACGGGGTTGTACCACCAGCGATTCATCTCCACACAGTCTTCACCGTATGCATCGTCTGGCTGGTAGTAGGGAGAGTCCGACCAGGCTTCATAGCCGTAGGTACCACCACTCTGCCACGACCACCCAGAGCGGCTGCTGCCTCGCTCCCAGCTGCGGTCATTCAGGCCGATCCAGTAGCTTGTATTCGCGACTCTCCCGCCGTAGCGAATCTCGTCGAGTAGGAAGTTCTGCTCAGCCCAAGAGGTGATGGTGACGAGGTCGTAGTCGCGCGCTGTGCAGTAGTTCTTGGCATCATTCCACTTCTTGTTTCGCTCGCAGAACATGTAGCTGTTGCTGCCGTAATTCTCCTGAAGGCAGTCACAGTCATCTGCGCCGTCATCGACAACGCCGTCACAGTCTTCGTCGACGGCATCGCAGGTTTCGACCGCGTAGGGGTAGATGTCGTCATCGTCATCATTGCAGTCGCCGGCTTCATAGGACCAGCCGTCCTCTTCTTCGCAGGCGTAGATCGCGTAATCTGAGCCATACCCATCACCGTCGTTATCAGCGAAGAACAGATACATGTCGACGGCATCTTCATCAATCTCACCGTCGCAGTCGTCGTCGGTGTCATTGCAGTACTCATCGGCCGTCGGATAAATCTCATCGTTGTCGTCCGCGCAGTCTCCGCTTGCTGCGACCCGTGATCCGCTGGGCTCGCAAGACTCGACGCCGGTGCTGGAGTCGCCAAAGCCATCCCCATCAGCGTCGATGTACCACATCGGTGCATCGATAGGGTCGTCGTCGATGGTGCCATCGCAGTCATTATCCAGGTCGTCGCAGAGCTCTGGAGCGCCTGGGTACACCTCAGCGCGTGTGGGGTCGCAGTCTGTATAGGTCGCGACGTAGCCAGCAGGAGCATCACAGGATGAGAGTGATGCCAGCGGGTCCCCGTAGCCATCATCATCAAGATCGGCGTAGAACGTGTCGCCGTCCGTGGGGTCATCATCGATGCCCCCATTGCAGTCGTTATCGGCACCGTCACAGACCTCGTCTGCTCCAGGGTTGACGTCCGCTCGGGCGTCGTTGCAGTCATCGCTACTCGAGGAGGTTCCAGGAACCGCACTGCATGCATAGACTGCGGCGCCGGAGCCGTAGCCGTCACCGTCAGCATCAATGAAGAAGGCGCCCATGACTCCCTCATCCACGGCGCCATCGCAGTCGTCGTCGTAGCCGTTGCAGGCTTCGATCAGCGATGGCGATCGTAGCGCATTGGTGTCATCGCAGTCGTCGCTTGTGGAGACGAAACCCTCGGGTGCCGCACAGGCCTCTATTGGCGCTCCGGCCCCGTGGCCATCGCCATCGAGGTCGGTCCAGAACTCGCTGAGTCCGGCGACTGCATATTCGTCAACGAGCGTGTCGCAGTCGTTGTCGACCTCATCGCAGACTTCATCGGCCTCTGGATTAATTTCTGGGTTTTCATCGTTGCAGTCACCAGGGCGGGCGGTGTAGCTGGACATGTCCCAGCATGCGGTAATTCCCTCGCTCCGAACGCCAAACCCATCGCCATCGGCATCGGGGTAGAGCAGTGTTCCGACGCCCTCATCTGTGCGGCCATCGCAGTTGTTGTCGACTGCATCACAGAGCTCTGTGGCATCCGGAGAGACTGTGCTGGCGGTGTCATCACAGTCTGTTGAGTTGTCTGCGTATCCAGGTGGCATCTCGCAGGCGGTCACTGCCGCAGTCGGAGAGCCATAGCCATCGCCATCGAGATCTTCGAAGAAGGTCTGAGCGAGGCCTTCGTCGATCTCCAGATCGCAGTCATCGTCCAGGTCGTTGCAGACTTCTACTGCCTCTGGGTGAATACTCGGGTCCTCATCCTGGCAGTCCCCGCCTTCAGCAACTGCTCCGGCTGGCTCGGTGCAGGCCTCGACTGGCTCGCTGCCCCAGCCATCTCCATCGACATCGATGTAGAAAGTGGTCAGCAGTCCCTCGTCGATGAGGCCATCGCCGTCGTTGTCCTCGCCATCACAGACCTCTGCCACCTCAGCGTTTGGCGAGTCTTCGTGGAAGTCTGTACCGCTGACGGATGCGCTCGGCGATGCCTCACCTTCGGATGAACCCATATCGGGCTTGGCTGAGCATCCCAGAGCGATGAAGGTGATGAGGAGCGTTCTGATCATTGTGTTGCGTTTACTGCCCAGTCGAAGGGTTTGAACTGAATGTCATATCCCCCAGCACGAAGCCATTCCTGGTCGTGTTCTGGCAGGTACTGAGCAGCATACTTGATCGAAGCTTGCAGACGCACGTCAACACCAGCAATTTCTTCAGTATCGGTATCTGTGAAGTCGGGCGCATACCAGTGGAATATCGTCGATAGTGTCAGAGTCTTGGCCTCTCTATCGATAAACACGCCTGCGTCAGGCAGCCAGGACTTGGCTGCAAAATTTAGTTGTCGGTTGAGTTCTTCTCCAGAGAAGGCTGTTGCGTTGAGTGGGGGGCAGCCAACGCTCGCACAGTTCAATACAAAGTGAATCCTTGGTTCTTGTCTGGCGCTGAGTTTCTGCTTCTCAATTTCATCGAGGGTGAGTTTTTCACCGGCGACAATAAACCTCCGGGTACGCCAGACTTGGCCCCCGTCGATGTCTTGTATGGTCTTTACGGGCCAAGTATCGGCGATGAGGTCGACGGTGAGGGCATTGTAGGCATTGATCCAGAAGGCCATTTTCGCATTGACGTCTGCCGGAACGACGGCGGTCTCGAGGCTGGTGATGTAACCATCGAGTGCCCCAGTGGAGTTCAGCTTTTCATAGTTCACTCTCGCTGTAGTGGTGCGGTAGGCGTCCAGAACTGCTTGCCAGTCGGCGTGCGCGAAAGGCGAGGCCTCTACAGTCAGCCCCCCAATGAACATCAACAACAAAAACACCACCCGCCTCCATTGTCAGTATGGGTCATCGGTGAGGCTAAGGGATGTTAGAATTGTCGCGCTGGGGAAAAAAATGGATTCATTGGAGCTTGAGGCATGGGCGCTGCGTCTGGGAGAGGTTCAGCCTGGGCTGATACTTGATCTTCGCACGGAAGCTCAATTTGAGCGTGCCCGTCTCGAAGGTGCAGTCAGTCTTCCGTACAATCGTTTTCAAGGCGAAGCTGAAGGGCTTGCTCGAGGAGTGGACCTCATCTTGCTCGTCGATGATGCGGGAGCGCGGGCTGCTGAGATGGCGGTGTGGCTTCGCTCAAAGGGGCACCGTGTACAGTATCTGCTTGGAGGTATGTCCGGCTGGCGTGGCATGCTGGAGGAGTCGTGATGATTTGGCGCTCACTCTTTGATGAGGCGATGGCCTCGCACGGATCTCCAGCCATATTTACGCTGGACCATAAAGGACGACTTGGTCTCGACGAAGCCCGCACACGGGAGAGCTGGTCTCGGCTCGATGGCGGCGGTGAGTTCAAGCACTGTCACTGCATCTTTGAAGACAAAGCGACGGGCTGGAATCAGTATGTATTGGCGACCAGTGAGCTGCTCTGTACTGAGCACCCTCGGGCTATTGTTCATCACTTTGCATCGATGGATGCTGCACTCGCGGCGCTTCGAGACCTCGGGCCTGTCGCTATTCGTTGAGCTTGAAGTGAAGCAGCGGACCGTTGTCAGCGACCATATTGTCTGTTGCTGATCTCTCGATGAGCTTCACCGTGAACTGGACTGCTTGCTCTACAGCCTCTGAGATGTCCAGCCCCTGAGCTAGCCCTACAGCGAGAGCGGTGGAGAGTGTACAGCCGGTTCCGTGGGTGTTTCTGGTCTCGACGCGAGGATGTGACCAGCGCCTGTGTGTGCCGTTGGGCAGCCACAGTACATCGTGGATGGTGTTGCCTGGGGCATGTCCTCCCGTGTGAAGAATGGCGACCGAATTGTCGATAGCCCACCGGCCTGGCGGAGCGTCGTTGAGCAGGTACTGGAGTTCACCGCTGTTCGGTGTGACGATTGTGGCCATTGCTATCAATCGATCGAAGACTGGGCGGTCGATATGACCGAGAGTTGAGCCGGATGTACTGCTCTGCACAGGGTCCAAGACAATCGGCATCGCGCAGTCTTGGAGCGTACTGATGAGGACGTCTGCAATCTCAGTAGATCCAATCATTCCAATTTTGATGGCCCCGATGGGCATGGTCTGGAGCAGTGTCTTGACTTGCTCAGAGACCATCGCGGCTGGAAGTGGGGCCACACGACTCACGTCTCCAGGGTGCTGGACGGTGACTGTTGTCAGGGCGGCCATGCTGTAGCTGCCCATTGCTGTGGCCATCTTTAGATCAGCAGCGACTCCAGCGCCTCCGCTCGGGTCTAATCCTGCGATGCTGAGAACACTGGATGTCATTGTGGGGTCTCGTTGATCGGCTCAGTCGTGACCGTGCTCGCTGACGATATGTCGAGCCTCTGCTCTGGCGTCACCTCTGCCGGCGTGTAGAAGAGCGTGGCTTGCTCAGGAGGAATCCATCCAAATTCAGCAGCGGTTTGGTGCCCGACACGAATCTGGCTCAGACTACCGACCTCTTGCTCAACGGTTCGTGACAGAGGGATATCGACGGCCATCAGCTCAGCATAGCGCTGTGGGAAGAGCGGATCATTGAAGGGCTCGACGTAGCCTTGTGGGTGTATCGCGTGGCTCGTCTCAGGATTGTAGGTGTCCGTGGCGCCGAGGGCGTGCCCAATCTCATGGGCCACTGTCGCCAGTGCGTAGCTCGGATTGGTCTCATCCAGACTCACATAGATAACGGCCACACGACCATTCTTAGAGGCGCGTGAGTGGCTCGCCATGTCCAAGGAATTGCCGCCGTAGATGACATAGACCTTCACAGCATAGTCTTCGACACCGACACCGTTATCACTCGCGAGCTGCTCGAAATATCGAGGGTAGCGGTATGCCCTGAGCATGAGAGTGAACCAGGAGTCGCCCTCTTCTGACAGGCTCGGTGGCTCGAGGTCCACACCAAATGGGCCACGAATCGCGATTCGAAAGTGCTTATCTTTGTTTCCGGTGTAGCGAGCGTACTCATCACTGAACCATGCGGAGAGGTCAGTGAGGCTCGGTCCGGTGCGTTCTTTTGAGAAGCGCTGATTGAGTTGGTGGATGATGTTCGCGTTCTCGGAAGACTTGGGTGCGAATTGAACGATGCCGATGGTGATGGGTGTGTGTCCCGCGAATGTCTCAATATCGGCCTGAAGGTATCCAAAGACTTTGTATAGAAAAGCCACAAAGATGAGGACGGCCATCAGCTGTCGGCGCCGTGTCTTCATGGCCGACTGATCTCGGACGACTCTGCATGTCTCGCACAGTGAGTCTCCTCCAGAGTCGGCCATACACCCAGGGCAGATGGCACGCTCACAGTGGTTACATGATCTCGCAGCGAGCTGTGCGGGGTGTGCACTGCAGAAGGCGGAGTCGTCTTGGTCTATGGGTTCTTCGACGATGACGACCTGAGCGCCAACCGCGCGAAGTCGAGCGGCGGTGCTGCGGGCCGCAGCAAGGTCGTCGGTGACCCGTGTGACGAGGGGGAGGTCCTCGGCTGTGACGGGCCTTGATCTGGGTAAGACAGCATTGAGCTTGTCTACTGGTTTTGGCAGTCTGACAAGGATCACAGCCCACCGAGATCGGAGAGAGTGCTGCTCTGGTGAAGATGGCGTCACGACTTCAGGATAGACGAGTCAGCAATGAGCAGCATCGTTCTCGCATTGATTAGCGCCAGCGCCTTGGTATTTCTCGGCGATCTGCGGAGCCATGTCAGTCCAGCAATTGTGATTCTCATTGCGTGGGGCACTCTGGTCTGGGTCTTGCCGCGCCCTCGACAAGGTGTGTGGGCGATGCTGGCCACCGCTCTGGTGATTCGACTCTTGCTCGTCATGTCGCCAGTCAGCTTGTCTGATGACGTCTTTCGCTATCTCTGGGAGGGGCATGTGGCCTGGGCAGGCGGGAATCCGTATGCACACCCTCCAGCAAGCGAAGTCTGGGCGGGTTTTGGGGCGCAGGAGCTCAGGAGCATGGTCGCGCATCCTGAGGTGTCTGCCATCTATCCGCCGCTGGCGATCTGGTTCTTTGGCTTGTTGGCACAGGTGTCTACTGAGCCCTGGATTGCAAAGCTGGCCATGGGTCTGGCTGATGTTGGTGTGGTGTGGCTCCTCGCGATCATCTTGAAGGGTAGACGTCGCCACCTGGGTCCAGCCTGGCTGTATGCGCTCCATCCGCTTGGCGCGGTCGAGTCCGCAGGCAGCGGACACATGGAGTCGCTCGCAATTTTATGTTTGTTGGCCGCTATTCACAGCTGGGATCGGCGTCGCGGAGGCAGCGCGTGGGCGGTCCTCGGAATGTGGGTGAAGCTCCTACCGGCTGTGCTCCTCGTGCGACTCTGGCGGGGCAGGCCGATGCTCTTGCTCGGTGCCATGGCGGTCGGGTTTCTCTCTCTGTGGCCATTCATAGGGGCAGGCGCGGAGCTCGGGAGGGGCATGCGCACATACGCCACTCACTGGTCATTCAATGGTGCGTTGTACCCGCTATTTGAGTGGATGTTTAGTCAATATGCGCGCCCTGTAGCGATGCTTGTGGGCGCCATTGTGGTGCTCCGTGCGGTGCGTATTCATGTGGAGCCGGAGCGGATCGCCTTGTGGGCTGGTGGCGCCTTTGTGCTGCTCTCGCCGACGGTCCACCCGTGGTATGTGCTGTGGGCTTGGGTCCCAGCTCTGCTGTGTGGTGTGCGGGCCTGGACTTTACTCGCGACACTCGTACCGCTGTCCTATGCGGCCCTGGCCAGCTACGATCCTGTCACGAGCTCGTGGGAGGAGCCCTGGTGGCCACCGTTGTTTTCGACCCTGCCTTTCGGGATGGCCCTCATCTGGGAGTCCGTGCAGCACATGACCCGGCCGGGGCCCTGGGCTCCTGGACCGATAGCGCGGCCGCGGCCATCTGTGTCCCGGACGGAACCCGACACCTCGACCTTGTTTCAGCGCTGACGGCCCTCAAGGGGTGTTTACCCAATCATGGTCCGATCGTTGTTGGTCTGGGCCTACACCGCAGGATGTCGCCTGTAGAGCTGTCACACCTTGATGGCTTTGATCTCGTCCAGCACGATCCCGATGATGTGGTTCCCACCGCGGTCGTGGATGGGATTCCCGGATCGGTCAGTCGTGTTGTTGCTGAGGCGCCATACGCGGTAGCGGTCGGTGTGGTTGAGCTTCACCAGTATGCTGGAGTCTCAGGCGGGCACAAGGCAGTGGCGGTGGGCTGTGGTGGAAGGGAGACAATCTCAGCGCTACATCATCGCGCGCGTGTCGTCTCACCCGGCGTTGAGATTGGACGGATTTCAGGAAACCCTTTTCGTCAAGCTGTCGATGCACTCGGTGAGGCTGCTGGGTGTCGACTTGCCCTGGTCTATGTGCCTGCAGCTGACTGCTGGCTCTTTGGTAATCCTCAGCGTGTGCTTGAGGTGGCCATGGAGCGGATGCAGCCATGGACCTCAGTCGACACCCTGGCCCCCGGTGCTGTGCTTGAGGTTGACCCGGCAAAGGCGGCGAGCTTTTATCAAGCCAGTCGTGCTGCGAGCTATCTCGCGCTGTCTCCGAGTCCCCCCCTGCAGCCCGGTGCGACCCTCATTATTCGCGCCCATTGCACAGAGGGGCTGGGCTCAGAGCTGGGCTTTCGTCGTGCTCTCGAGTCGGTGTCGCCGCCTTGGGGCTCGCTGCTGACGGGTGCTGTACCCACCGGGGCTGGAGCTCAGCGAGCGGTCATTCTTGCGATGGTGGCGCAGCGATTCAAAATCCGGGTCGAGGGCTGCGAGAACCCCGCCGCCTTGGAGGCCGTAGGCATCGATGCGACACAGAATATCAGCGAGCCTCCCGCTACTTGGCTGCGTGTGCCGTGTCCATTTCAGCGGCTTCCACAGTACGCGAACCCTCAATCCACAGTCTCCAGCTGACGGCGACATAGCCCGCGCCAAACAAGAGCATGAATGGGAGGCTCATCCAGTAGCCTTCGCTCAGTGCCCAGCAGATACTGATGATGTAGTAGGTGGCCATCAGGCAACTGAGGAGCATGGGGAGTGGGACGCTTTTCGGGGCGATTACAGGGCCCATCACAGCTCCCTGCTTGGGGGTCCGAACAAATGTGGTGTCGTTTCCGAAGAGTCCCTCCATGACTGCGATGCTCTGGCTCGCTGAGCAGCCGACACCGATCGCCATGGCGGCAGGAATGTTCCGCCAGTGACGTCGAATCGACATGCCAGCATGCTTTATGGTGGCCGCATAAAAGCAGCCCACGCTGCCACTTGTGGCGAGCACAGCGAAGAGATCGATGAGGCGCAGGTCGGCACTAAATACGGCTTCCCGGGCGACGATAGAGGGCGGCAGGAGGACGGTGAGCAGCAAGACGATGGGATAGGCCGCGACCATGGTCAGGTGATTGGTGGCCTCGATGCGTATGGAGGCGGGGAGTGGTGCACTCACGATGCGTCTCAAGAGCTTCTTGGCGGTCTGAACCGTGCCCTTGGCCCAGCGGTGCTGCTGGGTCAGGAAGGCCCGCATGGTTGCAGGAACCTCTGCGGGTGCCAGGACATCCTCACGATAGATAAAGCGCCAGTGCTTCAGCTGGGCACGGTAGCTCAGATCCAGGTCTTCAGTGATGGTGTCATGGGACCAGCCTCCAGCATCCTCAATGGCAGCCCGGCGCCAGATCCCAGCAGTCCCGTTGAAATTAAAGAAGCGGCCAGCACGGAAACGCGCGGTGTGTTCAATCACAAAGTGGCCATCAAGGAGCAAGGCTTGGACACGTGTGAGCCAATTCTGATCTCGATTGATGTGTCCCCAACACGCTTGAACCATTCCCACTTGATCGTCGTAGAGGTCGGGCATCATGCACCGTAAGAAGGTCGTCTCAGGGATGAAGTCTGCATCGAAAATCGCGACAAAAGAAGCGTCGCTCAAGGTGAGCCCGTGGGCAAGTGCTCCGGCTTTGTAGCCGGTCCGACTGCCACGCTGGATGTGGGTGATGTTGATGCCTCGGTCTGCCCAGTGCTTCACTCTTGTGTCGACAATAAGCGAGGTCTTATCCGTGCTGTCGTCGAGGACTTGTATGTGAAGCTCGGGCCAGTCGAGCCTTGCGACGGCATCGATCACACGCTGTGCGACAGTCGCTTCATTGAACAGCGGAATCTGTACCAAGACGGCAGGCGACCAGTCTACTGCTCTGTCAGCCTTGGGGGCTGGCATGCGGAGCCAGTTGAGCAAAATGATCCTGTGAAGGCCCCACGCGCCGAGCATGGCTAGACAGGAGAAATAGAGCGCTACGATCAGCCAATGAATCCACATAATGGTGGGTCAGTTTACCCCGCCGGCACCAGGTCTGAGAAAAGCAGGCCTGGATTAGATCAAAGTTCAAAAGTATTGCTCAGAACACTTGGCGAGAATTGAGGTGTTCGCTATCATGTGTGCTCTGCCTGGAGGGTGTTTCGGATCTATCATTTGGCCCCCGTGTTTTCCATTAGGGAACCAGCTCTTGTCGTGGATGGCAGGCCTTTATGAAAAGGTAGTCAGAAGCGGCGATCAAGGATCCCCCCTTATTTTATTGGGGGGGCCGCAGAGAAAATCCACACCACTAAGGCGGTTTCCCTCCCCCGGATGATGTCCGGGGGAGGACTTTTTCGAGGATATTTTGCTGCTACTGCTCTTCACCACTGTGCTGATGGCTTCCGCGTCCCCAGATCTTCAGGAGATTCCTGTGATCGCTGGAGATGTCGAGATCAGTGCAGAGCCGCCGCCGCCAACTCAGAGAGAGCTCCTGGATGAGGGTGTAGCGCTCCGGAGAGTGGGCGCCTTTGCGGATGCCGTGGGCTTACTCGATCGGGCAGCACAGCTCTCCGGAGAGGTCAGCGATCAGGTGGCTTATCAGCAAGGCGTACTCGCCGAGGTGAGTGAGCAATGGAGGGTAGCCATCACGGCCTATGAGCGTGTGGCTGAGCGCTGGCCGTCCTCGACTACAGCATCTGATGCACGGTTTCGGCGCGCGTACTGTCTCGAGGAGCTCGGAGAGCACAAGGCGGCGATTCGAGCAGTCCGCGCACTCCAGCGGTCCGGGAATTGGAGCGATGTGGATGATCGAAGCATGGCCCTACAGAGGGGGATCACCGAGCTCCGCGCTGGACGAAGTCGGCGAGGAATTCGCCGTATCTTGAAGGCTCTCGACTCCGGGACAGACGAGCGTACTTGGATTCGTGCGAAGGCACGGCTGGCGCTGGTCCGGGCTCAGCTTGGTGCTGCGGCTTCAGTGAGACTGAAGGGCGACAAGAAGGCGGCGAAGCGCCTGAAGAAGCGCTCACAATTGATCAGTTCAGCTGAGAATCAAGCCATCGTGATGTTTAATCTCAGCGAGCCCGAGTTCGCCCTCGAGGGGCTGCTGTTGCTCGGTGATGCGTATGTCCGTCTCTATGAAGACATGGTGTCCTATCCGCCGCCCAAGTCGGTCCCAGAGGAGCAGCACGAGACCTACCGAGAGGTGGTGCTCGACAAGGCCTCGATCTTGCTGACAAAGGCTCATGCTCGCTACGATGAGGGTGTTCGTGTGGCAACACGGACCCAGTGGGTGGGGTCGGTCACAGATCGCCTTCGTGTTGCCCGTGATGCACTCGCCGCTCAGTTGGCCGGAGACCCCGTCGTCGCTCCTTGACGCTCGGACTCGACCATCCTCAGGAATCGCTCAGCACCCTCATTTGGGCCAAAACTACAGGTGAGCTTGGTGTCGGCCCCGCTCACGGTGACGCTCATGCGATCTGATGCAGTTCGCTCGACAGAGGTCTCCGTTATTTCGGACCAGCTGAGCTCGACTGCCTTGTTCTCCTCTACTCGGCCGACCGCAGCGTCTGTCAGCACACAGGCTGTGGTCCCATCATATCGGGGGCTCTCGTCATGCCAGGCGGCAGGCACCTCGGTCAGCTCAAGCAGGCCGACGTCGCGCATGGGCTGGAGTCGCCACACCTGTACCTCTGAGCCGTGGACCAGGGTTCTGGCCTCGAGGGGCTCAGAATTCCAGAGAGCAACGGTGGCGCCACCCATGCCGATCAAGCCGATGACACAGATCACCATCAGCACGATGGCGTAGATGCCCATGCCGCATCCCGTCGCATCGAATTGTTTTGTTTTGTCGTCTTCCACTTGGGCACGCTATCCGTCCTGTCACTGCCAGGCTACGGAGGGCGCATGTCGGGTGTCGCATTCTTTGATCTTGATCGTACTCTCTTGGACTGCAATTCAGCCACGCTGTGGGTGCGTCGACAGGTGAGAGAGGGCCACATGAGGCGTCTTGATGCGGTCAAGATGGGTCTGATGATCGGTCTGTATCAGCTGGGCATGGGAAATGTTGATGACTCCGTCAACGAGGCCATTCGTGCCCTCGAGGGTCAGTCCGAGTCGGACATTCGTGATCGGACGGAGGTGTTCTGGGAAGAAGAGGTCGCCCATCGGTTCCGGCCGGGTGCGGCGGCTGTGCTGAGTGAGCATCGTGCCCTCGGAGAGCCGCTCGTGCTGCTCACGGGTAGCTCGACGTATATGTCTGCCTTGGTCTCAGAGGTGCTCGACATGGATGGTGCTCTGTGCACGGAGTTCGAGGTCGTTGATGGTCGCTTCACGGGGGCAGGAACGCTCTGCTACGGCGATGCAAAGCGTGTAGCAGCAGAGGCCTACCTCTCAGACAAGGACATCAGCCTGGCTGACTGTGCCTTCTACACGGACAGCTACACCGATCTGCCGGTGATGGAGCTGGTGGGTCGGCCGGTGGCGGTGCATCCTGACCCGCGACTGCGACGTCATGCCAAGCGAGAGGGCTGGCCGGTACAAGACTGGAGTCAGGGCTGATTCGGTCCTCAGCTCAGGCGACTCAGCAGCGGGAAGACCTCAGGCTTTGGACAGAAGACGCTGGCTGGAAAGCCGGTTGATGGGCCACCGTCGACACACAGGCTTCGCTTGAGCACAAAGTCTCCGAGCAGCGGATTTTGCTTAAAGAGCCTCGAGATACCGCGCTTGTCAGACCACCGGAGGAGACCCATCGACCACAGCTGAGTGAGGTTGATCAGCGGGTCGATTCCAGGGATGGGGTGGTCGCTGCCGTGGACAAGACGATCATGTAGGTCTGTCCGACGCAGGAGGGTCGGCCCGACGCTTCCGACGCGATTGACGAGCAGCAATGCTGAGATCTCGCCGAAGAGCTGGCCCTCATATTGAGGGTTGTCCATCATGCGAATGAAGAGCTCGAAGGCACGGGTCTTTCTCTGATCCTTGCGGTCGAGATCTTTCGATGAACCATGGCTCGCGCAGTGTGCGACCACCACCTTGACGCCGGCACCGAGCGCCCGACGAAGACGGAGCGGGTTGCCGAACTCCTGGGTGTCCTCAGACGGGACTGCAGACTCCTCGCCGCCGTGGCTGATCAAGGTCAGACCGCGCGCGGCCATCGTCGAATAGGCCGCGTCACACAGCGGGCTCGCAGGATCGATGTGCATGGCGTTTGGCAGCCACTTGATCGCTACTGCTCCTGCATCGGCGGCACGGTTTAGTGCAGCCACCGCATCCTTCCTGTACGGGTGAACCGAGGCACAGGGGGCGAAGCGCTCAGACCGTCCGACGACATCAAACAAATAGGAGTTGGGAATGTAGAACACGGTGTGCTCGCGATCTGGGATGCCGTCTTCATTGTGGACCTGGTCAAAGGCCATGAGGAAGAAGCGTCCACCTGTCGGCATGGCCTCGATGCGCTCGGTGAGGACCCGCATATATTCCTGGTCCACACGATCCATGTCCTTGATGCCACTCGCGCGGGCATAGGCTCTAAACCGAATCCAGTTCATTGGATGCGCCAGGCCGTCGGTCATGTGTGGGTGAACCCACGCCCCTGAGCTGCCGTGACCCATTCCGACGATGTGATTGTGAACATCGAGGAAGCTGTCAGGGTCGATGCCTTCGAGCGCACGTGCGATCAGGTCTGCTTCCGAGCTTCCCGCTGCCGCTGCTGTGGAGGGCGCTAAGACACAGCTTCCGACGCCGCCCATGAAGGCTCGTCGAGAGATCATGGCTGGACGAGGACTGTGCCGGTCATATCACCGGATGAGGATGAGATCTGGACCTGCTGATTCTCGCCCCACGCGGCTTTTCTGAGGACCGAGAGTGCAATGGTGCCTTCCGGTACATGGGCCGCGGAGGTAATGGTCCCCACCTGTTTCTCATCCACAAAGACCGCAGATCCAACCAGATTTTCGGGGTTGCCCTCGACGTGAATTCTATGGATTCGTTTGTTGACCTGGCCCTTCACATCGATTCGATTGATCACTTCTTGGCCCAAGTAGCAGCCCTTGTTGAAGTTGCAGACCTCTTCATTGATGCCCAGTTCATGTACCAGTGACTTCTCTGTACCGTCCGTCGGCCAGCGGGCCCGTCCGTTCTGGATACGGAGTTGGTCGAGTGCTCCATGGCCCATGGCACACGCTCCGGCATCGATGAGCTGCTTCCAGGTGTCTTCAATGTCTGCAGTGCTCACCACGACATCGAAGCCACCGAGGCCTGTTCGATCCTTGTTTACGATGCGTGTCCCGCTGTCGGTCTGGATGTGATGTCCCGGTAGCGGTGTCGGCAGTCCAGCGCGGGTCAGCACTGCTGCTGCCTCAGGGCCTTGGATGGAGAGCACCCATGGTTCACCCTGGCTCACTTCCATTTCTACATCATCGAACACAATGTACATCTCATAGCGAGACTCGAACCACTCAGCAGTGACGCCCTCGAGGACACCCTCGAAGCGATCAGTGTCGGTGCAGTAGACATCCAGTAGACCTTGAACTCGCCCGCGGTCATCGCACATTGCGGAGCGGCCGCACTGGCCAACCTCGAGGTCGCGGATGTTGTTTGTGAACATGCCGTTTGCAAAGCGTCGGGCATCAGGGCCTTCGAGGCTGATGGTGCCGATGTGTGCCAGATCGAGCAGCCCAGCACCCTGTGATGCAGCAGCACACTCCGCTTCAGTGCTGCTGAAGGCTTCGGGGATGCTCCAGTCATCTACAGTGGTCATCGTTGCTCCTGCATCACTGTGCAGGCTCGCGAGTGGGCTCTGGTTCATGTGTCTTCTCCACGGGTCTTGCCGCTAGAGCGGTCGATAATGATGGTTGCTGAGTCGGCATCGTCGTCGCTCTCGGGGAGGTCGATGAGTCCGAGTGTCAGCGGCGTGCTTGCTTTGTCATCTCTGCCGTAAACATTGGTTTCATCGTCAGCATCTGCAGTGACGCCTGCGGGCACAGGTCGCGTGAGATGTGGCTGTGTCTCCAGTTCTTCATCGATGGGCGTCAGCGGTGCGGGTGCTGGCTGGGCTCTGGGGGGCCTCGGCAGCGGTGCGGGAGGTGGAACGCTGGCGACGGGGAGCGGGTTCATCTGTACCGGAAGCGCGTGAGCATCGACTGTGATTGGTGGTGGTGTCGGGGCAGGGACGCTGCTCTGATTCTGCTTGCGAGTTCGGGTATAGATGAAGAGTCCACCGGCCACGACAACGAAGATGAATGCACCCAGACATCCCAGGCCCAAGCCGATCAAGTCTGAGAGTTCAAGTTGGTTCACAGCAATCTCCGAACGGCTCTACTCTAAACGGTCAGAGGTCTCCGGCCCACACTCCGCTGCCAGACCAGTCGGTGACAAGCAGGGGTTGACCACCAGACATGCGACCAGGCTGGTCTATTCCCTCCAGACCTAAGCGTGTATCTGTTCCGACCTGAAAGACGCCCCAGTCAGGACCGGTCGCCCAGAGGACGCCATCCACAATGTGCAGTCCGTTGACCGCTCGCTCGTCGATGAGCTCGGGGGTTCCGTCGGGCCATGCGATGCTGACCACACCGTTGCTGCCTCCAGCGTAGACAGTGTCCTCATCGGCCGCCAGCGTGGAGGGCTCGGAGAGTGGAACACCCAGCTGTTCCACGGTCGCACCCTCGTCTCTCACCACAAAGAGTGAGCCTACGGTGGTGTCGGCGAGGACCCATGCGCCGTCGGGTGCGAGGCAGAGGTCCCTCGGCTCCCTAAACACAGTGCTGCCTGCTGCGGAGGCAATCATCGTCCCCGTACGGCCGTCGAGTCGCATCAGAGCCCCCGACTGACGATGGTTTGAGGTGGTGTACCACAGGGTACCGTCATGCCAAGTGATTCCAAAGACGGATCCTGCACCATCGGTGTGGGTCTCAACCCAGTCTGTCTCGGGGTCCCAGACATCAATGGCGTGCTCTTCGATGCTGACGAATATTCTTCCGTCCGGTGCGAGGGCGATGTCGAAGGGGATGCCCACAATCTCGAACAGTGCTGTTGTCTCGATGGGCTCCGGTGGTGGATCGTCCGGTCCTGGTGGATCACTGTCTGCGGTCTCACTGTCATCAGCGTCAGGTGTGCTGGAGTCTGTTCCCGCACTGTCTGAGGAGCAGCCTTGGGCGAGTAGGGCCAGGAGGGATACCGAGTGAAACATGCGCATGGCCGCATTCTGACACGACCGAGGGACTCATGCCGACATTGAACGACCTGATGCAGTGGATAGATCCAAGTCACTGGGACTTCATGCTGATGGATCCGCGCACGCTGTGTGTGGCTATTGGTGTGTTGTTGATTCTCGCAGGGAGCCGCCTGTATCGACTCATGTTGGTCGGACCCGGGTTTGTGGTGGGTGTGCTCTTGGCTACCCACTACGCTCCGGCAGGCTCAGACACCACCAAGATGGCCATTGTCGTCGTGAGCGGTCTCATTGGTGCGCTCGTCCTGCACCTGATGGAGCAGACGGCACTCAGGATTGTGGGTGTGGCGCTCATGGTGGGTGCGAGCACAGCCATTGCCCCCGAGCTCTTTGGGAAGAATCCGCCGTGGTTCCTCAACTACATTGCGGGTGCAATTGGTGCGGTAGGCTTTCCCATCATCTATGAGCGGGCCCTTCCGCTGCTGACCTCGTTGCTGGGTGCCCTCGCCATTGCTTGGGTTTTAGGGCGTCAGACGGATCTGTGGATGCTCGGTATCTTGAGTGTCCTCGGCGCTATCTTTCAGACCGTGGTCAACTCAAAGGCCCGCTGACCGGTCCTTGTCCATTCCGCTGGGGTCTGCAGCATCATCAGTGCCCGCAGCCTCAGGAGGTGAGAGTCCTCCAGCAGTCTCTTTGGCGGGAGGCAGGGTTCCGTTGTTGCGTCGCATTCGCTTGATGTATCGCTTGTCCCAGCGCTTCGGCCTGCGGCTGAGCTCGACCCACTCCTCGACGGGCGGAGGCGTGATCCCATCCACAGTGAGGAAGGGCAAGAGATCCTTGCCGAGCTCCACGACGATGTCCGGATGGTCCTCAGCCTTATCGATTCGGTTTGTTGGATCGACTTCTCGGTCGTACAGATCGACCCGTACTCCGCGATTCAGAGCGTGCCAGATGAGCTTCCACTTTCCGCGCTGAACGGCGCGGTCTTTGCCTGCGATCAGGTGCGGTAGAAACTTCGGACGGATGTGGACCTGGTCTGAGACGGGATCGAATTTATAGCGCTTGCTGACCCTCTTGAAGGGATAGCGGCGGTGTCCTGGTACCCAGTACCTGGACTCGCTGAGTCCAGTCTCCATGTAGACCAGTCGACTCTCTTCCTCTGCCTCACCTCGGGCTAGCGGTAGAACGCTGCTACCTGAGACCGGGTTTGGCCAGCTGAGGTTGAACATCTCGGACACGGTCGGTGCCAGATCGATGAGGCGAACAGGATCACTCACCACCTGGCCAGCGTGCTTTCCATCTGGGAAGCGAATGGCGAACACGATGTTGCTGTGCCCTTCTCCGTACATATGAAAGCCGTGATTCGGGCCTCTCCACTTGTACGGTAAATCAGGCTCCCAGACCTCTTCTCCATGGTCGCTGAAGAGGATGACGATGGTGTTGTCCAGCAGTCCGCTCTCCTCCAGTTCTCCCATCACCCGACCCACCAGGTCATCGGCCATTCGAATCCCGGAGTCGTAGATTCGGAGGTCTTGATCGGCGATGCGCTTGGCGCGGTGGCCCTTGGCGCCCTCGATCTCGTTGACGACCAGAGATGAGCCAGTGGCCGAGTATTTGAAGCGATTCTTGCCCGCGTAGCCGTCCTGACCAAACATGCTGTACCAAGGGTAGACGCGGTCTCCGGGCACGTGGAGCACGCAGGAGTGCATCGCGTAAAAGAATTTCCCAGAGGCGGATAGCTCCGCGATTCCATCGGCGGCCCACTCGACAAACTGATCAGGTCTGTAGGATGATCCGAAGGCTTGGTTGTATGCCTGGACGGGTAAGAAGCTGAAGCCCACTCGGTTGTGTAGCAGCCCATGAAAGGCGCGAAAGCGAGGCTCATTGATGCTGATGGCGAAATTCTGGAGGCCGACGACGGGCTGTCGGATCATATCGAATCCCGACTCGGGAACCATGTATGAGAAGCGACTGTCGTCGGTAGCAAAGCCTGTTGCATAGCCGGCCTCAGCCATGACCTGCGGTAAGAGTGCTTGGTCGGGGGTGAGCCTGTCGGCAGTCGGTAGGTTGTCACGAATACCGTGCACAGTCGGCCATGTGCCAGACAGCAGCGTCGTCCAGGCAGGGTAGGTCCGGGACAGCTGGGTAAAGGCCTGGGTATAGATCAGACTGTCTTCGAGGAATGCGTCGATGTTTGGACTTGTGTCTCTCTCGTTTCCGAAATGTCCGAGTCGATCCGAGCGGAGTGCATCGACCCCGATCATCACCAGGTTGGGTCCCTCATTGTCCTGAGCTTTCTCGGCCTTCAAGGGCTGCAGCAGCGCTGTAATGGCGAGACCGTATGCACAGCTGAGACCCAGTCGCTGCGTAAAGAGCTTGGGGGTTGAGCTGCCCCAGGCCCGCCAGCCAATCGCGATCACGGTGACTGCGGACATGACCCACAGGGTGTCGATCCACCAGGGCTCCGCAAATTCTGCCCAGTGTCTGCGCCATGGGAACCATGAGTACAGGTTCGGGAAGGTCAGCATCTGTCGAGAGAGGCCCAGCACAGTGGAGATACTCAGCAAGCTGAGTGAGGTGCGAAGCCAGCTCGAGCGTGTCTTGGGTGTGGCTGCGAGTACACCGTTTATCAGCATCAGCATGATGCCGGCCATCAAGCCCATGGCGATGTAAGCACCTGCTGCACCGCTGACGTATTCGAGGACCGCGCCCTGTAGCGCCGCGACGGTCGTGTCATCCGTCTTTATTCGCTCGGTCGCGCGCTGGAGGCTGAAGAGGCTGTCGAGCGCATCCCAGATGAAGAGGCCTGCGAACCACAGCACACCGAGGATCAAATTTCTGAACCGCTGACTGTTCACGCCGTCACCAAGCCGTGCTTCAGTACCTGATTCATCAATTTAGGCGGGCTGAACATCGGGTAGGGCTATCATGTTCTGGAGCCGACTGAGCCTCGAAATCAGGTTTGAATAGGTGAGCATGCGCCAGTCCGAAGCAGCTATTTTTGTGTCAGATACAGGCCGACACACGGATGTTTTTCTTGTCAGAGAAGATCTCTTCACGCACAAGTGCTTCTCGAAGGGCCAGCAGTCCGCTATTGTGTCTGTAGAGGGGTGAACCTGTGCGGGTGATTCTCATCAATCCACCGATTGATTGTGTACTTGAGAACGGGAATGCGTCCCCGGTGACGTCGTATTTGTTCTACAACTCGGCACCGCTGGGTCTGCTCTACATCGCCGCGGCGCTGGAGAACGCGGGTCACACAGTGGCTGCTATTGATGGTGCAGCAGAGCAGCTCGATGTGTCGGGCGTGGCCAAGCGAGTGGAGGACTTCAAGCCTGATGTCATCGGCATTGGTTCATTCACGGTCAGCTTTGAGACCACCCGTCGCTTGGCGGCGCGCCTGAAGGCATTGCTGCCTGAGGTTCCGATTGTTCTCGGCAGCTACCATGTGTCGCTTGTCCCCGAGGATGCGATGGCGGACGACACCTTTGACGTGGGCGTCCTCGGTGAGGGCGAGCACACCATGCTGGAGCTGGTCGAGCACTACGAGCGAGAGGGCGGAGACCTCAAAGAGATCGAGGGCATCTGCTTTCGGGAGGCTGACGGAAGCCTGCACTTCACGCCCAAGCGCAAGAAGTACAAGGCTCTGGACTCCTTTCCGTTTCCAGCACGGCACTTGCTGCCACCCAATATCTACAGACCAGTTCCGGTCGATGAGCATGCATTTCCAAAATTTTCGATGGTCACCAGTCGTGGATGTCCCCACGCCTGTGCCTTCTGTCAGAAGTCTCGGTCGGGCTATCGCAGCCACAGTCCGGGCTACATCGTCGACGAAATTGAGCACCTCGTGCGAGATTTTGGTGTCGCAGACATTGCATTTGTTGACTCTCTCTTCTGCGCGAACAAGAAGCGTGTGCATGCCATCTGTGATGAGATCCTGAGGCGCGGCGTGAAGGTCAGCTGGACGTGCTCGAGCCGCGTCGAGGTGGTCGACAAGCCCTTGCTCGAGAAGATGAAGGCGGCCGGCTGCTGGCGGACGCGATTTGGCGTCGAGTCCGGATCAGACAAGGTCCTCGACTTCATCTCGAAGGGGATCACCAAAGAGAAGATTCGCAACGCGATCACCTGGGCTGACGAGGTGGGTCTACGTCCCAAGGCCTTCTTCATGGTGGGTCATATGCCGGATAGCCGCGAGACTATTCTCGAGACCATTGAGTTCGCCAAGTCGATTCCGCTGCATGACGTGACAGTACAGATCAACACCATTCTCCCAGAGACCCCGCAAGAAGAGGTCTGGAAGCGAGAGGGTGAGAAGTGGGGTCGTGTGGTCAATCCGAGCACTGACGAGAAGTCATTCTGGGAACCGACTTTTGTGCCTTGGGGAATGGAGCCTGGGGAGATCATTGAGCTTCACCGACGGTTCTATCGGGAGTTCTACTTCCGACCTGTCACCCTCGCTCGTCACATCGAGAATGTGCACAGCTGGGCGGATGTCCGAAAGTACGTCGCCGCCTCAAACCTGTTCACTTTCCTCTTCTTCAACACCGAACGGCCGGGGCTCGAGAAGCTCCGGGGCCTCTTTGGGTCGGGCGGTGTGGACGCAGCAGCTGCCAAGTAGTCTGCTTCTGCTCTGGGCTATGGCCTGTGGTCAGACGCCGGATGGGCTGGGCTGTCTGGACGCCTCGTGTAGGCAGGATGCCATCGTGGCCGCACATGGAGAGGACCCGGCACAGGTTCTGGACCACCTCGCTGCACTCTCTGATGATCTCGAGCGAATCCGTGTGATCTCTGCGCTTGTCGATGCCCATCCCGAGGATGCGCAGACCTACTGCAGCCTGCTTCCGCATGGGATTAGCCGGCGCCGCTGCGAGGAAATTGATGGTCGTGATCACCTCTGGGTTCCGATGCCTGATGGCACGGGGGGTGAGTCGCGCGCCGGCAAGGGTCCTGTACGATCTCGCTGGATAGCGGGTGATATTGAGACCTCAGATCTTATTCATACACGGGGCCAGAGCCGCGACTTTGCCTCTGAGGTTGACCCGCATGCGATGGCCTGGGGGCGAGCAAATATGGCCGCTGAGTTGGGTGAGCTTGAGCAGGTAGCGAAATCATGCGCTGCCATTCAGTCCGGCTCACGCTGGCGCTATGACTGTTTTTATTCAGGGGCGGTCTCCTATGTGAAGGCTTGGGACAGGGCGAAGCTCTCCGATGCCGTCGCACTCTGTGGAGCGGCGGGAGGGTTTCGTGCGCTGTGTCTCGAGGATGCCATCGAGATCTTGGCCCGCAGGTCTCCACCCAGTGACATCGGAGACCCGCTTGAGTGGGCTCCCGTCTTGATGCGTGCCCATGACCTCCGTGATGCTCTTCGGGGACAACCTGTCGCCTGGGATGCACAGGATCGGTTCTGGGCTGTGGTGGCCTTCCATAGCGTTTCGAAGGCTCAGGCGATGAGCGGAGATGCGCTCGAGACGCTGCCTCCTGCTGCAGTGCCGCATCTTCGGGCAGCGATTGCGGCCAAAGTGCTGGGGACGATGGATGAAGAGGTTGGCCTCGACGAGGCGGTCGGCTTGGTGACTGCAGTCCTCGAGCGACGGGCAGCTTCGTCGACTGGATCGGTGTCGGTCCTTGTTCGGGAAGAGATTCAAGATCTCTGGCGTGTGGACCGGGATGGAGAATCCCATCTGGCGGCAATCTCATATCTGGGCGGATCACGTCGGACTGTCGCTGCCGATCCAGAGACGGATACTCGTCTGGTGGTTTTGGAAGCCGGAGCGAGAAAGCGCCCCGTCTGGCAGGGGATGCTCGCAGACGGTGCTCGCGATCGGGATCAGCGCGTCAGGTGGACTGCTGTCAGACTCGCGGAGCAGCTTGGGGCTGCTGAGTTGGGGACGGCGGAGGCGTCTCAGGAGTGAGGGCACGTCGGGCAGATGTGAGGTTGGTAATTGCATCGAGCTGAACATTGCTCATTGCATCAGTCATGCCTCTGAAGAAGCCACGCAGGGGGCGACCCGGTCCAATCTCGATGATGTGGTTGGGCTGAAGTGCGCACAGGGTGGTCATGTTGTCGACCCACCGAACAGTCTGAGAGATCTGGCGAGTCAGCCGATCGATGAGGCCAGCACCGTCTCCATCGTGCATCTCGCCGCTTGTATTGGAGGCGACCGTGCTGCTCTTTGACGCATCCCACTGGGTTGAGGCATCGAAGAGTAGAGACCGAAACCCAGGCTCAATGGGCTGCATCAGTCGAGAGTGGAAGGGCGCGCTCACGGTCAGCATTCTGACTTTTGCCCGCATGCCATCTGGGTGGTCTTGATATCGCTCGACCGCTGTCTGTACAGCCGCTTCGAGGCCGCTGATGACCACTTGATTGGGTGCGTTGTGGTTGGCGATGTCTGCATCGAGTCCGTCGAGTGCGCTGTGCAGTAGGTCCAGAGGGAGGTCAGGCTGGATGATGGCCGCCATCGCGCCGATGCCAGCAGGAACCGCCTCTTGCATGCGGCGTCCACGCTCACGAACGATCTGGACAGCGCTCTCCAAGGGGATGACACCAGCGGCCACGAGCGCTGTGTATTCGCCGAGGCTGTGGCCACCGAAGTAGTCTGCTTGGAGGCCAGCACTGGCTTGAAGTGCGCGAAACATCGCGATCTCTGCAGTGACAATCGCTGGCTGTGTGAACTCCGTGAGGTGAAGGCGGGGGTCTTCCTCGAAGCACAGACGGGCCATGTCGAGATTGAGTGCATCGGAGGCCAGATCAAAGACTGCACGGGCCTCGGGGTGCTCTGCATAGAAATCTTGAGCCATGCCCATGCGCTGGGATCCTTGGCCAGGAAATACGATGATGGTCGACATTTGTTGTCCTTATTAGCCGCGCAGTATCATTAGCACTCGACCTTGCAAGGCCAAGGGTGGGCGTTAGTGATGCTCCCAATTTGACACATTGGATATTGGAGACCGTGATGAGCACAATGGAAGCGATGCAGCAGCTACACGCTGTACTAAAGACAGCTGAGACCGTACTGTTTACCGGTCCGATGGATCCTGATGGTGACTCGATTGGTGCGTGTCTTGCGCTCGCGCGTGCCACCGCGAGCTTCTCTGGAGCGACGGCTCATGTCGCTGGAGAGGCGAACTATCGCTACGACTGGATGCCGGGCTCTGAGACGCTGCTCACGGATGCGGATCTTTTGGCGCACTACGATGTAGTGGTGGTCATGGATGGCGACCGAACCCGACTGACCAAGACTGTCACGGCGCTGTTTGGTTCCGCACAGTCCACAGCGCTGGTCGATCATCACCGCTCATCGAGTCGTGAAGGGTATGACACCGTCATCCTCAATCCAGACTCCCCGAGCACCTGTGAGATGGTCTACACCATGCTCGATGGCTGGGGCATCGCCTTGGATGCGGACATGGCGACTCATCTCTACACAGGCATCATCTTTGATACCGGTGGCTTCAAGCATGAGAACACCATGGCCGCCACCCATCGTCTGGCAGCTCAGCTGCTGGACTTGGGAGTCAAGCCGGCTCCCATACACGCCAAGGTGCTCCACGAGCGCACCAGCGGCGGTCTTCGTCTCCTCGGCGAGGTGTTGGGTGCAGCCCAGTTTCATGCTGATGATTCCGTTGTGATTGGTGTGGTGACAGAAGAAGCAGTCAGTCGTCTTGGTATTGCCTCGGGGGACACAGAGGGGATCGTGGATGCCCTGCTCAACACCAGCGGTGTAGAGGTGGCTGTGCTGGTCAAGGAGTCTGGAGACAGTGCAGTCAAGATGAGCCTTCGCAGCAAGACACGGGTCAATGTAGCGGCCATTGCGAAGTCGCTTCATGAGGGCGGGGGCGGTCACGTTCGTGCTGCCGGTTGTCGTGTTCCGGTGAACCTAGAGACGTTGATGGAGACACTGCCTGGAGTCTTGAGCGCGGCGGTTGTCTAGGGTCAATCGGGAGTGAGGCGCAGGGCTAAATTGAGGCCGATGTCTGCTCATTCGCCGGTATCGGACTCACCTCCACCGTCTATACACTCGATGAGGCGTAGGATTTCTTCAGTCTCACTGCATGCCTCGATGTCCAGTGTGATCTGCTCAGAAAAGCAGCCATCGTCAGCATAGGCGTGGACCGTGTAGACTCCTGCCATGATTGGAGTAGAGAAGAGACCGTCCTCATCTGAGAGTATTGTGATGGGCGCCTCATCTCCCAGCATCGCCGAGATGCGAGCATTTGATGCGGGTTGTTCCCCTGAGGTCCAGGGCAGCGCCTCGATGACCTGACCGGACAGCGTGCCCAGAGGTGTGTCGCAGTCAGCGTCAGTGTCAGCGTCAGCGTCAGCATCAGAGATTCCATCTGCTGCCTGATCTTTGTCTCCGCAGCCGAGTGTAAGTGCGAGGGTCATCCAGAGGGCAGTCTTCATTTTTTTCTCCGCTTCTATGTGCACAATGCGAGTGTTTTCAGAGATTCGCAAGCGGTGTCAGAAGTTTACGATCTCTGGGTTGTCGTACTCGAGTCGCTTTGGCAGGACTACCCCTGCCCCAGCAGGACCATACAGCTCTACATACTGCTGATAGAAGCCGATGACCTTCTTGACGTAGTCGCGAGGTTCGCGACGCGGAATCATCTCCACGAAAGCATCGAGGTCGAGGCTCCCCATTGTGGCGCGGTGTGCCCGACTCATGTGGTGTGGACCGCCGTTATAGCTGGCGACAGCGATGGGGAAATTGCCGTCAAATCGCGAGTTTAGGAGGCGCAGATAGTAGACGGAGTACTTGAGGTTTACGCTCGGGTTGTACAGCTTATGGGGAGAGAAGAGCGGCTCATTCATTAGCGCTGAGACCTTGGCTCCAGTGCCCTTGATAAATTGCATCAGACCAATGGCCCCCGTCGGACTCAGGGCGTCGGGGTTGTAGATCGACTCTTGGCGCATGATCGACAGCACTAAGAACGGGTCGATGTTCCAGCGCTGACAGCTCGGCCACAGCTCACGGGCGTGAGCAATGGGGAACTGCAGTCGCTTGTAGGCCTCGACATCATCGCTGGGCGCTAGCTTCTGTGCAAAGCGAACAGAGGAGTAGTGATCCTGTGCCGCCCGGATGGCGCCTATCCATGTGGCCTCTCTGATGTTGAGCGCAGCCAGCTGCGCGCGTTCTTCAGGACTGCCTCTCTTATCGATTCGTTTCTTGTCCCCGTAGGCGGCCCGCACAATGGGCGCGACCTCGTCATAAAGGCCTGCCTCTGCCAAGTGGACTGCATCCTCGAGGTCTGGCCACATGGTCTTTGCCTTGTTGCCGAGCTTGCGCAGAGACTTCATTGCCGCGATCGGGTCATGGTGGATGCTCGAGGAGTAGCTCTCAGGCAGCTCAATCTGGACTGTGGGTACTGGAGTCGCATCCGGAGGGCTGAACTGCCGTTCAGAATTGGTGAAGGGCCACCGCAGTTGCGCCCACCCGGTATTCTGCTCGGGTTCGGCGAGTCTGCGATGCTGATCGGTACTGGTCCCGCCGGCTGCCTGGAGTCCGACTTGGACGCCGGGGTAAGCATCTACTTCCTCGATTTCAGCCAATTCGGGGAGCTGTGGGCCGCGCCAGGACCCGTCCCGTATCAGCCAGCCCTCTTCGCCTGGTTGAGGTGGCTGCAGCAAGAGCCGGTACCAGCCTGTCTTGTCACTCGCCGCGATGCGTGTTCGATCAACCATTGTGTTTGTCTTCCCTGCAGCCTCTCGGGTACGAATACGCCAGTATCGTGCAGGCATCTCAAGCCTGCCCCCCTGAGTGACCAGGTTGGTAAAGCCAGTGTCTGCCCGCTCGCTATCACCCGCCAGGTGTGCCGTGAGCGAGCGATAAAAGAGCGCCAGCCGCTGGGAGCCATGGCGTGCATCGAGCGCAGCGCCCCAGGCGTCGCTTGCCGCTGCCCAGTCTCCGGTCAGCATGACCGCATGTGCGACGGAATCGCGCTGTCCTCTCCACGGCCACTTCTTTCCATGAGCTTCGAGGCCGATTGAGCCCCACTTTGCGGCCTTGTCCCATCGGCCGGCTTTTCTCCAGCCCTCAAAGATAGTCCAGGCCCGCTTACCTGTCTGTCCACCTGTGGTGTTGTAGGCGGCGACTTCTGCAAGGGTTCCGGGTATGGGGTGGCGTGTAGAGCGCGCGAAGCTGCGAGCATTGTCCAGCACCCACTGTGCTGCGATCGGATCGGTCTGTGTAGTGGAAGAGATTTCTTCAAACATGGCCCAGGCCTGACCGACCCAGCCGGAACGCCGCAGGGACACGGCTAAGGCCATCCGGCTTCGGTTGTCGTCAGGGATAATGGCCGCCTCGAGTCCATCCTCAGCGAGGTCATCGAGGGCGCTCTTGGCGCTGGCGCCGGTTGCTGCAAAGCGGTGATTTAGCGCCAGGTGCTGCAGGAGTGGAATCGCTCGGCTGGGTGCGTGCTCGGCAGTCGCGAGAGCGATTCGGAGGGACATCTCCTCCTCGCGCAGCTGAGTTTTGTGCTCAGGGCGCTCGAGGTACTCATCGTAAGCCTTGCCGGCCGCCTTGAGGCGCCCTTGCTTCGCCATCGCATCACCAATGAGAACCATGCACTCACTGACTCTGTGTCCTTCTTTATATTTTTCGATGATGGCTTTACATTCTGCAATTGTTGCGTGCGGTCGGCCGCGCTCAAGATCAGCCACAGCCTCGTACCAGGCCGCGACCTTGGCATCGCCTCCCGACCCTCTTCTTACTCTGTAGAACTGAGTGCTGGCGTGATTGTAGAGGCCCAACTCAAAGTACACCCGTCCGAGAAGTAGACGGCCAGCAGAGCGCTGCTTGCGACTGATATTGGATGCAAGAAAAGGCTCGAGGATGGCCCGAGCACCATTGAAGTCAGACTGTCGGTACCTGCCGCGAGCTTCCTTCATGGGGTCGTCAGGAAGCGGCGCTACGACACCTGGAGGCACTGACGGTACAGCAGGTAAGTTTGTGGGACTCGCCACTGCAGTGCGTGCCACAAGCCACAGTATTGATGAGAGGGTCACGGAGATCATGCGAGGCCGAAGTAGAGCGAGTCATGGGTGACTTAAGTCACCACCCGCCAGACTGCCCAATAGTGACACACGCTGCCGAGAACAACAGCAATGTGGAAGATCTCATGGTAACCGAAGGTCTTGGGCCAGGGGTTTGGCCACTGCTTTGCGTAGATGACCGCACCCACGGTGTAGATGAGCCCGCCGCCGAGAAGCAGCCTCACGGTGTCATTACCAAGCTCTGTGATCCACATGCCCAGCAAGGGAACTGCAGCCCAGCCCATCAGGACGTAGATGCCCGACTTGACCCACCGGTTCACGTTCGGCAAAAACAGAGTGCGCAGGATGCCCAGCAGCGCCATCACCCAGATCACAGGAAGAAACCAGGTGAAGATGTCGCCGTTGCTGGCGAGTAAGAATGGGGTGTAGGAGCCGCCAATGAGCACAAAGATCATCGAGTGATCGATCAAGCGCAGGATTGCGCGAGTGCGGGGATCCCAATTGGGTGTGTGGTACGAGCCACTTGTAGAGAGCAGAAAGATGAGGGAGAGGCCGTACGTGAGCGCACCAATTCTAAGGTGGCCAGGTTGGGCCGCATTCACCATGATCCACACCGCAGGGATGGCGAGGACGGCGCTGGTTGCGTGAATCCACCCCCGAAGCTTGGGCTTGATGGGATCATCGGCAGATGAGGGCTTGGTCAGCTCAATCATCAGGCTCAAAGCTCAGGCAGACGGAGTTGATACAGTAGCGCAAGCCGGTAGGCTCTGGTCCATCAGGAAAGACATGTCCGAGGTGCGCATCGCAGCGACTACAGCGCACCTCTACACGAACCATGCCGTGAGACGTGTCTTTGATCTCCACCATATTCGCGCCCTCGAGGGGCTCAAAGAAGCTGGGCCAGCCACACCCAGACTCGAATTTCGAGTCTGACTTGAACAGCGGAAGTTCACAGCAGATACACCCGAAGGTACCGACGCCGCGCTCGTTGAGTAGTGCGCCTGTAAATGGAGGCTCTGTTCCGGCCTGGCGTGTCACAAAGTAGCTCTCGGCGCTGAGCTGAGCGCGCCACTCATCATCGGTCTTCTCGATCTTCTTCACGGGTGTCCCTCCCCAGTGCTCAGAGTACACGAGGACGGCCCGGCTGGCTTGGTTGGTGAGTTCAGAGCGCCTTGCGCGGAGGGATGATCGTCCCAGCGACCACCATGCCCATCACCAGTGAGATGGCCACCAAGGTCAGCTGTCCTACTGTGACCGTTGCCTGTTCTGTCTGTCCGAGCATGACTGCCCGAATGCTCAAGAAGCTGAGCGAGCCTGGCACCAGAAAGAGCAGGCCAGGCATCCGTGTGATCGCAGCCGGAAGATCCTTGAGGCGGGCATATACGTTTGAGGCGATACCCAGGGTCAGTCCCCCAACGAAGACTGCAAATTCAGGGCGCATGAAGAGTCCCGCCAGCTGGAGTGAGCCAAAAGTGAGGCTGCTGGTCAGCATTATCCATCCCCACTGTCGGACCGGGGCTCGAAACAGAATGTTGATGGTGATCACTGCGACGGGAAGCATCAGCCAGCTGGCCCACAGCGGCGCAGGAGTGGAAGTCACGATGCTGTTGATGTCGATGATGCTGGCCCCGGCTGCACGTCCGAAGACAACCCCAAAGCTCAAGCTGAGCGCTGTGACGAGGGCTGCACCGAGCCGTGAGACGCCAGCAGTCATGTTGTTTGTCACCAGCTCAGACACCGCCAAGGTGAGAGTGAAGCCAGGAACCAGGACAATGATGCCAGCCAGTGTTGTGGCGTCGATATTGGCCGCACCAAAGAGCGGTGCGAGGACAGTGCTGATGAACGCAGCAACGAAGCCACCGATAGGGATGAGGAGTCGACTGGGAGCAAGTTTGGCGACCAAGCCAACAGAGGCCCCAGTGATCAGGCCCAAGGCGATATCTGAGAAGCTGCCCCCGAACATGGGTGTGGCGCTCGCCGATGTCAGCGCGAAGGCCAGTACGTCTAAGCGGGGCCCGAATCGCTCTGGGGCATCGATTATCGCATCGAGCTGGTGCAGCCCCTCCAGGGGACTGACCTTTTGCTCTGCGACCTCGTTGAACAGGCGATCAAGTCGCCGCAGGCGTGTGAGATCAATCTTGTTGTCGTGGACCCGCTCGATCCGAAAGTCAACGCTGGTCTCGGTTCGAAATTCCATCAGGAGTATCGAAGGGGTGGCGCTGAAGACGCCGTTCACGCCCAGGTCCTTGGTCAGAAGGCGCAGTACGTCCTCGATGCGATGCGCAGGTGCACCGTAGCGAGCGAGTGCTTGACCCAGCTTGGCTGTGAAGTTCAGAGTGTCCTGGTAGACGTCGGGTGCCATTGTCCGCCTCGAGGAGGCCGGCAGCTAACCTAAAATCTGGAAATGTGCGCGCCGTGCGCTACTCGGATTGCTCGAGCACGGTCTCGTAGGCTTCTCTGAGCTCGACCGTTCGTGTCTGTGCGAGGTCCTGAATCTCAGCATCCATTCGGGCAACCTTGTCAGGATGCAGTCCTGAGAGCTTGGTTCTGTAGGCACGCTTGATGTCTGCGCGTGTCGCATCCCTGTCTATTCCAAGCATCTCCCAGGGGTCGGCGATCTTGGTCTGTAGGTCCAGCTTGACCTCGACCTCATGCCAGCGATTCTCTGGGATGCCGAGGTAGATGGCGATGTCTTTGATCCGTCGTCGCGCCTCTCTGCTCGGAGGGCCATCACAGCGAGCCACCTCTGCAAGGAGTGCAGCGATGTCGGTGGGCTTCAAGGCCGGCATTCTGCGGCTCACGGCCTGAGCCTCAGGGTGGATGTCCGGGACTGGACCACGTGACATCATTGCCTTGAGGTCACTGCGCTGTGACCTCGGTATCTCGAAGGAGTCGATGAAAAATTTCTTGATGATCTTGGTGCCGCGACTGCTGGGACTGCCGTCAGCATGCAGAACATCCAGGCAGAGGCTCATCAGCGGCTGCAAGAAGTCGATCCTGGACCAGCTGGAAGGTTTGGGAAGAATGAAGTCGAAGTGGCTCTGGCCGAGGGTTGTGGGCTCATCGGCACCCGGTGCCATCATGATGACCGTTGTTCTCAGGGTATAGGTCCCAGGCCTTCGGTATAAGAGAGCGGAGAAGGGGATGTAGAATTCGGCCTGGCCACGCTCGATGGCACGGTGCGCCACAAAGTTTCCCCGATCAGCAAAAGCATCGATCGCCCGGACTGTTCGGCCCCGCCCGTCGACGAGGATGTTGACGGTCACCGCACCGCTGGGAACGTCGCGCTTGAAAAAGAGCTGTACGAAGCGTCCAAAGTCATCATCTATCTGGCGAATGTCGATGTCGAGCAGCGGTACGCTGAGTGTTGGGTCGTCATTGGTGGCACCGTCAGCCACAGCCCCCAGGGCGACACCGATGATGCCGCCTGCTGGCCCGGCGATGGCCAGTCCTGCTGCTCCTCCGATGATCTTGCCCCACACACGCATCTCAGGCGCTCCACAGTGCTGAGTATTCTCTGTACTCATCGGACAGAGTGGACTGTCCAATGAGGTCTTTAGTCCACAGGGACAAAGCCACGGCCGATCAGGACACCCTTGATGGAGCTGCTGGTGTTGAGTACCGATAGCCGCTTCAGCAGATCATCGATGGCTGCAGGCTCAGCGCGACCACAGTCCAGATCGTAGCGGACGGTGTGTGGCCCCAGCTGTCTCGGGTCAGTGATGCTGTGAAAGCGTCCACGATCTGGTGCGCCAAAGGCGCCATCAAAGCCAGCGCTGTACCAGTCGCCGATGGTCTCATCTACTGCCTGAATAGGATCAGCACTATCAAAGACGATGGTGATATTGAGCAGGTTCCAGGGCATCTGAGTGCTTCCCCAGACCGGTATGTCTGAGCCTGGCCACTCAAAGATGATGGGTGCTTGGGCGATAATTTCGTGTCCCGCGATGGCAACGATCATGGGTTGATCACCCACGAGTCCAGCTTGCCCCGTCGTGGGGTCTACGAGATCGACTCGCGTTCCAGCGTAGGGGCGTGCCCCCTCCGCGATGACCGGTGTCAGGTTGCCGTCCTCGTCTTTCTTCATTCGTGCTGCTTCAGCGATCCATCCGTTCGCGGACTGCTCTGCCGCGTGGTGATTGAAGAACTCTTGATAGCTGCCCTGGTGTGCATCCACGAAATTGCTCGGGTGAAGGTCGGCCTGTAAGAACCCACGCACACCGGCGATCAGCTTCTCGGTTGCTGCGATGAAGCGGGGGTCATCAGCGTCAGCATCGACCACGCTCTGGAGTGTCTCGAGTCCATCTTCAATTCGTCCCCAGGCCAGGAGCAGGTGACCCTTGCCCTGTGTCGCGAGCGGATGATCAGGGTGCTCGTCGAGGATCTTGTTGTAGGTCTCCAGGGCTTTCGCGGGCTCGTCGAGCTCCTCGTGTGCAGCACCCATGGCGAGCAACAAAAGGGGCTTTATCGCAGCATCACCGGGGCCGCGGCGCTCTGTGACCACCGCCAGTGCATTCTTCATGAGGTTGAGTGCGTGCTCGGGTCGTCCTGACTGAAGCTCGATGATCGCGAGCGAGTGAACCAACTCCACACGCTCCGGATAGGCAGTCAGGGCCTCGATTAAGGCGGCTCTAGCCGCATCCAAGTCATCACCGCGGACGGCTTCTAAGGCTGCTTTGACTACATCTGGCTCGCTCACAGGTCCTCCTGGGTCGGACCGCGACAGTATAATCGACCCAGCATCAGTGGTGGTACTGACCACCCCAGAGGAGAGTTGAGGCGCGATACAGTTGTTCGCCGAGCACGACCCTCGCGAGACTGTGGTTGAGCACCATCTTGGACAGTCTCAGTGTCTTCCATGCACGGTCGCGGACTGCGGGCCCATGTCCGTATGGGCCGCCGATGGCGAAGATCAATCGCTTGGTGCCGAGCTTTGCAGCTTGATCAATCAGGTCGGCGAAGCCGTGACTGTCCAGATCAATGCCCCGCTCATCAAGGGCGATGAGGCGATCACTGTCGGTGAGCTTGGCCAAGATGCGGTCGGCCTCAGCATTCCTCACGGCATCGACATCACCCTTAAAAGGGCTGGGCTTGAGTGGGATCTCTTGGAATCCAAGATGGCGAGGTAGGCGGCGTGTGTACTCGTGAGCACCATCATCAGCCCACTTCACTCTGCCCTTACCGACCCATATGCTCGCTACTTTCACGGTAGTGCGTAGCCAAGCGCCTCTTCAGGTACATCTTCGATTCCCAGATCATGTGGGTCCACTCGTGGTGCATCGATCCATAGGCCGTCGATGTCGTAGTGTCCCCGCATGTGCCGATCGAAGATGTGGACGACCACATCGCCCAGGTCGACGAGGACCCACTTGTCGGTTCCGCTACCCTCGACACCCATAGGGTTCACGCCGTTCTCGCCTTTGCATGTGATGACGATGTGATTCGCGATCGCTCTGAGTTGGCGGGAATTGTTGCCATTGCAGATTACAAACCAGTCCGCAATTGAGGTTCGACCTCGAACATCAATGATGCTGAGCTCGGTGGCTTTCATATCGATGGCCGCTTGTGCGACCGCCCGTACGATGTTTTCGGTGTCGATGGTGTGTACTCCGGTGGTGTCTAGATCGTACCGGCTGATCTTAGAGGGGGCAAGTATCATTGCGGTGTTGGCCGATCTGGAAGCTTCTTGAGTAGGTCGCCAGCGGTTCCCAGTTGAACCTCTGGGGCTTCTATGAGCTGCACTTCACCGAGGTTTGTCCGAGATACGCTGAGGGTCGTCCGGCGCACCAGACCTCCCCGCTTTTCTACACCGAGCACATCGGCGCGTAGTCGAACTGCAGTGGCTTTGTCGAGTATGACCTCACCCTCGAGACGGTGTGGCTGCATTCTGTTGTTGCGTCGGTTCTTCCGCACCCGGTCTTCTGGTGGAGCGAGCGAGACCGAGAAGCGTCGTGCTGGTCGTCCATCGACCACTGTAGGTCCTTGGTCTGTGAAGATGATGCGATCTCGGAAGCCACCGAGGGCTTCATCCCATGCATTCCATGCGGTGTAGATGTCCATCCGTGACCGCTCGCCGTCGAACTCGCCTTTCCATGGCCCGCGCCCATCACGCGCTGCGCTGGCGCCGCCGTGAACGATGGTCTCGAAGGTGAGTGTTCCATCAGTAAAACGCTGAAAATGAAAGCTTTCCCAGCTGTTCCAGGTGATCTCGATAGACGTTGTGCTGGTTCTGCTGACCTCGCCATCACGGTAGATCTCTCGATGCATGCTCGAGGTACCGTGATGTGATCCCATGCGTGCCAAGGAATCAAAGGTGATATCTTGGCTCACTTCTTCGATCGTCGGCGGAGCATCGACGGGGGTTGGATTGCTACAGCCAACGTAGAGAAATCCGACCATCCACAGGTGCATCACTCCTCACCGAGCGCCGTGAGGAGCTCGAAGAGTGCGTGCTTGAGCTCGTTGAGTCCGACACCCGTCGGTGCGGAGAGCAACAGGACTTGTCTGTCTGTCAGCGTCTCGAACATTGACCGGATCTCAGCAATCTCTTCATCGAGCATGAGGTCAGTCTTTGTCAGCACGATGACTTCTGGTCTACCGGAGAGAGTGCTGTCGTACTTCTCGAGCTCGTCCCGCAGCGCGCGATACCGTCGGTAGGCGTCACTGGCTTCGGGGTCTCCGCCATGAACAGCTCCCTCGTCATGCTCGCCGAGGCTAACGAGGTGGGCGAGTACCCGTGTGCGGGCGACGTGACGCAGAAATTGATGACCCAGTCCGGTGCCCTCGCTCGCACCTTCTACGAGGCCTGGAATGTCTGCAATGACGAAGCTGTGGTCGAGTCCCATCTTGACCACACCGAGTGATGGAACGAGCGTAGTGAAGGGATAGTCTGCGACCTTCGGCTTGGCTGCGCTGACAGTAGAAATCAGCGTCGACTTCCCTGCATTCGGGAACCCAAGGAGACCGACGTCTGCCATGAGCATGAGCTCGAGTCGGAGGCGCTTGTCATCGCTGACTTCACCTTGACTGGTCTTGGTTGGTGCACGGTTGGTGCTGCTCTTGAAGTGGAGGTTTCCCTTCCCTCCACGTCCGCCCTTTGCGGCGACCCACTGCATCTCGTGCTCGGTGAGGTCCACCAGGACTTCATTCGTTTCTTCATCGAAGATTCGTGTGCCGACAGGAACATGGATGATGACGGAGTCTCCGCCCTTTCCATACTGCTGCTTTCCCCGTCCGTGCTCACCTGGGCGAGCACGCCAGATTGTCTTGCCTTGAAGCTCGAGCAGAGTCGAGCGACGGTTTGTCGCGACCATGATGACATCGCCACCACGTCCGCCGTCGCCCCCATCAGGGCCACCGAAGGCGATGTACTTCTCGCGTCGAAACGAGCGGCATCCGTTTCCACCAGCTCCGCTGATGACATGGATATGTGCTTCATCAATGAACCGCATTGATCATCCCCTACAGTGTGGGGGCGCTGCGGGTGACTATGCCTGCGCCTCAGGTGCGACGACACTCACAAGACGACGGTTGTTACGCTTGTGGTAGCGAACGTGTCCATCGACAGTGGCGAAGATGGTCCAGTCGCGACCGACGCCTACACCGTCACCAGGATGAAAACGGGTGCCCAGTTGGCGAACGATGATGTTCCCTGCCTTCACGAGCTGTCCGTCGCCGCGCTTCACACCACGATACTGTGGGTTGGAGTCGCGACCGTTCCGTGTACTTCCTTGTCCCTTCTTATGTGCCATTGTTGACTCCCTAAGCCTTGATCTTGGTGACTTTGACGCGCGTAAATGAGGGGCGCTGCCCCTTGCGAACACGGCTGCGTCGGGTTGGGCGGTACTTGAAAGTACTGCGCTTGTCGCCCAGTTCGTTGCCGATCACTTCGAGTGTGACCTTGGCGCCCTTCACTGTGGGATTGCCCACCTTGACGGTATCGCCACCGATGAGGAGGACCTCTTCGATGTCGATGCTGCTGCCTGCCTCGGCGCTGATTTGGTCGAGCATGACCTCATCACCTTCGGAGATACGAAACTGAGAGCCAGAATGTGCGATAACTGCGTACATGATTCCTCCGGTTCCCCGGGGTTAAAATCGTTATACAAGAGAGAATTTTCAGGTAAAGAGTCCTGAAGTCCTCGCTCTTTGACCCGCCTGTCTACGGTCTTGGGGCGTCTCTGTCAAGGATCGTGGGCGATCCAATTCGACCCTGTCACTCGATTGACTCGGGATCAGTGGGTCTGCCAGCTCGAGCCTGTTGATCCGGAGGGTATGGACAGTGTCGGCACCCAGCACCACAGCAGTGGCCGCGATCCTGGAGGTAGGCTGATGTGAGGACGAGAAGGCCGGTATTGGGATCAATATATCCAGACTGGCCGCGGCGCTCTGCAGCGTCATGTGCTTGCCGGACATGGCTATTGATAGACATCAGGGTCCTATAATACGACAAGCGGACTCCACACAGGGTGGAGTCCGCTTGTTCGGGACCAAGCCGTGAAAGACTCAGGCGGGGTGGACTTCTTCTCGCAGGTCTTCTGTGACCAGGTCCAACAGTGTGGTGCTCAGCTCGATAATTTGCTGATGCGTGAAGCCTTCGCCCTTGAGTTGGCGGTAAAAGCTCTTGGCGACGGACTTGTTCCGGTGCAGGTACAGTTCTTCTGAGTGTTCATAAGTCATGGGCCACATCCTATGTGTGGGGGGGGTGGTGAATACTAAAGCAAGGACCATGCCAAAATCTGTAAAGGGCATGCGTCTATACAGTGCTCACCCGGCGGCAGAGGAGATAGGAACCTCTTCTACGCAGGGTACTGGGTGTCGGTGCGAAAAGGCTTTCGCACCCTTTTCAACGACGAGGGCGCTTGCCGTTGTTGCTGGAGACCATCTGTATGTAGCGATCAATATTAGGGATGCTGCTATCCAGCAGTTTTGCAGACTGCAGGTCCTCAAGCGCCTTTGCTGCGTGCCGACGCTGGTGGTGGCAGATTCCGCGCCTGCACATCGCCATGGCGTGGGTGGGATCGAGTGCGAGGGCGTCGGTATAGTGGACGACTGCTCGGCCGTAGTCTTTCCAGGCGAAGAATAGGTTGGCGATCTCGACGTGAGGCTCCGGAGAGTGCGGAGCCTGCTCAGCGCACTTGAGGAAGTCGCTCATTGCACCTGCAGAGTCACCTGTGTCTCTCAGACAGCGGCCGCGGGAGAGTCTGGCTTCTATGAGTGTCGGTTGCCAGTCGAGGACATCACTGAAGCGACTGACTGCTCCGTTCATGTCCCCCCGACTGAGGGCTGTCTCTGCATCCGTCATAATATCGAATATGGCCGTATCATCGAGTCTCGCTTGAGCGGTCGGTGCGACTGCAGGCGGTGTTGATGTCTCGGTGAGTTGTGGGACATCAACATCCCAGTGCTCTGTAGTGGTCGGCTCGTCTTCCTCCACAAAGACGTCAACCTCGAGCCGTGTCCGCTCTGGATCCAGAATGCGTGGCTCAACGCGACGTGGCTGCGCCAGCGCGGCTGCGGGCTCGGCTGGAGCAGCGACTGCTGGGTCGGCTGGTACAGCGGCCGGAGTCTGTGTTGGTGCTCTATTGGTGTCCGGTGCGCGCGGAGCGCCTGCTGCTAATCCAGTAGGCAGCGGCATCAATGGCTTGGTCCGTACTGGAGGCGGATCGGAATTGACCTTTGGTGCTTCCACCCGGTCCTCGATCGGAGCGTCAGGGGGAATGAGATCAATAAATGAAAATGGATCGTCTTCTGGGCTATCCAGATCGAGTGACATATCGACGGTCTGTGAGTCGACGGTGTCTCGCTCGTCGAAGAGATCGTCTGTGTCGGGCTGAGTATCCAGGCCGAGTACCAGCGGTGGAGGCTCAAAGTCAGTCTGCTCATCGTTGACCGGTAGATCGGCGAACAGATCTGCTGGATCTTGCTCCACAGGCGCTGTGGCGGGCTCAGGAGCGGTGTCCAAAGCTTCACGGCGCGCCCCCACTCTGGGTGATGGGTCATCGGCCATGGTTGGCTCGACCGTGCTCGCAGGCTCGCCGCGAAGGGAGCTCAGGCGAACCCGGCTCGAGACGATGGTGTTTAGTAGGCGCTCGGCCTCGCTCCGTGTCTTTGACATCTTTGGTTACTCTGGGTCTCCACCAGCGAGGCCTGACATCTGCTGGGTCAGTCCGCTGATGCTGCTCATCAGTTCGTCCTTCAGCTGGCGCATTCTGGTCACGTTTTCCTGGAGGGTCTTGGCTTTGGTTCGTAGAGATGTGTTCTCGTTCCGGAGACCGTTTGCCTCTTCCTCGGTTTCGCTGACTTGTTGCCGGAGGCTCTCTACCTTGTCTCGCAGCGCGACGGACTCTTCTGTGAGCTGGGTCTGTCGCGTGCGGAGAATGTCCCGCTCCTCGAGGAGAGTGCTGTGGCTGTTTTCAATCTCGGCGTTGCGGGCGCGTGCGGTGGTCAGCTGATGCTCTAAAGACTGAGCCTGTACGGAGAGCTCAGTCTCATTACTGTTGAGGTGTTCGAGCTCCATCTCCGCCTTGATGAGACGTCGGGTCATTCTCTCAGCGTTCTGAAGTACGGCCTCAAGCGCCGCGATGCGCGCATCCACGATTTCCCCAAGCTCTGCCTGGATGCGTTCGAGCTGTGTGCTGATTTGGTCGGACATTCTGACCTCTGAGTCGCATGCTGGTGGGCGCTATAGAGTGCAGGAAAGCCCTTAACTCAATGGCTGGGACAAACTATCAGGGGGCTGAATCGAGTGTCAACGAGACGAAAACACTGATCACTGGATGGTGAACGTTGAGCTTGGTGGTGTATAAGATCTCCGACAGTGTTTTATGCCACCGGTAGGGAGCGCAGCATGGATCGCCAGCCAGTGTTGGTTGCCACACGAGGACCTCTCGAGGGTGCACGCTTTCCTGTGGTTGCTGATGGCGTCACCTTGGGGCGAGACCCAGAGTGTACGGTCGTACTGGATGATGGAAACGTCTCCCGCTTTCATGCGCGGCTTGTCTTCCACAACGCGGCCATCTGGGTTCAGGATGTCGGCAGTCGCAACGGCGTCTTTCTCAATGACAAGCGCATCGTCCGGCACAAGCAGTTTAGCCCCGGCGATGAGTTGGTGATCGGCGAGCACATCTTCACCTTAGAGCTCGAAACGCTCGAGGCGGAGCCGTCTCTGACAGGCAGCATTCCCGCAGTTGCTGCGCCTACAGACAAGCGCATGTTGGTGGCGCTCGCTGTCGTGGGCGTCTTTGTCGTTATCGGCTTGATTCTCTTTCTTCAGCAGAGCCCTGCTTGAGCCTCCAGCAGGTCGAGCTCACGGTTCGCCGACCGGGTCACCCGGAGCGGCGAATTCCCCTCACCCAGGGTGTGAATCATCTCGGTCGCGCGGACACCAACGATGTCGTCTTGAGTGATATCGGCGTGAGTCGACGTCATGCTCGGATTGTGATTGACGACGACACAGTGTTTATTGAAGACTTGGGTAGCGGGAATGGCACCTTCTTTCGGGGCGAACGCATTCAGCAACAGCCAGTTCGAAACGGGGATGAGGTTCTTGTCGACCCCTTTGTCCTGAGCTTTGCCATACAACAGGAAGAGAGCACGAATGCTGAGGGGCTCACCGGAGAGCTTGAGGACGTCGGCGATGAGGATACGGTCGAGGTTCCGTCTGATCCCACCCTTCCCCCCTCACCACGAAATCTCGAGCCCAAGCGACGAGCACGCTTGACGACGCTCATCGGTCAGCGTCTCGCGCCCAGCTATGGGGTTCGGACTGAGGGGCTAACAATCGGGCGATCGGAGGCTAGAGATGTCATCCTCTTTGATCCAGCCGCCAGTAGGAATCACGCGATCCTTGAGTTTGTTGGCGACGATGTCTGGCTTCGCGACCATGGAAGCGGCAATGGCACCTTTGTCAATGGATCGCGGGTGCGTGAGCAGTGCTTGCGCCACGGCGATCGTCTTCGGGTGGGTGGGACAGAATTCCGCTTTGAGTTGATTGGTGCAGAGGCTTCAGAGCCCCCGACGCTCCCGCCGAGACCGCAGGAATTGCGTGTCGCGCGTACGGATCTCGATGCTCAGCCAATGACTGCCCAGCCAAGGACTGCCCAGCCAAGGACGGCCCAGCCAGCACCCAGGGTGCCCACACCTCGAGGCCCTCGAGTGGTCGCAATGGCAGCGATGGGTGGGTTCGTTGTGGTGCTCTTGATGATTCTTGGTGGTCTCCTTGCGATGTACGTCATGGAGCCAGACGCCAGCACCTCGGTTGCCAGCCTCGATTCCCAAGGCCGCCCAAAGGTCGCTGTTCCTGCGGCAGCCAAGGGCCCGCTCTCCAAGCACCTTCGGCGCGGGCAGCGGCACTTCGACTCGGGCAGCTACTTGAAGGCTGCAAGCCAGTACTACGCTGCCCTAAAATTGGTTCCAGGCGAGGCCGAAGCAGAGAAGATGGGTGCGCTGTCTACGGAGTATCTGATGCTCGACACCATGAAGCATGGCTTGGTCCTTCGAAGCCTCTCGGGTTCGGAGCAGCAGAGCCGTCGTTCGAGTGCGTTGAGGCTGGCGCGACGTGCGATCGCGGGTCGGGCTGACAAAGCACAAGCTGTCGCTGCGTTGACAGACGTCCTTATATTTCTGCCAGAGGATGCGCGGGTTCAGGGGTTGCTGGCGAAGCTGCATCCATGAGTCTCGGTAAAGCGCTCACGCTGCTCACCCTGGTGTCGACTCTGTCATGTGTTTCAGGCACGGGTGGCCACCGGACAGAGAGCAAGTCCACCCAGACCCGGTCCGGATCAAGAGAGCAGGCTCTCGTGGTGCTGCAGGCTGCGATATCAAGTGACTCCGCCGATATTCGAGCAGCCGGCTTTAGCGCTTGGTTGGGGAGCGGTGATCCGAGCGCGAGTGCGGTTGTATTGCGGGCGGGCCTGGACCCGAGTCCTCATGTTCAGCGGTCCTTGGCTGAAGAGATCCCAGGCATGATGGCTTCAGTGGTTGCAGAGCATCATGCGCCCGATCCCCTGGCGGTGGCCTGGCTGAGATTTGCGGGAGAAGATGTTGCTTCGCCCTCAGGTGAGGGTCCGATGACTGCGCTGGCCAGCGCGATTGGAGGTGATGTTCGGGGGCGTGAGGCCCTGATATCTTTCCTGCAGGAAGGCGATGTGCCGCCTGAAGCCAGCTTCTATCGTTTGTTGGGCAGGGTGCGCATAGAGGGTCTCGCACAGGCGCTGGTGGATGGCACGCTCCTCTCAGAGCCAGAGGTTCAGCTGAGTATGGCTCTTGCAGTGCTCGCTCAGGGACACCCTGATGGTCCAGATCTGCTCGCCAAGGTGCTGGAGGGCACTGAAGACCCTATGGCTCCGTTTCAAGTCATAGAGGCGCTGGCTCGTGCGCCAGTGGCTGGCAGTAAGGGCTGGCTTCAGCGGGCGAGACGATCTCGAGATTCGGATGTCGCGCTGTATGCAGCGCTCGGACTCGTGGCGCTTGGTGAGGTGCCTGTCACCCGTGCTGAAGAGGCGCTCCAGTCGCCAGATCGCGACACCCGAGCATGGGCGCTGGAGTGCATAGGGCGCTTTCATCAGGATCGACCGTTGCCCCGCGATCGCTTGGCTTTACTGCAGAGGAGTGCTCGCGATGAGTCGCCAGCGGTCAAAGAAGCCGCGATTAGAGCGATTTTTCGTGTGGATGACTCTGGTGACTTGCCGGTGCCGCTGATCATTACGGCTGGTGATCTGGACCGCGTCTCCATCGTTATCGCTGGAGAGTGGGTGTCGCGAAGTCCGGAAGGTGGCTGAAAGTGTGCTGTTTGTAGGAGTCAATGTGATCACAGGCTGTGGTCAGACTCACTGCGGTAAACAGCAGTCATTTTTGACAGGTGGTCGCGTGCGTTTGTAGCCTTGCACTGTGATGTTTCGGGGCCGGTTCATCCTATTTGCGGGGAAGGTATGCAGGGACTGTTTGAATTCCATGGCAGGCTCTCACGCTCCGATAAGCGGCCCGCTAACCCTGGGGCCTACAGTCTTCAGTTCCAGCTTCACGGTCAGCCTCGTGCCAGTCAGCGCGACAAGTTGTACTGGGAAGAAGTAGTCGATGGCGTCGAGATCACACCCGGTGGTTTCTATCGTGTTGTCCTGGGTAAGCAGCAGCCGGTTGAGCAGACTGTTTTCTCGAGGGGAGTGCGGTGGATGAGTGTCCGGGTCCTTCGTGCCGGAAAGCTCGACGAAGAAAATGGGATGCGGATACCGGTCGTTGGGCAATCTGTTCGACTGTACACCGCCATCAGCAAGCTGAATCAGCGCCTGGAGTCGATGGAACAGCGCCTGGTCAGTCTCTCTGCATCGACGCCGAAGGTCGATCAGTTTCAGACGAGAATGAACAGGATTTCCGAGGCTCTCGAGGGCGTGAACTCGCGGTTGGTACCGCTGGAGTCAGGAGCAGAATTAAAGGCCATTGTACGTCGGGCTGAGGTGCTCACGGATCGCCTCGATGAAATCGATAAAGATGAAGGCCGACTCGACAAGCTCGAGCTCGAGCTCGAGGACATTGTTGGTCCAGACGGTGATGTGGTCGACCTCAACGAGCGCATGGATCGGATCGAGGGCCAGGCACCGGAGCTTCTCGGCGCATTGCGCAAGCGGGAGCGACATGCACCAGAGCAGGCGAGGTTGGCAGATCTCAGGCAGCAGCTCGATGTGGTCAGACTTCAGTTTGCCGGCATGCAGGAGGCCGTGGCTGACCTCTCTCAGGCGGCAGCCAAGAAGGGGAAAGCGTCGAGCACCTCTGCTGAAGCTGCCGTCAAACGCAGCGGTGATGTGATGACAGGTGGTCTGACCATCAACCGTGGTGGCCTCGAGGTGTTGAGCGGTGGGGTGGTGTGCCGCGGTGCGACGGTCACAACATTAGAGGCCTCAAACCTCGTGAAGTCGCCAAAGATGCTGACGGAGTCGATGGAGCTTCGTGGAGACATGACGGTGGACTCCGCCGCTCGCAGTCTTCAAATTCGTGTAGTCGAAGGACGGCAGGCCTCTGCTCGTCGTGACGGCGCTCTGTTTTTGAACAGCCGGGGCGGCGCCGAGGTTGTCATTGGAAACAAGAAAGCTGCAAAGGGGGCGGATGTACACGGCGCGCTCAGGGCCGATGGCTTGGTGGCACAGGCGACCGGTGGCGTGGCTCAGCTATTTCATGCGACCGGTGCGCTTTCAGCAGGTGATGTTGTCCGTGTGAATGACTCAGGTGAGCGCGTTGTGCGGGTCCGGAAACATGGTGATGTACGGGTCATGGGTGTGATTACGGACGATCCAGGACTGCTGCTGGGCGGAGTGCAGCGCACAGGTGTCGTCACCGTCGCTGTGACCGGTGTGGTCTCCTGTCGTGTCGATGCCAAGGACGGACCGATCGCAGCTGGAGATCTTCTCATCGCGAGTAGCGAGGCTGGTCATGCCTGCTCGAGCGATTCGCCCAAGGCCGGTACGGTGCTGGGCAAGGCGCTCGCTCCTCTCGCCAAGGGCAGGGGCAAGATTCCAGTCCTGCTGGGCGGTGGATAGTGAGTACGGTCCAGCCTGAATGGGCGGAGAGCCTGAAGCGGCGCTACCTGGCAGGCGAGGCGAGCATGTTCTTGCTGCACGGCAACACCCGTGATCTCTGTCGCTTTACCGCTCCCGATCAGCCTGCTCGATACTTGGGCTTGGTGCCATTCTTGGAGGCGATGCTGTCTCGGTCCAAGGACATCGTCCTCACCTACAATGTCTCTCAAGGGATTGGTTTCTCTGAGCCCAAGATGCGTGCCCGCTGCCTGACGGTGATCAATGCCAGGCGGGCGATTGAGGGCGAGAGTGCGCTCGACGTTTTTCCGTCTCGTCCATCAGAGGTATTGCCGCTCCTCGAGCGCTTGGTGACCGACACCAGCCAGCGCATTGCTGTGGTGATGGACTTCTTTGAGACTGTTGTTCCCATGAGCGAGCTTTCGTACATGGGCGATGGAGACAAAGCGAATCTTGTCGCCATGCAGCGCTGGGCGAGTGATCCAGGGCTCCTGGGCAGCGATAATCTCGTGGTGTTGATCTCGGAGCACCTCTCCGATGTTCATCGTCGGGTCGTGAGCAGTGCGCAGCTTGCAACACTCAGAATTCCACTCCCGGATGAAGCGGAGCGTCTGACCTTTGTCGGCGCTGAGGACAAGAGTGGTGTTGATGCTGAGATGGACGACGCCACCATGGCCAAGATCACGGCTGGCCTCTCACTGCTGCAGATACAGAGCCTCTTCCGACGGGCCCGTCAGTCTGGAGAGCCTGTGCTCTTTCGAACGGTGTCTCGGAGAAAGAAGGAGATCATCGAGCGTGAGTGCCACGGACTCGTCGAGTTTGTTGATCCGGGTCATGACTTCAGCCATGTGGGTGGTCTCGATGGCTTGAAGCAAGATCTGATGAGGGTGGCCACAGCCATCAAGAAGGGCAACATCAATCGGGTGCCGATGGGCATCATGTTTGTGGGCCCGATGGGCACGGGTAAGACCTTCGTCGCTGAGGCCTTCGCTGCCGAGAGCGGACTGACTTGTCTCAAGTTCAAGAATTTTCGTGAGCGCTGGGTGGGGTCGACTGAGGGCAACCTTGAGAAGATTCTGGATGTAGTCGAGGGTCTCGGACACGTCCTGCTGATCATCGATGAGGCTGACCGATCGATGGGCTCGGCTGCAGACGGCGACGGCGGCACAACCAGTCGAGTCATTGCGCGACTGAAGGAGTTCATGAGTGACACGAGTCATCGTGGACGCGTCGTGATGCTGATGATGACCAACCGGCCGGACAAGCTTGATGCAGACCTCAAGCGACCGGGTCGCTTTGACTTAAAGATACCGTTTTTCTTCCCAGCGACGGCTGAGGCTCGGCTGGCCATCCTGGCGGCATCAGCTCGAAAGAACACGGTCACATTTGTACCCGGCGTGACGCTCGATGGGGTCGCGGCCGCGGCTGAGGGCTACTCGAGTGCGGAGCTGGAGCTTGTCGTGCTGGCCGCAGCAGGGTGTGCGAGCGATGCCGACCGCAAGACCGTCTCCAGTGAAGACTTGGCGCAAGCGATTGGCGATGTCATACCCAGCCGGGATACCCGCATGCTGGCATATATGGAGCTGCTCGCGGTCTTCGAGTCCTCGTCCAGGCGCATGCTGCCTGAGCGCTTTGCGGACATGCCCACTCACGAGGTTCAGGCCAAGCTGGATGCCCTGCGTCTTCAGCTTGGACGTCGGACAGGGTGACGAATATCCGGCGCTTGTCGTCGGGCGCAGGCGGTGGCATCTCTCTGCATGCATCTGATCGACGAGCTCCTCAACGTTGTCCTTCCAGCCTCCTGTGTCGTGTGCGGTCACGCTGGTGTGCTGGCGGCATGGCGAGCCCTGTGTGGGCCGTGCGTTGAGGCGCTGCCGGTTCGTGTTGAGCCTGTTGGCGGTCCGCCGAGTGTGACTCAGACCTTCGCGCTGGGGCCCCATGATGGACCTCTTGGTGTGCTGATCCGCGAAGCCAAGTACGGAAAAAATCTGGGTGTCATCGACAGCCTGGGCAGGCATCTTGGTGAGGCACTCACTGAAGCGATGGATGTGGATGCCATCGTACCCATTCCGATTCCGACAACCCGTCGGTGGGTGCGTGGCTTTGATCAAGGAGAGCGGCTCGGCCTCGGGGTGGCGAATGCCACAGGAATTCCACTGCGGCCGATATTGAGTCGTCGTGCAGGGTCTCCTCAGGTTGGTAAGGGCGCCGCTGAGCGCCGAAAATTACCAATATGCGCCATATCGGTCGCTCCAGGGTCGGTTCCGGATCGGATCCTACTGGTCGATGATGTCCGGACCACCGGGGCCACACTTCATGCGGCTGCACGGGCGCTTCGCAGGAGAGGTGTTGTCCATTTGTGGGCTGTGACAGTGAGTCACCAAGATGCGTAAGATATTTTTACAAATAGCGTAAAAACTTTTTTACTTGTGACGCTCATGAAACAAGAAGAGGTGTACGGGGGTTGGTTCTTGCAATGGCACGCTTCGTGCACCATAACGAAGCGCCAAGACATGGAAGGACCCAATGCAGCAAACAAAGACAACACTCGGCGAGTTCATCGAAATCTTGTTCACCGAATTGGTGGAGGAGTTCGGCGATGAGGACCTGGCAGAAGTGGTTGCATCCACTCTGATCAACGAAATGATCCTCGCTGGGCTCCAGCCGGATCAGGAAATCGCTGCAGCATAGTCAGGGCGCTGTACACCATCTCCTTGTGACAACCAGTGCATTCGTGGATCCATGCGTTACCATGGTGACCCCAGGCGACTCACCGCTCGTGTGAGCCCCAGCCCTCCCTCCCCGAATGCTCATGTCCTCCGGCGCCGCCAGCAGCCTCAAGCACCAGTTCACCCCCTCTGTGTGGGCGGCGGTAAGCGTGCGTGTGGCGTGGACGTTGATGATGGAAGGGATTCGGGTCAGTCCGGCGACGCTTGTCGATGCACGTGACCATGTCTTGCTGAGTCTCCCCAAGGGCGTCGATGCGGAAGAAGCAGAGCAGCGCTCAGGCCTGTTGACTGTTGAGTTCCTGGAGCGTGTTCGGGGTAAGCCCGTCCGCCGGAACCCGATCAACAGTACCGCAGAAGTTCATGTTCACCTGGGATGGCGCGCGCGCCTGTCACCGGTTTTAGATCCTGTGGCTGATGCTGTCCTTCGCCTGCACTACGGGGACGGAATGAGCCTTGAGCAGGTCGAGCGGACTGCTGCTATCGATGGTGTCACTCTCGGGGCATCCCAAGACGGACTGCGAGAAGTGGTTCGTGACATCGCGGTTGCAGAAGGACACCCTGCCCACAGCTGGGCAGATACCCGGGTTGACCAACTCATCTCTCGAGTCGCCAACCTTCCAGAGCCCGGGTGTCCCCCGGCGATGGATATTCTGTCGGATCACAGCCGCTCCCATGCGGACCTGTGCCCACGATGTGCACGTGCTGTACGGATGATTCGTGGTGGGGTCATTGCGCCCTCTGATCTCTCTCCTCCGGCGGATGGTGCTGATGCTCAGCAGGTCGTTGTCGGTGCGGTCATCTTGCATCCGGATGCGCGACGCTTGCGCCGCAAGCTGGAGCGCGCCCTGGGATCCGCTGCGGTTCGGGCTGGGACTGATGTGTGGATCATGAGCAAGGCGGAATTGACCCGTGCCGGTACCGCGCTGCGTGCGCTGGTATCTGATGGACTACTCCCCCGTCATCACCTACGCGGTGCGGTGGTCCGTGGGCCCGGACGATGGGCTGGGCAGGTCTTGCTCGGCCCGACAGCGGTCGAGGCTATTGAGTCTGCGCGCTCTCGGCCCTGGTCGGAGGTTGACACCCTCGGTGAGCTTCCACCGCCACGCCCAGCCCCGCCCAAGGCGACGCGCTGGTGGCTGGCGACTGCAGCGATTGGGCTGCTCACGGTCATGGTCGGCGTGGAGACGTTTGGACCCCAGGTTCAGGCGCCTGATCGGCCGATTGAGGCCCAGTTCTTGTCTGTAGAGGATGGCTGGGAGATCACCTTTGATGTGGATGATCTGGCTGTAATCGACATTGTCGCTCTGAGTGCTGACGGTCCGACCGTGATGCACAGTGGCGTCCGGGCGAGCAGGGGACAGTGGGCCACGGGTGGTGGAAACTACCGGGTCTATGTTCCTGAAGAGACCGTCGTCTTGCTGGCCTCAGAGGCGGGTATCGATGGCTTGACGTCCCTCGTTACCAAGAGCCGAGCAGAGCCATCTCCGATGGTTGCCCTCGAGACCTGGATTCGTACCGACCACCCCACAGTGGCATGGGTAGGCTCTCCTGCGATAACCCCTGTTGACCCGGGGACAGTCCAGGCCGCTCCCGACCAGCCTTGAACACGGATTTATCGTCATGCGCGTGACCCCACTCGACATCATCCAGAAGCAATTCATTGCCAACCGTCGTGGCTACGAGCCCGACGAGGTCCGCGGCTTTTTGGAAGAGATTCGCGAGACGATGGAGGATCTCCTGAAAGAGAATCAACGTCTTCGTGAGCAGATCGCACGCTTCGAGGCTGAGATTGCTGAGCTGCGAAGCGAGGAACACGAGGTCAAGGAGACGCTGCAGCTCGCCCGTCAGGTGAAGGAAGAGATGGAGCGCACTGCGCGTCGCGAGAGCGATGTGGTGCTCGGTGAGGCCAGGCTTGAGGCAGAGAAGATCATCATGGCCGCTGCCGATGAACGCAAAGAGATTCAAGCTGAGATTATTGGCCTCCAGGCCCAGCGAGCCAAGTTCTTTGGTGAGCTTCGCGGGATCGTCGAGACCCACATCCGGCTGCTGGATGGTCTCGAGGTTGAGGCGCCTGCAGCGGGATGAGGCGGCGCAGACGCGGAACCGACTTAGGCCCTCGGGTCGACCTTCATTGCCACTCTATCGCTTCGGATGGAATGGTTGAGGCTGCTGTCCTTGCACAGCGTGCAGCCGCGGCTGGTCTGTCGGCACTGGCGATTACTGATCACGACTTACCGCCCGTACTCGGTGCAGGAACGGTTCAGCATGAAGACCACACGCTGCGCTTGATCGCCGGGGTAGAGCTCTCAACAATGCACGAGGATCGAGAGCTTCATCTCTTGGTCTATTTTCCGGCCGATATGCCCGCTGACTTTGCTGAGTGGTGTCGAGATCGCGCCCGATGGCGTGCGCGCTGGTACGACACTTGTGGTGAGGCCCTCGGACTCGATTCAGTCCGAGCGGATGCGCAAGCTCATGCTGGTCAGCGCACACTCACTCGTCTTCACTTGGCCCGAGCCGTCGTCGCTGCTGGAAAGAGTCGGAACTTACGCGAGGCTTTCGATGAACATGTGGGGCACGCCTCCACAGTGATTCCATCGCTCAATATGGCCTTCCTGGATGCACTTGCTGTGGCCAAGGATGCCGGCGGCTGGACCTCTTGGGCGCATCCACCGCCAGCGCTCGCAGATCGCTGGGCGGAGATGTTCGCAGAGCGTGGGCTGGACGCTCTGGAGACCCACCGCCCGGTCAAGACTGCACGGAACCGACTGGCGAGTCTGGCGCACAAGCATGGAATGGGCATTACCGGTGGAAGTGACTGGCATGGCTGGGAGAAACGCAAGATGGGTTCGTTTAGGGTTCCCGCCCGGGCCTTGCACAGAACAGACACAGCCCTCGGTCTGCTCAATTGAATCCTTGCTCAGTGTGAGTTGGACACATAGGAAAGCTGACCAACCCAAACTGGAGTGAACATGTCCCAGACTCAAGGCTTCTTTGCCGAGTACCTTCCCAACAAGATTGCAACCAAGCCAGAGCTGGTTGAAGAGATGGCAGCAGTCATCGTCTTCGATATTGACGGTGCAGGCAGTTGGACTGTGAACCTCAAAGACGCTCCAGGGGCCGTGACAGAGGGACTCACTCCGACGTCAGACTGCACGGTTAGCTGCACCGCTGACACCTTCGAGAAGGTGCTCAGCAACCCGAACTCAGCGATGATGTTGTTCGCGACCGGCAAGCTCAAGGTCTCAAACATGCAGATCGGCATGAAGCTCGGCAAGGTGATGGGCTAGTCAGCTCAATCAGGAAGCGAAACATTTCTGAGCGGCGCCATGATGGTCTTTGACTGTCGGGCGCCGCTTTCGCTTGTGCTCAGCGCTTTCGGCGGGCGAGCCATGTAGCGATGGCGCCGCCAATCGTCAGCGCAGGAATCAGAAAAATGCTGACAAGCCAGACGATGAGCCCCTGGATGCCGCTCATTGTGAATGATCCCCGAGCAGCCATATTGGGTCGAATGCTGATTTGATCTTCCTCGCCGACGAGCCAGGCGATGGTGTTCGGGAGCAGGTCATAGTTGCTGGCTTGATCGAGCAGCTCGTTGCTCGTGAAGTCTGAGTCTCCAAAGACAACCACTCGCCCACCGCTGTCTGCGACTGAGACTGCTGCAAGCCCAAGACGTCCCATGGGGTCTTCACCAGGATCGGGCTTCGGTATGGTGCTGCCGTCGATTCTGGTCTCAGCCCAGGCATGGTCGCTGGTCATCAGGAGCTCGCCGACATCAAAGCCCTCAATGGGGGGCTGGAATGCCTGGACTGTGCGCGCAACCCGGAGGAGCACCATGCCGATGATTGGCTCAGTGATCGGGTGGTCCGTCATCTGTCCCTGACTCACGACGAGATTAGACGCATCGCCGCCCATGATCTGGTAGTTCGGGTTGTTCTCGAGGACGAGATTCTCACCCACGTCAATTCCATATTGAGCCATGTGGATGGCGAGTCCGGGCGCGTGACCAGGGTCGAGCAGAACAAGCATCTGTCCACCGGCCGCATTGTGGGCCACGAGGTAGTCACGCTCGGCTGCAAGAAAGTCGACCCTGGGGTCGGGAATCAGGAGTACCTTGCACGCTTCGGGAACCCCGCCGGTCCGCATGAGGTTGATGCGCTTGAAGGTGTAGTTCTGTTGCTCGAGTTTCGTGACGGCTGCAGATATCGAGGCCGGGTTCATGTCGTCATCGATGTCGATCTCACCATGCCCGTCTGTGGAACAGATCGTGTGTTCCACGCTTGACGTCAGACGAATGATGGCATTGATGACGGCCTCTTCGTCCATGGTTGCATCGAGTCGCTGGGTGCTGGATCCTGAGGCCAGAATGATGGTGCCCAGCTGGCTGTCGATCTCATCTCGATCTGCCGCAATGGGGTCGAGCACTGGATCGATAAATTGCAGGCTGATGTGGGTGGTGTGGGCCTGAAGTCCGTCGATGAGATCGGCGAAAGCGGACTTCTCGATCGACTCGCCACTGAAGAAAGCGCGTACTGCGACATCCTCATCCAGCGACTCGATCACAGACACGGTCTGATCAGATATGCCGAAGCGCTCCGACGAGGTGAGGTCGACCCGCACATCGTGCATATTGGCCAATATATTGAGGCCAACTGCGATGATGCCAGCGATGACCACCAAGAGCACGGCGGCACCAGAGTGCTGAGTGCTGCGGGCAGTCAAGAAGCGGGAGATCCGTGAGTGGTCCGTGGCAGTCCACACGACCACGCTGGCCGCACTCAGGCCCCCCAGGACAATCCAGGGCGTCTCGAGGGTGCCGGACTCCATCATGGACGCGTAGATACCGAATGCACTGAGGCCGAGACAGCCCAGTCCACCCAGCATCCATGTGTGCTCTCTCACCGCCATCGGTAGGCCTCCACACGCTGCGTGGTTGCGAACAAGAAGAAGCCCACGAAGGTCAGAAAGTACACGGCGTCTTTGAGGTGCAGCAGCCCCTTCATCAGCTGATCGATGTGCGAGAGCATGGAGAGTCCAGAGAGGACATCGCCCAGTCCGGGTCCAGCAATCGTGTTGGCCCAAGACAGCACCCAGAGGATCAGCAGGACACCAAAGCCTGTGACCAGTGCAACAATCTGATTCTCAGTCATTGCACTGGTGAGCATGCCCACAGAGAGAAAGCTGGCGGCCAGAAAGAAGGTCGAGAGGTAGCAGCTGAGCAGCGTTCCGTTGTCAGGTGACCCGAGCCAGTACAGCATGGCGGTGAGCGGCAGGGTCGTCGCGAGCATCACCGTGACAAAGCCCATGACACCCAAGAACTTCCCGAGCACGATCTGAAATGATGAGATCGGAGAGGAGAGAAGAAGCTCCAGGGAGCGCTGCTTTCTGTCCTCAGCGAACAGTCTCATGGAGAGAGCGGGGCTCAAGAGCAAGAGGATGACTGCGGTGTTGGCAAAGAAGGGCTGTATGAGCCAGTCGTTGAGGTTGATCTGCTCGGCGACGTAGGGGTTGTACGCAGCCTGTGTGGCTTGCACGGAGAACTCCGTCGCCATCATCGCAAAGAAGAAGCCAGCGATGATGCTGAAGCCGGTCAGGCAGAGCCAGCCCACGGGTGTGGCGAAGAAGCTCTCGAGCTCTCGGCGACTGATGGCGAGTACAGGTCTCACTCGGCCTCACCGGTCAGGCGGAGGTAGATCTCCTCCAGGCCCTCTTCTTGGTGCAGGCTGAGCAGTCCGTGGCTTGCGGCCGCCTTGGCCACCTCGGCCCGTACATCGCCAAGCGTCTTCACCGTAAACTTGATGGCGTCTGAGGTCTCTACAGCGTCGACACCTTCAATTTTCTGCAGCAGTGCGGTCAACTCGGGGGCAGGGGCAGAGACCTCAACAGTGAGCGATCCGGCAAGCTCACGGAGCTTGTCGATGCTGTCTTGTGCCACGATTTCACCTGCGCGAATGACTATCACCCGGTCGCATATTGCCTCCACCTCAGCCAAGACGTGTGTGGAGAGGATGACGGTTCGGTTCTCAGCCCGCGCCAGGTCCACAAGAAGTGCCCTGATTTCTCGGCGTTGGGCGGGATCGAGACCGCTCGTCGGCTCGTCGAGAACGAGGACGGCAGGGTTGTGAACCAGAGCCTGTGCAAGGCCAACGCGTTGCTTGTAGCCCTTTGAGAGGTGACCGATGATGCGTGATGCCGCGGGCTGTCCACCCACCTCGCGATCTAAGCCGACCTGCGAGATGACTCTGTCTGCGGCTTGCTCAGGGTTCGCGACACCCTTGATGGTCGCGGCAAAGATAATGTAGTCCCGCACCACCATGGTCTCGTACAGCGGGGGCTGCTCGGGCAAATATCCGACCTCGATCTTGACCTGCTTGGGCGACTCAAGAACATCGTGGCCTGCAATGCGAACAGTCCCTGTTGTTGCGCCAATACAGCCGCAGAGGATTCGCATCGTGGTCGTTTTGCCAGCACCGTTTGGACCCAAGAAGCCGACGACTTCTCCCTGATCGACATGAAATGCCACGTCAGAAATGGCCGTCACTCGACCATAGGCTTTCGACAGTTGGCTCACTTCGATCATCGGGTCCACATCAGGGGAAATGCTGGCTTTACGTGCTTCGGCTGTATTGCGGCCCGTTCACTCGTCAAGGCTTGGGTTGCAGTACGCCACCTTACCCAGCTACCCTGTGGGCCGTACTGGGAGAGATACCGCCATGATGAACGCTCGAGGCGTACTGTTTTTGTTCCCCTTCCTGATGGCATGTGGGAGCAAGTGGGACTTTGAAGATGGCGACGGAGACGGCATCTCAGCCGCTGAAGGCGACTGCTGGGACAAGGCCGAGGGTCCAGAGGGCTCAGGTCTCTCAGGAAGTGACATCCACCCTGATGCTGAGGAGACCTGGTACGACGGCTTTGACCAGAACTGCCAGGGAGATGACGACTACGACGCGGACGCCGATGGCTTTGTCATGGACGAGTATGTGGGCCTCGAGACTTTCGGTCTCGATAGCTCCGGCGATCTTCCTCCGGGTGACTGCTGGGACAGCCTGGCTGGACCGGGTGACGGTAGCTTTGGTGGCGAGCTGATTCACCCCGATGCGGCTGATGACTGGTACGACGGTGTCGACAGCGACTGCTCGGGCAACGATGACTACGACCAAGACGGCGACGGCTTTGTACAGGGCGTTGATGATGACGACACCGTTGTCGATCATCGCGGGCTCGAGACTGTGCCGCTGGCAGACTGGGAAGCGCTGCCTGGAGGCGACTGCCTCGATGATCCTGCGGGCCTGGAGGGCAGCTTTGATGGCGAGTCATTCATCGTGGACGGCGGTGAGATTCATCCCGATGCAGTCGAGTTCTTCTACGACGGCGTGGACCAGGATTGTCTGGAAGACAATGACTACGATCAAGACATAGACGGCCAGAACAGCGCGTACCACCCTGACCTCGATGGTGAGGTGGGCGACGACTGCCTCGATAATATTGATGATCCTCTTCAGCTGGAGTCGCGACTCCAGACGATTGCTGACAATGAGGGCTACGACAACAGGGACATCCTCGACATCTTCGGACTCACCGAGGCAGACATCTATCTCGGCGCACCCGACGCCCCCTACGATGGGCTGGACAGCGACTGCGGTGGCTTGGGCTATGACTGTGACATCGATGGAGACGGCTTTGAGGCCAGCGGCGGCGGCTCGCCGCTGTGCATTGATGTGGACCCAGATGCCGTAGATCCGATCTGTGCGGCCCCAGTCTGTGGAAACGATGACTGCGATGACGAGGACGAAGAGGCCTTCCCGAACGACGAGCCCGAGATTCCCTTCAACGCGATCGATGATGACTGCCAGCCGTCGACCGGAGATGGTGATGCCGACTTTGATGGATTCTGGGACATCAACTACGCCGAGCTGATGCCGTCGTCAGAACTGACTCCTGGTGTGGGTGAGGGTGGAGACTGCAATGATGCGGACTCGAGCCAGAACCCCATCGCGGACGAAGTCTGGTACGACGGTGTCGATCAGGACTGCGGCGGAGACGATGACTTCGACCAGGACGGCGATAATTTCGTTCCGGATGAGTACGTTGGCGCTGTGACCTGGTGGGTTGTGGGCTCTGTTGAGGCAGAGATTGATGAGCCTCGTGAGGGCGGTAATGACTGTGATGATACCAACCCACTGGTGAACCCACATCCACTCACCAACGAAGACTGTGCCACTCCATACGATGACGACTGCGATGTCGACACGAACGATCCGGGAGCAGAAGACTGTACACCCTTCTTTGCAGACCGGGATGACGATGGCTTTGGCCAGCCCGGTGACTCTACCTGCTTCTGCATTGCTCAGGCTGAGTACACGGTAGAGAAAGATTTCGGCGAGGACGGTACCGACTGCGACGACACCTCAAACACAACCTGGCCCGGTGCTGCGGAGTTTGACTCACCCTCGACAGCGTGCATGAAGGACGATGATGCTGATGGCTTTGGCGACGAGACGCCACCCAGCGGCGTCGTGGCCGGTGCAGACTGCGACGATGACTTTGGCTTCGTGAAGCCCACAGGCATCGAAGTCTGTGACGCCGGTGATGTCCACGATGAGGACTGTGACGGCTCGACCAATGACCTGGATGCGGTAGATGCCACCACCTTCCACGCCGATCGTGATGGCGATGGCTTTGGTGATCCCGCTGACAGCGAGGACCGCTGCTACACCGTCAGCGTGTACACAACCGAGGACAACACGGACTGCGACGACACCCGCTCAGCGGTCAACCCTGCGGCATCCAATGAGCTGTGCTCGACCCCCTACGATGACGACTGCGACGGCGACATCAACGACGAGGATGCAGAGGGCAGCACGCGGTACTACGCGGATGTTGACGACGATGGCTATGGCGATCCGGGCGACTCAGAGTGGCACTGCGATCCTGAGGGCATCTACAACGAGACAGATGATGACGACTGCGATGACACTCGCTCAGCAGTCAATCCTGCTGCACCCAAT
>Ga0315315_10000110_pt1 | contig 57874 bp, 40 predicted proteins | sample M140m3416metaG_FD_203699 | JGI IMG/M metagenome (GOLD analysis project Ga0315315, IMG submission 203699) | Ammonia-oxidizing marine archaeal communities from Monterey Bay, California, United States - M1 40m 3416 | ecosystem: Environmental > Aquatic > Marine > Intertidal zone | place: USA...
AAAGGATGGATGAATCGATGTCAGAATCCTCGCATTTTTCCACATGGCGGATCGCAGATCAATGGCAGGGGTGGGAATGGGTGGCACTCCAAAATACAGAATATCTCCATGCTCACAGCACAGTTGGACAGCCTGATCAAATGCCTGCACACGATGCCCGACAGCTTCAACAACAACGGAAGGCAATTCACCGTTGAGAATGGATTTCACCTGTTCAACGGCATCGCCCCCCTGTGCACAAATGGTTTCCGTTGCACCCATTGTCGTGGCGACATCGACTCGATCCTGAATGGGATCGATGCCGATAATATGCCGGGCTCCCATGTTGCGCAGGCCGGCGATGAACATCTGGCCAATCGGCCCCAAGCCCAGCACAACCACATCTTTGTCGATCATATTTGGCAGCTTCTGTAAAGCCCACACCACCGTGCCAAACGGCTGTGCCATGAGCGCAATTTCATCAGGCAGCCGAGGATCAAGTGTGATCGCTCGTGATTCGTCGAGAACGAAGCGTTCGAACAGTCCCAACTGCAGTTCGGGGACTGCAAGCACACGTGTGCCTGGCTCCCAGCGCGTGCCGTTGGTATCGACAACCGTACCAACCATTTCGTGCAGCGACATGCCAACCGGCTGTGGGTACTGAATTTCGTGCCCTTCAAAATCTCCATCGAAGAACGGCAAATCCGACCCACACAGACACGTCAGTTCGGGTTGGAAGATAATTTGCCCTGGACGTTCCGCTGCCGATGGAAGACGCGGCTCGTCGGCTTCAATGAGTTCCACAGTTCGGCGATGAGTCAAATGACCGGCAAGCATGATTTGAATTTCTATTGTTGATGTTCAACCAGGAACGAACGTTAGTCCGTTGTAACGACTACTTCACATAGATGGGATTGGAAAGAATCCAGATGCGGGGCTCGTCTGGGAAATTGAGCCAGACTTCGACTCGGTAAACGCCTCTTTCTTTCACACTCATCTGCAGACTGCGACCTCGGGAATAGTGAATTTCCCGTCCGTTGTGGATGATTTTGAAGGTCCCGTTGAGCGGTGCTTCTGATTGCAGAGTCAGATCATCAGAGAGTGGAATGTCACTACCCATGGCATGCATGTTATCACCACTGGTCGCCTGAAAGATAAATCCCGTGGGGTCACACATCCAGTCGAAAGCGACGTAAGCTCGACCTGCCGCCAGTGCTTCGCGAACGGCCGCTTCATCGAAGCTGTGCATCATCAAATGTGTACTCACATGAGAAAAGCTACGAACATACGGATCCAGCTGCAGATCAAAGATAATATCTCCCACCTGCTTTCCGGCAGTCAGCAGTTTGAGTCCCGCAATCCTGCCGGTATCCAGTTCTGCCAGCGGTTCATTAGTGGTGTCCAAAATCTGCAGTGTACCGTTTTCTGCGACGACGGCTTTGACTCCCGTATTCTGATGAGCGTCGTTGGCAGAGATGCCGGTGAGCCGGTGTTTGGGATTGAGTTCATCCCAGCGACGAAGATAGTCGGCCGGATAATCCTGCAGGGCAGCCAAGGCTTCCTGAGGATACTGCTGAAAGGCCGGGTTAATCACGTTCAACAGTGCCAGCGGATTGCGGAGCGCCTGGATCAATCCGGGCTCATCCTTGAAGTCAGCGTGAATGTTGTAGATCTCCGTTCCTGTGAGCCCTTCCAGCTCCCACTCCATTCGTTCCTCCAGATGAGAGAGGTAAACCTGTCCGTCGGCTGCACGAACGGTGTCGACTTTTTGCTGAGGAGTGAATTCCGGCAGCCGTTGGACACTCCGTTGAGGAAACGCCAGCAGGCCTTTTTCTTCGGCACCAGGAATAAACAGAACGCCATTCCTCATCCCTCGATGCCCATCCCTGATGTAATCGTAGTCATCAGCCGGATGATCGGTGAACATAATCACCTTTACGTTCGCCTGAACCGCCGCCTGATGAATTTCCTCCAGCGTGCCTATACTGTCGTGTGAGAGATGCGAATGAATGTGCAGCAAAGAGCGTACGTCATTGTAGTCACTGCTCAGAGTGACTGGCTGACGATCCAGCTGAAACTGTTCCACTGCGTTGTGAGTGGCTTCCAGAGCCTCGAGCTGCATTCTCTGTAAAGCGTCGGCAGCGCAGGCGTCGCCCAACAGCAAACCGGCAGCAATCAGTGATCTGGCGAGTGAACCGGATGGCAGGAATACTGATTTCATGGCGAAGAATATGAGTTGGACCGACGGAGAATCGACAGGATGGAGATTTGTTGCGGCTGCTTATTCGGAGATTTCATAGAAATTTGCTCAAGTCTTCCACCCTAACGGTTCCCCTTGCTGCGATCCAACAAGATGAGATCGAAACGATTTTGTGGTGATCTATTAATTCGTTTCACGATTGGTCACAATCTGAACCGAAGACAATGGAGCCGAACTGAAAAGAAATTCTGTGGTCAGCAGAATTGAATTCGACACTGCAAGAGGATAGGTTTGTTGGTGAAGGACCTATAGCTCAGTTGGCTAGAGCGCCACGTTGACATCGTGGAGGTCACTGGTTCGAGTCCAGTTAGGTCCACCTCAAGACCGCTTGCAGGAATATTTCGGCAAGTGGTCTTTCTTTTTGCGCTCGGAAAAAAAGTGGGCGTTCCCGACCAATAGATTCAGCAAGTTGCAAAGACGTAGATAATTCGTTGAGTGAGAGACAAGGAATGTCAGCAATACAGGAGCAGGCCACCAGCCACGACAAAGAGGAATTCGTCAATTTTTTGACTCACGGTGGCGGCCTGGTACTTTCACTGGCAGGTGCATTTGTCCTGTTCAGCACCGTCTCTGGTGTGGACAGCTCCGCAATGCGATTGAGCTGCTGGATTTACGCGACAGCCCTCATCGCACTTTACGGTGCTTCCACCCTGTCACATTCCTCTGATGACCCTGATCGGCGTCATTTCTACCGGAGCCTTGATCAAGGCGTGATTTTCGTCTTTATCGCTGCGAATTTTACTCCATTCGCGCTCGCTCACCTGCCCGTCATCACCTGCCGTCTGGTGGTGAGCACCATGTGGATCCTGGCAATATTGGGATTCACTTCTAAGGTGTGGTGGCAGTATCGCGTCGAATCGATATCCATTCTGCACTATCTGGCGGTGGCCTGGCTGCCCATTCTGGCCATCGTGCCAATTCTGCGTTCGCTGCCCACAACCGGTATCGCTTGGGTTGCAGCGGGAGCATGCTGCTACACGGTCGGAACGGTGTTTCTGGCATTGGATACCCGAGTTCGCTACTTCCACGCGTTATGGCACCTGTTGGTCATTGCCGGAAGCAGTTGCCACTTCTACGTGGTTCTCGACTACGTCATCCTGCTCCAAACCTGACTCACGCGGTCTCGGCCCCCAAAAAATTTGGTCGCTGAAATGAAGGCTACTGACTGCTGTCGATTTTCCACCCAACCCGGTCAATGGAGCATCCCTGCGGCCCAAAAACCATTATTCAGTGAATTGCTGAGAAACGGGCGACAATTACGTTTTCTCTGCCGTAAGATAAATTTCTTCCGTTGAAGTCGTCCAAAGAAAAATGCTCCCGCAGACACATGTCGTCACTGCACCAATACGATGATGCGATCGCCGATGCGATGACGGCCGCTCAGTTTGGTCTGAGACGGTTGCTGAAATCCATGCAGCGCGCGGAACGACGAAAACATTCATTCGATCGCAACCTGATCAGGTTTGAGCAGCAACTTCAGGAATCCATCGCACTCCGTAAGCGTCGAGCCCATTCGGTGCCAAAAATCACGTGGCCGGAAGAGCTTCCAATTGTCGCACGCCGCGATGCGATCTCCGATGCGATTCGTGATCACCAGGTGACCGTGGTCTGCGGTGAAACGGGTTCCGGAAAATCAACGCAACTGCCCAAGATTGCTTTGGAATTAGGAAGAGGGGTCGGCGGCACCATTGGACACACTCAGCCTCGACGTATTGCTGCTCGATCGATCGCCACCCGCCTGGCCGATGAACTTCGCGTTCAGCAGGGACAACAGGTTGGTTATCGAATCCGCTTCAATGATTCTTCCGGTCCGTCCACTCTGATTCGTCTGATGACCGACGGAATCATGCTGGCGGAAACTCAGTCTGACCGACTCCTGAGTCAGTACGACACGATCATCGTGGATGAAGCTCACGAACGGTCACTCAACATTGACTTTCTGCTCGGATATCTCAAACGACTGCTTCCCAGGCGTCCCGACCTGCGAATCATCATCACGTCGGCAACGATTGATGCCGACCGGTTTGCTGAGTTCTTTGCCAGCGAACAACGAACAGTACCGATCCTGCAGGTCGAAGGCCGGACCTGGCCGGTCGAAGTGCGTTACCAACCGTTGTCGCCTGAAAATTCGAACGATACATCCGAGCAACGCGACTGGCTGGACGGCGTTACCGAAGCGGTTGATCAGCTGGCAGAAGAAATTGCGGGCCACATTCTTGTGTTTCTGCCCACTGAACGTGACATTCGCGAAGCCGATCGCCGATTGAGTGGTCGCAGCTGGCCCGGCGATGCCAGCGGCCAGGCCACTCAGATTGTGCCGTTGTTTGGTCGGCTGTCGATGGCCGATCAGGCGCGCGTATTTCGTCCCTATCAGCACCGCCGCATTGTTCTGGCAACCAATGTCGCGGAATCGTCTGTGACCGTTCCCGGAATCTCTGCCGTAGTCGACACCGGGACAGCCCGCATTAGCCGGTATTCGGCGCGTTCTCGCATTCAGCGGCTGCCGATCGAATCAGTGTCGCAGGCATCTGCTCGACAGCGTGCCGGTCGTTGCGGGCGAATTGGACCGGGCACCTGCATCCGTCTGTATTCCGAGGACGACTTCGACCAGCGCGATGAATTTACTCAACCGGAAATCCAAAGGACAAGTCTCGCCGCGGTCATCCTGCGAACTTTGCATTTGGAACTCGGACACCTGGAAGACTTCCCGTTTCTGGATCCACCGCGGCGGACAACAATCCGCGATGGTTATCGCACGCTGGAAGAACTGGGTGCCATCCATACCGTCGATGCAGGAGTGGAACTCACTGAGATCGGACGCAAAATGGCGAGGCTTCCTGTGGATCCTCGAATCAGCCGCATGATACTGGCAGCCATTGATGAACAGGCGGCGCCGGAAGTCTTCATCATCGCATCAGCACTCGAAATTCATGATCCGCGGGAACGACCATTAGAAAAACAACAGGCAGCCGATGAAGCTCATGCTGCATTTCAGCATGCCGACAGTGACTTCCTGAGCTGGTTGAATTTGTGGGATGCTTGGCACGAGAACAAAAAGAAGCTGTCCGGCAATCAGCTGAAGAAGTGGTGCCAGAGGAACTTCCTGTCGTGGATGAGAATGCGCGAATGGATCGACGTGCATCGGCAACTGCGCGACCTGTTGGCAGACAGCGGTGACAAGCAGCTCAGTCGGTCCGCAAAGCTCCATCCACTGAATGATCGGCGCAACGATTTTGCCGCAATTCATCGCTCCCTGATGACGGGACTGTTGAACAACCTGGCATGGAAAACGGCTGAACGTGAATTCACGGGAGCCGGAGGCCAAAAGCTGGTGGTCTGGCCAGGATCCGGACTGGCGAAGAAACCGCCGAAGTGGTTCCTGGCGGGAGAGCTGATTGAAACCAATCGCCGGTACGCTCGCACGGTCGCCAAGATTCAGCCCGAATGGGTGGAGTCTATTGCCGAGCACCTGCTGAAGCGAGAAGTCACGGAACCACACTGGGACGGTAAATCCGGCAACGTGATGGCGTTCGAGAAACTCAGCCTGTGGGGCCTGCCGATTGTCCCTCGACGGCGAACATCACTGGCCAAACACGACCCCGTCAAGTCTCGTGAGTTACTCATTCAGCACGGCTTGGTGGAATTCGGACTGCTGTACGGCGAAACCGCCGATCAACGTGAGTCTCGGTTTTCCGATGAAGAACGGCAACTGGATGCCGGTATCCGCTCTCGACTGACTCCTGGTCGTGAGCTGGGGTCTCAGAAAAACAACGTCAAAGCACCACCGTGGGCAAATCATTTCCGCTTCCTGCAAAGCAATGCCGAGGTACTGGAAGAACTTCAGACGCTGCAGGCAAAAACTCGGCAACACGACATCATGCCGACCGATGAATGGCTGTTCAATTATTATGAAGAGCAGATTCCGTCAGATGTATGTAACCGGGATCGCCTGAAGAAATGGTATCAGGCAGGTGCTGATAAGCAGTCAGCTCTGCTGTGTCTCACACTTGAGCAATTCGTTAGCCGGCATCAGCACGACCGCAGTCAGCAGGAGTTTCCGGCGCACCTTGTCGTTGACACTTTGCAGCTTCCGTTGTCATACGAAATGAAGCCGGGGCAGGACGCCGATGGAGTGACACTGACTGTTCCAGCGGACGCTTTGCCGCATCTTACAGAAGATCGTATCAGCTGGCTGGTGCCTGGCATGGTCGAACGAAAAGTCACGGCACTCATCCGATCCTTACCCAAACCGATCCGTCATCTGTTTGTACCTGTTCCCGATACGGCAAAGCAGATCTCCAGCCTCCTTCATTTTGGTGAAGGCAGTCTGGAAGAGCAAACGGCCGCACAACTGTTCCGCATTGGTGGCGAACCGGTCGATATGGACCTTCTTAAAAGCGTCCAGTTACCAGAACACCTGCAGATGCTGCTGAACGTCGTCGATGACTCGGGGAACACAATCGTCGAAGGCCGATGCCTGCCGACTCTGCGAGAGAACCTCAACACAGCCGCATCCGGTACTCCGCAGAAAAACACGATCGCGGCAGAAGAACAGCAGTGGTATCGGCGAGGATTCACGGCCTGGGATTTTGCAGATCTTCCCGTGAGTGTGCGGGTACGGCGGGCAGGTATTGAAATGCCCGCATGGCCCGCGATCCAGGATGACGGCGATTCTGTATCGCTCACACTCTGCCAATCTGCCGCGCAATCGCAGGCTGTGCTCAAACGAGGACTCCGGCGGCTTTGCCTCATTCAGGAATCCAGCCTCATCCGCAAACGCATCCGCAATCTGGGTGATCTCAACCGGATTCAGTTGCTGGCATCATCGATTCGAGGGATTCAACTGCAGGATCATCTGCAGCAACTGATGGTTGAACGAGCGTACTTTTCCGGAAAACAATTACCTCGAACGTCGTCTGAATACGATGCTTGTGTGCTGCGTGGACGGGAAACACTTAGTGCGGTAGCGGCGGAATTCGTGCGTTTCCTTCCACGACTGTTTGAGGACTATCACAGCACTCGACGGCTGCTGGAAGATTCATCATCGCAAGGCTGGGAAGCACTGCACAAAGAAATGAAACAACAACTGAACGCGTTGGTACATGCTGAATTTCTGGCAACAACATCGTGGGCCTGGCTGTTGCAGTATCCTCGATACTTCGGCTGCATTCGTCATCGCATGCAGCGGATCGCGTCCGGAGGTCTCACAACAGAAATAGAACTCCTGACAGCAGTCAGGCCGCACGCTGACCGCCTTCAACGTCGACGGGAACAACAGGCACAGCAACCGGGTGACAATCCAATGCTGGAACACTACCGTTGGATGCTTGAGGAATTCCACGTCCAGCAGTTCGCCCCCAAACTCGGCACGGCGATTAGCGTCTCTAAAAAGCAACTGGATGAACACTGGCAAAAGGTTCCGTAGTCACCAGAGAAACCGGCTGAAAAATAAAACTGCTACAGTCCGTTGTTGTCATTGCAGACGCAAATTACTGAGTATTGGCGTCTCTCCGCGGTCAAACCGGCTGCAGCTGGACTTTGTCAACTTGCAGAACCGTTTCAGATCAAGCTCACCGTATTCCCTCTGTTTTGTTACACTGCGGTGGAAAATTCAGGGAAGGATGTGAAATGAACGTCAAACATGACGGTCGAAGACTGCGATTACCTGCCAGCAGACGCCTGACGAGTGATCTGTTGTGGCTCAATCGAGTTGTCCCATTGTGCGGACACGATCGCATCTTTCGCCTGGATGATCTGGCCAAGGTTCGATCAAAACTCACTGACCGCATTTCATGGCCCGCTCTGTTCATTCGAGCATTCAGTCTCGTCGCTCAGAAACATCCTGAACTTCGCCAAACGTGGTACCGCTGGCCGTTCTCACATCTGTACCAGCATCCGGTGAATGTCGCCTCCATCACAGTACACAGAAACTGGAAGAATGCCGCATGGCTGTTTTGGGGGCTGGTCGAGCAACCGGAATCGACCACTCTGCAGCAGATTCAGCAACAACTGGATTGTTTTCGTGATGCTCCTGTCGAACAGGTATTCCGAAAACAAACGCGACTCGCGCAACTGCCGACTCCACTGCGCCGTCTGATCTGGTGGTGGAATCATAATGTCGCGACTGCAAAACGAGCGAAACGTCTGGGGACGTTTTTTGTGTCAACATTGGCTGGTCGAGGTGCAGAGATTCAAATACCGCCAGCGATCCATACCGGGTGCCTGACGTTTGGCCCGCTAAATCATGCAGGAGAATGCCGAGTCACATTGGCGTACGATCATCGTGTGATGGATGGCTTGCTTGTAGCTGAAATTCTGGAATCGCTCGAATCCGTTCTGACCGGCCAGATGCTGACTGAACTGCAGGATTCATCAACAGAACAGCCACTAGCCGAAGGCCAGGCTGCCTGAGTGGAATAACAATGACTGCCGTTTTCCCCAAAGCAAGGGACCTTCAGGGGTTCCGCAGTATGCTTGAGCTGGCGATCTGTTTTGTGATCACACTGACGATCCTTCGTGGATTTTTTCTCGAAGGCTACCTGGTATCAAGCGGCTCCATGGCTCCTCGTTTGTACGGGTTTCATAAACGAGTGGAATGTCCAACATGCCAATATTCATTTGGCTGTGGAGTTCGCTTTGATGACTCTGTCGAGAGCAATTCGCAAACGACGGAAGGCTCCGACGCTGTGAAGACATATGCGTCGTGCCCCAACTGCGGTCAGATCGACATTGATATATCACCAGTGCCCCGCAATCACGGTGATCAACTACTGGTGCACAAGAGTGTCTTCGACTTTCGGCGACCTCGCCGCTGGGAGCCTGTCGTCTTTCGCAATCCAGATGGTGCAGACGACACGTACGTAAAGCGTGTGGTTGGGCTGCCCGGAGAAAAACTACTCATCTTTGATGGCGACGTCTATGTGAATGGCGGGATTGCTCGTAAAGATCTGTCGACTCAACGCAGCATGAGAATCCTCGTGAGTGATTTGCAGCATGTCCCCGATGATCCGGACTGGGAACTTCCATGGCAGCTCGACGGCAACTGGACCGTCGAAAACGGCGAACTGCGTTCTGACGGCGATAACGATTCCGAGACAACGAACACAGTGGCATTTCATCACTGGAGATGGTTCGGAGGGAACCATACCGTTGAGACACCTCTGTCTAAAAACGATGCGTATCCGGACTGGACTGCCTTTCTTCAGCGGTTCGAAAACATCCCGGTTTCCTGGGCCAGTCGTCTGGATTTCGACCACGACACTGAGGTATTGAGATGCCAGGGAGTGATGCCGGACGCGATGCAGCGGGATCTCATGACATCGGCCACCAACGACGAATTCCGTCGCGCCGTTTATCGACTGGCAGCATTGTCTCATCTGAGCCCGGTGACAGACCGCTATGGTTACAACTCCATGGTATCTTCTCCGGAATACAACGTCACCGACCTCATGCTGACAGCCACGATTGCCATCGGAGAACAATCAAACGTAGTGCGTCTTTCGATTCCGGTTGATACTGCCATCTACCATGTTCGCCTGGACATGAAGTCCGGACGAGTTGAACTTCGAGCCGCCGAAACTGAAATTCCACTCAGAACCGCCACCGTCAACCTGGCTGGCACAGAATTGCGAATTGAGGCATCAAATTTTGATCGTCGCATCCTGATTGTCATCAATGGTGAAGTTCCATTTGCGCCACTGGATCTGTCAGGGCCATCCCCGGTTCCTGCAGAAAACACCCCCTCCAATGATGTCGCCAATTCGGGGGCAACGGCAGCCAAAGAGACAGCCGAACAGGTGCTCCACAATCAGCGGTTTGAATTAAGTTTCACTGGCGGGCAAACTCGGATCAGCAATCTCCAAATGTATCGCGATGTCTACTACACGCCCGGCCGTCGAAAAAATGCAGTGGTATCGACTTGTGAGATCCCGCCCGATTCGTACTTTGTGCAGGGCGATAACAGCCCGGTTTCTGCTGACAGCCGGTCGTGGGATAAACCCTTTGTGCCACACAATTTACTGGTCGGAAAGCCATTTGTCGTGCACTTACCCTCACGACCTGGACGCATGAAACTGGGGGGACGGGAAATTTCAATCCGCATACCCGATTTTAGCCGAATCGGTTACATTCGATAATGTTCTGATTCCGTCGAAGAGTCCCGTGAAGTGCGATTGATTGATTTCGCACCGTTCATTGACGGTCCAGAGGCAGGAATTTCATGTCAAAGAAGAAACTCAATAAGCAGGTCGCATCTGCCAGCAAGGCAAACTCTAAAGATGGCGGGATTCGGGAAACCGTGGAATCCGTCGCTATTGCCTTCGCTCTCGCATTCCTGTTCAAGACGTTCCAGGCCGAAGCCTACGTAATTCCCACAGGCTCAATGGCACCAACACTCTACGGTCGCCACAAAGAACTTACCTGCCCCAGTTGCCACTTCAACTTCCAAATTGGTGCTTCGACAGAACTGGACGATGCAACCGGCCATGTCCAGCAAGGAAGTCGCATCAATGCAACACTCTGTCCTAACTGCCGCCGAGAAATCGATGCACTGGATGCTCCCGTTTTCAACGGCGATCGTATCATCGTTAACAAACAGGTCGCTGAATTTAATCGGTTCGATGTCGTTGTCTTCAAAAACCCGGAACAGGGACACGTCAACTACATCAAGCGGCTGGTCGGTTTGCCTGGAGAGATCATTCGCATACGCCAGGGAAACCTGTGGATGCGTCACGATGATAACGATACCTGGAACATGCTGAGGAAAGATGATCCTGAGGTTCAAAAGGCCATTCAGTTACTGGTCTATGACGACCACTATCCGGCGAAAGATCTGCTCGCTGCCGGTTGGCCGGAACGTTGGGCACCGACTGGTAGCACCACAGGCAATTTAGCGTCCGGAACGGACGGAATCGAAGCTGCCAATGCGTGGGTTTCTGATCGCGAAGCACGACAATACACAGCAAACGCCACCAACGCCGAGTGGCACTGGCTGCGATACCGCCACTACGTGCCATCCGAAAAGGACTGGGACAATGCTGACAACGGACGACCAATTCAGGCTCCGTCACCTCAAGCATCATTAGTCTCTGACTATTGTGCTTTTAACATTGCCAATGCCAACGGCATTGGACGCGGCAGTCGGTTCGACAGTTTCATGTCGAACTCTTATTGGGTAGGAGATCTTACGATCAACTGCAGCGTCAACGTGACCAGTATCGCCGAAAAACCAGCAATCCGGCTTGAACTTGTCGAAGGTGCCGACTTTTTTGGATGTGTTTTCTATCCGCTTGATGGCACCGTGGAGATCACTCGGATCAATCGACGAACAGATAAGGCAGGGCAACACCCGGAAGTTCTGGCAACGGCTACAAACGTGATTCAAGGCCCCGGCGTGTACGAAGTCAGTTTCGCAAACGTCGACAATCGATTGCTGCTGTGGGTTGATGGCAGCCTTGTTGATTTCGGCGAAGATGTTGTCATCAAACAGAATTTTGCCGATATTGTGGCCGTCACTCGACCGGGCAAAGCTGATACGACTCCCTGCGGAATTGCTGTTCGAGGAGCAAACATCACGGTCAGTGATTTGTTAATTCAGCGCGACATCTACTACCGAAACGACGCCTACCAGTTCTCACAAAAAGAAGACTTCACCTCGCCTTATGGGGATCCTACGGCCAGATCAGGAGAAGTCAGCAACCCGGCATCTTTGCATCGCAGGCTGACAAACGCAGAAGCATGGGCAGATAACTACGTTGCCGAAGCCAATCACGCCCATGAACGCTACGGACGCTACTCAGAGTACCTTCTGGACGACGACGAATACCTGATGTTTGGCGACAACTCACCGCGTAGTAAGGACGGTCGGCTGTTTGACTTCAATACCCGTCCCCGGTGGGGCGTCAAAGGGCACCGATACGCCGTCAAAGACAAAGACCTTATCGGAAAAGCTGTGTGTGTGTTCTGGCCGCATGGTGTGCCTTTCCTGAATGGTGGGGAAGGATTCACGATTACCAGCCACAAGCAAAAGATGTATGATCGACAAAGCGGAAGGATGTTTGTCGAAAAACTCGATTACCCAAGTTACCGATTCCCGTTCTATCCCAACGTATCACGAATGAAGAAGATACGCTGAAAAACGTTGCAGACAACGCCTGCCGCACCTGTACACAGGTCGCCGCTTGTGAGAAGGATCTCCCATGTCATTGTTACGGTGTGAAGGACTCGTCAAAGACTATCCCGGTACGCGAGCCGTCGATGGAGTTGATTTTGATGTTGAAGCCGGTGAAATCGTCGGCTTACTGGGACCAAATGGCGCCGGGAAAAGTACAACTTTCCGCATGGCCTGTGGCCTGATCGCTCCGACGGAAGGACGGATTATCCTGCGTGATACTGATGTCACACGCTGGCCGATGTATCTGCGAGCTCAACATGGTTTGGGCTATCTCCCGCAGGATCAGAGTATCTTTTCGCGGCTGTCCGTCGAAGAGAATATTTTCGCCATTATGGAACTGCGTGGTCAGAGCCGTCGCGCTTCGGCAGCAAGAGTCGACCAGTTGCTGACGGACTTCGGTCTGGATGACAAACGGCATCAACAATCCGGCTCTCTCTCCGGTGGAGAACGCCGCCGCCTGGAAATCGCCCGGTCTCTGGCCAGTGATCCGGAAATCATCTTGCTGGACGAACCGTTTACAGGAATTGATCCTACAACGATCCACAGCATTCAGGACATTATTCGCAACCTGAAAGAGCAGGGGATTGCGATCCTGATTACTGACCACCGTGAACGAGAACTGTTGACGATCGCAGATCGCAGCTACATTATCTGTGCCGGACAGGTGATCGTTTCCGGGAATGCGGAAGAGGTTCTGAAAGACCCAAATGCGATTGCCAGCTACTTTGGTAAACGGTTTGATGCGGATTCCATCATTGACGGACGCGACAGCTTTCGAAAGGCGGGATGATGAGTTCGGGTTTTGGAGACGACGCACCGGCTGAACCGATCACATCACGCGGACGCGACTGGCCCTGCCTACGCCAATTTGGCTTGTTCATGGAGAACAAAGTTGGCACCTTGCAGAACATGCTGCGTCGAGTCGAACGGTCGGACCTGCAGATCATCGGACTGTCTATTGCCGATTCCGCTGACTGCTCTATCGCCAGGCTGATCACTAATAATTACGAACGCACTCGGGAATTGCTGGAGTTCTCCAACGTCACCACATTTGAAACTGACATCGTCGGCGTCATGTTGCCGGACACAGATCAGCCGCATACAAGCATTTGCAGCAGTCTGATGTCTGCGGAATTGAATGTTCAATATGTGTATCCGCTGATGTATCGTCGGAAAGGTCGAGGATCAATTGCTGTCTACGTCGACAACCTTGACGAAGCACTCCGGGTACTGACAGAACAGCAATACGAATTTGTCACAGAAGATGACCTGATGGAATACGACGAATTCTTTGGTTGATTCTCCACTCAATTGCAGAATCCTGCAGCAGCGTGGCAATTTACGACGCTGGCCTGGATTGGGCGAATGCTACTTTCTGAAAATCTAGCGCTATACGGTTCGTTTTGCCATTTGGTGGTTGTGGCAGCGATGCAGCTTCATTTGCAGCTTGGCATGCGGAAGATTCGCCGCGTGACGGCACTTGACTCGTTCGAAGAACCGTTGCCATCACTCTCAATCGTGGTCGCTGCCAGAAACGAAGAACGGGATATCGAAGCCGGGCTGCGTTCGTTGATGGAGCTGGAATACTCACCGGTACAGCTGATTGTTGTGAATGATCGCTCGACCGACCGGACCGGAGCTATTATTGATCGCGTGGCGCTAAATGATTCACGAATTGTGGTGATTCACCTGGAGTCGCTTCCGGAGAAATGGTTGGGAAAGAACCACGCATTGCAGTGCGGCGCGAAAGTGGCCACGGGCGAATACCTGCTCTTCACTGATGCTGACGTGGTCTTTCACCCCCGCGCACTGGTGCGTACTGTGGCATACGCCGAAACACATTCGCTCGATCACCTTGCGGCGCTACCTGCGTTCAGTATGCCGACGACCCTTCTGGAATCTTTTGCCACGGTGTTTAGTGTTTTCTTCCTCAGCTATTTTTTACCCTGGCGCGCACCGGACCCACGGAGTTCAGCTCACATCGGTATTGGTGCCTTCAATTTGGTCCGTCGCGCAGTCTACGAACAAATTGGCCGTCACGAGCCAATTCGTATGCGACCGGATGACGACATCAAGTTGGGAAAGCTGATCAAGAGTGCGGGATTTCGTCAGGAACTGGTGCTGGCCTCATCGGAGATTCGCGTCCCCTGGTATGCAACCGTTCGAGAAGCCGTAGTTGGGCTGGAAAAAAATGTGTTGGCCGGTGTTGATTACCGGCCGAGCATTTTGCTCGGCAACTGCGTATTGGTCCTGGCATTATTTTTCTCGCCCTTTGTTGCGATTTGGCTCTACGCTGGCATCGCACGCTGGCTGTATATTGCGACCGCTGTAATTTTGTTGCTCTCGGCGGGCAAACTGGCCCTCGATCTCGATGCCGGAGGGCGATGTTGGTGTGTACTGTGGTATCCGGTGACGCTTCTGCTCTTTGTCTACGTCGTGGTACGCAATACCATCCTTACCTATTGGCGGGGCGGTATTCGATGGCGTGACCAGCACTACCCGCTGTCGCAACTACGTGCCAATAAACTGTAACTGTGCGATAACCCACAAATATTAAGTCAGTTATCTGAGTTTCGTGAATTCCGGAGACCGTGTTCAAATGTGTACTGCCGCACTGACCGTCGATAAACAATTTGAGGCGACGACGCTGGCAAATCGGACCCAAGCACAATGATGTCTCACCACGGACCAGCTACCGCTGATTCCGGAAAAGCCACAAACCCTCGGACAGCAACGGCCGACCAACTCCAAAGACAAAAGTGAAGGTAATCTCAACAGGCTTAGCATGATCCAGTAACTATCAACTCTTGATCTCACACTCCGGGGAGCCACCGCGGCATCTTGGTTACTTTCTAGTCGTGTCTGATGGTGTTACAATCCAGAAGCTGCAGACTGCATTCTCTGCTGCGAAAGACTAGGTTCCACAGATGGCAAAAGAGCGTGGCCATCGCGATCGGAGCCCCGGACGTCACAACACCCGGGCGCTCGTTTCGCGAATACCTTTCACTTTGCGTTCGTTACCCGTGGCTCGATCGGCTTCTGTTAACGTACTATGTGCCATTGGCTTCGCCGTGCTATGATGGATTCAGGGGCACTGGCATATCCAGTAGCACACTTTCAATACGACTGACGACTCACGACCGCTCCCGCCTGATCGGCGGTACGGTAATTCCATTGAGCACCGATGACGTTTATCAATCTTAGCCTCCTTTTTGGTTTGGGACTGGCTGCCATTCCGGTTGCTTTGCATCTGATGATGCGTTCCCGGCCGAAGAAGATTGAATTCCCGGCACTCCGGCTTCTGGAGACTCGAAGTACCACCAATGCTCGACGAATGAAGCTGAGACATCTGTTGCTGCTGCTCTTGCGGATCGCCGTCCTGGTGGCGTTTGTTCTGGCACTCACCCGACCGTCTCTCCCACCAGCACGATATCGGCTTCTCTGGTATGAATGGCTTTTGCTGTTCTTAGTGATAGCCGCTGCAGCTTCGACCTATCGGTTTTTCTCGCACAGGATTACCGCTGGCGAACCGGCCAGCTTCTTCGTGAAGGAACAACTGGCACGACTAAGAGCCGGAACCGTTGTAGCAGGCGTACTGGCTGTCTTTCTAATCGTTGGACTACCGTGGGGCCTTCGAGTTCGAGCGGAAGTACAGTCACCTCGAAGCGACCTGGCTGAAGACATTCCCGTGGCGGCGGTATTCGTTTTCGATACCAGCACAAGCATGTCATACCGCTACCAAAGTATGACACGGCTCCAACACGCAAAGCAGGTGGCGTCAGACCATCTGCAGGGGCTGCCTCAGGGCAGCCGAGTTGCCGTCACCGGTACAGGTCCCGGCGACGACGTCGTATTCCAGGCAGACCTCGCAGGTGCGCAATCGCGAGTTGACAGCATTCAGACAAAACCACGTATCGATTCCCTGAACTCTGTTCTTCGCAAAGCCATCGAATCTCAACGTTACGATCAGCAACTTGTGAGAGATGAATCAGGAACCTCAAATGCGGGCGATCTGTTTTGCAGAGAAATCTTCATCTTCACAGATCTCTCTGCAATGGCGTGGTCCACGGCAGACGAAGCCGGGCTGCGAGATCTGTTGCTCGAATACAGCTGGCTGCACTTGTTTATCGTGAATGTCAGCGTTGACCGCCCCATTAATCTGTCCCTGCAAAACCTGAAGCTATCGAGCGACACCACCATCTCCGGCCGAAGTATTGATCTCTCCGTTGACGTTGTCCGTACGGCCGATGCTGCAAAATCGGTGGATGTTGAAGTGTTCCTGCTGAGCGACACTGGCGAGGAAACACCCTCGGTCGCGTCTGAACACTTAATACTCAACGCAGAATCAGAAACCGCACGTCTGTCAATTCCGATCACTGATCGCTCTGAGTTTCAGGCAGGCATTGTGCGGCTGAGCTCTTCGGATCCGTTGCAGAGCGACGACTTAAGATACTTCTCTCTGGGAGTACAGCCTCGCCCCAAAGTTTTACTCATTGCCGATCGTGAAGATGACGCGAAATTCCTGCAAGCCGCCCTGGAAGCGAACGACGGAAGTCCCACCAGCCCCCCATACTATGACTGCACTTTTGCTCCCCTTCGCCAACTGCATCGTCAGTCACTGGCGAACTACGATGTCGTTTGTTTCCTCAATTGTCAAAGCCCTAATAATGATGACTGGATCGCACTGCATGATTGGGTAGCTCGGGGCGGCGGACTCCTGACTGTGGCTGGTGGATCCCAAACTCCTGAAGAACATCGATGGTGTGTTGCCGAAAGCAAAGCTGTTCTCCCCGCATGGTTGTTTTTGGAAGACCGATATGCAGAACAGTCGGAATCGCTGGCATACAAAACGCCTCATCCGATTACTCGAGTGTTCGATTACGACCAAAGTTCAAAGACGGAACTTCTGGCAATTCCCATTCGTCGTCGCTGGAAAGTCGACATGGATCTGTTTCCGGACAGTCAAGTCATCATGTCGTATACGGGGCCAAACAGCAGCCCGGCCTTAGTGGAACGACGAGTTGGCAATGGCCGCTCGCTCATGCTGACAACGGCCGTGGACTACACTCCCAAAGTACGCAAACAGTGGAATGAGTTGCCGGTCAGCTACACGTTCATCATGCTCGCCGAGGGAATCGTGCACTATCTCAGTGGAGCCTCTGAACATCGTCATAATTTTGTAACGGGCGATCCTGTTGAAATTCCTCTTCCAGCGGCTCGGCAGTTTGATCGCTTTTTCCTGCGGCGTCCGGGGCCTCGACAAACTTCAGAACAGCTGGATTCTCTTCAACGATCCGTCCTGATCGATGATGCTGATGCTCCTGGTCACTACCTTGTCATGTCGCCTCCGGATTCTGAGACATTCGGCTTTGAATTTGCCGTGAACACGAATGACGAAGAATCGGATCTCACACCTGTCACCGTGTCAGATCTGGATGCAATCCTTGGCAAAGATCGCTATTCACTGGTATCGGAACCCGCTGAGCTGCAAACAGCCGTTCGCCAGGGAACACTGGGAATCGAAGTGTTCCCGATTCTCGTGGGACTGCTGGTGATTCTGTTTTGCTCTGAACATCTGATGGCCGCCTATTTCTACGACCAGGAAGCAGTCCAGACCAATGTGGCTTCGTAAACGACCAGCCCTCGGATAGCTGAATCGCAGATAAGACTGCTCATTCTATTAGTAAGCTCTCGCAACAACGATGGCCGTGGAAGGCATGCTCTGAGCGAACTCCACGTACAGTCCTAAGCAGATGTGGTTTTCAGGCAACATACGATTCCGCGAATTCATAGAGAAATAGCGTTGAGTCGTCCTGGATTCCGCTTAGAAGTTGATCTGAGCTCCACTGTGTCCCGGACAACTGGCTGGCCTCAATTAAATACAGTGGTAACCAACCGACGTGATCACAGGATGAACTGACACGGCAGAACAGAGCCAATCGCAGCACCTGCAGACACAAGATCAACTCGGCAAGAATAAATGATTGCTAGATGAACTCGAATATTTTTAGTGAACTCAATCGCAACCAACTGTTCTACGTCGCATGTCGCGTGGCATTCCTAAGAGTCTTTGACTGCCTGCTGGACGAATTCATTTCTCCACCGTCGAGCACTCGGCGTCCAGGGTTTCTGGAACGAATTCCAATGTTCGTGGGCACAGCTCCTCAGGTACAGATGGAACTTCTATTCCAGACCTGGCAAACGTTACGTAGTGAGACGCCTCGACCACTCACCATTCAAGAGCAGGTCATCTGCTTCGGGATTACCAGTGAACTGGCTCATACAGGCGTATCGGAAGATAAACGCATGATTCGTCGAGCCGCACGAGGACCGGTTCGAGTCGATGCCGGTGATATTGTCTGGCTGGCCTCACGAGTGAGAACGTTACAAATGCTTTTGCCATTCGCTCCTCAGGCAGCGGTGCTGCAGATGGAATCCAGCATCGCCACTGACGATCTCAATCCGATCCGGACTGCAGGAGGAATCGATCAGCAGACCTTCACCAGCCTGCTGAAACTACTCGGCAACTGGACAATCAATGAAAGCCTGTTCGCGAATGCCGAAGGCCTGTTAGATTCAGCCGAACTCGAAATCCTCCAAATCTTCTTTGAAGAACACTCACACCTGCTCGTAACAACCGCATCATAGTTCAGTTTCAACGTCCCAAAGTGGATAAGGTTGATCGAACCTGCAATGATCTAACAGCATTCATCGCTGGAATTGTCTATCGCAAGCAAATTTTCAGGTTCGGAAATCTGATCATTTCAGGCCCGGCCTTAGCCATCGCCAGACGTGCCTGACTCACCAGTCGTCGACCAGAAATCTCCCATCCCATTGCCCCCGCAAAAGACAACTGGCCTTACAGTCTCCACCGTTCCGTTTAACATGTGGGACATCAATGACTGGGTCAATGCTTATGACTATGGAGTTCCGGAGCCCTGTCCACACCACCGACTTGAGCCTGTTCGCATGGCAACTATTTTCGCTGATGGTTCCTCGACTTAAGCGCATTCCTGCCTTTATACTGTTGTTTCACGTTCGACTTTTATTCTGCGTCTCCTTTACTTCGGCTTAGGCACAGGAGTGATGCGTGCTGGCGTCTATGTGAATGCTGGCTTTATTTCGCAAAGAATCTGCAACCGCATTTTCACAAGTTAAAAACCGACCGCTGTTGCTGAGCCGTTGACTCCACTCAGTGGAATCGAAAAAAGTGGTTGAATCGAACAAAGTGGCAACCGCGATCCGTGGCGAGTGGGATAATACGGGCCGACCCGATATTTCGATGTATTGATCGTACATCCTGCAACGGGCCGTTCATCTGTTCGAAGCGGAAACACCGATAGAGGAGTGTTGGCCCCTGAGTTACTCGAACTTGAATGGATTCGCCACGGTACTCACGATCAATAATCCCTGACACTTTATACTTGCTCTATGGAAGCAAATGGCAACATATTCATTGAAGGTTGCACGCCAATTCACTCGGGTCTGTTGAAACCTGACTTAATGTGACGAAACAAACACGTCCGTGTCACCCCGAAGGATTGAATTCACCAACGGTTGGATGCAAACTTAACAGAATGAAAGTCTCAGTTTTTACAATCGCGTGGTCATTCCTCACAGCAGGAATGTATTGCACAACCACAGTAGCGGATGAGCTTGAGTTTTTTGAAACTCGCATTCGTCCCGTTCTGGTGCAGCATTGTTATGAATGCCATTCGTCTTCATTGGCAAACGCCAAAGGCAATTTGCTCGTCGATTATCGTGATGGTCTTCGAGATGGCGGTGACAGTGGGGCCAGTGTAGTACCGGGCAGGCCGGATGAAAGCCTGCTGCTGGAAGCATTGCGCCATGACTCGCTGGAGATGCCGCCGTCAGGACAATTGCCGGATTCTGTCATCGCTGATTTTGAGACCTGGATTCGTAACGGGGCATTTGATCCTCGAATCGAAGCTCCTTCGGCTGCCGAGGTGGCTGAAGAATTATGGAAACAACAACTGAGCGAAAGACGACAGTGGTGGAGTCTGCAGCCGCTCAAACAGGTCTCTCCACCCTCTGTGTCACTCGAACCGTGGTCGAACGAACCAGTGGACCGTTTTGTGCTGACAGCAATCAATCGGCAGGGATTGACACCAGCCGAACCAGAGAATGCTGCTGTGCTGCTGCGACGTTTGTCATTTGTCCTGACCGGCTTACCACCATCGCCCGAGCAGGTTATGGAATTTGCCGTGACATTCGAAAACAATCGGGATGCGGCTCTAACAGAGTTGGTGGACGAACTATTGCAGTCACCACACTTCGGTGAGCGATTCGCACGCCACTGGATGGACGTCGTTCGCTATACGGATACCTATGGGTATGAATGGGATAATCCCGCCAAGGGGTCATGGGAATATCGTGACTACCTGATTCGCGCCTTCAATGATGACCTGGGATTCGATCAATTCCTGCGGGAACAAATTGCAGGGGACCTCTTGCCGAAACAACGTATTCATGAAACCGCCCAGACTAATGAGACGATCGTCGCTCCAATGTTCTATCACATGGGAGAACACCGGCATGGAAGCAGTCTGGATTTTAACGGCATTCACCAGGATATGATCAACAATAAAATTGACGTTTTTTCGAAAGCGTTTTTGGGGATGACGGTCGCGTGCGCTCGATGTCATGATCATAAGCTGGACGCTATTTCACAGGCAGACTACTACGCTCTGGCCGGAGTCTTCATGTCACCACGCTGGACGTCACGTGTGATTGACATGCCGGGAAAGCAGGCTGCAAAAATCGACCAGCTAAAAATGCTCCGCCATAAAATCCAGCAACGCTTGGCTAGCCAATGGCGTTCCGAAGCCAAATCATTACCGGGTTCAATTCGGAAATGGCTCGAGTGTGGACCGGATGTTCCAGACGAGGTAAACATCGAAGATGTCGCATATCCTCTGATGCAGCTCAATATCGCGACCGACAGCACCATTGAAGAAGTTTGGGGGAAGCTATCCAACGAATGGAAAGCGGAGCACGAGCGTCGTGTGAAGTCGAACACTGATAAATTCTCGATGCTAACCGACTTCAGCGAACCTGGATTTCCCGACAATTGGACAACAGAAGGCGAGGGTATTACTCATGGTTACGTTGCCCACGGTTTTCCGTTGGTAAGTCTTGAAGGTACGTCCCTGATCGAACGACTGCTACCGGCCGGCTATCACACCCACGCATTGTCATCAAAACTCCCAGGGGCCATTCGACTTCCGCCACTGGAGACACTTTCCGGTAACCATGTCAGCTTGAATCTTCGAGGGGGAGAGTGGGCAGGCACGCTTTTGGCTCCGCAGAATGCCTTTCAGTCCGAAAAAATTACCTTCCTTGACTCGGCACAGGCGAATACCAAATGGATGACTCGTTCTGACAACCAGTTGAAGAACGGTGTCACTCGCGTATTTCTTGAGGTGGCGACGTCATCATTGAATCCTAATTTTCCCCCACGTACTGGTCTAGCCCGTACAGGTGAGACCCCGCTTCCACCTGGTGACGATGGATTCGACAAGCGAAGCTGGTTCAGCATCACCGGCGTTGCGACTCACGATGCCAAAGGCGTGCCGGAAAACACACTTGATGTATTCCGGAGTCTTTATCTGAATGAAATCGGAAACGTTTCTCAACCGCCCGCCACCGTTGACGCTGCGTGGGAACGCATTGGCAGATGGTTTGCGCAGGCTCTTGGCCGCTGGTGCTCAAACACAGCGACGCTCCACGATGTAAAATTGCTGAACTGGATGCTGGAGAAGCATCTGCTTCCAAATCAGTCGAAAGAGATTCCAACTGTTGCCCCTCTGGTCAAGCAATATCGCGATGTAGAATCACGTTTAACATTTGCCAAGACCGCTAACAGCATGGACGAGCGTGACGTTGTCCCTCTGAACTACCGACTCAATCCACGTGGTAATGTCGATGAAGACGGCCCTGCAATTCCTCGCCGCTTCCTTGAAGTGTTCGCAGACGGAAACAACGTTGAACACAGCAACCACAGTGGGCGTCAGGAATTAGCCGACTATCTAAGTAGTCCTGACAATCCACAGACAGCCCGGGTATATGTCAACCGAGTCTGGCAGTGGATATTCGGTCGTGGGATTGTCGCAACTCCAAGCGACTTTGGAAGACTCGGCGATCGACCATCTCATCCGGAACTGCTGGATTGGCTGGCAAAACAGTTTATTTCGGAAGGCTGGTCGACGAAACAACTGATAAAACGATTGGTCCTGAGCCAAACATTTCGCCAATCCGGAATCGTCAAACAGTCTGCCGCTGATAAAGACCCGGAAAATCGACTGCTCCACCATTACCCCACACGGCGTCTGGAAGCCGAAGCAATTCGAGACTCATTACTGGCGGTTTCAGGACAGCTGAACACTCAGTTGTACGGCCGTCCCATTAATCCTCCTCGACCTGTAGAAGACGAAGCCAAGCGACTGTTTTCCGGCCCTCTCGACAGCCTGGGCCGGCGGTCGATATACATGAAAATGTCAATCATGGCGCCACCCGCATTTCTTGTCAGTTTCAATCTTCCGGACCTGAGACTGCCGACAGGGCGACGTGACGTCACCAACGTGCCCGCACAGGCCCTGGTACTGCTGAATAATCCGCTGGCTGTCCAGTTGGCAGAATCGTGGGGTACACAAGTTATTACAGACGAAAGCGCCACCCCCGAAGAGCGTGTTCGTTCGATGTTTGTCCGGGCACTTGCCCGACTGCCAAGCGACGCAGAGCTCACTCGCTGGACGAAGGCTGCAATCGCTTTTTCAGATACAGACAACATCATGACTGAAACAGATGCCTGGACAGAATTGGCTCACGCCTTCTTCAACACCAAGGAATTCATTTACTATCGGTAAACGGGTTCACAGGGATACGTCAACAGGAAAACTGTCCATGAAAACAACATCCACACCGTACCGGTGTCCCGGCCGAATTGTGGGCGATTTTTCTCGCCGCAGTTTCCTGCAATCTTCGTCTGCTGGTTTCGGCTGGCTCGCTTTGAGCAGTCTATTGAATGACGAAGCGCTGGCTGAACGTCAAATTGACCCGGGCCCAATCAGGGCGAGGGCGAAGAACGTGATCCTCTGCTTCATGGATGGTGGACCGAGCCATGTGGACACCTTCGACCCGAAACCAATGCTGAAAAAACATCAGGGTCAGGCAATCGGTGAGGGCCAGGTCTCGAAAAGATCACAGTCGACAGCCAGTCGCGTCTGGCTGGGATCTCCGTGGAAGTTTCGAGAGCACGGTGAAAGCGGACTCTGGGTGAGCGACCTGTTTCCGCACATCGCTGCTGTGGCAGATGACATTTGCGTCGTCAAATCCATGCTGGGCGACTTACCCCTGCACGGCCAGCAAAACCTGCTCCTGCACACCGGTCGCATCATGGGCCAGGCGCCCAGCATCGGAGCCTGGGTCTCCTATGGACTCGGGAGTGAGAACGCCAATTTACCCGGCTACGTAGTGCTGAATAACGACTGGGTGCCCAATGGCGGTCTGGAGAATTTTGGCAGCTCTTTTCTGCCTGCCAGCCATCAAGCCACAATGCTGCGACCAGCCGGTGTGCCAGTGGACGACATCGTGCCATCGGACGATCCCAGACTGCAACGTCGCAAACTGGCCCTGCTCGCAGAACAGGACAGAAACTTCGCGGTAGAAGCCTCAAACGCAAGTGATATCGAAGGGGCAATCGCGAATTACGAAACGGCCTTTCGTATGCAAAGTACAGTCCCGAAACTTGCAGATATCAGTGGCGAGTCGGAACATGTTCGAAAACTCTACGGCGTCGATTCCAGCGATGAACATCAACGGCTCTATGCCACTCAGGCAATCAGGGCACGGCGACTTGTCGAATCAGGCGTGCGATTTGTGGAAATCACCTGCCCCAGTTTCGACGGAAATAATTCTCCATGGGACCAGCATTCACACATCAAAATCAACCATGAAAAGAATGCTCGGGTGACTGAACAGTCCGTTGCTGCTTTGATCGTTGATCTCAAACAACGTGGATTGCTTGATGAAACAATCGTGATCTGGGCAGGAGAAATGGGGCGTACACCGCACACACCCAAAGTCAGCGACAACTGCGGTAGAGATCATCACGTCGACGGGTACTCAATTTTCATAGCCGGCGGCGGCTTCAAGCCAGGAATCAGTTTCGGTCAAACCGATGACTTCGGCAATTCGGTCGTTAAAGACAAAATCGATATCCATGATCTGCATGCTACGATCCTGCATCAGCTTGGTGTCGATCACGAAAGCCTCACGTTCCGTCATGGAGGTCGCGATCAGCGGTTGACTGACGTTCACGGAAGGATTCTTACATCAATCCTTTCCTGAATCTTACCCTACCACAATTGCACTTACTGATTTGCGAGAACCAGTAATGTGTTAGCTGTTGAGCGGGGATCCAAGAGACACCCTACACGTCTTCCAGCACTTCGACAGCGGCAAAGGTTCGGCCTTCGAGCATCGCGAGACTGGCACCTCCTCCTGTGCTGACATGAGTAACCTCGTCAGCGAATCCGAGTTGCTGTACGGCAGCCGCACTGTCGCCGCCTCCAATAATACTGACAGAGGAGCTATCCGCGATGGCTTGAGCAACCGCACGGGTCCCCTCATCAAATGGGGGCATTTCGAAGACACCCATCGGACCGTTCCACACAATGGTTCCCGCATCTTCGATAGTGTCTGAATACATCGCTGCAGTGGCGGGACCAATGTCAAGACCTTCGTAGCTGTTAGGAATTTCACCCGCGTTTACGACAAGTTTATTACAGTCAGGGGAGAAACCATCACCGCAATGAGTATCTGCTGGCAAAACCAGTTTTGTACCGCCTTCTTCGATCAGCTCTGTCGCCAGTTCAACCTTGTCCGCTTCAACAAGGCTCTTCCCAACTTCGCCACGTTTTGCTAACGAAAACGTGTAAGCCATCGCTCCACCGATCAGGACCTTGTCGCAAATCTCCAGCAAATTACGGATCACTTTGATTTTGTCGGATACTTTCGCTCCTCCCAGAATCGCCACAAAAGGACGTTGAGGATTCGCAATCGCGTCGCTCAGGAACTGAATTTCTTTTTCAACAAGTAACCCAACAACTCGCGGCTTGTCGCTCATCGCCTGTGGGACACCAACCATGGAAGCATCAGAATTGTGGCAGGATCCAAAGGCGTCGTTACAGTAGATATCGCCAAAGGCAGCCAATTGCTCGGCAAAGTCGCCGGAATTGGCCTTTTCACCTTCGTTAAACCGAAGATTTTCCAGCACGAGGATCTGTCCAGGTAACAGTGAAGCCACTCGTTCCTGTGACTCGAAACCAACAGTATCTGAGGAAAACACTACGTCTGCTGCAACCAACCCCGCCAGACAATCGGCGGCGGGCTGCAGACTATACCGCGAATTGTCTTCCCCCGGTTTCGGCCGCCCCAGGTGACTCATCAGAATCAACTTTCCGCCTCGATCCAGAACGGACTGAATCGATGGCAGGGCCATGCGGATTCGGCGATCATCGGTGACGGTGGTTCCATCCAGCGGCACGTTGAAGTCCACTCGCATGAGGACTGTCTTGTCGTTCACATTGACCTGTTCAATTGTTTTCTTTGCCATGCTGCCGTTACTTGTTCTGTTGATTGTCTGAATTTCGGTGATTGTGTGTACGCTGCAGAGGTTTGTCAGCATTTCCAGCAGACTGACATTCCTCTCACAACGGTGGCCGTTGATCTGATGTATTATTACGAATCAGCGGGAACTTCGCCTTCCCGTTGATTAGACAAATGCGATTCTCGTACAGACTCATGACATCGAATGAAAATCATTGCACTTTCATCGCCAGACCGCTCTGATGCTGCAAAATTCCAGAGGTGCAGAATTCCAAATAATGCGAATCCATACAGAATACCCACCGTTGTCGACGCCAGGTGCAGCATCCCTCTGCTCCCCACTATTCCATCACTGGAGATAGAGCCAATATGTCAGCCGATGCGAGCGAATACCGAGACCGCAATCGACGGGTTTGGAATCAACTGGCTGCCAGCGGCAGCCTGTTTGCTAGGGTGGCCACCGATGAGGAAATCGCTGACCCCTATGGGACTTTGGACGGTCGAGGCTGGTTGCCGGCAACACTTCACGGCTTAGACGTTTTGTGCCTGGCATCCGGAGGCGGTTGGCAGGCGATTTTGTACGCCGCGGCCGGGGCCACTGTAACGGTCGTGGATTTGAGCGACGAGATGCTGCAGCGAGACATTGAGGAAGCAAAACGTCGAAGACTTAGTGTAAGAACAATACAGGCATCGATGGATGACCTCTCCGGCCTGGGAGATGCCACATTCGATATCGTGCACCAACCCGTAAGTACTTGCTACGTGCCATCCTTGCGAGCTGTATACGATGAGGTCGCTCGAGTTTTGCGAGACGACGGAACTTACATCAGTCAGCACAAACAGCCGACGAGTCTGCAGATCAGTCATCGCAATGAACGGCAACAGTTTGTGATTGGTGTGGAGTACTACCAGGCCGGACCAATTCCTCGACAGGTCGATGAGTCGTACCGCGAGTCCGGGGCTGCAGAATACCTGCACCGCTGGGAAGAACTCATCGGAGGGCTTTGCCAAGCTGGTTTCATTCTCGAGGATTTCACTGAACCACTTCGAGCCGACGAAACTGTTGACGTCAGCCATTACGGTTATCGAGGTCGGTACGTTCCGCCATATGTGCGAATGAAGGCACGCCGACGTTGCCGCACTCTCCAAACTGACAGAACCAACGAGAGTCGGTTGTGGATTCCCGACCAGCATGGACCGAATCCTGCAAACAAAACATGAATTGGCAAACGGATTGGTTACGTTGCAGACAGCGATAGCGGACGCGGACGTGTTTGTCTTGCACCAGACGTCAGGCTGCGTCAGCAACCGGGTGAGATCCGGTTGACTGTTCCGAGGCGACTTCGGGTTCTTCCGCTACTTCAACATCCGTCGACATTGAAACAATGTCAGGCGCTCCCGCAGCCACTTGACTTTGCAGTGCCGCGTATCCGCGGTCACTGACTCGGTAAAGCAAACCTGTCTGGCGATTCGTGAATTTGAACTTCAGCATTCCAAGAGCAATTAGCTGACCGTGAATTTCTGTAAGGTGTTCGGAGTCGAAATCATCTGTTGATTCGAGACGGTCCAGCCAGCCATCATGCTCATTGCTGGCGGCCTTTGCCGCCAGCGTTCGGCCGGCATAAGACTGCAGGATCGGCAGATTCTGCTCGTTGAGTAAATCGAAGAGTAAGTCGCTTTCTGGCATGGCAGATTTATCGACCGTTGCAACCCTCGGTTCCAGCAACACCTCAACCCGCGCAATGATCGCTAAGGACGGAACATCTTAACATTCTGCTGGACGGTCTAAATCTTGTCCTGTGGCAACCAGGGAGTCATTTCAGTCAATTCTTCGAGCCACATCTCTATGTTGTCACCAGAACAGATATTTGAACAGAGACGGCAAATGATCTGAACAATCACAACAGCAGTAATTTACTGCCGTGCGCATTCAAAACCTGGTAAGGCCGGAATTCACCCGCCAAAGACCTCAGTCCGTAGGGGGCCAAAATTGACCTCAGCCCTCAAAAATAAAACAGGCTCTGCTCGTCTCTTAGCGACAGGACTGAGGAAATCCAACCATACAGGGCATCCCTTTTTCTCAATCAGCCGATTGGTGAAACAGCAGTAATCGCTCATTCCGACTAACCTCCCGCACGTATATAATGGGAAACACACGGGCCATCGCCGCAGAAAGATTTCTCACCACTCAAAGTGATCACCGGGGCAGCTCATGCCGACTCAACTTGCACGTCCGGATGTTGCTGACATGGTTCTACGAACCTATGAACGGCCTTTACATCCGGAATTGTTCGATTCTATGCAATCCTGCACAATTTCTGTCTCCGGGCATGAAGCGATCGTACGGTTGGGAACGAGCGGACATGTGCTGGTTTTTCGGACCGCAGAACAGACAGTGACTGAAGTCGCAACAACCAAACATGATGAACTCCCTGATTTTCTCAAGATGATCGATCGCCGACTGATTGGTTACCGGACTCACATGATTGATCTGCCTGGAGTGCGGTATCACTGCAGCTACCAGCTGGAACACGTGCCTTTGGATGTGTATTTGCAGCTGCACCGCGAAATGGAAGCGGATGCTCCCGCTGCAGCTTTGGCAATTACCATTCCAGGAGCCACCAATCATAGTCCTGATTCCATCAGTCTGCTGAAATGCGATGTGCTGCCGGAAGGACTGGTAGTTCACGCGTTCCATACGTTTCCGGAGAATGCAGCCGTTCTACGCACTCAAACGCTCTTCGAGCTTCTGTAAACGTCCCTGCGGATTGCATCTCTGTAATTCACATGACAGAATCCGAGTGGCGGTCTATATTTAGCCAGTGCATTCACTTTGTCTAAGATCTATCGTTCATGCTCAGGCTGAAGAACCCTCACTCGATTCTCGCCACGCTGAAAAAACGCCCCACGGCGGTTAAAGCGATCGAAGTTCAAAGCGGCCGACAGGGCGAAGCGTGGCAGTCAATCATCGAACGGGCAGCACACTCCGGAATCCCCGTCACAAGTCATTCGACTGCCCCGCCTCAACGTCGTCGAGGTCAGCATAGCGAACGCACTGGCGGCAACGCTGCAAAGGTTGAACCGCCGTCACCCATACCGCTTTCCGGAATGCTTCCTCTGAATGACGAATCCGGTGGACTCTGGCTGGCACTTGATCAGGTTCAGGATCCACAGAATCTAGGAGCGATCTTTCGCCTGGCGGGTTTTTTTGGCGTTCGTGGTATGGTGATCACTCGCGACAAGAGTGCTCCAATTACCGAAACCGTCTGCGACGTAGCAGCAGGCGGAGTCGAACATGTTCCGTTTAGTCAGGTTCCAAACCTTGCTCAGGCCTTTAAAACAGTACAGCAATCGGGAATCTGGATTGTTGGGACGTGTGAACGATCAACCAGTAATATTCGTGATCTTCCACGTGATCGCAACTGGATGTTGGTTGTGGGCAACGAAGGCGATGGCCTGCGACGATTGACGCGAGAGAAATGTGACGAGCTGTGTGCATTGCCCGCCAACGGACCTGTGCCATCGCTCAACGTGGCCACAGCCGCAGCTGCCTGCCTCAGTATTCTGTCGGCACCCGCGTAGTGCTTTATCAGCGATGAGTATCAGAAACATCGGACTCGGGAGACATACTCCGGTCACGACCACTTCTTCCTCCACTGCCGTAGCTTCCAACCTCAAACCAGGAAACGGCTGATCTGGCAGCGACTGCACTCAGAGGCGGCGAAGAGATCTGCCTGCCTGACGATGGGCCCGGCCTCGATACATCCTCGACAATCGCATGAGATTCTGCCGTTGATCTGCCGGAGCCAGATTCAGTGCCTCTTGAGCTGCTGCGTCGGCTTTCTCATATTCCCTGGCCTCGGCCTGACATGCGGCCAGCGTGCTGAGAAATGACCATTCCTGCCTGCCGCTGAGCTGACAGGCAACAGCAGCCAGTTCGACAGCTCGGTCCGGATCACGAATGTCCCTGCTATCGGACGTTGCCAGCAGCCATGCGAAGTTGTCGTACGCTTGAGCAAATTCCGGATTGATCTTAATCGCTCGCTCGTAGTTTGTAACAGCCAAATCTTCACGATCGATTTGAGTCCATGCGGCGGCTCTATTGTTCCATGCTCGGAATAGATCCGGATAAATGGCAATCGCTTTGTCCCAGCACCCGATCGCATCTTCATATTGTTTCTGTTCGAACAGCAGGTTCCCACAGTTATACCAAGCGGCCATATGCTGTTCATCTCGCTTAATCGCTTGGCGATAATCATTGACTGCGGCCTGCTGCTCTTTACTGCGAGCAAAGACATTCCCTCGAACGTACCAGTAATCCGCTTGGGAGTCATCGAGGTCAAGAGCACTATCCAGATCTTTGCGAGCACTGTCAAAGTCTGTTAAACGAACATGAGCCAGGCCTCGCTGGTAGAGCAGGCGCGCATTTTCCGGATCTAATTCAACAGCTCGCGAAAGATCGGCAATCGCGGGTTCAAATTGCCCCATTCGGTGCTGCAAGGTTCCTCGCATTTTCAGTGCCTCGACATGCTCTGGATCATCCTTCAGCACCGTGGTCAGGTCATCGATAGATTCCTGAAGTCGCCCGAGTTGTTCCAGTGTGTATGATCGAGCGAGTCTAACATCAAGGCGGCCGGGTATTTCATCAAGAATGTCAGAGAGATCACGATACTGACCTTCGATCTCACCCGTTTCCATTCGGCACTGGTAGCGTTTCCATAGCAATTCATTGTTTTCTGAAAACAATGCACGCGTCTCCAGAAGGACATTCAAGTCTTTAAGTGCCGCTGCGAATTCGTTTTGCGCAAATAACGCGTTCGCCCGCAATTGACGAGCTTCGTAATGATTGGGCCTGATCTGCAGAACAGCTCCCGCATCTTCGATAGTCCCCTCAATATTGTTGGAGGCCATGCGCAGAACCCCGCGTGCCATCCTTGACGTTGTCACATGAGGATCAAGGCTAATAGCCAATGAATAATCCTCCAGAGCCTCTTGACGTTGCCCCTGACCCTCCTTAGCGAGTCCTCGTAACTCATACATTTCGGCAGTAGGTGTCGAACTTCCAAGAGCCTTATTGATATCGTTAAGGGCTTCGTCTGCCTTGCCAAGACGCAGCCGAATTCGAGACCGCAAGAGCAGAGATGCTACGTGCGCAGCATCAATTTGCAGTGCCTGACTGGTGTCTATGACGGCAAGCGCCTGATCGTGTTGTTCAAATGAGGCCGATGCTCGAATGAAATACAGAGTTGCAGCGTTTGAATAACCAACAGGAATCTGTCGCAGGAGTGTTAGCACCTGAGAGAAGTCATCGTTTTCCAGTGCCAATTGTGCCAGATGCTCCAACGCCCCGGCATGCTGTGGATCAAGCTCACGGACTCTCGTAAAGTGTTGTTCCGCAATCGTGTTTTGCTCCAGCATCTCCTCCAGACACGCTCGTTGATAGAGAAGGCCTGCATCATTCGGTCGCAGCTTCGTTGCGTAAGACCAATCAGTGATCGCTCGGTGAGACTGCCCCGTTTCTTCATACGCTTTCGCGCGCTGAACGCGAAATTCCCAATTGGTCGGCTGATTTTTTAGCAGTTCAGTCACATCTTCGATGGCTTCTGTCCATCTCCGGGCTTCGATCTGCAGTCGAGCCCGTTCCTGCAGTGCATCTGTTCGATGCGATGCGAACGAAACCAGTTGAGTGTAGTCACTGATGGCATCATCCGTGCGTTTGAGCCGAGTAAAAATCGACGCTCGAATCTTCAATAATTCTGCTGGCTGCGGTTCAGAGGAATCTAAAAGTTCCGTGACCAGAGTCAACGCTTCTGTGAAGCGTCCTTCGGAAATTCGACTTTGGACCAGTCGACCACCGACTTTTAAATCATCGGGATCAAGTGCCCGAGAACGCACCAGGTCCGCCGTTTCACCAGCGAAGTCTCCCGTTTGTTCTCGCAGCCGTGCTCGCAGGGCAAAGGTTCTCGCATCGGTCGGCTCATTCGTGAAAACGGACTTTAAGCAGTTCAAAGCGAGTTCCGGCTTCTTAGCAGATTCAAAGGCTCGTGCTGCCTGCAGCAGCCATGGTGAAGGTGATGAAGACTGCAGTTTTGCCAGGCGACAGAATTCTTCACCCGCTTCTGCATGCCGGCCGAGTGTGCAAAAAAGCTCTGCTCGCAACTGACGAATAGCAAAGTCGTCTGGTGAAATCCGACAAGCCACAGTGACGTCTGCCAATGCACGTACCGAATCATTGATTTCACTGTAGATTTTTCCTCTTTCAAACCACGCACTCGCACAGTTTCGATTGAGTCGAATCGCTTTGCTGAGATCACGACGGGCCGACTCTGCATCGCCAATCTGTCGATATAAAATGCCTCGCCGGAGCAACCCGTCCTGATGATCCGGTTGGTACTGCAGCAGCTGATCCAGATCCGTCAGAGCCAGAGAAGCACGTCCCGCTTCCTGATGCAAGCACGCGCGGTCATAGCGAGCTTCGGTGAATTCAGGATTCAGCCGTACAGCCTCGGACAGTGCATCCAGCGATTCTTCCGGATGTTTCTGCAGGCGTTGAACGGTGGCCAGCATCCACCATGCTTGTGGCCAGTCGGGGTTGATTTTCAGTGCCTGACGAATTTGAGTTGCGGAAGCATCATAGTTTTTGAGATGCATTTCGCTCACACCCCGCGCTAATACCGCTTCTCCCAGGCCACTGTCGAGCGCAATTGCTCGATCCAGTAAGCGGATCGCATCCTCATGTGATTTCTCTTCCTGCCGATTGACAGCCTGTTCGAGCAATTGACGAGCCTGCTTCTTTTGATCGGAACAACCGTTAGCAAGCAGAATCGTCAAGCAAAGCACTACCGCTCGTGTCACACGCAACGAAGAGGGATAAGGTGGAATACAGAAAGCCTTACACATCATTCTGAGCCTCAGTGGACATCAACAGACTATCTGGCAGTCGGATTGCGAGATCTGCCTTTCTGGCAACATCGGAAGAATCAGTAGATCACATGGAGTTGATTTTTTCGAGACAATCGATTCAGCCGGTGTAATACCGGATAGTCGACAGTGATTGCCTGACCGGTACAGTTTGACACCGCGGGACTGACAACATCAATCTGGTTGGTACGCACATGCTTTACCCAACCGGACCAAGTGTCACATTGTGGCTTTTTCATTTCGTGCCCGTACGTTTCGGCAGTGTTTGCCGGGAATACTACAGCATGGCTGGCAGATCTTCCGAAGGTTGTGATGAGTCCCTGACTTCGCAAATGCGCATTAAGGGACGCCTGGTCAATGACTTGAGTGGCCATCGAATTCCAATAGACACTGTTTTCTGCGACGACACCACTGACTGCTGCAGAATCCAGCCGAGCCGGAGTACACAATGGATCTTCAATCAGTGTTTTCTGACAACCAGATTGCCGTAATGGGGTGCTTCGCCGCTTTGGGCATTTGTGGCGCTATCGCCGCACTCAGCTACCAATTTGGACCTGCAGGTCAGAAAAGTCGGCAGACTTCATCAGTGAACAAGGCGATTCACTCAATTCGGCCTGCTGGTTCAGTGCCACCTGGAACTGCTGCAGCAGACGAAACTCGCCGAGCTGCCTAATTCGGGCTCATTGGTTTCCTGATCAGTTTGCCAATGAACAACCAACCGCCTGCGAGACTGCATTTCTGACAAACGGCTGGTTGCGGTAGACTCTTGCGGACACCGGAATATCGTCGTGAATTTGGTTTTCGAAACGTGAGTGCCCGTTGGCTGCGAATATTTTGCGAACAACAATAAGAGTACCGGAAGTGCAATTCATATCGGTACCAATCGGATGGCCCAAAATGCAAAAGCTGAGTCTATTTCTCTTCACCATAACAGTCTTCGGTGCGGGATATCTGTTGGGATCAACTGAAGCGTTGACCGTGCAGCAGGTGAACGCCGCAGCTCAACTTCAGAAACGCATGTCAAGCGACGCGCTTCTGACCTACAGACACGCCCGCATCGAAATCGAGAAACTCAGCGATGCCCTGGCGGCTGAAAAAAAATATCTACCTGCAACTGATGGTGATAACTTCTTCTCATTGTCGGTTGGTGGAGTAGACGCACTTCGAGACCTTGAAGAAGGCCGTGGAGTTGACCCGGAAACATTTGCCGGTCTGTATGCTGGTCGCGCCCTGCCCGAAGTCACCAAGCATCTTGAACGCGATGAAAACGACAGGATTCGGTATAAGGGCAACATCGTTCGACTCTACTCCCAGGAACGACTGAAGCAGATGTTTCGACTTCGAGATGTATTGGTTAATCGAGCCGGCAGTATCAGAGACTGATTGAGTGTGGGGGGGGGAACGATTATCTGGCGAATCGAATCGAAAAGCGAATTTCCCTCTGAGCCGCCGGTGCCATTTACAAGACAGGACGCAGAAATCGGCAGGGGTCTTACGAGGCATGTCTCAGTTGCTTAAGGCAGCATCAACCGTGGATGCTCTCACTACAGTCAGCTGAAGTTTACACCGGTCGTGCGTCGACACCTTCACTACGCCTGCTCGATCAGCCTGCCACCAGGTGGCAGCCGTTCCGCGAATTGCGAAACGCCGTTTGGCCTCACTCTCCGTCAAAGGCCAAATATCTAAAGGGACCTCACCAGTCTGCTGTTGCTCCGACATCCAAACTGTCCAGTCTCGGAATGATTCAGCGAAACCGACATCGGCGGCCTCAGGCTGCTGCGCATCGTCCCGGAGCTCCGCATCAATCAGTGCCTCCAGAGTTTTAGACTGTCGTAAAAACTCAATGTAGAATAGCCCGGCGGCTCGTACCGGGCCCCGCGTTGAAACAGCAGTAAAACCTTGCTGATTTGGCATCAGCGGCCAGCGACCGGTGTTACTCAGGTAGGTTGATATGCGGTCGGAAAGATTTGTGCTTTGGGGACAACGCCGAAATTCGCAGGAATGAGCAATCGATTCATTCAGCCAGGCAGGCAGAAGACATGCGATATGTCCCTTGTCTCGCCAAAAGCGGATTCGAGAAAACACTGCAGCATGTGCGATTTCATGTGTGAGTACTGCAGTCAATGCCGGAGTGCCTGGCAGCCGATAATCCAGGTAGATGATATCTCCACCGAGAGAATCATCTGCCAGGAAGTCACTTGCCCTCACACATCCCAGTAATGGATTTTCTGTGTTCGTGTTGTCGTCAGAAAGTGCACAGACCACAATGCTTAAACAGGAATCTCCATCGACGTCAGCAATTCCACAAGGGCCATGAATGAGGTTCCATGTCAACAGCTTCTGTACAGTCTCAAGTAATTCCTGTATCGACTCAGCTGACAATTCAACATCGCTGGCATAGAGACTGACTCTATTTGACGCTGCTCGTTGCCGGCAGATAACTACGTTATCGATAAACTGTGGAGCCGCAGCAGCTGATCGCATATCAGGCTCAGACAACGTCGTGAAACGTGGCAGCCGAAAGCAACGACTTAACAGCGGAGTTTGTGTTTTTGCGCTGCTTGTGTTGGGTTCATGGGCGGCAGTCGCCATACGTTGGATTGCTGCTGCCTTGTGAGATTTGCCACGGATGGTCAGATCCTCAGCTGCCGGTCTTCGAGTGATTCTGCCGTTGATGTTGACGACACCAATCGACGAAAGTTCCAATCCTCGACCACCAGTTCCGGACGACGGCGAAGGTTGAGCAGCCCACGAGATTTGAACTTCGTGCAATCGAGCCCCCTGATCCAGACTACTGACAATCAGACGATCCCCGGGCATGACATGAATACAGGCGTCCACGTTTCCAACGAGGGGTTGATAATCCTCGATCGATGGCCACGCACTAACGCTGGAGACCTGAGACGAACCAAAACCGCTGGTTTTGAGGGAGTGAATTCCCACCAGTACGACACAGCCCAGCACGATCCGGCCAGGCAATCTGAACTTCCGTACATGGTCTGCCGCTGGCTCCGCGCTGACTGACGCCTGCTTGTTCTTCGCGTATTGTTGCCTAGCTGCCTGTTCACTCAACAAACCCGTTCCTCCCCAAAACGGCATTCCGCAAGTCGAATTCACGACGCGGCAAACTTGAGGCAATTGCATGTTGCCTCAGTCCACTTTCAGGGAATCGAGTGGAAACGCCGGTAAACTTGACACAATCGCGGCGCTCAGGAGGGTCAATGCGAGTTGCGGAGACTGCGTTCCACGTTCGCCAGCAGGTTTTGCCACGATTTGTCTGATTAACTGACTGTTCGGATTTGCCTGAGATTCCCGGGATACCGAAACGGCCGACTTTGACGAGGGCACCGCCTTCGACACCCGGAATTCAATAGCTCGGTAAAATCGTAATTTCAAACTGTGTTTTGCAGGGAATTCGTTTCTCACGTGTCCGACTAGGATTATAGAATGATTTGACCAATTCAGGCCGACGACGGTCTGTGCTTAACATCCCAGCCTTTCTCGGTCCGACCGAAAGGGACGTTTACAATGCGGCGATTTCGATTTTCCGCCTCTACAGCAGCCCTGCTCATCACAGTTGGCCTCGGCTTACCATCCCATCTCTCCGCAAAAGAAGTTGCGACACCTGATGCTGTGGTGCGTCAGCATGTGACGAATCAGGGAGCGTGGCAAGCTCTTGCGCTAAGAGATACTGAGTCTGCAAAGCTCAACGTCCATCGCCATATTTTACTGGTAGACACATCGGCCAGTCAGGTTGGTGTGGTTCGTGATGCAGGTATCAAGCTGGTCACAGAGCTTGCCGGACAACTGTCTGCGACAGATCATATTCAGCTGTTGGCGATGGATACATCTTGTCAGTCCCTTACAAATGGGTTTGTGACACCGATCTCCGCTGAGTTTGCGCATGCGGTCAAACGCCTTGGTCGACGCACTCCATTGGGAGCCACCAACCTTCGTAAAGCGATGACTTTGGTTTTAGAGCAGGTCGACGGCAGCAATATCCCTACTTCGTTACTGTGGATCGGTGATGGCATCTCCGCGATGCATTCAATGAAGACCAATGAGATTGCTGAACTCACCAAACAGCTTTCCTCTGCCCAAATTACCGTGCATTCTGTGGTAGTAGGCACACAGACAAATCCTCAACTTCCATCAGCATTGGCAAACCTGACCGGTGGCGCTGTGCATCGGATGCCCGAAGGCCGCGCCGGAACCAACAGTATTGCGACTGCTCTGCAGTCTTCGGGAATCGAAATCAAAACACTGATCTCCAACGGTTCATCGATTGACACTCAAAACAGCACCGCATGGTTACGATCAGACAGACATGCCATTCTGTTTGGAAACGGGAGTTCCGGTCGCGTCAATACAATCGAAGCTGTTCTTCAGGACGGTCGCATTGTCCGCTGGGATAACATTACTCCCGAACAGGGCGGCGCAGAAATCCGACAGCTAACCGAGATGATCGAGCAGTCTGACGGCCTGGTCACTCCAATTGCGTCTCTTGCACAGCTCAACAAAGCTACTACAAACTTCCAAAATCTGCTTGCCAGTTCCGCCGTTGTTGCAAGACGTCTGCACCGCTTGGGACACACGCGTGAATCGCAGCGGATTGCAGATCGTGCCGCTGAGCTCGATCCCGAAAACAACCAGGTCACAACTATTTTGACATCTCTGAGAGCCTCGTCTCCTTTTGCTCAAGAAAATTCAGCGAACGATGACTTGGCTGTCAGCGGTAGTCAAAACGGAGCCCTGGAAGAAGTCGAAGCGATGATTCGCGTGAAAACTCAAAAGCTGCAACAGGCGACTGGAGCGATGATCGAAGAAGCTGACGCCTATGCCGCTGAACAGCCGGAGTACGCTGAGTCTCTGCTGAAAGATCTGCTGGAGTCAATTCAGTCTGCTCACGATGTGCCGCCTGAAGCTACAGAAGAACTGGAACGCCGAGTGCAATCGGCGATTGCCGCTGTACGCAATCGTCGTGATCAGGTTGCTCAGGCGCAGCGGGCCAATGCTGTCCGGCGTGCTGTTGAAGAAGCACAGGACCATTTGATTTCTCAACAGGAAGTCTTTGAGACAGACCTGCAGGTCATTATTGATCAGGTGAGAGGCCTGCTCGAACGTGCCCGTCACGGAGATACAGATGCATATGAAGATGCCGAAGCAGCAGCTCGAGTTGCTATTACAATCAAGCCAGGTAACGGCCCTGCAACTCAGGCACTGATGAATTCTGAAGCCGCTGGTCACCTTGACAAAGCCCGCGTTCTTCGTGAATTGCGAGCTGACCGCTTCCTGGAAACACTCTATCAGGTTGAACTGTCGCACGTACCCTTTCCTGATGAGCCTCCTGTCCTGTATCCCAATGCAGATGTATGGCGAGCATTGACTTTGACTCGACAGAAAAAATACTCCGCATTCGCTTTGCACAAACAAAGCAAAGTTGAAGGCTGGTTGAACGACATGCTGGACGAACCCGTCCCGGCGTTAGACTACCGTGGAGATACACCACTGTCTGAAATTTTGGATTTCTTAGCGGAGTATTACACTGAGACATACGGTGCAGTGGGCGGTAGTGCCTCAAATGAATTCCGAATGGTAATCTGGCCTGATAAAGCTGAGCTTGAAGAAGAGACGATTGATTCGCTGGACGACGTCATTGTGTCGGACATTGAGCTCGACGGGGTGCCATTGCGAACGGCTCTCAAGCTGATCTTTGAGAGGACAACAGACCCACCACTGACATACGTAATCCAGGATGACGTCATGAAGATCACTACGGTGATTGCGGCGAGTGATGAGGGTGCACTGGAGACCCGTATCTACCCTGTTGGCGACCTTGTGATTCCACCAGAACCACCGGCGGGTGGTGGTGGTATGATGGGTGGTGGCATGGGCGGTGGCATGGGCGGCGGCATGGGCGGTGGCATGGGCGGTGGCATGGGCGGCGGCATGGGCGGTGGTGCATTCAGCATACCTCCCGAATGGGATGTCCTTCTTGACGCAGACAAGAACGGCATCACTGGCAACAACCTCAAAAAAAAACAGCACTAAGCTCCCCACCGACAGGCCGCTACAGAACGGTCTCCTTTCAGCAAACACGTAAACCGCCCCAGGACTCAAAAGCGACGAGTCCTGCGGCGGTTTTTCTTGCCCGTCAACTGATTGAAAAAGTGCAGTCAGACAAAGGAACCGCTACCGAAAGGTGGGACCACGCTCTCGTCGAATCGGCCTATCCGTCAGCTGCTTTGGCGGAAGCATTTGCTTCGCTGCATGATTCCCGTCAATACCCTCTGGCGGTCGAAGGTCTGCTCTCTGCGATTCGAAACAACCAGGGCCACCCCTGGATGTACACAATGCTTCCAATGGAAATGAAGCTTGCCGAATGGCCTCAAGAGGACATCGACCGAGCTCTTCTTTCACGTGTCGACTTTGTCACAAATGACCTGTCTCAAATGCTGATCACAGCATCACTCTTGTCTCGACTAAAGTCATGGGATCAGGCAATCGCTCTCTGCAAAGAAGCCACTGACCGCAATCCATGGGTTCCCGAAGTCTGGTTGAAGGCGCGAACGATTGCAGATCGTTCAGGCGACCCGAGGCACGTCGTGTGGACTCGAACCGGGATTCTAACCCACGTCTGGAACCGTGACGCAGATAACCTTCACAAAGAAGCTGAGCAGACCGTCAGAGACCTTTTAGCAACGACCACACAGAATGGCTCACCGAACCTGGCCCATGAAATCAACAAAGCACTTCATAACGCACTGGCCTGGGATTTGAAGATCACCGCACAGTGGGCTGGCGACGGTGACGTAGACATGGTCATTCACGAACCAAACGAACTGGTTTGCGATCGCCGAAATCAAATCACAGACAACGGTGGGCTGTTAACTCATATGTCCGGCGGTGGCAAAGGCCGCAAAAAGGAAGAGTATCGTTGCCAGAAAGCACCACCAGGAAAATACGAAGTCATTCTGCGATTGATTGGCGGCCGAGTGGTTACGGGAAATGTTCTACTGAGAATTGCTCGCTATAGTGGTACGGACAAGGAGCAAACGGACCAGATCCGCGTGCCTGTCGGAGAAACAGACGGACGAGTCAGGATTGCCGTCAATCGTGGGCGAGGCTAAACGTCACATTTGGAATTCAAACGATTGAAAATCTCCATCCCCTCGTCTTTCCGCATCCTCCTGGTTCAGATGCGGGACTCTGATGACTGCATGAAGACTCAGGAAGTTCGCTGCTTCCAAACGGCTCTACAGTGTGACCGACATCAAATAGAAATCTTCGATCTGACAACAAAAGTCGCCTTCAGTAATCAGCAACTTCAACTCAACGATTTAGTTGTTATCGGTGGCAGTGGGAACTACTCCGTTGCAGACGGTGGTCCGTGGTGGCAGTCCGCTGCCGAAAACATGATCAAGCTGTATGACATCAGCAAACCATCCTTTGCATCCTGCTGGGGGTTTCAGGCGATGGCCCGGGCCCTTGGTGGAGAAGTTGTTACCGATTTATCTCGAGCAGAAGTCGGAACTCTACAGATCGCTCTGACTCCGTCCGGATTAGAAGACCCCGTGTTCGGTGCGGGCCCGGAATTACTGGATGCCCAATTCGGTCACCAGGACATTGTCGAACGATTGCCCAACAATGCTGTGTGCCTTGCCTCAACTGATCGAGTTCCCAATCAGGCTATGATGTTTTCCGGCAAACCAATCTATGGCACTCAGTTTCATCCCGAACTGAATCGTCAATCATTGATTGAACGAATACAGGCGTATCCGCAGTATGTAGAAAACATCGCCGGGATACCGGTGCAGGAATTTATGACTCAATGCCATGAAACACCGGACTCGATGGATCTACTGCGGCGTTTCGTCCGACACACATGCCTTTGACCAAAACGAATTGATCGGTCACTGAATGATGTCACGCACGACATGACCATGAACATCCGTGAGTCGCATGTCTCGCCCGCTAAAACGGTACGTGAGCTTCTCGTGGTCGATCCCGCACAAATGCAGCATGGTTGCATGCAGATCGTGCATTTCAACACGATTTTCGACGGCTCGATAACCATGTTCATCGGTGGCCCCGTAAACCGTACCACCTCGGATACCGCCACCGGCCAGCCAGCTCGAGAAACCATACGGATTATGGTCGCGACCATCCTTGCCCTGGGCAAACGGCGTGCGTCCAAATTCACCGGTCCACACCACCAGCGTCTGCTCGAACAGGCCCCGATCTTTTAGATCCTGCAGTAGTGCTGCAATCGGCTGATCAACCGAGAGAGCATTCTTAGTATGACCGTCTCTCAGTTTGACGTGCTGATCCCACCGATCGCCGTTGCCTCCCGGACACGTCAACTGAATGAATCGCACTCCCCGTTCGACCAGACGTCGAGCCAACAGACACTGACGCCCGAAAGTCGCCGTGTTTTTGAATTCTGCGAACATGCCATAGCAGGTTTGGGTCTCCTTCGATTCATCGCTCAAATCCATCAGATCGGGAACCGCCAGCTGCATTCGAGCTGCCAACTCGTAATTCGCAATAGCGGATTCCACCTGCTGATCCTGCCCAAAGCGATCCAATGCCGCTGCATCCAGTTTACGAATGAGATCCAATTTGTTCTGCTGTAATTCCTGAGTCAATTCACGACGACGCACATTGGCTACCGGTGGATTGCTATTAGTCAGGACAGACCCCTGATAGCTGGCCGGGAGAAATCCGCTTCCAAAATTGTCGAGGCCGCCAGGGGGAATCAGTCCTCCGTTCAGAATGACATAGTGAGGCAGCTCCTGACATTTCGTTCCGAGGCCATAACCCCACCACGCTCCCATGCCTGGCCGCCCCTGCTGACCGTGACCGGTATGAAGAAAGTAATTGGCGTTGGTGTGCTCTGAAAAGTTCGACACCATCGATCGTACGACCGCCAGGTCATCCACATGTTTGGCAACATAGGGAAACAAGTCGCTCACCGGCGTTCCGGATTCTCCGTACTGCTGAAACTTCCACGGACTGCCCAAAGAGTTTCCAATGTTGTTGAACTGCGTTGGTTCAATTTTCTGAGGAAACGCCTGACCGTTGACTCGACTGAGTTCCGGCTTTGGATCAAACGTATCCACTTGAGAGACACCGCCATCCATGTACAAAAAAATTACGTTTTGCACTCGAGGCGGATGATGCGTTTCTTTTGGCAGCAGAGCATTCTCTGGTTCGCCACGAACCTCTCGGTGCATGAGGCTCGCCAACGCGGTGGCTCCGATGCCTGTCGCTGACCGGGCAAGCAGTTCTCGTCGCGAAGCCGGAGCTGCTGAGATATTTCGACATTGATACTGCATAGAAGAGATCCAACAATTTGATCGCATATGACTTGATTCTAACAGTCGCGAATCGCCTTTGCACTGGATTCCACCGCCAGTGACTCATCGCATGACACGTGGTCGGCTATTTTTGCCTGTTGTTATCATGTTCTGGAGGCAGAATAACATTCTGTCGTAATTCCAACGGTGGAGATCTGGAATGTCGTAATCTGCACCGCTAAACTGTCTGCCTGTAAATTTTGTCCACAACGATCGAACTTTCGATGCCGTTGGGGTGTCAAAATGCATTACGGGGCGTAGCTCAGCCTGGCTAGAGCGCCGCGTTTGGGACGCGGAAGTCGCATGTTCGAATCATGTCGCCCCGATAGTCAGCGTGTGACAACCACACGTTGACCACTCAATATGACCGCCTGTCACTTTGCTGACAGTGCGGTTTTTTTCGTTTGCGATAACCAAGCAAAAATTCGGCTGGCGTTTTTCGTTCACCACCTGCGACAGCGCTCTGGATGACTGGCCTTCCGCAGCTCTCTCTCAGAACGTTTTTATTAGACTTGGAACATGCTGCCGGTTCGTGTCTGTCATCATCGGAATGGATATCTAGATTCCATCACCGTTCGAATATTCATTGTCCTCATGCAAACCGCACTCACGTTTCAATCCAAAAAACCGTGTTTCTTCTTCCGTCATGCCCGGTTCCAGTTTGCGTGTGGTATGGGTGTCGCCAACAGATACATAACCTTTTTCCCACAGAGGATGATAAGGCAAATTGAATTCCTGGAGATAGTAGTGCACGTCTTTATTCGTCCAGTCAACTATCGGTAGAAATTTGAAACGCCCATTTTGAACACCCAGTATCGGCAGAGCAGCGCGACTCGAGGCCTGTTCTCGTCGCAGTCCCGAAAACCATGTTTTGGCAGCCAGCTGGTTCATTGCCCGTTGCATTGGCTCGACTTTATTCAGTCGATTGTACTGTTCAATACCGTCAACTCCCTGACTCCACAACTGGCCATATCGTGCTTCCTGCCATGCTGCACTGTGTTTGGGAGTATAGACGTGAAGGTTTAGTTTTAGTTGTTCACTTAAATGGTCAATAAATTGATAGGTTTCCGGAAACAGATAGCCGGTATCTGTAAGAACGACTGGCATATCAGCCTTAACACGAGTTACCAGGTGTAGCATTAAGGCGGACTGAATTCCAAAACTGGATGAGAGCACAAACTCAGCCTCTAGGTTCTCTAAAGCCCAAACAACTCTTTCCTGAGGACTCAAGTTATCAAGCTGTGCGTTCGTTTCGGTGAATGCTAAGTCTTGGTCTTTGCGAGAAAGTGCCAGCATTTCTGAAAGTTTAATCGTGGGCATAAGTATTCCAATACAGACCGAAAAAACGGCTTAGATCTGAGTCAGTCGTCACATGATACAAAAGCCGGTTAGTTCGACTCATCAAATGGTGCAGTGCACCGAGCTGTAGCGTGCCACTGTCCCCATTCCTATAATATTTCGAGCACCCAAATGTGGCACCCCGGCAGCGTTCGTGTTTTTCCAAACGGCTCGCACGGTGCTATGCCTCTGGAGCATTGTCCATTTTCATTTGGAGAAAAGTTTAAGAGCTGACCCAGTGCCGGTCCGGACCACTCTCAAAACCGCTGTTCGAGGTGTCTCCATGTGTCCACTTGATCGACTCTTGGTTTAGTCGAAACTCTTCATAAATAGCAACCGATCCAAGCGGTTCTAATGCTACTTATCTACCGGCCAGTAAATTAAGATTGTGTAGTTTTTGTGCTGCATGTAAATCCTCGGCAGGGAACAGTATCAGAGTTGTCATATTCTTACCAAAACGAGTCGCCCCGACTAAAAACCAACGCTGGTCATTCGTGAGCGGCGTTTGTGGGTGACCACAGACCCTACATCCGCTAGTGGTAGTCCCAACACAGCTGTTTCACAAGGTTCCAGAATTTTCCCGCACGTTCTTCAGAATGCTTGAATAGAAGTCAGGAGTGGCCTGCGGGTTGTCAGATCAAAGGCAGCAGACCCGTCCAGCGGTGGGATCCCTCCCACTCTATTTCCTGGGTTGATCAGGTAAGGAAAGCAGAAGGAGTCTTCGGCAAGGCTCGATCCCAGTCAACCTCGGACGCAGGCCACGGCATAATCCAGTCGGCTAATGCATCGGAAGAGTCAAACCGGTCAGTCATGTCGTTCTCGCACCGCATATGTGTCTGAAAGAGCATTGTCACTGCTTGCGTGTTGTTCTTCCCTGCACGGCAAAAGAATTCGTGACATCCGAGTCGTGTCGTGGTAAACACGTTCCGTTGACACAATCGAGTTTTCTCCGAACGGTCCCTCAGCCGTATTGGAATTGCGGTCAAACAAAGGAAAATACGCACCACAAATATCAACCCGCAGCCGATGCCCTTCACGAATCTGTGCCGCCACCGGACCCAGGTCAATCATAAGTTTATAAACTTTACCTGGTTCCAGCGGTGTTGGATAAAGTTCCGAATCCCGAAAGCGCCCCCGTAAGATGCCAACTGCAAGATTTTGCGAAAAACCATCCGGATGGACATCGATCAATTTGACCACCCAATCCGCGTCCGCTGTATCTGCAGAGACAAATAATTCCGCTTTTGCATTACCGGCAAACGTCAAAGGGTCGGTCACGGGCGACGAGGTATAAACGAGTACATCAGCACGCTCTTCGATGGGTCGCTGATCCACAGGAGCCCATGTCGCCACCATCACCGATTGCGATTCGGAAACAGGACACGCCGGGACCGGATCGTCAGGATCGGCCCGGAAGCTATCAGACAATTCGTTTTCCGTGGGCGGCATCTGATTGAGTTTACCACTGCCCTGTGCGGTGTTCGCATCACCACTGGAGTGGAGATAAAACGACTCTGACTTAAAACCGTTAGGCGGCCACGTGGAGGCCCCGTGCCAGACATTGTTCCCCATTGAGAAATACCTCACTGCCGGGTTGACCTCATTTGCACTCGCGTCCTCCTCTTTTAGAAACCGATCGAACCAAAGCAGATTCTCTCCAGCCTTATCAATGACGGCGTTCTGGCCAAAATCGATTTCGCCAACTTTGGCAGCACCAATCGAACCATGATCCCACGGACCGAGAATGAGTTGCTGGTGGCGACGGGTCTGCGGATCGCGTGCCTGCTGATGCATCCTCATAAAGTTACTGACGGATTCACGCGAGAAAAAATCGTAGTAACCCACGATGTGCTGCATCGGCAAATCCAGATCGACAATCTCATCCGTAAGCTCCACACGCTTCCAGTACCCATCCAGTCGAGGGTGGGTCAGGATGCCTCTGAGCCAGGGAATCGACCAGCCGACTTTTTGATCAACCTCGCTCAGTGGTAAATGCAGCAGCGTTTTTTTCCAATCTGTCGTCACCACTGCACCTTCCGGTTTCTGCGAGTTGCCCGCAGCCCACCCGGCAATCAGCGAAATTCTGAGGGCACCACCCAGATACAGATTGCGATAAAAACTACTCCAGGTCGCAGTCGGAGCAATCGTGATCAGCCCTGGCGGTCTTTCAGCAGCTGCCTGCCACTGCGTAGCGCCCACATAGGACGCCCCCCACATTCCAATTCTTCCGTTACACCAGGGTTGTTTTCCCAGCCACTCAATGGCGTCGTATCCATCCTGCCCTTCGCTGTTGTAGGGCACAAAGTCACCTTCGGACTCAAACCGCCCACGGCAATCCTGGATCACCGCAATGTATCCGGCAGCTGCATATCGTTCCGCAACTGATTTTGCTCGCGCCTTGTTATAGGGTGTTCGCATCAGCAGAACGGCGGCACGTTCGACCGACGGTTTACGATAGATATCTGTGGCCAGAAGCACTCCATCTCGCATCGACACATGGACGGTTTCTACAGAGACCTGTGTCAGATCGTCTGCAAATCCGAACCGGCCGGCAACGAGGAGAAACCCAAACAGGAAAGCAGGTGTACGAGTCATGATTAACAGATATCCAGAAAGTACACGGCAGTCATCCAACTCGATACGGCCACGATTCACGTCGCCGTGGAAGCTGGATGTCGATTCAAACAAAATAATGGCAACAGCGATTGATCGTATGGGCTCACACGGTCACAGTCACAGTGCTTGGTGATTCATTCATACACACCCGGTCCGGAATTGCAGAACTCCAGAGCCCCCTATAACAGCGAGTATCCCAGGTTGCGAAGCGACTGGCAAATGCAGTGTTCACATAATTTTTCTCAGGCGACAATTTCGACTTGAATTGTGACGTTCTCTAAATGGGTGAATTCATCACACGTCGATTAGCAATGTGCTTTGATTCTCCGATTGTTCTCCCGTCTTACGGAACAAGCACGAAACGTCAGCAGTACGTATTTCCATGCAGTACTCGCCAGCCCTAATTCGCGACTTTAGTTACGCTGCTTCGATTTCCCCGGCCTCTGGAGTTACGCCCACGTTGCTGCCGAGTCAACTGTCTGTACCGTGATAGAACAGCAATCGACCGCAGACAAATTGTTTCACCCACAAAGCTGGCTGCAATTCGATGTGAACCGCAGACAATTCGTGTATGCTCAAATATCACTGGTGAGACCAACAGGGCTAACAAAAACTGAGCATGAAAGTCCCGAGGCGCAATCGAGTGCAGATCCAGGCCGGCACGAGCGCCTTCTCGGGGATGCGAGTTGTTAGTCTGATCGAAGAATCAGAGGCAACTTGTGGACTCCGTCATGACCACCATCCTCGTGCTGTATCGCAGTGAAGACGTAAAACAATAGATGTGAATTTTGAAGAGCAACGAAGAACTCAATGAACTCGGGATGGCATTCGATCAACAGGAAGACCTCAAGAACGACAAGGCATAGGACATTGGACGCATCGCGGGCCCGTCATTCGTCTTCCATTTTCGCGCCGCAGGTTCATGCTTACATCAATCTCGGTGTCCGATCGTAATCTGGAGGCAGTTTCAAGATGGCACTCAGTCACAGTCGAAGTCAACGAATAAGCATGCTTTGCGCGATGTATGTTGCTCAAGGACTGCCTTGGGGATTCATGCTTAACACAGTCGTGAGCTATATCACAGATATTGATGAAACCGTCACAGCCACAGAAATCGGCCGGCTGACGGCGATGATTTTATATCCGTGGACCTTCAAGCTTGTCTGGGCTCCACTCATTGACAGCATCACCGTCCGTTCCATGGGTCGTCGTCGACCGTGGATCATCGGTGCACAATTGATGATGGCGGTGTCGCTGTTGATGCTCCTTATGCTGGGAGATATCACTGAGAACATTGCACTGCTGGGCTGGATGTTCTTTCTGCACAACTGCTTCGCATCGCTGCAGGATGTCGCTACAGACGCACTGGCAATCGATGTGCTGCCCGTTCAGGAACAGGGACGCATGAACGGGCTGATGTGGGCATCCAAACTGCTGGGAAAAGGAGTTGGCACCGCTGCAGGTGGATGGCTCATTGCAGACTACGGATTTTCTGCCGCCATCCTGGCACAGTTCGTCTGCCTTTTTGTGATCATGTTGTTTCCTTTGCTGATGCTTGAGCGACCGGGAGAACGTAGATTCCCATGGAGCATCGGTAAAGCGTCCGAATCCGGGGGGACCAACAGTGTTCGCAGTCCGGTGGCGGTTGTGAGGGATCTCATGAAGGGGTTTTCGCTGCGGTCCACTGCATTATTCATCATCTTCGGACTGACTGCTGTTGTCGGTTGGGGACTGGTGGAGGTTTTAACAAAGCCACTCTATACCCAGAACCTGGGCTGGACAGCAAAAGAGTATTCGTACTGGACCGGCGCCGCTGTCTTTCCGGAACTACTCGGCGCCGTTCTGGGAGGCCTGCTGGCGGATCGATTTGGCAGACGCATGGTGATCAGCATGGGCTTCGGTGCCTACGGCCTGCTCGCGATTCTGTACGGAGCTCTGCCTGAAATGTGGATGCCGGAGACGGGCGGGGCCGCCTGGTTCTCAACTGCGTTCCTGTGTCTCAACCCCGGTTGCATCGCGATGGGGGCAGTTGGATTCAATTCCATGGGCATGCAATTAGCCTGGACCCGTGCTTCTGCGACCATGTTTACGATCTACATGACACTGTCCAATATGGGCCATGTCGTGGGCAATGAACTCTTCGGCCCGCTCCGCGACAGACTGGACCTCACGTTTCAAAACATTCTGTTTGTGGGCGGCATATGCATGCTGGCGCCCCTGGTATTGCTGCCACTGATTCAGCCGACACAGGTAGCTCGCGCACGTGAAGAAGACAACGACCCCCATGCTGAATAATTGCCAATCAGAGTGCGAGAACGTGTTCTACAAAGCAAATCTCTCGTAGTCGGGCCCGACACCATCATTGAATGGTACGCAAATGAGACTTCCTGGAGAACAGTCTCGCGATACTCACTTGTCCAGCACTTTGATTCTGATATTTCGGTATTCGACGTAATGTCCTCTCGAGGCGTGAGCATCCTGAAGACCGATGTAACCCTCGAGAGCTTTGTCTTTCGACTTGTCCGCTGTGGACTGGTCAAAGCTGACACATTTGACACCGTCGCTGGTCACTGTGATGTGGCTGCCTTCGCATCTCAGTTCGAAGGTGTGCCATTTGTCGGACGTTTCATCGGGACGGGGATTGACTGCGGCATGCCCATACAACGAGCCGGTACAGTGTAGATCATCTCGAGGTGCATTTGAGATCTGAACTTCGTAACCAGTCTCCCACGGTATGCCTTCTTTGGCTGAACGAATGTAAACACCGCTGTTGCCGCCTTTGGAAATTTTCCAATCCACCTTCAGGATATAGTTGTGATATTTTTTCTCAGCTCGCAACCAGTAACCACCTGCTTCGCCTTCCGAACGAATCTTACCATCCTTGATTTGCCAGCCTGCCATATCACCCATACTGACCCAGCCCGAGAAATCCTTTCCGTTAAATATGGAAACGAACCCCTCGTCATCTTCCGTGGCATCGCCAGCAGGACAGATTGACGAAATCCCTGCCGCTAAAAAGAAACAAAGAAACTGGCCACGCGTCATGTTATTGGTCCCTGTTTTACAGCACCCGGATATTTTCATACGCTTTCTAAACTCCAGGGCTTCCGCATCTCTCGAGACAGCCATTCATTCGCCTGTGCATCCCCCAGGAATGTTTCGCTCAACGGATCGAACTCCAGTTCGCGGCCGAGTCGCATCGCGATCACACCCAGATGACAGACCGAGGCCGAACGGTGACCAATCTCCGCGTCACAAATGGGTTGCTGACGAGAAGCTACGCTCGCAAAGAAATTCCCCATATGGTTGTCGCTGACAGGGAGACGTCTGGCACCGGATCCCAGCGGTTCCACGAGTATCTCCGGCTCACTGGCTTCGATCGCACCACGAGTGACCCAAATCCAGCCATCAGTTCCGAGGAACTTCACACCGTGCTGTTGACCATTCGGGTCAAGCACTCTGCCATGCCAGGCGTTTGCCGTCGTACTCTGACATCGATGTGTTACTCCATTGGCATACGCGTACCTGACATCGTATTGGCTGGCCGTTGAAAAACCGCCGGGAATCATCTCGACAAGCTGTTTCCCCTTTACCGACACCGGTCCGCTGCGTTCCAACCCCATCCCCCACAGTGCGATGTCATTGTGATGCGCACCCCAATCCGTCATTGTTCCGCCGGAGTATTCCCACCAGTAACGAAACGTCACATGGGTCCGCTCTCTCACGTAGTCTGAATCCGGTGTCGGCCCCTGCCACATGTCCCAGTCGAGACTCTGCGGTGGAGTTGACGACTCGAAGGGACCTTCACGCCGGCCGGCTGGTAAGAATACATCAACGTGTTCCAGCTTGCCGATGCGGCCGTTGCGCACCAGTTCGCACGCCAGGCGAAATCTGGCATCACTCCGCTGTTGGCTGCCGGTTTGCAGGATACGGCCCGTTTTTCTCGCCTCCTCGACGAGGTGTTTGCCTTCCTCAACAGTCAGAGTCAGCGGCTTTTCGCAATAAACATCTTTACCGGCCCTCATGGCGGCCGTGGACACAAGCGTATGCCAGTGGTCTACGGTCCCGCACAATACGATGTCGAGATCCTGAAGCGCCACGACGTCGCGAAAATCCCTGAACGCTTTGGCATTTGGCCACTGCTTTCGGGCGATCGTCAGATGTGCGTCATCGACATCGCAGATCGCAACGATATTCCCAAACTGCGCTGCCTCGTTCCCGACTCCGCGGCCCCTTCCGCCACAACCAATGAGAGCCACGGAAGGTCTGTCGTTTGCCGATTTGACTGCTCTGAATTGTGGATTGGCGACGCATTCCTCGATGAACCAATTCGGCAATGAGGAAGCGGCACCGATCGAAGCGGCCGTCTTCAGGAAACGCCTGCGGTCGACGTCTTGCATTTTCATCGGGCTGATGTTTCTCATTCAATCCTCCACGCTCATTCGGCGTCATTCAGGGCAACATGGAAACCAGAAGTTCGTAAATCTTGGTCACGAAAACTCTGTCTTTATCGCCAATCGTCTCGGTGAACAAACTGCCCCGTCGATTATCACAACCGGTTACGAACATGTATCTGCTGATGACACCGTTTTTCCAAAAAAACAATGCGACTGCACCCCGTCTTAATACCTGATTTACACATTCCTCTCGAACATCTTTGATCGACTCATCTATTTATTCTATCACCTTTTTTTGCAGCTTCGCATAAGCGGCAAGCAGATCATCATACGCTTTTTTCTGAGCCGCCAACTCTTCAACCAACATAGATTGTATTCCTATCCCCAGCTCGTCGGTTCTTGAGACAAGTTGATTTGCCAGCCTCGCAATTCGACCGTTCATTTCCTGAATCCAAGTATCAGTTTCTTTGTCGGTTAAATCTCCATACTGTTTCAATAATGCCCGCGCAGACGCCAGACGACTTTTTTGTAATGCATCATCAGTAAGAAGCTTAAGACAGGTACGCAATTTCCCCTTCACCCTGACATTTTCGGGCCAGTTCTGGCTTAATTCTTCTAATCGAAACCTGCACCTTGCTCCTAATAACTCAAACTCATCTGAAGACGATATTCCACTCTCCAACATATCTTCGATTTGCGACAAATCCTCACTCGCACTGGAATAAAGTTCTGCCATGCGACCGTGTATAATGAAAAACCGAATATCTTCAATCAATGCATGTACCGACGAATAGCGATTACTAGGATCTTTCTCCATCGCTCGAGCACAAATTTCTCGCAATCCTGCAGGCACGTTATCGCAAAGTTCTGGAGTTGGATATTTATTAATCCTGTCAAACAGATCATTAATATTTTCGCCGTTATGCGGTGGGCTACCCGAAAGAATATGAAACAACAAACCTCCCATAAGATAGACATCACTCCTCATATCCCACGTAGGATTTGCCCCAAGCATTTCAGGAGCTGCGTAAGACGGAGTGCCTACATATCGTTGATCTTTCAATTTTGTTCCACTATCCAGCTCCAAGGCTAAACCCCAATCGATGAGATACACCTCACCATAACTCCCCATCACAACATTAGCCGGCTTTATATCTCTATGAATGATTGATTTTTGGTGTGCAAATTCTAATGCCTCGCCGACCCTGATGAAGTAATTCAAATTCTTTTCGATATACCACATCGGCAATTTTTGACGAACTGCTGTCGCAAACTCTTTATTAATGATTTCAAGCCATGATTGACCTTCTATAAATTTCATGACTAAAGTCATCTGCCCGTCTATGTCCAGTCCAACAAAATGAACCGGCGGGATTGCGGGATGTTCGAGCTGCCCCATTACCCGCGCTTCTTTTTCTAGTTGCTGTTGTGCATATAAGCTCCCACGGTCGGATCTAACACGTTTGATAGCAACCATTCTGTTAAAACATAATTGTTTTGCAGCATCAACTTGGCCAATACCACCCTTGCCAACTTGGTATTCGACGAGGAATTCGCTGACTGCCTGTGCTCCTTCTGCACCATAACTATTGATAGATAAATTCGGCAATAAATAACGAGTCAAGCCAGCTGACACATCATCAGACTCTGCAGATACCGTCACCGTCGGACTAACATCCGGGTTGTATGTAAGCGTCGGATCTAGATCCGATGGCAGACTCTGGAAAAGATCAAATGTGTCTTCGTGATTCGTCATATCTCACTTGTGAAAGTGTTGGGCTACATGATCAAGTGGCGGCAGACGATTTTTTTTTCGCAAGCCAATTAACAATGGTCTCTGAATCGGAAATCGTGGCGTACGTAGGGAAAACTACACGACAGAAGAACTCTTGTTCTGCTTCAGTTCTTCCTGCAGTACAATCGTCGAGAATATACACTCGATAACCAAATTCGTAGGCTGCACGGGCTGTTGAATCTATGCAGATTGACGTCACGGCACCCGCAAAAATTACATTCTTAATCTCATTTCGTGCTAGAACTTTTTCTAAATCCGTTTGCACAAATGCGTTCAGGCCTCGTTTACCTGGAATCTCAACAATCCGGTCACCAAATGACTTTATCTCTCGAACTGTTTCGGATCCGTTAGCACCCTCCTTGAACGCATTCATGTCTTTTATTGCACTGAGTATTCCATCCGACTGTAAGATCTCGGAGTAATCAGGACTAAAAATGATTGGGGTTGAAAAAATTGACACATCGGAAGATTTAATATTGTCAATCATGGAGGCGGTTCTGCTTAAGACATCATCTGTACGTTTTTTATTTTCCAGTACTCCACGAAGAATCCCGTTTTGTGCAAAGTAATCATTTTGAAATCCAATGAGTATTAGTGCTGTATTATGTGGTTCCATGTTTTTCCTGTCATCTAATGATGGTGTTCATAATTACCAGACCGAGATGTCTGCTTCGCAACCCTACGTCGCCTTGGCTCGATGTTTTGCATTTTCATCGGGCCGATTTTTATTCAATCCTCAACGCTAATCTGGTTTAATCCAGAGCAACATGTTAACCAAAGGTTTCCAAAATCAGTCATTACTCTCAGGCAAGCCGGACGCATGTCGAAGGTGCTGAATCTTTGGAGGCCGTTTCGATTCAGAATCTCCTTACGGTGCGAAGCAAATCAACTGGCCGTTTTCCAGCGTGACGAACACACGACCCTCGGCGTCAACGGCGGTGCCGCCTTTCACCGCGTCTGCCGGCAGATCCTGTTGCCACAGATCAGTACCGTCGGCAATACTGATCGCCGCCAGAAATGCCTTGTCAGGCGTCTCGTCAGCATGGCCGGCTACCAACACCTGATCCTTCATGACGACAAAGCTGGTGAAGCGGCGATCCTCACTGTCACGCCAAATGTGTTTTGGACGGTTGTCTTCCCTGCCCCGACGACGAAGAAAATCGCGGGCAGCGTCTTTGGTGACACCCTGGACACCTTCAGGCAACGGAGCCTCAAGTCCAAGGTTACCGAACGCGCTGCCTTCGTAACTGGCATCGTGGCACAGAGTATTGCCGTCGGCGCACTTGTGTTCGAGGGACACATATTTTCCATACGCCGGATACCACGGATAGAAGGCCGTTCTGTAGTCCGACGTGATCTGATTGCTGGCCTCATTCCTGCACTGCAACGTCTTCAGATCAAAGCGCGCCGTTTCATACACGCCGCCTCCCAGAAACTGAAGTTCGTCGTCGACAATCATCAGTTCGCCCTGCATACTGATGCCGCCGTTGACGGCTTTCGACAAGACGCCGGATCCATCGTTGCGAGCCTTCAGTTGTCCTGTCACCCCATCAAGCGCCACGATGTACGTGCCGTCGTAATGCGTGATGCCAGCCGCTGCGTAGACGATGCCATCCTGTACGATGACACCTCCCGCCACCGGCCACCGTGAGACAAGCTTGCCAAAGACGGGAATTCGTCGGTCCTGAGGAGCAACTCGAAACGTCCACAGCAGTCGTCCAGTCACAGCTTCGAATGCGTAGACGCGTCCATCAGCCGAACCGACAAACAGGCGATCATCTGCAACCGCCGGCGGATAATACACAGGACCATTTGTGTACGATTTCCACTTTTCGTGCCCATCGGCATCGAATGCTCTGACCACGCCGCTACGGTCAGCCACGAACACATGATTCGCCGCAGCGACAGGAGCGGTTGGCAGTTCGTCTTTCACAATGGTGGCCGTCCACGAACGATTGACCGACGCTGACAATTCGACTGCCGACTTATCCGACCGATCGTTGCCTCCCCGCCAGGCAACCCAGTCCGTTGACTTAACCGGCAGTTGAGTCGAAACATCCAAATCGGAATGAATAACCAGTGATTCGCGTTCAACAGCTGCGTCGTCGTTCCGGTCAATCGTCTCATCGCCAACAGGTCGGAGACCAATATTCCCGTAAAGCGACAGTTGACATCCACACATCCACGGCCCCCAATACAAATGGCCGTTTGATACGAGCACACCATCCTGACAGGGAGGTCTCATCGGAGCAATATGCTCCGTACGGTTGTCGTCCGTCATCAGACGAACCGTGCCCCCTGTTGCACGAAAGAAGATACTGTCGGCACAGCCTGTGGCGCGCGTACACGCCCGACGGCCCGGGAAGCTGGCAAGAATCCTCCCGGTTTCGTAGTCGAATTGATACCCTTTGTTTTGTTTTGGACCCGCTGCAAAAACAGCATTGTCTCGCAGGACAAGCTGCAGATTGCCGACATCGTAGGTCCATTGCAGCGAACCATCGCTGGCCGAAGCGACCACCGTTTTCTTCCTCTGGGGGCCAGCAAAGAACACCTGTTCGTTGCTGCATTTCATATAGCAAGTTGTGGCGTACCCTGTGATGTAGTGCTGAGCTTTTCCGTTGGGACCAATCGCCTCCAGGAGGTCTTTATCCGAATTCTTCCAGAGTAACTGGCCCGTCTTTGCATCAATGCAGGCCAGAAACTTTTCGGCACAGAAGCAGAAGATTTTACCGTTCTTCATGCACACTGCTCGAGCATCCAGAAACTCCTCGTCGCGATAGTGCCACAAAATGTCTCCCGTATTGCGATCGATGGCAACCAGAGTTCGTCCATAGCCAAACGCAGTGCGAGGGTCTTTGTAGTCATGGCCCTTCCACATTCCCCATGGCCAGTGCCCAAGACCGGGTCGATTGGACCGCATGGTTTCGACTTTGACTTCAAGGTTGCCGACCAAAGCGTACAGAACATCGTCCTGCAGCGCCATCCACTTCCAGACAGGACCGTCGCTGATGTCATCGGGAATTTTGAACTCGCGGCGTACTTTCCCCGTGACACCATCGATTACTTTGCAGGATTCATGGTCGCCCATGTACAGAGCATCTGGAGAAGCAATCATTGTGTTGCGATGAATGAGAAAGCCTTCTTCCAAAGACCGCTGCCACAAGATCGTTCCGTTCCACGCATTGATACAAAGCAGGGTATTCAACATCTCATTTTGGTTGGCTTTGTGAGCGATGTGTCCCATCGCTTTGTAAATTCGTCCCCCGGCAACGACGCTTTGTTCCGGCATCGGACTAAATTTGGGATCAGCAATGAACTGCGTCTGAAAGCTGCCTCGCACCAGTTGGTCCTGCGACTGAGGATTATTGTCCGGGCCATGGTACGGATGACTCCAGTCATCCGTGCCTTCCGGCATCGGCCTGGACAGCTGACGACTGCCGATCAGCGCAGTCCCATTCGGGTTCATCACTCGCAGTATTTCATTCTCTGCAGCCTGGTCAGCAATCGACTCATCCACGATGACAGCGTCTGCAACATTATGCGATAGATGAATTGAACGCAGATCGCCGGTATCCACAAAGATGCGGCTTCCCAGCAGACCCGCCTCATCCGCAGCTGTTTGAACTTGGCTTGTTTGAAACGGGTCTGATGATTGAAAATAGACCGTCATTTCACTTTGACTGGCGAGCTGCGTCACAAAAGAGGCATCATCGGAGGGCAGCCCAAGCACAGCCACAATTCCGCTTTTGCCTTCAACCGCGGACAGAGCTTCTTTGATAGAACGATCAGCGGCGACCGCTTGCAGAGAGACAACACTGAAGGACAAACAGAACACGATACGCAAAGTCTGAGACATCGTGAAACTCCTGCTGCATGGGGATATGATTGTCAACTTGTGAGAGGAACAACAAATATTCTGTTGATCCTGTCAATTTCAGTTTCCGTCCGACCCCGCCGATTCGTTGCAGGATCATGAATCGATGTGACTCCAGCGTTGCGATCAACAAGATGCCGCCCGGACGGATGGGATTCCCCTGGAGATTCGCAACTGGAGAAAACGTGCTGATCCGAGTTCAAATTGTATACCATCGAGCATTTGCTATCCAGAATGTCCATAGCCAACAGTCAAAGGCCTGCCAGCGCAAACCGCAATGACTTGTTTCGTATTGAATTCACCATTCTTTGCCCCTCAGTGAAATGGAATAGCGCCCGAATTCGCACATAATCCAGTCGCGATTGTTGTGTACGAATATCAGGGTTATGCCCGCATTCCTTTTGAAACATTGCCTGATTGAGGCAATGTGGACTGGGTGACGACATGGCGGAAGAGAAACAGGGAACCACGATTCATGCTGAAGCAGCAGTGCCAGAGCAACCGATCGCAAAGACAACCGATCGCTTACTGCTATCAGTACCACCAAGTCATCGCTTCCTGAAAACATGTCTATTTGCGGCGATGCTGATGTTAACGGGACAATGGCTATGGCTGAGTGTCCAGCGGCCGGAGCCGTTGCCGTGGCAACATGGAGCCTCGTTTACCAGCTTCTTTCACGTGGACATCAACAACGCCACCTGGGTCGAATGGATTCAGTTGAAGGGAATCGGCGAAACCATGGCACATCGAATCGTCGCTGAACGAGATATCAACGGTCCGTTCGATTCTGTCGACGATCTCCTGCGAGTCAAAGGAATCGGCCCTTCAACCCTTGCTGACATCCGTCCATGGCTGACAACTGGTTCACAAGAGGGTTTGCAAAATGACTAAGCAACCGCGTCTCAAGCAGACGGCAATCATCAGTCAGCTGGATAAAAACCGACTTCTAGACACATTCGGTTACTTCAATAAGTCGTCTCGCAATTTCATCCGCAGCGTTGGCTCGGTGTAGTAAACCAGCAGCCTCGCTCATCGCATTTCTTAAGCCCTGATCGCTGATCATCCTGTTGATGGCACCGGCCATATCATGAGTAGCAGTGGATGCAGTTTCATCTACCAAAACAGCTGCCCCATGTTCCACGAAGTGCTCGGCATTGCGACGCTGATGATCCGCTGCGGCAGAACTCAACGGTACCAAAACTGCCGGACACTCAGTCGCAGCCAGTTCCCCTAACGTTACTGCACCGGCTCGCCCAATCACGAACGCAGACTGACTCATCTCATAAACAAGATCATCGATGAAAGGAATTGTTCGAACAGCATTCGGTTCATAACCCTCCAGCGGAATGATCGGATCATTGGTGCCTGTTTGATGCAAAACACTCCATCTTTCCGGCAGCTCTGTCATTGGCAAGACTGAATTCACCAATTCGTTCAGCCGCCGACTTCCCTGACTACCTCCCACAATGAGGATCTGCCGACTATCGGGCCGAAGCGAGGCTGTGTTTGCATCGCTCATAAAACTGCCACCGGGC